>Ga0208244_100049_pt1 | contig 164282 bp, 140 predicted proteins | sample SubbioCR12Aug_5A_FD_184828 | JGI IMG/M metagenome (GOLD analysis project Ga0208244, IMG submission 184828) | Serpentinite rock and fluid subsurface biosphere microbial communities from McLaughlin Reserve, California, USA - CR12Aug_5A (SPAdes) | ecosystem: Environmental > Terrestrial > Deep... | reverse complement strand
CACTCGGCCTGCGCTCACGATTCCTCCGGGAAGCCAACTACAGTGGGAATGCAAAAGCGGGGGGGGGAGAAGATCAAGACAGCACTTGGCGGGTGGGTCTCGTCTGGTTAGTAGAGGAGGACAAATGGTCAGACTGGCAACGTCACATCTTAGAGCTGCGACGTGAATCAGGGGCGGCCGAAGAGATCTCTGTTGACGCCATTAAAGTAACGCCGAGTGATGTTCATGCTGCACTGGATGCACATGGTTTGCCGCGACTGCTGCTGCATACCCGCGCGTTGTTGTCTCAATCGGCAACAGATGCGGAAAAATGGCTGTCTGCTAACGAACTGGTTTCCGCCGAGCTGGAAAATTTCTCGCAACAGTTCAAAACGCCACGGTCGCGTACCTTTGCGCGTGGCTTGGAAGAGCAAGCGAAATCCATGCAAACCTCAGAGTCGCGGCAGCTTACATCCGACGCACGGCAGTTTCAAAGCTTTCACGTTAAACATTTCCGCAATCTTGATAGTCTGGAAATTGTTGCGGATCAATCCGAGGACATCAAAGCACAGGCTATCGTCCTGTTTGGGCCTAACGGAACGGGCAAATCCAGCTTCGCTGAGGCCCTCTCGTTAGCTGCATTTGGAACATCACCACGCCTAGAGCAATTCTTGGACGACAAGGATTTGGCGCGCGTGAAAGCACAGGCTTATTTAGATGAGTACCTGACCCCGTTGGGCTTGCCCAATAACTCTGCCTCAAAGCCATGCTTTGTCTGGGGGAAGGGTGAAGAAACTCCATTTTTCTTGAATGTCGATGAGAAAAGAGAGCGTCGGTTTGAGGGTGTTGTGCTGAATCAAGAGGACTCGATAAACTTTTCTGAGTTGCCGCGTGAAGAACTTGCTGCCCAGGTTCTCAAGGGCTATTCAGCACTTGCCGACCATCTTTCAGCTTGGTTGGCACAAGAAGAAAAGAGCGCCAACGAAACAAAACTAAACTTTACCCGCAAGCACGGATTGAATGGCGCGATCAAACGCAGCGTAACTGCCTATGACCGTCTTGCTCAGACGCTGTTGTCGGAACAACTTCAACGGCCATCACCGGAATTTCTCGATTGGCTGCGTTTCTTGGAAAAGCTATCAGACGAAGATGGAAGGCTCGCCTCCAAGCTCGCTTCAGATTGGACGGGTCAGCAGGCCAATGTGGTTGTCCGTTTGGCAGAAACAATGGCAAAACTCCAAGAAATAGGTGCCACCCAATCAAACATCGCCCAGGCGATTCGCGAAAAACTCGATGAATTCGACAGTCTCGCTCAACAGTCCAGTGATTTTCGCCAACGTTTAGAGAGCCGGGGCTCCACATTACGTGATCAACTCGATGATGCACTAAGCCAGATGGATAGCTGGGGTACATGGCTGGCCTTCCAGACTGCTGCCCCGGTTGCACCGGAATCAGACAGTCTTCAATTGAAGGCCGAAATCGAGAGTCTCGCCAAAGAGCGAGTTGATTTGGAGAGAGATGGGAAGGTGCTTCGAGACCGTCTCGGCTTGCTGGATCAGGCCAAACAATTCCTTGTGAATCATTGGAGCGCCCAGCATCCAGATACTTGCCCTGTGTGCAACAGCGATGTGGCGGCGCGAAATGGGATCGAGATGGTTGTTTCGACGCTACAGGCTGATACCAATTCAACGATTCAGACGTTACGCGATCGTTTCGTTGTGATTCAGAATCTACAGAAAGAATTGGATATCAAACTTAAGGCTGTCGGGTTATCAACATGCCCCTTGGCTGCTGAAGACCAGGCACGCTTGAAAGAATGGCTCCGGCCCTACTTACCTCTGGATGCAGTGTTGGAAGACTTTCTCATTTCACCGCAACATAGGGCACAACTGAAAGGTGATCTTTCCCGGATGAGGGTTCTTCCAGAAGCCCCCCAACCCTATGCAGACACCAGGCTGGAAGCTGAACGACTGGCAAGCAATTTCATTTCCATGACGAATGAGGCCGATAAAGCACTGGAAGACCCCCAATCTATTGGTGAAGTGAAGAAAGCGTTTGAACAACGATTGGAAAATGTCTTGAAAGATCACTTGCCCTCGACTTTAGGAAAAGTCTGGCAGGAAATCACTATGTCTCTAACCACGGCATCCTGGTTGTTACCGGATCAACCAGAACTGAAGCTTGAGCAACGAGGTAAGGCCTTATCGGTTCAGACCAGCGGGAGTGGTCGCTATGTCCGTTATCTCTACAATGCCGCCGAGCGCCATGTTTTAGGCTTGGCTTGGTTTTTCACGAATTACCTTGCCAAGAAACGCTTCGAAGAGGCTTGGATGCTGCTTGATGATCCAGCACAGGAAATGGATCAGCCGAGTTTCCGAGAACTCGTTCGCCTATGGGAAACACTGCTGCGGATTCACCAAAGAGAGAAGCGACCTTTCACGATGATTGTTGCGCTCCATCAGGAGGAGCGTGCATTGGATGCCACACGTGCGACCAATGGGCAGCTTTATATCTTGGGCTGGCAAAAAGAGCAGCAAGAAACAAATACACAATCCAGCGTTAAGCGAGTTGTATTACTGGCGCCGGGGTTCCACCCACTGAAACCTGAAAAGATGTTTAGTTGATGACCAAGAAACAAAAACTCGAACTCACCTGGATTGGCAAGGAGAACCGGCCCAAACTTGAGCCGCGCATTCTGCTGGAAGACCCGGTGCTGTCATATCACGCGAAGCATCGGATGACGGAGAACGACATCTTCGACAATCGACTGATCTTCGGCGACAACCTGCTGGCGCTGAAGGCGCTAGAAACAGAGTATGCGGGCAGGGTGAAATGCGTGTTCATCGATCCGCCATACAACACTGGCAGCGCCTTTACCCATTACGATGACGGGGTGGAGCATTCGATCTGGCTGTCGCTGATGCGCGACCGGCTGGAGATTATCCGGCGTCTGCTGTCGGAGGATGGTTCGCTGTGGATCACGATTGACGACAACGAGGCGCACTACCTTAAGGTGTTGTGCGATGAGGTCTTTGGGCGAGCGAATTTTATTGCTTCCGTAATTTGGAGGAAAAACTACGCTCCGAAATCAAGTGCAAAGCACCTGTCAGTTGATCACGATTACATCTTGATCTACGCCAAGAGCGAATCGGCTTGGAAGCCAAACCCAATGCCTCGTTCGGAGAAGCAAGATAAGGCTTACAAAAATCTTGATAACGACCAAAGAGGCTTGTGGAAGACTAGCGACCTGTCGGCGCGGAATCCGTACAGCCTTGGGATTTACTCCGTGACATGTCCATCAGGTCGAGTTATTGGAGGGCCGCCCAAAGGCAGATATTGGTCAATCTCAAAAGAGAAGCTGCACGAATTGGATGCCGACAGAAGAATCTGGTGGGGGAGAAATGGTGACTCGATCCCACAGCTAAAACGGTTTCTCTCCGACGTTAAGCAAGGTGTAGTTCCACAAACGATCTGGCCTTACGAAGAGGTGGGGCACACCCAGGATGCGAAGAAGGAGATTGTTGCGTTATTCGGTGAAGATGTTTTCGGGACGCCGAAACCGGAAAAGCTCATGAAACGTGTTCTTGAGATTGCCTCCAATCCAAACGACCTCATCCTCGACTCCTTCGCCGGTTCCGGCACCACTGGCGCCGTCGCCCACAAAATAGGCCGCCGCTGGATCATGATCGAGCTGGGCGAGCACTGTCACACCCACATCATCCCGCGCCTGCAAAAAGTCATCGCCGGCGAAGACCAGGGCGGCATCAGCAAGGCGGTGAACTGGCAGGGCGGCGGCGGTTTTCGTTACTACCGCCTGGCACCCTCGCTGCTGGAAAAGGACAAGTGGGGCAACTGGGTTATCAACCAGGACTACAACGCCACCATGCTGTCCGAGGCACTATGCAAGTTGGAAGGCTTTACCTACGCGCCTTCGGATGCGGTGTACTGGCAGCACGGCCATTCCACCGAGCGGGATTTTGTTTATGTGACCACCGCCAGCCTGACCCACGAGCAGCTCCAACAGTTGAGCGATGAGGTGGGGCCGGAGCGCACGTTGCTGGTGCTGTGTACCGCCTTCCGAGCCAAGGCCGATGCCTACCCCAACCTGACGGTAAAGAAAATTCCCAGGCAGGTGCTGTCACGTTGCGAGTGGGGCCACGATGATTATTCGTTGCAGGTTGAGAATTTGCCGCAAAGCCCCCCCCATCCCAACCCTCTCCCAGAGGGAGAGGGGGCAAAAACAAAGGGGCGCAATGCTGCGAATGCGGCGCAGGGCGGGCTGTTCGATGGGGTGGCGAAATGAACGGACTGATCAATCTGGAGCCGTTTCGTCGCCTCTATCTTGAATACCCGAAACGTTTGCCGTGGGTAAATTCCGACGCAGTGAGTCGGAAATCTTTTCGGTCGGTAATTTCCGAGACGGTGTCTCGGAAATTTGGCGCATCAGTGAGCGCTCTGGAAATTCATCACGCAGTGCGTGATGAATCATGGCAGTCGAGCATATTGAAGACAAAGGGGGCTGCATGATGGACGAACCTCAGACAACTGGCGAGTTTCTGCTCTATCAAACCGAGGATACGCAAACCCGCATTCAGGTGCGGCTGACCGATGGTGCTTTGTGGCTGACCCAAAAACAACTTTCCGATCTCTATCAGAAAAATGTTCGCACCATCAGCGAACATATCCGCAATATTTATGCGGATGAAGAATTAAGCACTGATTCAACTATCCGGAAATTCCGGATAGTTGCCCCGGAAGCCGCACGGAATGTGGAAAGACTGGTTGACCATTACAGTCTGGAAATGGTGCTGGCAGTCGGTTATCGGGTGCGTTCGCATCGCGGTGTGCAGTTCCGCAGGTGGGCAACTGAGCAACTCAAGAGTTATCTGGTGAAGGGGTTTGTGCTGGATGACGAGCGTTTCAAACGCGCCGGGGATGATGCCTACTTTGACGAACTGTTGGCACGTATCCGCGACATCCGCTCTTCGGAGAAGGTGTTCTGGAGAAAGGTGCTGGACATTTATGCGACCAGCATTGATTACGACCCTTCTGCGGATGCCTCACAGCGATTTTTTGCCACCATGCAAAACAAGATGCATTGGGCAGCGCATGGGCATACGGCAGCGGAATTGATTTCCATGCGTGCCGATGCGGCTGCACAGAATATGGGGCTGACCAGCTGGGCGGGGGCATCCAAAGGGGGCGCAGTGCGCAAAGCCGACGTGAGCGTGGCGAAGAATTATCTCAACGAGGAAGAGTTAGGCACGCTGAATCGGGTTGTGAACGCTTATCTGGAATTTGCCGAGTTACAGGCGCAGTCGCGGCGCGAGATGACGATGAGTGCATGGATTGCCAAGCTGGACGATTTCTTGCGCTTGTCTGATCGTGATGTGCTGACGCACGCCGGAAAAATTTCCGCTGAATTGGCGCAAGCTAAAGCAGAAGCAGAATTCGCTATCTTCCAGCAACGGCAGTTAGCCGCACCTAGCCATGCAGAACAGGATTTTGAGGCAGCGGTCAGCAAGCAGGTCAAAGCCATTGAGCAAGTGAAGCGTGTCGCGAAAAAGAACAAGGGAAAAACCGAATGAACCGCCATGTGAATGCCATTGCCGGCCGTTTGAGCCTGCGCCATCCGCAACGCCGCTCGCTGGAAATTCTCGACCGCATTACGGAGATTGCGCCACCCGGCAAGAACACCGATACCGCCGCCGTGCTGGAGATTATCCGCAGCGAGTTTCCGTCGGTCGCGGACTTCGAGCGCGAGTTTCCGTCGCTGTGCTTTGCACTCGCCACCGGCGTAGGCAAGACGCGGCTGATGGGCGCTTTCATCAGTTATCTGCATCTGGCGCATGGCATCAACAACTTTTTCGTGCTGGCGCCGAACCTGACTATCTACAACAAGCTGATTACCGACTTCAGCGACCGCAATCACCCCAAATATGTCTTCAAGGGCATTGCGGAATTCGCCATCGACGCGCCTTCCATCATTACCGGCGACAACTACGACCAGCGCGACCCCTTAAGCGGATCACTGTTTGGTAGTGTCCGGATCAACATTTTCAACATCTCGAAGATCAATTCCGAGGTGCGTGGCGGCAAGTCACCGCGCATCAAGCGGCTTTCGGAATACATCGGCGAGAGCTACTTCGACTATCTGGCGGGCCTGCCCGACCTGGTGATGCTGATGGACGAATCGCATCGCTACCGCGCCAGCGCCGGGATACGGGCGATTAACGAACTCAAGCCGATTCTGGGGCTGGAGCTGACGGCAACGCCCTACGTGGAAACCGCCAAGGGTGCGCTGGCGTTCAAGAACGTGATCTACGACTACCCGCTGGCGAAGGCGATGGCCGATGGCTTTGTGAAGGAGCCGGCGGTGGTTACGCGCAAGAATTTCAACCCGGCTGGCATGTCGCCGGAAGAGATCGAGCGCCTGAAATTGGAAGATGGCGTGCGTCTGCATGAGAGCGTGAAGGTGGAGCTGGAGACTTACGCCCGCGAGAGCGAGAACCCCATCGTCAAGCCCTTTGTGCTGGTGATCGCCCGTGACACCACGCATGCGAGCCAGCTATTGACATTGATCCAGTCTGACGGCTTCTTTGAAGGGCGTTACAGGGACAAAGTGATCCAGGTGGATTCCAGCAAGACCGGCGCGGAAGAAGAGGAAATGATCACGCGCCTGCTCAAGGTGGAACACACCGAAGAGCCGACGGAGATTGTGATTCACGTCAACATGCTGAAAGAGGGCTGGGACGTGACCAACCTCTATACCATCGTGCCGCTGCGGGCAGCCAATGCGCGCGTGCTGATCGAGCAATCCATCGGACGCGGCCTGCGCCTGCCTTACGGCAAGCGCACCGGGGTGACGGCGGTGGATCGGCTGAACATCGTTGCGCATGACAAATTTCAGGAAATCATCGACGAGGCCAACAAGCCGGACTCCGCTATCCGCTTGCAGGCGGTGGTGCTGGATACGGACGAACTCGGCCAGAAAACCGCCACAGTGGTTTCGCAATCGCAATTGGCGACGAAACTGGGATTTAAGCCCGTGCAGGTAACCAGTAGCACGACACTGGCCGGGCAGGATGTGGCACCGGTTTTCACCAAGCCGGAAGAGCAAAAAGTGGCACAGATTGCCTGGGAGGTGATCCGCAAGCTGGAAAACCAGCCGCAGACGCTGCCCACCATCGAATACCTGAAAAAACCGGAAATCCAGGCAGCCATCGTCAAGGCAGTCGAAGAGCAACATCAGCCGTCCCAACTGGAACTGGAAGGCGTAAGTGAGAAACCGGATTTTGCCTCCGTGGTGGCGAGAACGGTTGATCTGGTCACACAACAGAGTATCGACATACCGCGCATATTGGTTGTGCCTAAAGGCGAGGTGAAGTCGGGATTCAAGCCCTTCACGTTAGAGCTTGGTACGTTGAAGTACCCAGCAGTGTCTGACGAGCTTTGGATTCAGCACCTGCGCACAAATGAGCTTGAAGTGGTTTCATTGGGTCGCGGCAGCATTGAGGAAGCGCGCCTGGAAGATTACGTGGTCGGTGGCCTGGTGGACTTTGACGACATCTCCTACGATGACCACGCCGATCTGCTTTACGACCTTGCCTCCCAGACGGTGCAGCATTTTCAGACCTACCTTTCCGAGGATGACACCCGCAAGGTGCTGCGCTGCTATCAGCGCAACATCGCGCAATTCATCCATGCCCAGATGCAGGGCCATTACTGGGAGGATGTGGTTGGCTACGAGGTGAAAATCAGCAAGGGCTTTACTGAGCTGAAACAGAGCGCTTATACCTACTCCGTGCAAGAGCCGCCCGCCGACTACCGGATTGCACCTGCAGACAAGAGCAATATGGCGAAGTACCTGTTTGGGGGGTTCGCGCGCTGCCTCTACCCAGTGCAGAAATTCGATTCCGATTCGGAACGCAAGCTGGCAGTGATTCTGGAACGCGACGCCGAGAAGTGGTTCAAGCCGGCCAAAGGCCAGTTTCAGATTTTCTACCGGAAGGGGGCGGATCACCTGGAATACCAACCTGATTTCGTAGCGGAGACTGCCGATATTATTTACATGCTGGAACCCAAGATGCGCAAGGAAATGGAAGACCCGGATGTACTCGCCAAAAAGGAAGCTGCCACCCAATGGTGTGTATATGCGTCAGACCATGCGGCAACTTATGACGGAAAGCCATGGCGTTATTTGTTGATCCCGCATGACGAGATTGCTTCCAACATAACCTTGTCAGGTTTGGCGGATCGGTTTACTGCCGCCTAAATGACCTCTTCATGCTTATTTTTAAAGACACCACAGGCCAAGCGCGCGAGTCTCGTCCCCTTGCTATAGAACAGCTTTGGCCATGTTTCTCGGGTGGAACATGGAATGCAGCGTTACTAACCGCTTGGTCGCAACGAATGTGTATATCTGAGTTGTACTGATGCACGCATGACCCAGCAGCTCCTGGATCACTCGTAAATCGGCTCCAGCATCCAGCAAGTGAGTTGCAAAGGCATGCCGGAGGCTGTGAGTACTGAGGGGTCTTTCGATCCCTTTGTTTGAGGCGTGCTTCTTCACCACCAGGCGGAGTACGCCAGTGCTTATTTTCTTCCCTCGAACCGAGAGGAACACATGATTGCAAAGGTAGTCCCGTCTCAGGGCGGGTCTTGACCTACTCAGGTACAGATCGAGCCAGAATGCAGCCTCTTCACCATAAACCACCAGCCGCTCCTTGTTTCCTTTTCCACAAACTCGAATCACACGGTTTTTGAAATCAAAGTCTTCGAGCTTGAGATCGGATAACTCGGTGGCTCGTATCCCGGTCGCATAGAGCAATTCGAGCATGGCCTTGTCACGCAGGCCTTGGTGAGAATTGAGATCAGTAATATCAAGCAGTGACGCCACCTCATCCTGTGTCGGCGTGTTCGGGAGGCGGTGGGGTATTTTGATCTTGCCAAGGCGCATGGTCGGGTCCTTCGCAACCTGCCCATTGGTCGTGAGATATTGGTAAAACCGACGGAGCGAAGCGGTATAGCGAGCCACGCTCCGAGCGCTGATCTTTCTCTCCAGCAGGCTTGCCAGCCATGCCTCAATGTCCAGATTCTGGGCCTGGAGTAGCGACTGGCCGTTATGCTGGGTCAGCCACGATCCGAAATTGACCAGATCCGCCCGATAGGCGTCGATGGTCCTGTCGGCGAGACCATGAACAAGCCATAACTCATTGCTGAACTGCTCCAGGGATGGGAGCAGGGATTGAGACTTTGCGGAACCCATTTATTTTGCCTTTCTTGGTTTACCCCTTCGGCTCCGCAACTGCAGGGGGAAATTTTCAGCTTATTATTTTCGCCGCCACTCCCATGACGGTATTGCATTCAAGTTAGCTCATCCCGTGTGCATTCCTGAATCGTTTTCTGATCGTGCCTGGAGGCACGATCCACAACAGACTTCAAATTTTAATATTTCCTGACGTGCCATGCCAACCCCAGTGCCTTCTGTCGTCTAACCTCAAGGGCTGTTGTCAATTAAGGCAACGTGGCAGGCTTCTTCTGCCGACTTGCCTTCCTGCTTGTTCGATCATCCCGGCCTTACCGATGTCCGATATATGTATACAATTAACGGACATGGAGCCAGTCATCAAATCGCAGGTGGTGCAACGCATCAACCAGGCCCCGGCAGCCAAAGTGTGGACGCCGGTGGATTTTCTCGACCTGGGTAGCCGCGACGCGGTGGACAAAACGCTCCAGCGCATGGTCGCCAGCAATGATCTGCGCCGCATCGACCGAGGACTGTACGACCAGCCCCGGATGAATTCCCTCACCGGCCAGCCGACCACCCCTGATTATCGCAGCGTGATCGATGCCGTCGGTCGTCGCGACCAGGTGCGCGTATTGATCGACGGGTTGGCCGCCGCCAACGATCTGGGCCTGACCAATACGGTGCCGGGGCAGGTCATCGTGCATACCGATGGCCGACTGCGACCGATACAGTTGGGCAAATTGACCCTCCAGTTCAAACTGACAGCGCCAAGCAAGCTCTACTGGGCCAACCATCCAGCCATGCGGGTGGTGCAAGCCCTGTACTGGCTTCGCGATGGTCTGAAGGGTGGAGTCCAGATCGATCAGGATGCGATTCAAGCCAAGCTCATTCGGATATTGCAGGACTCCAGCCAGGGAAGCGCGATTCGTGATGATCTGCGATCCGGTTTACACACCGTGCCGTCGTGGATGCAACAGTGGATCCGCGATCTGCTTGCCCGATCCGAACTGGCAAGCACCAAGGCTTCACCGTGAACGCCGGCTCTCTTCGTATCATCGCAGCCTCTCCCGAGGAACGTCGCGGCCTGTTCCTGGCGACCGCCAACCGGCTCGGCACACTGATCCAGAATGTGGAGAAGGATTTCTGGGTATCCGGGTTCAGCGTTCTATCGTCTGCCAGAGTCCAACATAATTGGCATGGTCATTCAGCTGCCCCTGCTGCCCGGTTGTGTTTCTATTTTCAGGCTGTCATCCAGTAGCAGAAACAGCGTCTCGTCGTCCGTCGACGTGTAAATGCTGGTGGTTGCCACGCTGGCGTGTCCGAGCAGGCGCTGGATCATGTTGACCGGCATCGTCTCTGCGGAATGTGCGCCGCGCGTGTGTCTCAGCCAGTGCGTCGAGGCTTTCGCCATCTTTTTGGCATCATCATGATGCCCCTGCGTGGCAAGCTCCGTAGCTGCTTCCCTGAAGAACGTCTTCAAGGCCTTGTACAGCGTCGTGGGATCCAGGGTGCCCGTATCCCGCCCAAGCCGCAGCCGGGCGATCATGGGAATGTCTTCAGGATTATCCAGAGGGTCGGCATTCAGGCCCCGCCAGGCCAGGTAATCGCGTAATGCATCCATCACCATGCCGGGCATCGGGACTGCCCGCCATTTGCCACCCTTGCCGAGCACTTTCAGCATCCAGCGGACACCCAGGTCACGCTTGAGCGGGACCGAATAGAGTCTCCCCAGGCGGGCATCCACCAGTTCGGTGAGCCGTAGCCCCGTGGCGTAGGCGAAGGGGAGTACGAAGCGCAAGCGCCGGACGGATTCGTCCTTAGGCTGCCCGTGCAGATATTCCATGAGAAATGCCCACTGGCTGCGTGTGAACGCGTGCGTCAGTTCCAAGTCAGGCGCGGTGGTCACGTCCATCACCCGCTGTGGCGGCGGCACGCCGTCCCATGGATTGCTGTCGAGGTAACGCACCTTGGCAAGCCACTCGAACAGGGATTTGAGGATAGTGTGAGCCTGGATTTGGCTGCGCAGCGAGGTAGCTCCTTCGAATGGCCGCCAGTTGGCCGACCAGCGCGGTGTGCTGCGCTTTCCCATCCATTCAGCCTGGGGGAGGCGCCATGGCCATGCCGCGGGCAATGTGCGGCCGAGCCCGCCCAGCCAGTCCCGGTAAGCAACGGCATCCTCGATCGACAGCGACGACAGGGCGCATCCGCGCTCCATCACTGACCAGATCAGGAGGCGCTCTGCCTCGCGGCGATAGGCGCGCTCGGTATGCGGATTCGATGCGCGCGCTTTCAGCCAGGCCTGGATCGCCTGATGGTCATTTTCAGCATTGATGCGGCTGCGGCTCAGGCATCGGTTCTCGCCAAGCGAGCCATCCAGCTCCGCCGGCGTCGAGAACGACTCCAGCGGCATGATGGCGGTGGCCGAGGCCCGGGTCAGTGCGATCGGCGACAGCGATCGCAGTGGGGCGAGCCCCTGTGGCGCCATCACACCCAGACTGCCTTCGTGGGTGGCAAGCCAGGTCACCAGTCGGCGCGCACCTTTTTCGCCGAGGCGGGGGACGGACACCCACCAGCGGTAGCCCTGCGTGCGGATGCGCTGATGCAGCGCCTCGATGGTGGGGACGCCGGCGAGGATGAGCCTGGCAGCAAGTCGATCGTCAAACCAGGCGGCAACCGGGTCTTGCGGCTGCGGATCGGTGGCGAGCAGTTCCTCCACCCACACCAGCGCCGCCAGTTGGCGCTCGACCAGACGGGCGTAGCGTCTCGCGCGGCGGTCGATGCTCTGCGGATAGGCCTCGACATACATCGCGGCCAGTTCCTTCTCCGAATAGAAGTGATCGGGGTCGTGTGCTTCGCGGAAGGTTTCGAGCGAGGGGAGGGCGGTCGTCGACCGTACTGCCTCGGGCAGGGTGCCCAGCGGCAGGCGCAGCAGTCGGGCCAGCGCATGTCGGCCATGCCGGCGGGCAGCCATCGTCAGAGTTTGCTGGATCCAGGTCAGCGTGGAGCGCGCGATGCGCTGATCGAGGCCGGATTCGAGATAGCGGTCCGCTGCGACCTTGAGGTCGAGGCCCTGCAGCCAGCCGCGGTAGAAGGCGAGGTGGTGACGTCCGATTTTGCGAGTGGATTCCATGGCTAACTGGCTGAAATCAAGGGGAAACCGGAAATATAAGCCATAAACCCATGAGTTAAATCACAAAATCAGCATTCTTGATAATTGACCTTATCATGAATTACATACGGTCTTGGGGGTCGATCGCTGGCTGGCCGAAACGAGCTATTACTGTGTCCGCCTTGGACAGGATTTGCGGGGCGACTGGGTGCTGACCTGGATGTGGGGTGGCGGCGACCTATCACGCTTCATTGAAGAAGCAGTACGGGCACACATCCTCGAACTGACGGCCGAGCGGGTCAAGACCACCAATGCCAATGTGAGCGAAGTAGATTTGACCTCCATGGTCGATGAGGCGCTCCAGTGGGCTCGTAAGAACTGATGCGCGGGTTGTTCTGGATAGCAACATTCTGTTCAGCGCTCTGATCTCTCCGCATGGGGTTCCCGATGCGATCTATCGTGCCTGGCGTGCTGCGCGCTTCGAGGTGGTGACATCACGAGCGCAGCTCGACAAAATTCGCCGAGCCAGTCGTTATCCCAAGCTCCAGGCTGTTTTACAGCCTGCCAAAGTAGGGGTCATGGTCAACAATTTGCAGCGTGCCGTGGTACTGGATCGCCTGACCATCGAGGTTGAAACCGATGATCCTGACGATGCATTTCTGCTAGCCATGGCTATGGCCACGGCTAGCGATGCGGACTACCTGGTGACAGGTGATCGCCGTGCGGGCTTGCTGCAACGCGGGCATGTTGGGCGCACCCGGATTGTTACGCCCGCCGTTTTTTGCGCCGAGGTGTTGTAAGTGCTCTCCGCTGATGCCATCAAATCCACCGCATTAATACCGAGAGTTATGCGCTATGCATCAGGCCCGAGATGATACACATTCAATGAAACTGCACCGGGTAGCTGCCATTTAAGTCGGTGCGGGCTGTGCAGTTAGAACTGACCGAGCAGCCCCGAGATTCTGTCTCCACCTGGATCACCAAGGTACAACCCAGGCAGAATCATGCCCCACCTGGACCCAACGCATCATCGAGCCCCGCCGGTGTTAGGTACGCGGCCTTGCCAGAAGCCCCACCAGCGCCGCCGTGGCAAGCGCGGCGCTCGCGTGGAAGGTCGCCGCCGGCCCGAATACCGTCCAGAGCCATCCGGCGATGACGCTTGCGGCGAGCAAGGCTACTCCGGTGACGAGGTTAAACACGCCGAAGGCCGTGCCGCGCAGATCGGCCGGCGCGGCATCGGCCACGAGTGCCGACAGCAGCCCTTGGGTCGCACCCATGTGCAGGCCCCACAGGGCCGCGCCGGCACCCACCAGCCAGACGTTGCCGGCCAGAGCCAGGATGAGGTCGGCGGCGATGATGCAGCCCACGCCCGCTGCCAGCAGGCTGCCACGGTGGCGCCTGAAGGCCACGCCGAACATCGTCGCGCCCGGCATTGGTCGGGGCCGAGCCCGGAACATCCCTTGCCTGCGGCGGAAAACGCACCAAACTCCGCATGCCATCAGTCTTTGGCGAACTCGAGAGTGTGATTCGCCGGTGCATCAGGAAACACTTCAAACCTGGCATATCTCAGTCTCTGGTTATCACATATATCGCTGCCGCCGCCACGACGATCGCAATCACCATCATGACTATCTCGGAACCGAAGCCGAAGCCATATTCGGACAGGATCCCCCAGATGGTCGTCTGCACACTGTCGGGAGCTTGAATGGAGAACAAGGCAGGTCCAACATCAAACCCCGGAAAAGTGAACCCGGATTCCTGTACGGGAACCGCGACAAGGCAAATATTGAGCATCATCCAGCCCCCACCAGCTCGATAAGCGTAAGTTCGGGCGGCGTACCGAGCCGCATGGGCGGCCCCCAAGTGCCGGTACCGCGGCTCACGTACAGGTGGCCGTGAGGGGTGAGCGACGTGAGGCCGTTGCGCATCCGATAGGCTATGCGTACCAACAGGCCGAAGGGAAAGATCTGCCCGCCGTGGGTGTGGCCGGAAAGCTGCAGGTCGAAAAGCCCCAGGCTGTTGCGGTCCACTACCGGCTGGTGTTTGAGCAGCAGGGTAAAGCGCTCGCGCGGTAATGCGGACAATAGTGCTTTCTCGTCGGTACGGACGGGCACACCCATCCATCTCCCGGCCGGATCGTCCACGCCGGCGATCGTGAGCACACCCGCGAGCGATGCGGCTTCGCCGCGCAGGACGGTGAAGCCGGCGCGCGCCGTGAAATCGAGCGCCCGGTCAGCCCCGACAAAGAACTCGTGGTTGCCGGTCACGGCAAACTTGCCGAAGCGCGGATGCAATTCCTGGAACAGCCGGGTCAGCCCGTCCAGATGATCGCCCTGACCATCGACCAGGTCGCCGGTCGAAACCAGCAGATCGGCATCAAGCGCTTGTATTTGCGCCACGATCCGGCGCAGTTGGCGCGCGCCGATCAGATCGCCGAGGTGCACATCGGCGATCTGGACAATCTTCAATGGGCTCGATGGGCCAAAAGCAGCCGGCAGCTTCGTGGTGCGCAGGCGGATGCGCTCCACGCGGACCACACGCGCCTCGAAATAGCCGTACACGGTTGCGCCTAATGCCAGGGCCGTGGTGGCGTAAAAGAGGGATGAATCCGTGAATCGCAAGGCGCCGGGATTCCAATGCAGCACAGTGCCGACATAGGCTGCCAACAGCCCGAGCACGTCGAATGCCAGCGCGATCCAGAAAAACAGGAATATGAAACCCATCCAGATATAGCCGACCCACGCGCCGACCCAGACCAGCGCATGCCACTGGCGTTGCTCCAGCCACCAGACGATGAGCGGCAACAAGGTCATCAGCGCCATCCAGGCCGCAACGGCGAGACCGCCGACCGGTGCAAGGCCCAGAGCGGCCTCTAGCTTGACGAAGACATACGCATGCATCCCGCCATAGAGCAGGAAAAAAATGGACAGCATGGCGACCATGGTGCTTGATGCGCCGGTGGCGCTGTTCGCATTGCGGTCTTGCGCCATCGAAGCCTTTCTTATCCGAACTGCCGCTTGAAGCGCCAGACGCCGAAGCCGAAGATCACCATCCCCAGCAGCGCCAAGCCCAGCAGCGAATCCCACAGCACATCCAGCCCCGCGCCTTTCAACAGGATGCCGTAGCCCATCTCGATGAAGTAGTAGAGCGGCGAGAGAAACATCGCTGTGCGCATCCCGGCGGGCATGGCTTCCGGCGGGGTCCAGGCGCCGGAGAGAAAGATCATCGGCATCAGCACGAGGATCGCGAGCATGGCCGCCTGGGCGAGGTTACGGCTCAGGGTGGCGATGTAGAGGCCCAGACCCGCCGTGGTGAAGGTGTAGAGCGTGGTTACGGCGAAGAAAAGCGCGAGGCTGCCCTTCATTGGCACATCGAACATCCCGTGCAGCACGAAGAACAGGCTTACCGCAGTGCCCAGCAGAATCACCAGGGTCATGGCGATGACCTTGGGCAGCAGGATCTGGATCGGCGTCAGGGGAGACACCAGCAACTGTTCGATGGTGCCGCGCTCCTTCTCGCGCACGGCGGCGGCGGCGGGCAGCATGATGGCCATGATGGTGATGACGGTGAGCAGTTCGGCGATGGGCATGAACCAGGCATCTCTCTGGTTCGGGTTGTACCAGACGCGGTGCTGGCTCTGGATCATGGGGACGTTCTGTATCGAACGCTCGGTGACGCCCAGGCGGGAGAGCGCCTGATCGAAACCATACTGGCCGATGATCTGCGCGCTGTAGCTGGCGGCAAGAAAGCCCAGCACGGTATTGCTGGCATCCACCTGCACCTGCACGTCAACCGGCTTCCCCTTCCTGATGTCATGCTCGAAATCGGGCGGGATGTCGAGCACCACCAAGGCTTGCCCCTGATCCAGCAGGCGCTGTCCTTCGCGGTTGTCCAGCACTTCGCCGCCCAGCTTGAAGTAGGGTGGGCGGAAGCGATAGACGAGCTCGCGCGAGGCAGCGCTGTGGTCGGCGTCATGCACCACCACCACGGCGTGATTCAGCTGCATGCTGACGCTGCCCGCCATATAGATGTCGAAGATAAACAGATAGGCGATGGCGATCAGCAGCAGCGTATCGCGCCCGAACTGGATCAGTTCCTTCGCCGTCATCGCTGCGAGTCGCGACCACCACAGGTAAAGCCGCGCGCGGCTTTCTGCCGGGTCGCCGTTCATGATTTCGGCCTCTTGTGAAACATGAGGAAGCTCGCCGTCCACAGCCCGACGGCGTAGATCAGCAGCGCCAGCACCTTGCCCCACAACTGCTCCAGCCCGACGCCCTTGAGAAAACTGCCGAGCACGATGTCGGTGTAATACATGGCGGGGAACAGGTGGGCTTCGAACTGCCCGGCCGCATCCATCGAGGCAATCGGCACCAAAAGCCCCGAGTACAGCACCGACGGGACAATGGTGACGATGACGGTGAGCATCATCGCCGCCACCTGGGTGCGCACGAAGAGCGACACCAGCAGGCCGATGCCGGTGGTGCAGGTCACATAGATCACCGAGGCGAGCAAGAAGAACAGCGGATCGCCTTTGAAGGGCGCGCCAAAGAGTTGCGTGGCCATGAGCCAGAGAATCAGAAAATTGATCACCGAGATCGCCACGTAGGGTGCGAGCTTGCCGATCAGAAACTCGCCGCGCGTCACCGTCGAGGCATAGATGTTGTAGATGGAGACATTCTCCTTTTCGCGCACCACGCCCAGCGCGGTCAGGAAAGGCGGGGTAATCATCAGCACGAACATCATCAGTACGGCCGCGATGGACCAGACGCTCTTCACCTCCTGGTTATAGAGGTAACGAAGCTGCACCCCGACTGGCTGCGCCATGGCTTTCGCAGTTTCCGCAGACACGCCGAGCCGGCGCGAAATGTAACTTCCCAGCAGTTCGCCGTTGAAAGCTGCGTTGATGGCGACCACGTAACCCTTGCTGCTGGACGTGCGGAACGGGAAGGTGCCGTCGATCAGGGTCTGTACCTCCACCGCCCGCCCGGACATCAGGTTTTCCTGGAAGCGCGGCGGGATAACGATGGCGAGCCGGATGCGGCTGTCGGCGAGCAAGGGTTCGATCTCGCGCTCGCTTGCCACGTCCCCTTTGTAGTCAAAGTAGCGCGAGTCGATGTAACGATGCAGATAATCGCGGCTCATGGCGCTCTTGTCGTGATCGACCACCGCGAACGGGATGTGCTCCACATCGAGGGTGAGGCCGTAGCCGAATATCAGCATCAGGGACGCCGGCACCACGAAGGCCAGAGCAAAAAACAGCCGGTCACGCAGAATCTCGCGCCATTCCTTGTAGGCCAGCGCGACGATGCGACGGATCTTCATGCGGATGCCTCCTGTTGTTCCTGTTGCAGGATGCGATGCACGAACACATCTTCCAGGGTCGGAGTGCGCGGGGCGATGTCACGCAACTGGATGCCCCGTTCGGCAAACAGCGTGCGGATGCGCGCCTCGGCTGCTGTGATATCCCGTGCCAGCAGATGGATGCGTTCGCCGAACAGGGCCGCATCAGAAAATCCCGCCTGCTCCAACGCTTCCAGTGCCGGCAGCACCGGCTCAGCGCCGATGTCGAGCACCTGCCCGGCCTCCTGTTGCAGCGCGGCCTTGAGCGCGGCCGGGGTGTCGTCGGCGATGATGCGGCCGGCGTGCATCAGCGCGAGATGGTCGCAATGTTCGGCCTCGCTCATGTAATGGGTGGTGATGAGAATGGCCACCTGCTCGATGCGCGCCAGATGCACCAGGATCTCCCAGAAACGGCGCCGGCCGATGGGGTCCACGCCAGAGGTTGGCTCATCGAGGAACAAGACGCGCGGCCCGTGCACCAGGGCGCAGGCCAGCGCCAGACGCTGGCGGATGCCCATCGGCAACTTGCTGACAAGCTGGGCTGTGACCCCGGAGAGTCCCGCCAGCGCCACCACGCGGCCAATGCGCTCAGCCAGACGACTGCCCGGCACGCCGTAAATGCGCGCAAACAGACGCAGATTCTCCTGCACCGTCATGTCCTGATACAGGGAAAACGCTTGAGACACATAGCCGATACGCCCTTTGATGGCCAGGCCGGCCCGGCGCATGTCCGCGCCCGCCACCGTACCCGCGCCGCCCGTGGGGGGCAGGATGCCAGTGAGCATCTTGATCGCCGTGGTCTTGCCGGCGCCGTTGGCGCCCAACAGGCCGAAAATCTCCCCTTGGCGTACCTCGAAACTGACCCGGTCGACGGCGCGAAAGTGGTCGAAATCGCGGCTCAGTTCCCGCGCTGCGATGGCGATGCCGTCGCCCTTGGGCGGATCGCCATCCAGCCAGACCTGTGTCTGCTGGGCATCGTCCTGCCCGGCCGGTTGCCGCTGCTGCAACAGGGCGATGAAGGCGTCTTCCAGCTCGGGCGCCACGGCCTGCATCTCGCTCACCATCAGCCCCTCAAGCTGCGCTTCGACCTGCGCACGGGCAAGCTGCGGCGTCGCCCCCGGCACAAACACGCGTAACTTTGGTCCCACCGCTTCCTCCTGCGGGAAGCGCGTTTTTAACCGCAACAAAGCCTCGACCTGCGGCTCGGCCACCAGTTCGACCAGCGCGCCCGGCACCTCGCGCAGGATCGTGTCCGGCTCACCCTCGATCAGCACCCGCCCGTCGAACATCAGGGACAGGCGGTGAAAACGCGCCGCTTCGTCCATATAGGCGGTGGAGACCAGCGCCGTGACGCCGCGCTCGCGCAGCAATTGCGTGAGGATCATCCAGAAATCCCGCCGCGACACCGGATCCACGCCGGTGGTCGGCTCGTCCAGGATGATCAGCCCGGGCTCGTGGATCAGCGTGCAGACGAGGCCGAGCTTTTGCTTCATGCCGCCGGAGAGCTGCTTCATCGGCCGGTCGCGGAAATTGTCCAGGCGCGTCATGGCCAGCAGCTTGTGCTTGCGCTGGGCAAGTTCCGCGGGCGGCACATCGCGCAGTTCGGCGAAGAAATCGATGTTCTCCTCCACCGAAAGTTCGGGGTAGAGATTGAGGCCCAGGCCCTGCGGCATGAAACCGAGCCGGCCCTTTACCCTTTCGGCAGCAGCTTCGGAGTCGATCTTTTCGCCGAAGACGTGAAGCGTGCCGCCATCGAAGGAGAGCACACCGGCGATCGCTTTCATCAGACTGCTTTTTCCTGCGCCGTCGGGGCCGATCAGACCATAGATTTCGCCGCGGTCAATGCTGAGACTGGCGCCGTCGACCGCCATCTGTTTGCGATAGCGTTTGACGAAATCCTGCACCCGCACGACGGGCGCGTCCTTACCTACCATCGCGGCCTGGCCCATGGCGCGTCCTCTTTCCAGCGGATCACGGCATCGGCCGGCAAGCCGGGCGTGGCGCGATGCTGCGGGTTGGCGTCCAGATAGAGCTTGACCGCGTACACCAGCTTGACGCGCTCATCCGGGGTTTGCACCTCCTTGGGGGTGAACTCGGCCCGGGCGGCGATGTAGCGCACCGTGGCGGACAGGGGCTCGTTCGGAAAGGCATCGGTGTAGATTCGCGCCGGCAAGCCCAGACGCACCTTGCCGATCTCGTTTTCCGGGACATACACCTTGAGATAGAGCCGGTCGAGATTGACGATGTCGAGCAGCGGCGCGCCCGCCGCCGCCACCTCACCCACGTCCACCAGGCGCTGGGTGATGACGCCCGCTGCCGGGGCGCGAAGGGTGAGATCGTCCTGCACGCTTTGCGCCTCGGCCAATGCGGCTTGCCCCTGCTTCAACTGCGCCGCCACTGCCGCCACCTCATCCACTTTGGCTTGAATCCGCTCCCAACCCAGGCGAGCCTGAGCCAGTTGCTTCTCGCCGCGCTCGACCTCTTATTGCGCGGAAATCGCCTGATTTCGCGCCACCTGCCAGGCCAGATCCATCTGCTCGTAACGCCGCCTATCCACCGTGCCGGTCTCCACCAGCCTGCTGAAACGGCTGGCATCGCGCCCGGCCTGCTCCTCGCTGGCGCGCGCCGTGGCCAGTTGGGATCGGGCCAGAACCACAGTGGCCTCGGCAGTCTGTACGACCAGCGGCACTTCCTTTCTCGATACCGCCAGCGCGGTCTGGGCCGCCTTCAATTGCGCCTCCATGGCGGCGGCCGCCTGCCGAGCCTGATCGACCCGGGCGCGGGTCTGCGCATCGTCGAGCCTGAGCAGCACCTGCCCCTGGGTCACATTGTCGCCCTCGCGAGCCAGCAGTTCGGCGACTTTGCCCGGGATTTTGCCGGCCACCGCATAGTGGTCACCCTCGATGCGGCCGTTGGCCTGGATCAGGCCCTCCGGCAGGGGCGGCTGGCGCAGCCACAGCCACCCGGCGGCGAGGGCGACGACAGCGATCACTGCCAGGGCTGCCAGGGCTGCCATCGGCAGTTTGGGCGATAGTTTCATGGTCGGTTTCCTTTTCACATTCTCATATTTCGCCCGCCGCGCGTTTCAGCCGCAGTCCGGCCAGTACGGCGTCGTAGAGTGCATTGACGTGGTTGTTCTGGCTGACCAGGCGTAGCGTCTCCGCCGTGAGCACCTCGGTGTTGGTGGCGAGTCCGTTGGCATAACGATCCCGATTGACCCTGAGGTTTTCCTCCGCCTGCGCAATCGCGCTTTGGGTGACTTCGACACGCTTGCGGGTTTCCTGGATATCCAGCCAGGCCTGGCGCACCTGCAGCTCGATGACGGTAGCAAAATCGTCGCGCCGCTCCTGCAGCGCCGCCTCCTGGCGATTGACGGCATCCGCGCGGTGATTCGCCATGCCGCCGTCGAACAGGTTCCAGCGCGCCCCCAGGGTGGCTGACCACTGCCCCGGATAAACCTGATAACGGTTCTCCTGATAACCATAACCGCCGCTCAGCGCGACCTGCGGCGCGGTTTCAGCGCGCACGGCGGTTGCCTGGTGGCGCAAGGCGCGGATTTGATCAGCCAATGCACCGAGTTCCGGCCGTTGCCTGAGCGCCCGTTCCGTCACGGCGGGCAGAGGATCATTCGCCGTTTGAGGGGCGATCTCGTCCAGCGTAACCCCTTGATCCAGCGGCCGCCCGAGCAGGCGGTTGTAAGCGGCGCGGGTAATATCCACGGCGTTCGCCGCCCGGATCGCCTGCTGTCGAGCGTCAGCCAGGGCGACCTGTGCGGCCAGCAGGTCGTTGCGGGCCACCACACCCTGCTCGAACAGGTTCTGCACATCGGTGGCGTGGGCCTGCAGGCTGGCGACATGGCTGTTGGCCACCGCCAGCCCCTGCGTGGTGCGCAGCACGGTGGTAAAGGCCTCGGCGACGCGCAGCTTGAGTTCCTGCATCTCGCCCGCCTCGCCGTAGCGGGCCGCATTCAGACTCGCCTTCGACGCCTCGATACCGCTTGTAATACGGCCGCCGGTGTACAAAGGCAGCGTCGCCATGGCCCGGTAGGCGTAACTTTCCCGCTGCGCCACGGCAAACTGCTGGGAGGCGCCGCCCAGCTCGACGCGTGAGGTCGGCGCATTGTCGAGTGCGGTATATCCCGCCTCCAGCGACACGCCGGGAAGACGGGCGGCCTCGGCGGCCTGTACCAGGCTGGCAGCGGCGGCGGTGTTTTGCTGCGCCGCCCGCAGGCCGCGATCAGCCGTCAGAGCGGCCTCCCAGGCCTGTTGCAGCGTCTCGGCGCCGGCACTGCCGGAAAGCAGGCAGCCGACTAGAAGCGCATGCCGTAATTGCCCTAGGCGAATGGCTGCGGTTGTCGTTGACATCATGAATTTTCCTCTTTGAGTGTTTCTGCCGCATGGCCTCCGGGCGAGCGGCGTTCGAGCAGTAAATAGAACAGAATTGGTACCACGATCAGCGTCAACACCGTGGCGGCCAGGGTGCCGAAAATCAGCGAGATCGCCAGCCCGCCGAACACGGCGTCGCTGAGCATGACCATGCTGCCGAGGATGATGGCCAATGCGGTCAGGAGGATCGGCCGCAGACGCACCGCCCCTGCCTCCAGAATGGCTTCCCGCAAGTCCATGCCCTGGCGCCGATAATCCAGCACAAAATCGATAATGAGCAGGGAATTGCGCACCACCACACCGGCCAGCGCGATGACTCCGATCATGGAGGTGGCGGTGAAGGGTTGCCCCATCAGCCAGTGCCCCGGAAAAACACCCGCCAGCCCCAGGGGAATCGCGGCCATGGCGACCAGCGGAATGGCGAAGGACTGGTAGTAGGCCACCAGCACCAGATAAATGAAGGTAAGGGCGATCCCCAGCGCACCGAGCATGTCGCGGTAGGTGTCCAGCGTCATCCGTATCTCGCCATCCCACAGCAGACGGTAGCCGTCGATGGTGTCCGGTATCGCGGGATTGAGGCGCAGATTGGCGGTGCCGAGGCGCTCGCCGTTCGCCAGGGGCATCCCGTCCAGCCGCTGGTCCAGGTCGAGCACGGCGTATACCGGGGCGGTGTGGCCAAGCTCGCCGCCGATGAACACGACCCGCTCGCCGTCCTTGTGCTGGATGGGTCGGTCGGCCCAGGCCGATTCGATGCGGACCAGCCCGGATAACGGCACGCTTTTTCCCTCCCGGCTGGTCAGGTAGACCCGCGACAGCAGCGCCGGGTCGATCTGGTGGCGGCGCGGGATTTGCAGGCGGATGGGGACAGCGTTCTTTTCCCCTGCAATATGTACGCGCCCGAGTTCCTCGCCGTCCAGCAGGCGGCGCAAGGCGATGGCCACCTCGCCCGTGGTCACGCCGGACAGGGCCGCCTTTTCCCGATCCACCACCAGCCGGTACTCCTGCACGTCATCCGGTTCGGAATCGTTCACTTCGACCATGTCGTAGGTGTGCTTGAAAGCATCCTTGACCTGCTTGCCGATTGCCCTGAGTTGCCCCAGCTCCGGCCCGTAGATTTCGGCCATGACTGTGGCGCGTACCGGTGGTCCAGGGGAATCCTCGAGCAGCTGGATGACGCTGCCGGGATAACGCGACTGGATCGCCATCAGGCGCTGGCGCAGTTCGCGCACCATCTCGATCGAAGTCTTGCTGCGCTGCGCCTTGTCGATCAGGTTGACCCGGATCTCCGCTACGTTTGGCCCCGCCTTGTTGCCGGCGCCGCGCAACAGCCCGTTGAAATCGATCACCCCGGCCTCGCCGATCCAGCTCTGGTAATTGAGGATCAGCGCGTTCTCCCGCAACACGGCGCCGATCTCGCGCAGCGCCCTGTCGGTGGTTTCCAACGGGGTGGACTCGGGCATGTCGAGAGTGATATTGAAGGTATTCTTGTTGTCCTTTGGCAGCATGGCCATCTCGACGCCAAGCCAGGATTGCGCCCCGCTTATTCCACCGGGCCGCACGAACTGCCACGCGGGTTGCAGCAGGGAAAGAAGAATAACGGCGACCACGCCCAGCAGGACGCCCCGGCGCAACCGGGGGCGATCGATCATGGGCGCCATCAAGGCATGGTAGAAACGGTGCAGCCGATCCTTGGGATTGTGGTCTTCAAGGTCATGCCCCTCGCCGGGTTTGAGCCAGCGGTTGGCCGCCCAGGGGGTGACGGTGTAGGCCACCAGCAGCGAGGCGAGCATGGCAATCGGCACGGTGAAGGCGACCGGGTAAAAATATTGCCCCGCCATGCCGGTCACCATCAGGAGCGAAACGAACACCAGCATCACGGCGATGGTTGCCAGATTGGTGGGGCTGCCGATTTCATTGGTGGCCTGCACCGTGACCGCGCGCTTGTCGCGCCGGCCCAGGCGGGCGTAATGGCGGTGGATGTTTTCGATGACCACGATGGCCGCATCCACCAGCAGGCCGAGAGACAGGATCAGGGCGAACAGGGTCACGCGGTTGATGGTGGGGCCGAACAGGTAGTTCGCACCCAGGGTCAGCCCCAGGATCAGGGGCACGCTCAGGCCCACGATCAACGCCTCTTTCAGGCCGAGAAAGAAGACCATCACCAGGAACACCGAGAACACCGCGATGCCCAGATGCTCGATCAGCACATTCACGGCGGCGTCGGCCTTTTGGCCGTCGTTGCGGGTGACGACGAGTTCCACCCCGGCGGGGATGAACTGCTGTTTCATCCGCTCAATGCGAGCGAGCACCTCGTCGGCGACAACAACCGCATTGGTGCCGGGTTTTTTGGCGACCGCTAGGGCGACCGCCGGAATTTCCGGATCCAGGCCCTTGCCGAAACGCGGATCTGCGGGGCCGAAGGCAAAGCGCGACAGCCTGGTTCGCTCCTCGGGCGGGCCATCGATGATCGTCGCCACGTCACCGAGATAAATCGGGCGACCGGCGTGGCTGCCGACAATCACCCGTTTCAGGTCGTCCGCCGAGGTGAGAAACCCGTCCAGGAACACACTCCGGTTTTGCCCCTGTTGCACCACGCTGCCCAAAGGTGCCGAGACATTGGCGGCGGCGAGGACGCCGCGAATCTGATCGACCGTCACGGCGAACGCCTGCAAACTATCCGGCTCCAGTTCCACGCGCACTTCCCGGTCGCGCCCGCCTTTTACGTAGGAGGCAGAAACGGATTCCAGGCTGCGCAAGCCGTCAAGCAAGCGATCGGCCAGCCGCTTCAAGGCGTAATCGTCATACGTCTGCGAGGCCAGGGTAACGGTCACGATTGGCACGTCGTCCACGTCCACGCTGACGATGAGCGGGGCACCGGCATCGGCGGGCAGGCGGTCGCGCTGACCGAGGATCCGGTCGTAGAGCTTGACCAGGGATTTTTCCTTGTCCTGCCCCACCTTGAACTGCACGGCGAGGATGCCGACAGAGTTCATCGCTGTGGCGAAGGTATGGTCGACACCGGGAATCTGCTTGACGATGCCCTCCAAAGGCCTGATCACCAACTGCTCCACCTCTGCGGCGGAAGCACCGGGAAGGAACACCCGCACCTGCGCGCCGGGGACGATGATTTGCGGGTTTTCCTCGCGCGGGGTGAGGGTGATGGCGAGCGCGCCCAGCAAGGTGCAGGCCAGCATGAACAGCACCGTCAGCCTGGAGGTGACGAAGGCTTCAGCCAAGCGCCCGGCACTGTTGAGTTTGAGTTTGCTCATGGACGAACCTCTCCGGCGATGCGGTCGCCCTCGCGCAAGCCGGGATCGACTGCCGCCACGATGCGCTCGCCAGCCGCAAGGCCAGCCGTGACCTCGATGCGGTCAGGCCACTCGCGCCCCGTGCGCAACCAGCGGAAGCGCGCCAGGCCTGCTTCGTCCACCAGGAACACGCCGCGCAGCCCGCCCCGTTCCACCAGCGCCTGCGCCGGAACCAGCAGCGATGGGCTATCTCCGACGGCAAAGCTGGCGCGCCCGAACATGCCCGGCATCAGGCCCGCCGTTTCGGGCAGCGCGACCTTGACCAGATAGCTGCGGGTGACCGGATCGCCCGACGGCACGACACGGCTGACGGTGCCTTCGAAAACCTGGGTCAGGGCATCGATCTTGACGCGCGCCCGACTCCCCACGGCAATGGCGGCCACATGGGCTTCGCTGACGGAAGTTTCGAACAGCAACGCGCGCCCGACCTCCAGCGTGAGCATCGGTGCGCCCGGTGCAGCGAGATCCCCGGCCTGCTTCAGGCGTGCCACCACGACACCATCGTCGGGGCTCCTGATGTCGACGTAGGCGCGCTGCGCATTCGCCGTGTCCTGCGCGGCTTGCGCCTGATTCAGCGACTCCCTGGCAGCGTCACGCTTGAGGCGGACTTTGCGCCACTCATTCTCGGAAACGCTGGCACGCTCATACAGGCGCTGGAAGCGCTCGAAATCGATCTGGGCATCGGCTAGCGCCGAACTTGCCGCACCGACGCCCGCCCGGCTCTGGCGGATCGAGCCTTCGACGTCGGCGCCGTCAAGCCTGGCGATAATCTGTCCGCGCCGCACCCGGTCGCCCTCGCGCACCAGCAACTCGTGGATGTAGCCACTCATCCTGGAAGTCACCTCGATGCGCTGGTCGGACACTACGGAACCGACGGTCGTATAGTCGATCGGGAGTCCGGCCGTAGCCACTTTGACTACGGCGAGGTCCCAACTTTTTGGGGCGGGCTGGGGCTGTGCCTCCGGCGCTTTGCCGCAGGCGCTCAGGAGCGCGGACAATGCAAGTGGCGCTAGGAAGGTAAGTAGAAGTTTTCTATTTTTTTCCACGAGAGGGACTTTCATGATGATGTCGATGTACAGATTTTTGGATTGCATTTAGATGCCTTCGCGCCGATTCTTGCCGCGATCAGTTCAGCCAGTTCGAGCGGACGCCCGTTCCCCGTGGCCGTCATGATGGCCCACGCTTCCTCCGTCGCCAGGAGGCACAGATCGAGCGCGGCGCCATGGAGGGCCGTGCGCGCCTGGGAGGGTGCCATGTCATCGGCTTCTTGACGCAAAACGTAGCTTGAAACGAGATATTCGGCGTAACGCCGGGCCGTGCCGACAAGAAGCTCTGGATAGCCCGCGAGGGTGGCGCCCGTGGTGCCGGCCGCCTCACCTAGCGGCGCAGCCAGTAGCCTCAACCGCGACGGGTCGTATGGCGAACGTTGATCCAGTCCCAGACTGGCTGCCTCCAGCTCCGAAGCCCGGTTGACCGCATCGGAAACCAGGGCCAGAACTTGCCTGTCAGTGCAGCGGACCAGCAAGCGAAAGGCCCCGGTGGTCAAGTAGTCACCCGCCAAAACGGTCGCGCCGGTACCGAGTAGCGCGGACGCGCCGGTTGTCGCGTCAACGCGTGAATGCAATTGCTGCAGGCCGATGTGGATGAGGTCCAAAGCCGTACCGGCGTCGATGCCCGACTGCTCTGGATAGAGGCTGCAGGTCACCAGCGCCCTGATCGGAATATTTTGGCCAGATAGCAACAGGAACAAGGCATTGCGAACCGGTAACGCCTCACAGGGCAAGGCACTCGCTACGGCGGTGTGGACGCCGGCGATCACGGTCTCGGGGAAGTTCATGGGATGGTCATCATTCATGGGCTTTTCGTTATTGGCCAATGGGCCAGTTGTTCGGCTGCGCTGCAGTAGCCGATTTCGATGATTTCTTCGGCGCGGTCGAATTCCAGGAAACGGATGTGCCCCAGCGGCGGCTGGATGATCACATCCGGCTGATCGAGACCCAGACGGGATTGGGTAATGCGGGTTTCCATGATGTTGATCGAGGCGAGCAGCACTTCGAAAATGCTGGGCAGCGGCTCTTCGGTCGAGGCCCAGCGCGAAAACTGCGCCGAGACCGGATTATTTCCGGCGAGCAGCTTCTGCTTGATGTCTTTCATCGACAGGCGATAGTCGTCGACCCAGCGCGAGAACACACCCGCTGGATTGTCGCCTTCGCTGTTCGCTTTGCCTGTGTTCAGCAGCGGCTTCAGGTTCTTCCCGGCGACGATCTGGTGGTTGAGATCGACCGCGATCACGAACTCGGCGCCCATGGCGCGTACGGCGCTCACCGGTACCGGGTTGGTGAGTCCGCCGTCCACCAGAATCCGTCCGTTGCTGCGCACCGGCGTAAAGATGCCGGGCACCGAGATGCTGGCGCGCACTGCTTCGATCACGTCGCCTGACCGGATGACGACCTCCTCGCCGCTGACGATGTCGGTTGCCACGGTTGCAAAGGGCTTCGGTAGCGATTCGATAGCGTCGGCATGAACATGCGCACGCACCAGTTCGCTGACCCTGGCGCCGTCGAGCAAGCCGGACTTGGGCAGTACGACGTCGAAGAAAGAAAGCGTCTTTTTCCAATCGAACGCCTGAAACGTGGCTTCCAGTTCATTCAGCTTGCCGGCGGCATGGATCGCCCCGATCAGCGCCCCCATGCTGGTGCCGGCGATGAAGTCCACCTCGATGCCGGCGTCCTCGATCGCCCGGATCACGCCCAGGTGCGCCAAGCCGCGCGCCGAGCCGCTGCCCAGCACCAGGCCGACTCTGGGACGGCGATCGGGGTTGCTGTCGATGTGCTTTCTCGTCATCGCGGTCACTCCCGGTCCGCTCTGCTGCTCTTCCAGATCGACAACAGCAGCCACATGCCGCCGGCCGCCGCGCTGAGGAAACCGAGCAGGCCGAAGAAGGGCAGCCCCAGCAGGCTGGGGCCGCCGGGGACGGTCATGACGATGGAGGATCCGATGATGAGGGCGGCGACGACGATGCCGACCACTAGCCGGTTGGCGGCGCTGTCGAGCTGATTGCCGACGCGCTTCAAGTGCGTGACATCGATGCGGATTTCCAGCCGGCCGCGCCGGGCGGCACGCAGTAGCTGGGAGAGGTCGTGGGGCAAGTCGGCGATAAGCGCCAGCGCCTCACCGGCCGCCTGCCAGCCGCGTTTGATGAGTGCGGCTGGCGTATACCGTGCGCGCAGCGCCTGCTCCAGCAAAGGCATTGCATCGCCGGCCATGTCGAAGTCGGGGTCGAGTTCGCGGCCCATACCTTCGAGCGAGATGAAAGCCTTGATCAGCAGCGACAGGTCGGCCGGAAGTGCCAACTGGTGTTGGCGCACGATCGCCATCAGGTCGGACAGCATTGCGCCGAGGCGCAGCTGCTTGAGCGCCACCCCGTGGTATTGATCGACGAAGGTCTGGATTTCCAGCATCAAGCCCGCCTCGTCCACCGCGCCGTCGCCCGTCCAATCGAGCATCACGTCGGCGACACGCTGTGGCTCGTGCTGCACCAGCCCCAACAGCAGACGGATCAACTGGTCGCGGCGCTCTTCGGTGAGTCGCCCAATCATGCCGAAATCGATGAAGGCGATGCGGTTGCCAGGCAGATAGAACACGTTGCCGGGGTGCGGGTCGGCGTGGAAGAAGCCGTCCTCCACGATCATCTTCAACACCGCGTGAGCCCCGCGCCGGGCGAGGATCTTGCGGTCGAGGCCAGCCTGATCGACGGCCTTAAGCTTGCGTCCGGAAATGCCGTCGATGAATTCCTGCACGCACACCCGCTCGCCGGTCCAATGCCAGTGGACGCGGGGGATAAGGATGACCGGAAGCGCAGGTTGCGGTTCAGGCGCCGTTTCTGCCATTGCGGCCGAGGCTTCGGCGGAAGGTACATCCATGTCGGAATAGCCGGCGAAATTTTCCGCGATGCGCTCGGCATTGCGACATTCGCCGGCAAAATCGAGTTCGCGCCGCAGCGACTGGGTAAACTGGCGCACCACTTCCTGCGGGTGGAAACTGCGCAGTTCCGGGCTTTCCGTCTCGGTAATCGCTGCCAGCCTCGAGAGCCAGCGCAGGTCGGCTTCGATGATCGGGCGGATGCCGGGACGGCGCACCTTGACCACCACCTCGCTGCCATCTTCGAGGCGGGCGCGGTACACCTGCGCGATGGAGGCAGCCGCCAGCGGCTCGGGGTCGAAGGTAGCGAATACCTCCTCGGGCGGCGCGCCCAGGTCTTCGGTGAGCTGCTGACGGATATCGGCCCAGGGCGCGGCGGGGGCGCTGTCCTGCAGCTTGCCGAATTCGGCGATCCATTCCGGGTCGAACAGGTCGACGCGGGTGGCGAGCACCTGACCGAGCTTGACGAAGGTCGGTCCCATCTCCTCCAGCGCCCGCCGCACCCGGGCGGGAGGTTCGAGGTGAGCCAGTTCCTCCGCTTCGTTCCAGTGCAATGCCCGTCCGGCCCGTTCCAGGGCATTCGCCAGCCCCATCCGGCGCACCATGTCGCCAAAGCCGTAGCGGATCAGGATCGAGGCGATGTCGTGCAGGCGGCCGATGTCGCGCACCGCCGTTAGTGCCTGCCACAGCATCAGTCTTCCTTGCCTTGAGGATGGCCGGGTTTGACGTGATCGGCCAGGCCGGTGAGCATGCCGGCAGCAATTTGACGCAACAGGACAGAAGTGGCTTGTGCCAGATGCAGGCCGGCCCCAATCTGAGTGCGTCCCGTCGCGCCGAGCTGGTGCGTCATGACGACCAGGGTTTCCTTCAACTGCGCGCCGACGGCGGAACCATGGACGCGAGCGTGCGCAGCCAGGTCGTGGAGAATTTCTCCCGCTACGTCCTGGGTGGCAGAAGCCGCGCTTTGCAGGGTTTCCAGGAACATCGCCTCCAGGCTTTCCAGGTCGCTGCGCGCGCGGGCGAGGTCATCGCTGGAAAATGTCTGCGCCCGGCCCGCCGCTTCCTCCAGCGCCAGTTTAGAAGCTTCGGAAAACTGCGCCAGCGCCGTGTCCAGCCCCGCGACGGCCTGTTTGAGACGTTTCCGCGTGATGTCGGTTTGTGCCGCTGACTGCTGCAATTCCTTTTGCGCGCCTGCCCGCGCGCCGCTCAGCACGGCACGCGTGATCTGCCGCAGGGATTCGATATCGAGCGAGCGCGCGCTGATCCTGCGCAAGGTGAGCTGCCGCACCATTTCCTGCACATCGTGACCCTGCTCGACGGCGCTACGCACTTCAGCTTCGAGCGTGCCGGTATCGTCACTGCCGCCAATATTGTTGCCTGTTTCGTTTTGCATGATGGTGATCCTCCTGAAGTGATGACCTGAACAACCGGGTGTCATGGCGGTGCCGCGCATAAAAAATATCGGCAGCCCTGATGGCTGCGATAGTTGTTACCTCATCGTCGCCTAGCGCGGGCCTTCCACGACCCGTCCGCCGATGCGACCAGGTCGTGCGTGCCAAGAACTACTTGTTGATGGTGTCTTTGGTCTTCCGGGCCATTTCCGTCACCGCATCCAATCCTGCATCGCATCCAGTGCCTTGCTGGCGGCCTCCCTGGTGGCGGCAACTGCTTTCTGGGCTGCATCCCTGGCGGCTTCTGCGGCGTGCTGTGCCGCATCTTTACCGGACCCCGCCGCTTTTTTGGCCGCTTCCTCGGCCTTCTGCGCCGCTTCCATGGTGGCTACAGTCGCTTGATTGGCCGCTTCCGAGATTTTTTGCAGTGCCTCCCGGATGGCTTCCGTGGTTTTGTCGACGGCGGTGGCCTCGAACTCGGCAAGTCGGCCTTGGGCCGTCTTCAGGTTTTTCCGAAGGCCGATGCGCAAGCCCGCGACCTTCTCGCTGGCTTGATCGGTAGTAGCCTGCAAGAGCGCATCGGCATCGGCGACAATCTGCTTTATGTCGGCGATCAGTTTGTCTTTGGTCGTGGAACTGGGTGTGTTGGATTCAGACATGGCATACCTCTCGATCAGTGATAAAAATAAAAAATGAAAGCGCAATGCTGTGAAAATTTATCGGACTGGCAAAGACATGCAGCCACGGAGCCGGCCTATCGATCCCCTCTTTCCGACACCGCGTTGAAGCAGGCAGCCTGCCCACCAAGGATTACTTCGTCACGGCATCTTTGACGTTCCGAGCCGTTTCCTTGGTTGCCTCAAGCGCCTTGTCGGCAGCCTCCCGGGTGGCTTCCATGGCTTTCTGTGCGGCGTCCCGCGTGGCTTCGGCCGCTTTCTGCGCAGCCTCCTTGCCAGATTTGGCCGTCTTTTTGGCGGCTTCCCCGGCTTTCTGTGCGGCTTCCCTGGTGGCTACGTCTGCGCCGCACGTTTGCCCTGGACAGGGTGTTATTGAGATTTTTCCTCGTTGCTTCCGCCAAGGCCGTTGCGTAGCAAGTCAATGACATGCCGCGCAATGACCTCGGGGTCTTCGTGCTGGCGCTGGTAGCCCGGCAGGAAACGTCGCACCGACTGGGTTTCAAAGGGATAGATCACCAGACCAATTATCGAAACGGCAAGCAGGTGGGCGTCATGGCTCGGGGCGAGTTCACCGGCAAGATTGCGCAGTGCGGTGAACAGGTCTCGAAAGACACAGTCCACCAGGCTTTGTAGCCGCCGCTCATCGCTGTCCAGCAGCACCCACTGCATCAGGCGTCTAAAGTCTTTCTCCTTGGAGAGCGTGCGCGTGAACATGACGACGAATGTTTCGAGCCGATCCCAGGGTTTTCCTCCGCCGTCGAGAAGGGACTTCAAAGGTCCCACTTTTTCTTCGAATGCATGTCCAACCGCATCCAGATAGAGCTGCTCCTTGTCTGAAAAGTGATGGTAGAGCGCGGCAGGCGTCACGCCCACGGCAGCCGCAATATCACGCATCGAAACCCCGTCAAATCCGGTCGTTGCGAAGAGCGGAACCGACAGCCCGAGTATCTCTTCACGCGTATTCTTGAAAGTTTGCTTCGCCATTGAATATTGCCTATATTCTAAACGTTGATTAATGAACGTTCATTTAATACAAATTCTCTTGATCCTGCAACTCGAATCGCCAACCAAAGAGCGGTTTACTGCGCCGCATTTTACGAATCACTAGATAGGAGATGCACCATGAACGAGCAAGACAATAAGTCGGTTTCTGTTGACGAGACGCGCGTGGAGGGCAACCATGCACATGCCCCAGAACAACGCCATTGCATGATTGCAGAAGCCGCCTATTACCGTGCCGAGCGAAGAGGATTCGACGGCGGCGATCCGGTGGCAGACTGGCTGGACGCTGAAGCTGAAACCGAAGCTCTGTTGCGAAGCTCTGGCGAGCCTGATGAAAAAAAGACTGTGAAGGAAGCGTTCGAGGAAAAGCTCGAAATGCAGCTCGACGAGTGGGATAAAAAGCTCGACAGCCTGATGAAGGTGGCGAAGGAGGCAAAGGCCGATCTACGCCATGACATCGAGGCGCAGGTGGAAGCCCTTCGGGCGAAGCGTGCAGCGGCCCAGGACAAGCTGCATGAGTTACGCCAGCGCGGCGATAGCGCCTGGGAAGATATGAAGGAGGGCGCGGAAAAGACCTGGGACGAAATGCGCAAGGCGATCGACAATATTCTGGCCCGCCTCAAATGACAGGAGCTAGGTTGTCAGGCTACTCAGCTGTCTTGCGCCAGCGATCGATTCTTGGTAGGGTAGGCTGGCGCAAACCGGAACATTGTAACCGGAACGTTGTATTGCGCAAATCCCTCGCAGACCAGGTGTTGGGCGGTTATTCTGATTATGAATGGAGCAGAAATGCGTGCATGGTTGATGTCCCTCTTGCTGGTCGTATCGATTCCTGCATTTGCGGTTTCGGATTACGCGCGAGAAAAGAAATGGGCGGATGAAATCACCCCGGGCATCGTGGTCGGCGACCCGGTCTATCTGGAACAGGCGAACGGGCATAAATTTCTGGGTATCTATACTAAAATAGCAGGCGCCAAGACCGGCTTGATCGTGGTGCATGGCATCGGCGTCCATCCGGAATGGGGGATGATCAGCACCCTGCGCCAGCAATTGGCCGATCACGGCTACACGACGCTCTCGATCCAGATGCCCATCCTCGCGGTGGATGCCCAGCCCGAAGCCTATCCGCCGACTTATCCGGAGGCGGTCGAACGCCTGCGAATCGCGACAAACCATCTGAAGGGCAAGGGCTACCGCAATATCGCCATCGTCTCGCACAGCATGGGTTCGCGCATGAGCCATGCGTTCATGGCGCAGAACCCCGGCGATATCAAGGCGTGGGCCGCTCTGGGTTTGGGTGGGACGGAAACCTACGCCGGGATCAAGGCGCCGGTGCTCGACCTGTACGGCGCACATGACCTGCCGGTGGTGCTATCCACCGCGAAGCAGCGGAGCGCCTCGCTCAAGGGTAATGTGAGCGGAAAGCAGGTGGTGGTGCCGGACACGGATCACTTCTTCGCCGGCAAGGAGGACGCGATGGTGAAGGCGGTGACGGACTTTCTGGATGGGCTGGGTCTGAAGTAAACCACGTTCGCGTTGACCTGCTCTTGTTTTTATCGGGCGCGTCCTGACGCGCGGCAAGCCGGACGCATCTCCGGCCAGGCTATCGCCGTCTAGGCAAAGCGGAAGGCCGAGACACGATTCCCCATCGGGCGATCCACTAGAACCTGTACACCGGCACTTGCTTCGCCCACCCCGGCCGCCACCATCAGCGGCAGGAGGTGCTCCTCGCGCGGATGAGCCAGACGCGCAGCAGGCGCTTGCCCCCAAGCCTTGAGCGCCTCGTGTCGGCGGTCGGCATCGGCCTGACCAAGCGCTTCCACGAGCCAGGCATCGAACGCGTCGGCGACGGGTGCGAAGCGCGGGTCGCCGAAGCCGCGCATGTTGTGAAAGCTCATGCCGCTGCCCACCACCAATACGCCCTCCTGCCGCAACCGGGCCAGTGCGCGACCCGCCTCGATATGCAGGGCCGGATCCAGGCTTCGATGCAAGGACACCTGCACGATCGGCACATCGGCATCGGGAAAGATGAGCTTGAAGGGAACGAACACACCGTGATCGAAGCCGCGACGATCGTCGGCGCGGGCAGGCAAACCGGCCTCGGTCAACAGCGCGATGATCCGGTCAGCCAAGGCTGGATCGCCGGGCGCCGGATAGGCGAGGCGATAGGTGTGTTGGGGAAATCCGGAATAGTCGTAGATCAGCGGCGGATGGGCGGCGCGCGTCACGGCGAAGGCGTCTTCTTCCCAATGGGCGGAGACCACCACCACGGCGGTGGGCCGGCTCGGCAGGGTGGCGGCGAGGCCGCGCAGCCAGGCCGCCATGCGATCCCAGGTATCCGGCGGCCCCAGGGTCCATTCCATGAAAAAACAGGGCCCGCCGCCGTGCGGAATGAACAGCACGGGCTGGCGCGCAGCCGCGATCATCTCCGAATTCATGCGGCCATCCGGTTTACTTGAGCAGCCCTTCCTCGGCCAGCGCCTGCTGCACCGCCGGTCGCGCTGCCACGCGGCCCTGATAGGCGGTCAGCGCGGGCCAGGGCGAGAGATCGAAGCCGACATAAGGGGCCCAGGAACTCACCGTGAAGAGGTAGGCGTCCGCCACGGTGAAGCGCTCGCCCATGAGGTAGGGCTGCGTCTCCAGCACCGCCGCGACGTGGGCGAAACGCTGAGTGAGTCGTTCCGTGAACAGGGCTTTGCAGTCAGGTTGGACGCGCGGATCGAACAGGGCTGCGTAGGTTTTATGCAACTCGGTAGAGATGAAGTTCAGCCATTGCATGAGGTGGTAACGCTCCCGGCTGCCGGGCGGCGGCGCGAGCCCCTTTTCCGCAGCCTGATCCGCCAGATACTGCACGATGGCCGGACCTTCCGTGAGCACATCGCCGTCCGCCAGAACCAGGGCGGGCACATAGCCGTCCGGATTGATCTTGCGGTAGTCTTGGCCGCTTTCCGTTTGGCCGGTCCCGAGGTCGACGCGCACCAGTTCCACGGGTGCGCCAGTCTCGATCGCCACGATGTGGGGGGAAAGGGAGCAGGCTCCCGGGCTGTAATAGAGTTTCATGGTATTGCCTCCTTAAGCTAAGAGAAACGGATAGTCGGTGTAGCCCTGCTCGGCGCCGCCGTAGAACGTCGCCGGGTCGGGTTCGTTGAGCGGCGCCGATTTGGCGTAGCGCGCTGGCAAATCCGGATTGGCCAGAAACGGCACGCCGAATGCGATCATGTCGGCGAAACCTAAAGCCAGCGCAGCATTGCCGCGCGCCAGGTCATAGCCGCCGTTGGTCATGTACACGCCTTGCCAGATTGTGCGCAGCTTCTGCAAATCAAACGCGGGGCCGGCGGCACCGGGCGACTCCTTGCCCATTTCGGTGACGTGCAGATAAGCCAGCCCAAAGCGGTTGAGCTGTTCGACAATGTAGGCGAACGTCGCTTCGGGATTGGAATCGCGCATGTCGTTGAACGGCTGCAACGGCGACAAGCGGATGCCGACACGATTCGCGCTCCACACGCCGCATACCGCATCGACCACTTCCAGCATCAAGCGCGCGCGGTTGGCAATCGAGCCGCCGTAGGCGTCGCTGCGCTGGTTGGAGCCGTCGCGCAAAAACTGGTCGGGCAAATAGCCGTTGGCGCCGTGGATTTCGACGCCGTCGAAACCGGCATCAAGCGCGTTCCTGGCGCCACTGCGAAATTGCTCGATGATGCCCGGAATTCCCGAGAGTGCCAGCGTATGCGGCGTTTCGAAGGGCTTCATCCCCTCAGGGGTGACCGCCTGGCCGGACGGCTTGATCGCCGAAGGCGCTACCGGCAGCATGCCGCCGGGCAGCAGCGATGGGTGTGAAATGCGTCCGCAATGCCACAACTGCAGGAAAATCCTGCCGCCCTGGGCATGTACCGCGTCGGTGATTTTCTTCCAGCCTGCCACTTGCTCGGCGCTGTGGATGCCCGGCGTCGCGGGATAACCCACCGCTTCCGCTGCGACCTGCGAACCTTCGGTGATGATCAATCCGGCACTGGCGCGCTGCACGTAGTATTCCACATTCAGCGGCTGCGGCGCGTTGCCTGCGCCGGCGCGGTTGCGCGTCATCGGCGCCATCACCATGCGGTTTTTCAGCGCGTAGGGGCCGAGCTGGATCGACGAGAAAAGCGTGATGTTCGAATCGGGTGTCTGGCTCATATTTTTCCTCCAATTGGACGGCAACAGGCGGTACGGGTGTACTGCCCGGCGGCGGGGTTTATTGCTTGATTCGACTTGACTCGAAAACGGCGCGCAAGTCATGCAAGGCGGCTTCGATGCGGGCGTAGTCTTCCGCTTTCCAATCCGCGAAAGCGCGGCTGAAATACGCCACATGCGCCGGGAATACCTTGTCGAACAGGCGCTCGCCCTTTTTCGTCAACTGCACGATCTGGCTGCGGCCATCCAGCGCGCGGGGAATGCGCCTGATGAGCCCTTTCTCCTCCAGCCGGTCCACCACCCCGGTCAGCGTGCCCTTGGTGATCAGAGTTTTTTCGCCCAACTCTTTGGGCGTCATACCAGGCGTATTACCCAGGGTGGCGACGATGTCGAATTGGGGCGGCGTAAGGCCGAGGGTGCGCAGGTGCGCCGCCGAACGGGTGGAGAAGGCCTGGTAACAGCGTACCAGCGCACGCAGGCTCGGCAGAAACGGGGCTTCGACCATGGGATGCCTTCATGTAGTTCTAGTGCGAACCAATATAGTTTGGGTTAGGACTATAGTCAATGGCCGTATGTTCACTTCCGATTCCGCATCTTCTTCATCCGACCGGATCAATAGGCTCGTCACCCCCGAATTGCGAATCTTAGAAGCGCGCGATCAGATGTTGACAATAATCGCTGTCGATCTAGTTATGATCTGATCCAGCATGTCGGCGGCGTGTCTGATTCACGTCTTTTTTCAGAAGGAGTGTTCACCATGAACGCGTTTCATCGTTTCTCAGCGAAGAGCCTGCAAGATGAGGAAATCCCTATGCAGCGCTACGCCGGGAAGGTGGTTCTGGTCGTCAATACCGCGAGCAAATGCGGCCTGACGCCGCAGTATGAAGGACTGCAGAAACTGCACGAGAAGTATGCCGACAAGGGCCTGGTCGTGCTCGGCTTTCCCTGCAACCAGTTTGGCGCCCAGGAGCCGGGAAAGAAAGAAGAGATCGGCGCTTTCTGCGAGAAGAATTATGGCGTGACCTTCCCCGTGTTCGCGAAAGTGGATGTCAATGGCGCGGGCGCACACCCGATCTTCCGTTATCTTCTAGACCAACTGCCCGGCGTGCTCGGCAAGGCGGTTAAATGGAACTTCACAAAGTTTCTGATTGGCCGCGATGGCACACCACTCAAGCGCTTCGCGCCTGTAACGAAACCGGAAAAACTGGAGCGTGCCATTTGTGAAGCCCTCGGAGAATGACATGAAGGTAGCTCTCGCAACGCCCCCCGACACGGCTACGCTGCTGGATCTCGACAAGCAACTGTGTTTTCCACTGTATGCGGCCTCGCGACTGCTGACCCGCATTTATCAACCGTTGCTGGAACGGTACGGGTTGACTTATCCGCAGTACATCGTGCTAATGATCCTGTGGGAAAAAACGCCGTGTTCGGTCACCGAAATCGGCGAGCGGGCATTGCTTAACTCGAACACGCTGACGCCGCTGCTCAAGCGCCTCGAACAGCAGGGTGTAATCACCCGCACACGCGATTCGGGCGATGAGCGTGTCGTGATGATCGCCTTGACCGAGCACGGCCGTGCGTTGAAATCGAAATGCGCCTGCATACCAACCGAGATGCAGAAAAGGCTGGGCTTTGATCCCGACAAGGCGATCGCACTAAAGCAGTTGCTGGACGAGTTCCTGAGGCATCTTCGGGCGCATGCTTCTGATCACCTTGCGTGATGACTGCAACGGAAAAGAACGTAGTGTACGCTGAGTTGGACGCCCTAGTATGCGATTACAGATTACAGATTACAGGGCCTCTTGGGCGATTCGCTGACAAATTATCTAGAATCTAACTTTGAACTCACTAATTTTGAACTCATGACGTAACGCGCTACCCGTCAGCCTCGCTATCCTCGATTTTCCATCTTCTATACAACCTGTAACGGAAGGAATACGCATGATCCCTATTATCGTCAACGGCACGCCGCGCAGCGTCGATGCCACACCGGACACACCGCTGCTCTGGGTGCTGCGCGACAATCTGGGCCTGACCGGCACCAAATTCGGTTGCGGCATGGCCCAGTGCGGCGCCTGCACCGTGCATCTGAACGGGGCGCCGGTTCGCGCCTGCATGACGCCGGTTTCCGCTGCCGCCGGGCAGAAGATCACCACCATCGAAGGCGCCCAGGGCAAGGCCGTGAAAGCCCTGCAGGATGCCTGGGTCAAGCTCGACGTGCCGCAATGCGGCTATTGCCAGTCGGGGCAGATCATGTCGGCGGCGGCGCTGCTCGCGGGCAACCCCCAGCCGACGGATGCCGACATCGACACGGCGCTGGACGGCAACCTGTGCCGCTGCGCCACCTATCAGCGCATACGCGCGGCGGTGCATCAAGCTGCCAGAACGATGAGGGGATGAGCCATGGACAAAATCATTAACCCGAGCCGGCGCGCGTTCCTGAAAACCGGCACCACCTTGGGCGTCGGCCTCACCCTCGCGTTCTACCTGCCTGTCGGCGGCGCCGCCAGGATGAAGGCGGGCCAAGGCACAGACAAACCCTTTGCGCCCAATGCCTTTATCCGGATCGCGCCCGACGACACCGTGACGGTGATCGTCAAGCATCTGGAAATGGGGCAAGGGGTCAATACCGGTCTGCCGACCCTGGTGGCCGAGGAACTGGACGTGCCCTGGGAAAAGATCAGGGTCGAAACAGCGCCGGCTGACGCCAAGCTGTATAACAACCTGCTCTGGGGGCCGATGCAGGGCACCGGCGGCAGTACCGCCATGGCCAATTCATTCGAGCAGTTGCGCCGGGCGGGCGCCACCGCGCGCGCCATGCTGATCGCGGCAGCGGCGGATAACTGGAAAGTGGATACCAACACCCTCGTCACCCTGGATGGCATGGTGCTGCACCGCCCCAGCGGCCGCAAAGCAAGCTACGGACAACTGGCGGAGAAGGCGGCAACGATGCCCCAGCCCGCCGAAGTAGCACTCAAATCACCCCAGGATTTCAAGTACATCGGCAAGCAGTTCAAGCGCACCGACTCGAAGGCAAAATCCAACGGCAGCGCCCAATTCGCCTCCGACGTGCGGCTTCCCGGCCAGCTCACCGCTTTGCTTGCGCGCCCGTCGGTCTTCGGCGCCAGGCTCAGGCGCGTCCAAACCGAGCGGGCGAAGGCGGTACCCGGTGTGCGTGCCGTAGTCGAAGTGCCGCAAGGCGTCGCGGTAATCGCGACGGACTTCTGGTCGGCCAAGAAAGGCCGCGACGCGCTGCAAATCGAGTGGGACGAATCGGGCGGCGCACGAGTTTCGACGACTGAACAACGCGACCAGTACCTGGCGCTGCTGAATCAGCCCGGCAAGGTGGCACGCAGCGAAGGCGATGCGGCGCAGGCCCTCGCCCAGGCGGCAAAAAAACTGGAAGCGACATTCGAGTTCCCCTATCTCGCCCACGCACCGATGGAGCCGCTCAGTTGCGTCGTGCAATTGAAGGACAGCGGTTGCGAAATCTGGGCCGGCTCCCAGTCGCAGACCAGCGATCAGGCCACCGCTGCCCAAATTTTGGGGATCAAGCCGGAGCAGGTGAAAATCCATACCCTGCTGGCCGGCGGCAGCTTCGGCCGGCGCGCCAATCCCGCCTCCGACTACATCGCGGAAGCCGTCTCGGTGGCGAAGGCCACACGCGATCTCAGCGCGCCGATCCACCTCATGTGGACGCGCGAGGACGATATCCGTGGCGGCTATTACCGGCCTATGTTCGTCCACGCCATCAGCGCAGGGCTGGATGCCCAAGGCAACCCGGTAGCCTGGAACCAGCGACTGGTTGGCCAGTCGATTGCCGCCGGCACGGCGTTCGAAGGTGGGCTGGTCAAGGACGGCATCGACATGACGTCGGTCGAGGGCGCATCTAACCTCGCCTACGCCATCCCCAATCTGCACGTTGAGCTGCATTCGCCCAAGCTGGGCGTGCCGGTGCTGTGGTGGCGCAGCGTCGGCCATACCCACACCGCTTTCTCGACCGAGATTTTCATCGACGAGCTGGCAGCGGCGGCAGGCAAGGATCCTTATGCGTTCCGCCGCACACTGATTCAACATCCGCGTCTCAATGGCGTGCTGGAACTGGCCGCGACCAAGGCCGGCTGGGGCACACCGCTGGCGCCGAAAAGCGGGGTGCGGCGCGGGCGCGGCATCGCGGTGCATGAATCGTTCAACTCCTTTGTCGCCGAGGTGGCGGAAGTCAGCGTCAAGCCGGATGGTTCGTTCAGCGTGGATCGTGTGATATGCGCCGTGGACTGCGGCATCGCGGTCAATCCGGACCAGGTCAGGGCACAGATGGAAGGCGGCATCGGCTTCGGGCTTTCCGCAGCCCTGCACAGCGCCATCACCCTCAAGGCGGGACGCGTCGAGCAATCCAACTTCCATGATTATCCGCTGCTGCGCATCAGCGAAATGCCCCGGGTCGAGGTACACATCGTGCCGTCTCAAGCGGCGCCCACCGGCGTCGGCGAACCGGGCGTGCCGCCGCTTGCGCCGGCGGTCGCCAACGCGCTGTTCGCCGCGACCGGCAAGCGCCTGCGCAAGCTGCCGTTCGAAACCTCGGAACTACGGAGTGCATGATGGAAAGCTCGGACCTGGAAGTCCTGCGCACGTGCCTGCAATGGCAGCATGACGGCCATCGCGTGACGCTCGCCACCGTCACCCAAACCTGGGGGTCATCCCCGCGCCCGGTGGGCGCCATGCTCGCAGTGCGCGACGATGGACTGCTTGCCGGATCGGTTTCCGGCGGCTGCATCGAGGCCGATCTGATCGAGCGGGTGCGCGCCGCGCCGCCCATCCGGCCGGAAGTGCTCATTTACGGCGGCTCCGCCGAGGCATGCGAGCGTTTCCGCCTGCCCTGCGGCGGCGCGCTGCAACTGGTGCTGGAGCCGGCGCCTGGCAAGCCCCTGCTGCAAGCGATCCAGGACGACATCGCGCAGCACAGGCTGATCGGGCGGCGCCTCGATCTCGTCACCGGCGATATCCACCTTTACACCCCGCACATCGACGAAACCACGCAGTTCGACGGGCAGACGCTGATCGCCGTACATGGGCCGCGCTGGCGGCTGCTCGTGATCGGCGCCGGCCAGATATCCTGCCATCTGGCGCAGATCGCCCAAGCCCTGGATTATCAGGTGCTGGTGTGCGATCCCCGCGAGGAATACAGCGCAGCCTGGGATGTTGCGGGTGCCGAACTCGTTCCCGGCATGCCGGACGACGCGGTGAACGCCCTGATGCCCGATGCCCGCTGTGCAGTGGTGGCCTTGACCCATGATCCCAAGCTGGATGACATGGCTTTGCTGGAAGCGCTCAAATCGCCGGCATTCTATGTCGGCGCCGTCGGCTCGAACGCCAATAACCTGAGACGGCGCGAACGGTTGAGCCTGTTCGATCTTTCGAAAGCGGAAATTGACCGCCTGCATGGGCCGGTGGGTCTGCCTATCGGCAGCCGCACCCCGCCGGAAATCGCCATATCCATTCTGGCGGAATTGACCGCGGTGCGACACGGCATCCGGCTTGGCGTTCTGCCCGCCACAGCAAGCGGGAATCACACCTCGCGCCAGTCGATGGCCGCAGCCATATGATCGTCGGCATTCTGCTGGCGGCGGGTACTGGAACGCGCTTTGGCGGCGACAAACTGTTGTTCCCCCTGGCCGACGGCACCCCGGTCGGCGTACAGGCGGCACGCAACCTGCTAAGCGGCGTTGATCATGGCGTTGCGGTGCTGCGTCCGTCAGATCGGCAGCTTGCGCATCTACTGGAAGCGGAAGGGATGCAGGTGGCATTCTGTCCCGGAGCAGAAACCGGCATGGGAACCAGCCTTGCTTTCGGCGTGACTGCCGCGCAGGACGAGGACGGATGGCTGATCGCCCTGGCCGACATGCCGTTCATCCAGCATGACACCATCCACGGCGTAGCCAGCCTGCTTCGAGCCGGCGCGCCGATCGCGGCACCCCGCTACCAGGGACGACGCGGCCACCCGGTCGGTTTTGCGCGAGCATTTTTCCACGACCTCGCCCAACTCAGCAGCGACCAGGGCGCGCATCCTTTGCTCGCCGCCCATGCCGGGCGGATTCAGATGCTTGAATGCGAGGATCCCGGCATTTTCGCCGACATCGACACCCCATCCGATCTCAGCGGCTTAGAAGACGCTTTCTCCATTCGCATCGATACTCCTGGCATGAAAACCGTGAAGCTATAGTAGTTAGTTCGGTAGACTCTAATTCCAACCGCACCATTGTCTGGATTCGGGCGGACATGATGAGTGAATCGGGTAGCGTGAAAAGTGCGAGCCACTCACACACCAGGAGAAGCGGTTCCATTTGCTTGGCTGTGCCACTCGACGACAGGTGAGTGACGCCCGGAAGGACAGCCTCGCCAATCAATTCATCGAGGCAAGTTCCCGACCATCCCGGGGAACTCACCAAGGCTTGGGTCCAGGCAATTTTCAGTTGATGCCCTGAATCCCCATGCGGTCGCGCCAGTCAGGCGGCGTGCTATATGCCTTTGGCGTCCGCCTTCATCACCATGCCACCCGGCATGGAAACAAGCAGACTGCATGGCAGATGATCCAGCAGAGAGTGGCCGACCGAGCCGCGCCACCAGCGGTCGAGGGCCGAGCGTTGGTGATGGCCGACGACGACGAGATCGGCACCGGTCTCATGGGCGACAGCTCCGATGGCTTCGACAGACGATTCGTCCGTCCTCAGGATGCCTGTCGCTTCCACCCCGGCCTGGCGCAGGCGCGCGAGCCCTGTCTCGAGAATGGCATTGACGCGAGCTTGCTGTTCCTCGATGTATTCGCCGGGCAGCGGACCGTTCGCCAAAGCCATGGCGGGCGGCGGCGGAATGACCGCCAGCAGATGACAGCGGGCGTTGAAGCGGCTTGCCAGGGCGATCCCTTCCTCGAGCGCGTCCTGGCACTCGGCGCTGCCGTCGTAGGCAAAAATAATGGTCTGGAACATGTGCATCTTCCTCCGATAGCATTGTAAGCGTTTGAGCAATCGGGCGGGCATAGCTGCTCATACTGCCCAACCGTGCTTCAGTCAGTCTATTGCCGCGTGCGCCCCGCTCGCGGCAGCCTGCTTGACCGGCGCCCGCAGTAGCACAACCAGCGGGATCGCGATCAGCGTGATCCACATCATCAGTCTGAAGTCTTGCAAATAGGCCAGCATGGCGGCTTGCCGCGTCACCTCGCCGTTGATTGCCGCAAGTCCCTGGGGTGTGGTCAGGTTGTAGGCATCTGCTTCGACCGCCTGCCTGAGCGCCAGATTGAACGGATTGATGTAGTCGGCGAATGCGGCATGATTGGCTTGCGTGCGTTGCGCCAGATAAGTCATCACCACCGAGATGCCGATGCTGCTGCCGATGTTGCGCATCAGGCTGAACAGCGCCGTGCCCTCATTGCGGTAGCGCGCCGCCAGCGAAGCGAAGGTGATGGTGGACAGCGGCACGAAGATGAAGCCGAGGCCAAACCCCTGCGTGACGCCGGTGCGCACGATGTCCCAACCATCAATGTTTGCATTGAATAGGGTCATTTCCCACAGCGACAGGCTGGTCAGGATGAGGCCGAAAAAAATCATGTAGCGCACATCCAGCCGCCCCGAGAGTTTGCCTACCATCATCATGGCGATCATGGTACCCACGCCGCGCGGAGCCAGCAGATAGCCGACATCGATCACAGGGAATCCCAACAGGCTTTGCATGAACGGCGGAAGCAAGGCCATGGTGGCGAGCAAAATGATGCCGACGATGAAGATAAGCACAAGGCCGACGCTGAAGTTGCGATCCTTGAACAGCCCCGGTTCGATGAATGGGTGGTCGTGAGTGAACATGTGGGCGACAAAGAGATACAGCGCCAGGCCCGCAAGCAGGGCCTCGACGACGATTTCCGGGTTGGCGAACCAGTCCAGCGATTGCCCGCGGTCCAGCATCATTTGCATCGCGCCGATGCCCAGGCTCAGCAGTGCGAAGCCGAGCAGATCGAACCGCCGGGTGCGGTCGATGGGCGTTTCGCGCACGAAGGCCGCGAGCCCGAGCCAGGCCAGCACGCCAAACGGCAGATTGATGTAAAACACCCAGCGCCAGTTATAGTACTCGGTCAGCCAGCCTCCAAGCGTGGGCCCGAGAATCGGCCCCACCATCACGCCTACGCCCCACATCGCCATGGCTTTGCCGTGTTGTTCGGGCGGATAGGTATCGAGCAGCACGGCTTGCGACAACGGCACCAGACTCGCGCCAAAAATCCCCTGCAGCAGGCGGAACAACACGATCTCGGGCAGGGTTTGCGCCGCGCCGCACAGCATCGACGCCAGCGTGAAGCCGACTACCGACCACATGAAAACGCGCTTGCGCCCCCAGCGCGCGGTGATAAACCCGGTCAGCGGCATGAAGATGGCCGCCGCCACGATATAGGATGTGAGCACCCAGGAAATCTGATCCTGGGTCGCACCCATCGTCCCCTGCATATGCGGCAGCGCAACGTTGGCAATGGTGGTGTCCAGCGCCTGCATGATGGTCGCCAGCATCACCGACATGGCGACCCAGATGCGCTTGGCGCTTTCCGGTTGGACGGCTGCCGCAGGCGCGTTCATGCGCGCGGCCTCAGAGCGTGTATCCGAACAGGCGACGGCGATGGCCGGTGTCGATCTCGACCACCGCGCTCAGGCCCGCGCGCAATTGCGGCAGATCCGGCGCGGCGTCGAGTCTGATCCGCACTGCCACCCGCTGGGCGATCTTGACCCAGTTTCCGGTGGCGTTCTGCGCGGGGATGACCGAGAACTCCGCACCGGTGGCCGGGCTCAGGCTGTCCACCGTGCCTGTCCATTCTGCGTCGGGGTAGGTGTCGATATGAATCGTGACCGGCTGCCCCGGATGAACGTAGGTGAGATCGGTCTCGGTGAAATTGGCCTCGATCCACGCATGGCCGCTGACCACCAGGGCCATCGCCGTCGCGCCCGCGGCGACGAACTGCCCGGGCTTGGGCGGTTTGCTCACGGTGCCGGGCAACGAGGCGCGTACTTCGACGCGCGCCAGATCGAGCTTCGCTTGATCGAGTTCGGCCAGCGCGGCGAGATACGCCGGATGGCGCTCGACCGGCGCATCGACGCTGCCGCCCAGGGTTTCCGCGATGCGTTTCAGGTCCTGATTCAGCGCGCCGATTTGTTGCCCGGCGAGGTCGGTGGTTTGTTTCGCGTCGTCGAACCGGGAAGGCGAAATGAATTTGCGTGCTACCAGATCGGCCTGTCGTTGCTGGTCTTTTCGCGCAAAGGCGTAGCGGGTTTGCGCCAGGGCAATTTCGGCCTGCTTTTCGCGAAAGCCCGCCTTCGTTGCTGCAAGATCGACGCGCACCTGCGCCAGTTTGGCTTCGGCTTTGGCGACCGCCACCTGAAACGGCGCCGGGTCGATCCGGAACAGCGGCTGACCCGCAGCGACAGACTGGTTTTCCCGGACCAGCACCTGCTTGATCGTTCCGGACACCTCGGCACTGACCGGCACCATGTCGGCCTTGACGTAGGCGTTGTCGGTATCGACGAAACGGCCGCTCCTGAGGTACACGACCCCGATGACGAGTGCGACGATCAGCGGCACCACGACAAGCAGGACCAGCCGTTTCAGGCGGCGTTTCGACGGACGTGCCACCTCGGTGCGAGATGATTCGTCACTGGTTGGGACATCTCTCATGAACTTAATACTCCGGGATAAATGTTCTGCTGAAGGGCGTTAGCGTGAGGCCAGGTTGTCGCGCATCTTGTTCAAGGCGAGGAGGAGCGTGGCGGCTTGCTGCTTGTCCAGATCGTGCAGAGCGACCGTCCGGATCACCGCTGCGACCTGCTCGATTGCGGCCAGATGGGGGGCGGCGGCAGGCGTCAGAAACACCCGATATGCCCGCCGATCGTTGGGATCAGGGCGACGTTCGACTAAACCGGCATCCGTGAGCTGGTCAATCAAACGGGCGAGCGTGATGGGTTGGACTTCCAGCATTTCCGCCAAATCGACCTGGCGAACACCCTCATGGCGAGAGACGTAAACGAGTGCACGCGCCTGCGCCAGTGTGAGAGAGCTTCCTTCCAGGCGTTGCTGGAAGGCCCGACGCATCAGGCGGGAAACATCCGTCAGCAGAAAGCCGAGACTGTCTTGTCGCAATTCCACGAGTCACCGCTCTTATAGTAAGCAGTACTTATTATATTGGTGGCTTGCTAGTGTGACAAGAGGCCAGCGTTTAGCCGGCATCCTCCTGCACGATTCGTTTAGGAGGATGCCGTGTCGCAGTCACAAATCAGACGACTGAAGGCCTCTTCAGGGTCGGGAAGTACGTCTTTCCTGATAGCAGACGCAGGCGCGAATCGTAGTGGATGTCGGCCTTGAGCTTCTGCGTTCGGCCAGGAACGAACGACCCGGTAAATCTCGGAGAAGGTCTGATTGTCTGTCAAAAGCCGATCGTCAACGCCCAAGCTCAGGCTCCGGGGCCGTCGGCAAGGCCTCCCATTGCGGCTGGAAGCGGATTGGCACCCCCGGTCGGATATCCGCCGGGATAGTCGCGAGCTCACTCAGGACGTTCTTGATGTCCCGGTTTCCCTGACAAGCGCCGTCGGTGCTATTTTTTCTTTGTCACAAACAATCCCTTCCTGAATCACCCCTGCTTTTCCGATAACTCCGAGCCGATTGAAGTGCGGTTTTTTTGGGGGCTCTCAGCCGAGAGCCATCTGCACAGCCATACCGTGGTTTTTTCTTCGATGACGATCGACATCGGCTCCATGTCGGTGCCTTCGTGCGAGCCGTCGCAGAACGGTTGCGTCATCGAGCGGCCGCACGAGCACCACCAGTATTCGCCGGGTTCGAGTTCGGCGAGATTGCGGTCGTATACAACGGTTCGGACATGGGGCTCCTGCGCAAAAAGGTCATTCTAGCCGCATCGGCCATCTGCAAGTCCGTATGGTTTGTGGGGCAATTTACGCTCCATGGTGCAGGATGGCTTAAAACTTTATCGATACGCTGAGCGCGCCAAAGCCGTCGAATTTCTCCTGGGTTCGGAACTCGCGCGTGCGCAGTATGTGGGTGTAACTGAAACGAATATCGGACCAGTCCAGTACCAGGCCGAACTGCAGGTCGCCGACCAGGGGTTTTTTGTCCACGCTGCGGCTGTCGCGGAAGGTGTTGCCGTCGAGAAAGATGTTGTGGGCAATCGCGCGTCCTTCGACACCGGCAAACAGGTACCAGCCGAAATCGGACACCGGGGCGAAGGCTGCCGAGCCCGGCAAGCCGGGCTGGATGCGCGGCGGCCCGTAGTCGCTGGGCAGTCGTTTACCGTAACGCAGCGTGACGCCTGCATTGGCATAGGTGAACACGTTGCCGAGTGCGGCCCCTGCGTGGGGCGTGAAGTCCAACTGGTTCCCCAGGAAGGTCGTGGTCGCGAATTCCCGCCAGCTGCGCTGGTAGGTCAGGATGACACCCGGCTCATTGCGGAGCTGGGTGTCCCAGCCGCGTGGTTCATTAGACCCGACAACATTGTGGATGAATTTCTGGCTCTGCTCGGCCAGAGAGGCCGGGCCGACCACGCCGAGGGTGATGCCGAACTGGTCGAGCTGCTTGCCCGACTCCACGCCCAGGCCCACCGTCCCATACAGCCAGCCTGCATAGGGGCGTTCCCCCGGGGGCGGATCTGCGATGGTGATATCACTCGGCACGAACATGCTTTGGCCGAAGGCATAGCCATGGCGAACCTCGCCTTGCTCGGGGAACCACGGCACGAGGCGGGCCAGTTTGATGGCCCATTCCTGTGTGGAGGCATCCGGTCCCGGTACCCAGACCACCCGCACGCCGTTCGTGTAGTGGCTGTCGCTCCCCTGGAACATGTCGTTTTCGAGTACGAAGCTCAGCGTCCCGGTCTTTTCCGGTTCCACCGACCAGGCCACAGCCGGGCTGGCGCCCTCGATAACAAGCCACGCTATGAGTCCGACTATTCTTTTCATGCCATCGTTGCCAGTGTTATGAGGGATCGCGCCGGGTGCAGGGGGAACAGGTCTGCCCATATCATTCCTTGTCTCGATTGCGATGTCCAGCGTCCACAGCCAAGAGCCCGATTGCGGCGAGGGCAGCGAAACCGGCACCGGCCAGGAACGTCGCAGCAGGTCCGATGGCGCTCCACAGAACGCCAGCCAGTACGCTGGCAAGCAGTAACGCACCGCCGCTGACGAGATTGAAGATGCCGAACCCGGTGCCGCGCAATTGCGCCGGAACCGTATCAGCGACGAGTTTCGACAACAGGCCCTGGGTAAAGGCCATGTGCAGGCCCCACAGCGCGACACCGGCAAAGACGCCCAGTGCGCCTCGGGCTGCGGCCAGCACCATGTCCGCTGCGATGAGCAGCGCGAGTCCGATCAGCAACAAGGTGCGCGGGTGGAAGCGGTCAGCGGCGGCCCCGGCCGGATAGGCGGCGCCGGCATAGAAAACGTTCATCACGACCATGACCACCGGCACATAGCCGAGCGCGAGGCCAATGTCCTGTGCCCGCAGCACCAGAAAGGCGTCGCTGAAGCGGGCGAGCGTAAAGACCGCCCCCAACAGCACAACCAGCCAGTAGCGCAGCGGCAGGCGCTTGATGTTGGCCCGTGCGAGTGGGGATTTTACGTCGCCGGTTGCATGCGTGCGCTCAGGGTCGCGTACGTAAATCATGAGCAGCGCCACCGCAATGAAGGCTGGCACCACGGCTATCCACATCACCGCACGGATGTCATCGGCAAGCCATATCATGAAGGCCACCGCCAGCAGCGGACCGAGCAGGGCGCCCACCGAATCAAGCGCCTGCCGCAAACCATAGGCCGCGCCGCGCAATGGTGCTGGCGAAATGTCGGCAATCAGGGCGTCGCGCGGCGCCCCGCGAATGCCTTTGCCGATGCGATCGACGAAACGCGCCGTGAACACCCAGCCGATCGACGAGGCCAGCGGAAAAATGGGCTTGGTGAATGCCGCGAGTCCGTAGCCAAGGATCATCAGGAATTTGCGCTTGCCAAGATAGTCGCTCAGCGCACCCGAGAACACTTTCAAGATGGCTGCCGTAGCCTCTGCAATCCCTTCGATAACGCCGACGGTCACCATGGAGGCGCCCAGTACGGTGACCATGAAGACCGGCAGGAGGCTATGGATCATCTCGGAGGATATGTCCATGAACAGCGAGCCGAATCCGAGTGCCCAGATGCCGGTCGGCAGTGCGCGCCATTTGCCCGGGACGCGCGAACGAGGCGAAGTTTGTTCGGTGCGCGAACTCATGCCATCGTTGCCAGCGTTTTACGGAAGCGCGCCAGGGCCAGCGTGAACAGGACCGCACCGATTGCCGCCAGGCTGAGGAACTGCGGCCAGACCACATCGAGGCCGGCGCCACGATAGAGAATGGCCTGGGAGAGCATGACGAAGTGGGTGTTGGGCGCGGCCTGCATGATGAACTGGACGGCGTCAGGCATGCTTTCGCGCGGCGTCATGCCACCCGACAGGACCTGCAGCGGCAGCAGGAACATCAACAGCAGCAGCCCGAACTGCGGCATCGTGCGGGCGAGGGTGGCGAGGAAGATGCCCATGGACGTGGTCGCGAACAGGTGCAGGGTCGCACCCGCGAAAAACAGCGCGACTGAGCCTTCGATGGGGACTGCAAGCAGGCCGCGGACAATGAACGTCAACGAGAACCACGAGGCCGCGAGCACGACCAGGGCCATGGCTAATACCTTGCTGCTCATAATCTCGAAAGGCGTCACCGGCATTACCAGCAGGTGTTCCACCGTCCCGTGCTCGCGCTCGCGGATGAGTGCGGCACCAGTGAGGACGATGGAAAGCATGGTGATGGCGCTGATGACCTCCATGACGGCGCCAAACCAGGACTTGTCCAGCTCGGGGTTGAAGCGTGCCCGTAAAACCAGATCGACCGCTGGAGCCGTTTCGGCACGATACCCCCGCATGAAATCATTCACCTCGCCCGAGACGATCGCCTGGATATAGCTGCTGCCGGTAAAGCCCTGGCTCATCCGGGTGGCATCGACATTAAGCTGCAGCACGGGACTATGCCCCGCGAGGAGATCGCGCTGGAAACCGGACGGGATGTGCAGGGCGAAGGTGTCGAGTCCTGCATCCATCCGGGCGTCCATCTCGGCTGTCGTGATCAGGGCTGGCGGCAGGAAATAGGGCGGATAGAAGTCGTCGATGATACGGTTGGAAAGCGCAGAGCGGTCCTCGTCGACGATGGCGATGGGCGCCTTGTGCAGCGTTTCCGGCATTGCCGTGGCGGCGGTGTAGATCGAAAACGTGAACGCGTAAACGATCAAAACAAGCATGATGGGGTCGCGCACGAGGCTGCGCAGTTCCTTGATGCCAAGGTAGAGGATGTTGTGCATGCCTATCGCTCCTGCTTCCTGAGCAGGGCTGCGCCGAGCCCGATGAGGACGGGAACGGCGATCAGCAGGGGAATAAAGGAATTCTGGAGATCCATGAACCCGAGCCCTTTCGAGAACGTGCCGCGCGCAATCGTCACGAAGTGGGTGGTCGGATAGATCTGCCCGATCAAGGCGCCCATGCCTTCCAGGGAGGAGACGGGATCGATCAGCCCTGAGAGCTGCACGGCCGGCAGAAGGGTCAGCAGGGCGGTGCCGAACAGGGCGGCAACCTGGCTGCGCACGAAGGCCGACATCAGCAGCCCGAGGGCGGTGGCTGCGATCACATAGAGCAATGCCGCGGCTGCCAGGGCGAGGAAGCTCCCCTTCAACGGCACGCCGAACAGGGAGACGGCCAGCGCGGTGAGCAGCAGGAAATTGATCATGGCAAGCGCGATGTAGGGGATCTGCTTGCCGAGCAGAAACTCCAGCCGGGTGACCGGGGTGACGTAAAGATTGACGATGGAGCCCAGCTCTTTCTCACGCACCACCGACAGTGCGCTCAGGATCGCAGGGATCAGCATCAGCAATAGCGGGATCACCGCCGGCACCATGGCCGGCAGACTGGTCACCTCCGGGTTGTAGCGAAAGCGCGTTTCGATGCTGAACAGCCCGGCTGTCGCCTCTGAACCGTAAGCCTCGCGCGCCTTGGCGGTGAGCCAGTGCTGGTGCATGCCCTGGACATAGCCGCGCACCGTCTCGGCGCGCATCGGCATGGCGCCATCGATCCAGGCGCCGATCTGCACTGGCGTGCCGCGTGCGATGTCGCGTGCGAAGCCGGGCGGAATCTCGATGGCCAGGCTGATCTCGCCGGCGCGCATGCGCTGGTCCAACTCGGCGTGGTCGCGGATTGGCGGATGCTCGATGAAGTAGCGCGAGCCGGCGAGATTGAGGGCGTAGTCGCGGCTCAGGTTGCTCCGGTCCTGGTCGAGCACGGCAAAGGCGAGGTCTTCCACGTCCATGCTGATGCCGTAGCCCAGCACCAGCATGAGCATCACGCTGCCCAGTGAAGCCAGCGTGAGACGAATGGGGTCGCGGCGCAGTTCGAGCGACTCGCGCCGGGTGTAGCTGAACAAACGACGCCAACTAAAACCCTGGCGGCGTGGGGCCAGGTTTGCTGCCGCAGGAGCTGCCTGCTCCTGCGGTTGCTGGGTGTCTCCGGCAGCCGGAGGTGCCGGCGGGTTCTTCGCCACCGCTTCCTCGAGATGGCTGATGAACGCCTCTTCGAGGTTGCGCACGCCGCGTTTCTCGATGATCGCTGCCGGCGTATCGCTCACCAGCACCTGGCCGGCGTGCATCAGCGAAATGCGGTCGCAGCGCTCGGCCTCGTTCATAAAATGGGTCGAGATGAAAATGGTGACGTTGTCGCGGCGTGCCAAGTCGATCAGGATGCGCCAGAAAGCATCGCGCGCCACCGGGTCGACGCCGGAGGTCGGTTCGTCGAGGATCAGCATCTCCGGCCCGTGGATCATGGCGACCGCAAGCGACAAGCGCTGGCGGTCGCCCAAGGGTAACGCGGCCGGCAAATCATCCATCATTTCGGTGAGCCCGAAGTGCTCGGCCATCTCCTGCACCCTTGGCTCGATGCGTGCCGACGGTATGCCGAACAGCCGCGCGTGCAGCACCAGGTTCTGACGCACGGTGAGTTCGCCATAGAGCGAGAAGGACTGGGTCATGTAGCCAACGCGGCGGCGCGTGTCGATGTCATGGGGATTCAGCGGGTGGCCGAACAGCCACGCCTGTCCTTCGCTCGCGGGCAGCAGCCCGGTGAGCATCTTCATGGTGGTGGTCTTGCCGCAGCCGTTGGAGCCGAGGAAGCCGAAGATTTCCCCCTTCCTGATCCGGAAGCTGACATGATCGACCGCCGTGAAGCTGCCGAAGCGCATGGTGAGATCGCGCGCCTCGATGGCCACCTCCGTTTCCTCACCTGCCTCCAGGGGGAGGATTGCCACGGGCTGGTAGCCTTCGCGCTGCGCCTCCGGCAGCAGCGCGATGAAGGCCTCTTCGAGCGTACGGGTTTCGGTGCGCGCCAGCAGGTCCTGCGGCGTGCCGGTGGCGAGCACCCGCCCGTCGTTCATGGCGACCAGCCAGTCGAAGCGCGCAGCTTCTTCCATGTAGGCAGTGGCGACCAGCACACTCATGCCGGGCCGCTCTGCGCGGATACGCTCGATCAACTCCCAGAACTGCCGCCGCGACAGCGGATCGATGCCGGTGGTGGGCTCGTCGAGGATCAGCAGGTCAGGGTCGTGGATCAGGGCGCAACAGAGGCCGAGCTTCTGCTTCATGCCGCCGGACAGCTTGCCGGCGGGGCGCTCGGCGAACGGCGACAATCCGGTGGCCTGCAACAGATCGGCGATGCGCCGTTCGCGCTCATGGCGGGCGTGGCCGAAAAGCCGTCCGAAGAAGTCGACGTTCTCGAACACCGACAGGGTCGGATACAGGTTCTTGCCAAGGCCTTGCGGCATGTAGGCGATGCGCGGGCACACCGTGCGGCGGTGTTGCGCATCGGCCATGTCGCCGCCCAGCACCTCGACCCGTCCCGTCTGGATCGCCCGCGCGCCGGTGATGAGCGAGAACAGGCTCGATTTGCCGACGCCATCCGGCCCGATGACACCGATCATGCAACCTTCCGGCAACTCGAGGCTAATGGCGTCCAGCACGCGTTCCTTGCCATAGCGCAGACCGAGTCCACTGATGCGAACCACGGCCGCAACGTCCGGCGAGGGGGCGACGCCGTCGCGTTCGCTCATTGCGGTAGCTTCAATTGGAGACGATCGGGCCAGGCGGCATTGGGATCACTTCGCACGTAGGCGACGCCGGGCAGGCCCGTTTTCACCTGGAGAATGTGTTTCTTGAGCAGATCGAGCGGAAGCTGGGCGCGTACGCGGAACATCAGCTTTTCGCGCTCGCTTGCCGTCTCCACCGTTTTCGGCGTGAACTGCGCGACGTCGGCGACGAAGGACACGCTCGCCGGAATCACATACTGTGGCGCGGCGTCGAGCACGATGCGCACCTCGGTGCCGAGCGCCACGCGCCCCGCCACGGCGGTCGGCAGGAAGAAGGTCATGTAGACGTCGGCGAGATCGACCAGGTTCAGGATGCGTCCACCGGCGCCGACCACTTCCCCCGGCCGGGCGACGATGTACTGCACCCGGCCGTCGCGCGGCGCCTTCAGTGCCGTGTCGTCGATGTCGACCTGGATGCGCTCGATGCTGGCCTGCGCGGCGGCGGCGGAAGACTGGGCGCCCGCCACCTGGGAACGGGCGCTGGCGATCGCCGACTCCATGGCGGCGACCTGTGCCCGCGCCGCAGCAAGGGCGGCGCGGGCGCTTTCGACCCGTGCCCGCTCGTCCTCTACCGCCTGGGGCGAGAGAAAGCCCTTGTCGGCGAGCGCCGTCGAACGCGCCAGATGCGAACTGGCGGCCTTGAGTTCCACCTCGCGCTGCGCCACCACCGCCTGGGCCGCGGCGCGGTCGCTGTGGCGCTGCGCAATCTGGCTGTTTGCGGTGGCCACCGCGCTGATCGCCTGCTGCAGTTGCGCCTCGGCCTGCCGGCGTTGGGCGTCGAGCACCTCGGTATCCATCAGCGCCACCACCTGTCCGGCGGTGACGAATTCGCCTTCGCGCACGCGGATATCCTTGAGGCGGCCGGCCGTTTTCGCGGCGACATCGATCTCGACAGCCTCGATGCGGCCGTTGCCGCTGACCAGTCCGGTTTCGGTTTCCTTAAGTCCATAGTGCTGCCAGGCGAAAAATATCACCACACCGGCGACCAGCACGGCCACCGTTCGGATTAACCATCTCTTTTGCTGTGGGGTCATCGTTGTTTTTACCTTGCGTGGTGTTGTTCGATAAATTCTGGGCCGGTTAATTGCATATGGCCACCGTGGCGAGTGGTCGTTGCCTTCGCTCGTCCACGCTCACGTTTGCGTGAGGAGGTCGCTGACCATGCGCCGGAACACCCTCACCACGCCATCCCGGTCAATGTCGGGATTGCGGATGGCGCGAATACGCAACCCCTCGAACATGGCCGAAATGGCTTCCACCAAACCGGCTAGCGTGGCCGCGTTGTCCTCATGGCCGGCAGCCTGCCTCGTAGCGCGGATAGTTTCGGCGAGGCTGTCCCGGCACTGTTTGTCGGCAGCACGCACGATCCCGGCGATATGCGGATTGCGCGCGGCTTCGGCGACGATTTCCAGTTGTAGTCCAGCCGTGCCCGGGTCGAGATTGTCCCGTACCCCTTCGATAGCGCGCTCGATCATGGCTACCTTGACGTCGCTTGCTGCGCGCAGTTCGGTGGTCAGCGTCAGTAGCCGCTCCAGGTCCTGGGCGACGATGTCGGCAATGATCGCCTCCTTGTTCTCGAAATAATGATAGATGTGGCCGGTGCTCATGCCGGCCGTTTTTGATATCTGCGCAATGCTGGTGCCATGAAAGCCGTGTTGGCGGAAGCACTCAGCTGCGGCTGTGCGGATTTGTGAGCGTCGCACATCGGCTCGCGAAGTATCGGATGGCTGGTTGGAGGTGGCGGTCATGTTAGGTCTCCAAAATCAGGGAGGAGTAGACGTGCTTGAGGGTACTTCGAATCTTGCGTTTCCTTGAATAGTAATATAGATTGAACACCCATTCCAGATTGAACGATCAATCCAGAATGAGTTAACCCATCATCAGGACGCCTGCCAATGCAGGCGGCACACATTCACGAAAGGCTATCCATGCAGATCGCACGCATCCTGCAACTCCTACCCGTAGGTTTGGCACTGGCAAGCAGTCTGTTGCTCAACGCTTGCAGCGGCGAGCAACAGAACGCGCCTGCCGGCGGCATGCAAGGGGCGCCTGCGGTCACGGTGCTGACGGTACGGGCAGAATCCGTGCCGGTAACAGCCGAACTACCCGGGCGCACTTCGCCTTATCTGGTGGCCGAATTGCGGCCGCAGGTGGGCGGCATCGTCAAGCAGCGCCTGTTCAAGGAGGGCAGCGATGTCAAGGCAGGTCAGGTGCTGTATCGGATCGACCCGGCGACCTACCAGGCGGCCTATGACAGTGCACGCGCGAGTCTGGCACGGGCGGATGCCAACCTGGAAGTCGCGCGGCAGAAGGCTGTGCGTTACGCCGATCTGGTGAAAATCGAGGCGGTGAGCGCTCAGGCCAACGAAGAAGCACAGGCCGCACAGAAGCAGGCCCAGGCTGATGTCGGCACGGCGAAGGCGGCACTCGACAAGGCGCGCGTCGATCTCGACTTCACCCGTGTCACGTCGCCGATTGCCGGACGCATTGGCCGTTCGACTGTGACGGCGGGGGCACTGGTTACCGCGAACCAGCAAGCAGCGCTCGCCACGGTGCAGCAACTCGACCCGATCTATGTCGACGTGACGCAGTCCAGTGCGAAGCTGCTGGGCCTGAAACGCGATCTCGAATCCGGTAAGCTGCAGCGAGCGACGGGCAATACTGTACCGGTGCAACTGGTGCTGGAAGACGGTAGCGTCTACGGTGCCGAAGGACGGCTAGCGTTCTCGGAAGTATCTGTCGACGAAGGCACCGGCAGCGTGACGCTGCGCGCGGTGTTTCCCAATCCGAAGGGTGATTTGTTGCCCGGCATGTATGTTCGCGCACGCCTGACGCAGGGCGTGAATCGCGCTGCCATGCTGGTGCCGCACGCGGCCGTCAGCCGCACGCCACGCGGCGAAGCGCAGGTGATGGTGGTGAACGCCGAGAACAAGGTCGAGCCGCGCGCCGTCAAGGCAGAGCAATCGATCGTCGACAAATGGGTGGTGACCGAGGGCCTCGCCGCGGGTGACCGTGTCATCGTCGAAGGCCTGCAGAAGGTGAAACCGGGTGCGCCAGTGCAGGCGCAGGAGGCCGGTTCAGCGCCTGCCGCCGCGACCGTGGCAAAGTGAGGTAACGGACCATGGCCAGCTTCTTCATCGACCGCCCCATCTTCGCGTGGGTCATCGCCATCGTCATCATGCTCGCGGGTGGATTGTCGATCCTGTCGCTGCCGGTGTCGCAGTATCCGGCCATCGCGCCACCCACCATCGCCATCAACGCCACCTATCCCGGCGCGTCGGCGAAGACGGTGGAAGACTCCGTCACCCAGATCATCGAGCAGAAGATGACCGGCCTCGACAATCTGCTCTACATGAGCTCGCAGTCCGATTCCTATGGCCGCGCCACGCTGAGTCTAACCTTCGACGCCGGCACCGACCCCGACATTGCCCAGGTGCAGGTGCAGAACAAGATGCAGACCGGTTTGCCGCTGCTGCCGGTGGCAGTGCAGCAGCAGGGGGTGCAGGTGGCGAAATCGGCGCGCAACTTCCTCATGGTGCTCGGCTTCGTTTCCAAGGACGGCAGCCATAGTCGGGAGGACCTCGCTGACTTCCTCAGCGCCACGGTGCAGGATCCGCTGTCGCGCGTCACCGGAGTCGGCGAGGTGCAGGTGTTCGGCGCGCCGTACGCCATGCGCGTGTGGCTTGATCCGGCCAGGCTGAACAGCCTCAGGCTCACGCCAGGTGACGTGCAGGCCGCGATCCGTGCGCAAAACGCCCAGGTCTCGGCCGGTCAGCTCGGTGGCACGCCGGCGGTCAAGGGCCAGGGCTTTACCGCATCGGTCACGGCACAGAGCCGGCTGCAGACCGTCGAGCAGTTCGAGCAGATCCTGCTGCGCAGTTCGGCACAGGGCGGCGAGGTGCGCCTGAAGGACGTCGCAAAAGTCGAGATCGGTTCCGAGAGCTACGGTTTCCTCAGCCGCTACAACGGCCAACCCGCAGCAGGTATCGGCATCAAGCTCGCCGCCGGCGCCAACGCGCTCGATACCGCGGATGCGGTGCTCGCCAAGATCGAGCAGATGAAGCCGTATTTCCCGGCGGGCATGGATGTGGTGGTGCCCTACGACACCACGCCTTTCGTCAAGATTTCCATCATGAACGTGGTGCAGACGCTGATCGAGGCGGTCATCCTGGTGTTCCTGGTGATGTATCTGTTCCTGCAGAATTTCCGCGCCACGATCATTCCGACCATCGCCGTGCCGGTGGTACTGCTTGGCACCTTCGGCGTGATGGCGGCGTTCGGCTTCTCGATCAACACGCTGACCATGTTCGGCCTGGTGCTGGCGATCGGCCTGCTGGTCGACGACGCCATCGTGGTGGTCGAAAACGTCGAGCGCATCATGAGCGAGGAAGGCCTGTCGCCGAAGGAGGCGACCAAGAAATCGATGCGCCAGATCACCGGCGCGCTGGTCGGCATCGGCCTGGTGCTGTCAGCGGTATTCGTGCCGATGGCCTTCTTCGGCGGTTCCACCGGCGTCATCTATCGCCAGTTCTCGATCACCATCGTCGCGGCGATGGCGCTATCGGTACTGGTGGCGATCGTGTTCACGCCGGCGCTGTGCGCAACCATGCTGAAGCCGGTCGAAAAAGGTCACGAACACGGCGAGGGCGGGGCCTTCGGGAAATTCTTCCACTGGTTCAACCGCATGTTCGCCCGCAATACCGAGCGCTACGAATCGGCGGTGGGCAAGATCCTCACGCGCAGCCTGCGCTTCCTGGCGATCTACGTCGCCATCATCGGCGTGCTGGTGCTGCTGTTCTTCCGCCTGCAGACGTCCTTCCTGCCGGAGGAAGACCAAGGTCTGATGTTCACCCAGGTCATGCTGCCGGCCGGCGCGACCCAGGAGCGCACCGTCGAGGTGCTGAAGAAGGTCGAGCACCACTTCCTTGAGGGCGAGAAGGACAACGTGAACTCGATTTTCACCATAGCCGGCTTCAGCTTCGGGGGCACGGGCCAGAACATGGGCCTGGGCTTCGTCAGCATGAAGCACTGGGACGAACGCCCCGAGCCGGGGCAGGACGTGAAATCGGTCGCCGGCCGTGCGATGGCGGCGTTCTCGCAGATCCGCGAGGCGATGGTGTTCGCTTTCGTGCCGCCGGCGGTGCTTGAGCTCGGCACCGCCAGCGGTTTCAACGTGCAGTTGCAGGACCGTGCCGGTCTCGGCCACGACGCGCTGATCGCGGCGCGCAACCAGTTCCTCGGCATGGCGTCGCAGGACAAGCGCCTGGTCGCGGTGCGCCCCAACGGCCAGGATGACGTCGCCGAGTACCAGCTCGACATCGACCATGCCAAGGCCGGCGCGCTCGGCGTGTCGGTCGCGGACATCAACGACACGCTCGCCACCGCCTGGGGCGGCACCTACGTCAACGACTTCATCGACCGCGGCCGCATCAAGAAAGTGTATCTGCAGGCCGACGCCGATGCGCGCATGAAGCCCGAGGATCTGTCCAAGTGGTACGTGCGCAACCAGCAGGGGGAGATGGTGCCACTGTCGGCGTTCGCCACCGCGCACTGGGCCTATGGTTCACCACGGCTGGAGCGCTTCAACGGCCAGCCCTCGGTCGAGCTGCAGGGTCAGGCGGCGCCCGGCCTGTCGTCGGGCGACGCGATGATTGCAGTGGAGGAAATCATCGCCAAGCTGCCGGTCGGCATCGGCTACGAATGGACCGGCACTTCGTTCGAGGAGCGCCGCAGCGGCTCACAGGCGCCGGCGCTCTACGCACTGTCGCTGCTGGTGGTGTTCCTGTGCCTGGCGGCGCTGTACGAAAGCTGGTCGGTGCCGTTCGCCGTCATGCTGGTGGTGCCGCTCGGGGTGGTCGGCGCCCTGCTGGCGGCGACCAGCCGCGGGCTGTCGAACGACGTCTATTTTCAGGTCGCCTTGCTCGCCACCATCGGCCTGTCGTCGAAGAACGCGATCCTGATCGTGGAATTCGCCAAGGCGCAGATGGAGGAGGAGGGAAAGGACCTCATCACCGCCACGCTGACCGCGGTGCGCATGCGCTTGCGCCCGATCCTGATGACCTCGCTCGCCTTCGGTCTTGGCGTGCTGCCGCTGGCGATCGCCAGCGGCGCCGGCTCCGGTAGCCAGAACGCGGTCGGCACCGGGGTGCTAGGCGGCACCGTCGCCGGAACCGTGCTCGGTCTCTTTTTCATCCCGCTGTTCTACGTGGTGATCATGCGCCTGTTCAAGCGCAAGTCACAGGCGGCAGAAACAGCCCCCGCAGTCGCCCCGCAGGAGGCCAAGTGATGAGCCCGTTACGCACCCTGACCGTCGCAATTGCCGCCAGCCTCGCGAGCGCATGCACGATGATCCCGGAATACCAGCGGCCCGTGGCGCCAGTACCGGCGAATTTTCCGAATGCGCCCCAGGCAGCTGAGGCAACGCCGGCCGACGCCATCATCTGGCGCGACTATTTCGCCAATGCACAACTGCGCGACGTGATTGCGCTGGCGCTCGCCAACAACCGCGACCTGCGTGTAGCTGCACTCAACATCGAGCAGGCGCGCGCGCAGTACCGCATCCAGCGCGCTGACCTGTTCCCCACGATCGGCGCCACCGGCGGGCAGACCGCGCAGCGCCTGCCGGGCGATCTCAGCGGCAGCGGCGACGCCGATGTATTCCGCCAGTACAGCGCCACCGTGGGCTTTTCTGCCTACGAACTGGATTTCTTCGGCCGCATCCGCAGCCTCAATGCGCAGGCGCTCGAACTCTACTTTGGCACCGAAGAAGCGCGCCGCAGCGCCCAGATCAGCCTGGTGGCCGAAGTCGCCAGCATCTGGATGACACTCGCGTACGACAGGGAACGCCTGGCGCTGGCGCGCAACACCTACGAATCGCGGCTGAAGTCCCACGATCTGATCCGCCGCAGTTCCGAAGCCGGTGCGGTCTCGGCACTCGACGTGCACCAATCGCAGCAGCTGCTGCAAAGCGCGCGTGCCGACGTTGCGCGTTTCAGCAGCTTCGTCGCGCAGGACGAGAATGCGCTGGCGCTCGTCGTTGGCGCACCGGTGCCCGCCGACCTGCTGCCCGACACGCTCACCGACACGGTCAGCGCAGTCGCCGAATTGCCTGCGGGCGTGCCTTCCGAGGTGCTCACCCGCCGCCCCGACGTCCTGCAGGCGGAGCGCAGCCTGCGCGCGGCCAATGCGAGCATCGGCGCCGCGCGCGCGGCCTTCTTTCCGAGCATCAGCCTGACCGCCGCCGCCGGCACTGCCAGCAGCACGCTGGACGGACTTTTCGGAGGCGGCTCCGGCACCTGGAACTTCATTCCGCTGATCCGCATCCCGATCTTCGAGGCCGGCCGCCTGCAGGCGAGTCTCGATGTGGCAGAAGTGCAGCGCGACATCAACGTGGCCTTTTATGAGAAGACCATCCAGACCGCGTTCCGCGAGGTGGCCGACGCGCTCGCCGACCGCGCCACGCTCGCCGAGCGGCTCGACGCCCGGCGCCAGCAGGTCGAGGCCACGCAGGCAGCTTTCCGCCTCGCGGAAGCGCGCTACAAGGGCGGGGTGGACAGCTTCCTTGGCCTGCTTGATGCCCAGCGTTCGCTCTACCTTGCCGAACAGGAGCTGATCTTCGTGCGGCTGGCCGACGCCACTAATCGGGTGGCGTTGTACAAGGTGCTCGGCGGTGGTTGGCAATGATACCCGAACCGATTTCGGGCACTTAAGAAATGAACAAGAACAACCATAAGGTTCAGTGGCGTGATATGGAAGAAATCTTGCGCAAGCAAGCAAGCAAGCAAGCTTGACAGTGATTTCATCTCCCTTTCCTGGCTTGCTGCGAGGTCCGGAAACATGAAGCCTCTGGATATGGCCGTCGAGGCCGTGGTGCGCACGCTTGGACTGGACGATGCTGCCGTCGTCCGGCGCAAGGCCTTTCTGGAATTCACCGATGACGACGTCGCGCGGTTGCGAACGCTGCACGAAGCCCTGCGAACCCTCGCGCCGGATTTCGCCAATGCCTTTTACACCCATCTCCTGGCCTTCGAGGAAACACGGGCGTTGTTGCCCGGCGCGCAAACGCTCGAACGTTTGAAGCGCACCCAGGCGGCATACTTCGACAGCCTCACCGCGGGCGACTACGGGCCGGATTACATCCTCCACCGCCTACGCGTCGGCGTAGTACACCAGCGCGTCGGCCTGGCGCCGGAATGGTATCTGGGCGCCTACAGCAAGTACCTGTCGGGGTTGCTTCCCGAACTCTGGCAGCGGCTCGGAAAAGACCCCGAGGCGTTTGTCGCCACCTGCCAGGCGCTGATCAAGATCGTTCTGCTGGACATGGGACTCGCCATCGACACCTATATCCAGGCCGACCAGCAAACGATCCTTGCGTTAAAAGAGTATGCCAACATCGTATTCACAAGTATTCCCGACGGACTGCTGGTGCTCTCGCCCAATCTCACCGTTTTGTCCGCCAATCGGGTTTTTCTGGAACGGTTCGAACTCACCGAGAAGTCCGTGCACGGCCGCTACCTGATGGAAGTGCTCGCGGCCGACGGCTTGCGGGGACGGGCGCTGGAAGTTCTGGCCACCGGCGTCGCCCAGCATGACGTGCTTTTCGCCATGGGGCAGGCGGGCGGCGACGAGCGCAAACCGGTGCGCGTGACGCTGACTGGAATCCGGCTTGCGGAAGAAGAAGAAGAAGAAGAAGAAGCTCGGCTTCTTTTGATCGTGGAGGATCTTACCGAGGAGGAAGCGTTGCGCGCAGCCGCGCTGGAATCCGAACGCCGTTTCCGGGATTTGGCGGAAACCGCCCACGACGGGATCATCATGACCGATCCCCAGGGGGAAATCGCCTATTTCAACCGGGCGGCGGAGCGCATGTTCGGCTATCGCCGCAACCAGGCGCTGGAACGGCCGATCGGGACGGTGCTGCCGGAACCGCTGTCCTGCCAACTGGATGAAGGATTGCAGCATGCCCAGGTGTGGGAAACCCAGGGGCTGCGCCAGGACGGCACGGTTTTCATGGTGGAGGGATCCAGCAGCGTGTTCGAAGGGTCCACGGGGCGTTTCATCACCTACGTGCTGCGCGACCTGACCGAGCGCAAGCAGTTTGAGCGCCAATTGGTGCACTTGGCCAACCATGACCCGCTCACCAATCTGCCCAACCGAAAATTCTTCAGGGAGCGCCTTGGCATCAGCCTGGACGAGGCGGCGCTGGACGGGGCGCAGTTGGCGGTGCTGTTTCTCGACCTGGACCGGTTCAAGTTGATCAACGATACCTTTGGTCATGCGCTGGGTGACAAGCTGCTGCTGATGGTGGCCGAACGGCTCGCCGGTTGCTTCCGCAAGGGCGACATACTGGCCAGGCTGGGGGGTGACGAATTCGTGGTGCTGCTGCAAGGGCTTTCCGGGACACAGGATGCCGCGCTCGTCGCCCAGAAAATCATGGATACCTTTGCTCATACCTTTCAACTGGAAACGCATGAAGTCTTCGTCTCCGCCAGCATTGGCATCGCCTTCTATCCTTCGGACGCCATCGATGCGGGCAACCTTATCCGGTGCGCCGACAATGCCATGTACCAGGCCAAGGAGCAAGGCCAAGGGTATCAGTTCTACCGGCCCGATCTGGAAAACCTGCCGTCGGAGCGGCTCACGCTGGAGAACAGCCTGCGCCGCGCCGTGGAGCGTGGCGAATTGCAGCTTGACTACCAGCCCAAGGTGAATCTCGCGAGCGGTGCCGTGATCGGGCTGGAGGCATTGCTGCGCTGGGCGCATCCGGTCAGGGGCATAATCCCGCCCGACCAGTTTATTCCCCTGGCGGAGGAAACCGGCCTGATTATCCCGATCGGCGAATGGGTCTTGCGGACAGCGTGCCTGCAGATCAAGGCCTGGCAAGGGGAAGGCGTGCCCCCGCTGCCAGTGGCGGTAAACCTGTCGGCGCGTCAGTTCAGGCACCGTTCGGCTAGCGGTGAAGCAACCGGAATTCACGACCTGGTTGAAACCATCGAGCGGGTGCTGGAGGAAACGGGGGTGGATCCGTCCTGCCTGGAACTGGAGATTACCGAAAGCATCCTGATGCAGAACCTCTCGACGGCGGCCATGACCCTGCAAGCATTGAGCGCAAAGGGCATGCGCATCTTCATCGACGATTTCGGAACCGGCTATTCCTCGTTGAGCTATCTCAAACGCCTGCCCATCGACACCATCAAAATCGACAAATCCTTCGTAGGGGATATTACGACCGACCCGGACGACGCGGCGATCGTGACCGCCATCATTGCCATGGCTCACAGCCTGCGCCTCAAGGTCGTGGCCGAAGGGGTGGAAACGCAGGAACAGTTCGACTTCCTGCTTGAGCGGGACTGCGATGCCATGCAAGGCTATTTTTTTAGCAAGCCGCTGCCGGCGGAGGACATCTCCCCATTTTTACGCAGCACCGGAAATTTCAATCCGGCTTGAGCCGTGGGCATCAAACCACTTGACCTGGTCGCGCGGAAGCACATGCGGTATGTTTATATCGTATTAAAAATAAATACTATGCATTGATACAAGTTCATCTCCAAATTGCGCTTTATGGTGTAGGGAGATGTTAGGTATATTGGCCTGATGGCACGGATTGGCGATCTTCATGATCGCGGTCTGGATCTTTGGGTAAGCGGTAGTACCCGGGCGGAGACATCCCCGCCCGGTTGAGAAACTGAGACCATGAGACTTGATGATGTCCGACACGGACAATAAGGAAGCCACGACGCTTTCCCGGCAGCATGTTGCGGCCTACCTGCAACACCTCGCGGCCGAGAGGCGGCTTTCTCCGAACACGCTTGAAAGTTACCAGCGGGACCTTCTTTTTTTGCTCCAGGCGACTGAAGAATGCGGGAAAGCACTGGCTGACGCAGTGGCATCCGATGTGCGGGACGCGATCGTCAAGCTCAGGAAGAAAAGTCTGTCGCCGGCGAGCGTGGCAAGACATATATCAAGCTGGCGAGGATTCTATTCATACGCCATCCAGAGATTCGGGTACCTGAACAACCCGTGTGTCGGGCAAAAAGGTCCGAAGGTAAAGCGGGCCCTTCCCAAGACGCTTTCACCCGATAGTTGCGCCCAACTCCTCGATGGCAAGAAGGAACAGGATATTGACTCGAATGTCTTGCTGGCACGTGACCACGCCATGTTCGAACTGCTTTATTCCTCAGGCTTGCGAGTGTCCGAGCTGACGGGCATGGATTTCATCGATATTGATCTGAAAGCAGGAGAGGCGCGGGTTACCGGCAAGGGCAGCAAAACGCGCGTGGTGCCGGTAGGCAGGCAAGCGTGTAAAGCGATCAAGACCTGGTTGAGCTGGCGCCAGACACTCCTTGGCGGGAACGATACTCCGGCATTGTTCCTCAGCAGCTGGGGGAGACGCCTTTCGGTGCGAAGCGTACAGATGCGCCTCGATCACTGGGTCTCGCAGTCCGGGCTGGGGCAATCGGTACACCCGCACATGCTCCGCCACGCCTTTGCCAGCCATATGCTTCAATCGTCAGGTGATCTCCGGGCGGTTCAGGAGATGCTCGGCCACGCCAACATCACCACCACCCAGATCTATACCCACTTGGACTGGCAACACTTGGCGAAGGTATATGACTCGGCTCACCCCAGGGCCAGACGCAGCAAACCAGTGGGCGACACCGAGAATTCCTAGCCATATAGTCATTCGCCACAGCAATTGCAAAAATAAATTAAAGTAGTAACATTTCTACATAATGTTTGCTTTGAGGTGACACCATGTCCATCACGACCCTATCGAGCCGCGAGTTTAACCAGGATGCTAGCCGGGCCAAGAAGGCTGCGAAGCATGGCCCAGTATTCATCACGGATCGCGGCAAACCTGCGCATGTGCTGCTGTGCATTGAGGAGTACCAGCGGATAACGGGTGGCCATCAGAAGATTGCCGATCTGCTGGCGATGCCGGGTATCGAGGACGTTGAATTCGAGATTCCGCAACTGCGGGATATCGCTCGGCCAGCGGAACTCGCCTGATGTTCCTCCTCGATACCAATGTGGTATCGGAACTTCGCAAAATTCGCCTTGGTAAGGCCGATGCGCACGTTGCCAGATGGGCCGATAGTGTCGAAGCCGTAGATCTTTATCTGTCAGTGATCACGATCCAGGAACTGGAGATCGGTGTGTTGCTTGCAGAGCGGCGGGATGCGGCGCAAGGTGAAGTTTTCCGGGCATGGCTGGGTAGCCACGTCATGCCAGCTTTCTCAGGTCGTATCTTGCCCATCGATACAGCGGTTGCGCTGTGTAGTGCGAGGCTTCATGTACCAGACCCGCGTCCAGTCAGGGATTGCCTGATAGCAGCAACGGCGCTGGTACATGGCATGACCGTCGTAACACGAAACGTGGCCGACTTTGAGTCAACCGGCGTACCGGTTTTGAATCCGTGGACCATTACCGCCTATGAGGCGAATGATGGTGAACTGACCGAGAAACGGTTGACCGAGATTCGGAAGGCGGGCCCTCAAGGAAAAGCGCGCCGGGTCAGAACCCGACTGACTGACGAGAGAAAAAAGTAGTTTGTGAAAGTAGATAAAATCATAATCGTGACTTTTCTCGCTGCTGCGTGTGCAAAGGTATCAGAAGCCACGACAACTCGTGCCGCAACGCATCCGCGAGCAGATGATGCGTTAGATGGGGAGGGTGGTATGCCCTCCTGAGTAACATCGCAGGAGAGCAGGAAAAAGGAGAAAAACATGAAAACTCAAACCCGCCGAATTCTGTTCCCGCTTGGGGGAGCGGCGCTGGGCATGCTTGCCGGTGCCGGTTTTGGCATGGACAAAGGCATCGCTGAAAGTGCGGCCTTCTTCGGCTTTGTAGGTTTAGGCCTGGGCTACGCTCTGCATGACTTCAACTGGAAACGCAACCGCAAAACCGCCCTGGCTCTGCTGCTGACCTTCCTGGCACCGATCATCGGATTTGCCTGGTTGATGGCTCCCCAGGTATTCGGGCTGGCGAGCATTACGCCCGCCAGCCTGGCGCAAGTTGCCGCGATCGCGCTGACTGTCGGCCCGGCCATCGGCGGTCTGCTCGCACTCGTCGTCTACGCTGCTGCAAATACCTTCGGTCTGATCGATGAGAAGCGGGACTGGCCTGCTGACGGGGCGATGGAGGAGGATGAAATTTATCCAAATGGCATATCAAGTGTGGGTGGCCCATATGGTTATGGATACTCCACAAATGGATTCCCCATGTATGACGATGACTGAAGGGTTCATCGCCCAGCCCTATTCTTTCGGTTCTTTCTTTGCCCCATCAGGCCGGTAGCCGACCTTTTCCTGGAACTGCTCCAGGGTAGGTTTTGCTCTTGGCACCTTGATTCCCGCGATTTCATTTGGAAGCGCTTGCTGCAGCGAGAGCCTCATGTCGGCGGTGGCGGCGTCCTCCGCTGTATTCATGAGCTTGTTGTAGATCGCCACACTATGCGATTGGGGCGCGGCATCGCCTGCCTCCCCCTGGTAGCGCAACTCGCCTGATTCCTGTTTCGCCTCGTGGTAGTCCATCGCCATTTGCTGCTTCTCCTTGCCTTGGTCGTGATAGTCCTGGGCTTTGCCCGGCAGATCGCTGTTGGAGTTGGCGGCTGCGGATCCGGCGCCTACTGGCGCGCCTGAATTGGGCACATCCCTGAGATGGCCCGCATGCAGGGCGCGTATCTGATTTGCCAAAGCCGGATCGTCCATCATGGCTTGTGCCAGCGCCTGGACTTCCTCTGGAGTGGAACGCACCGCTGTGCCATCCTGATAAGCAGATGGCAATTGGCCGCCCTGATCGTATCCTATGGTCTTCAGGCCATTGAGCGCCACTTGGTCGCGCTGTCCAGCTGGCGCGGCTTCGACGGCTTCGACCAATGCCAACGCGGCATTCGTATTTCCCGGATCCTTGAGCGGATCGTAACTGACGCCCACTCCGCGGGATGAGCTCTGATTGGCTTGTTGGGTGAGGTCTTCAGCCTGGCGAAATTCAGCTTGCGCCTGGTCGAGGTGCGTGCGCCGGATGCTAAGTGTCGCACCTGTAGTTTGGCTGTCCGCATCCTGGCCAAGCACCGAATGCCGGAAATCGCGGTCTTTCTCCAGCCGATCGAAGAATGCCTGCCTTGCATCGGCATTGCCCAGTACCGCGCTTTTCTCACCAGTGCGGCTTTGCTTCTGGATCCCGGCCGCATATTCCTGTGCAATATCAATTCCACCTTTTAGGCTGCCTGTGACTGCCGCTTTCCCGTTTCTCGAATCCCGCGACTGGATACCCCCCCCGTCGCTGGAAGCCGAATCCTTGATGGTTGCCGGTGTCACGGTCTGGTTGCCACCAAGAGCAATATCGCCACCGGCGTTAGCCCGTACCGAACCTTTCTGCGAAGCTTGATTTTTGGTCGTATAACTGGCGTCGCTCCCTGATTCATCTCCTGAACTTGCAGACGTACCAAATGATCCCGTGAAATCCCCTCCCGAGCTCGATCTGCCGCCAAAGCCACTCTGGTTGGTGGTGGCGAGCGACGACAGATGGGCACGGGCTTTTGACAGAATGCTTTCTTCCGCCTTCCCTGCAGCGATGGTATGGGCTTGCCCGGCCGATGCGTGTTTACCGGCTTGCTTGAGCAGACCGGCGTTCTGACCGGCTGTGACAGAAGCCCCCACCCTCAGGGCATTCATAGGTTGCGCTGCGGTTGATGTTCCATTTCCATAGGACGACATCACCGTACCGTCCGCTCCAACAGCCTGGTCGATCGCGGCACCATGCCGGTTCATCGGCGCGGTATTCCATTGATCCGCACTTCTATTGTTCGCGCTCCAGTTCCCCATGGTGACATTGCCCCATTGGGTGTTGCCAGCGCTGATATTCCCGGTGCCGACCTGCGCACCGGCGGCCTGAGCTGAGGAATTTGCCGGGCTCATGACGCCTGATATGACGCTGGTGAAAGATGCCGCGCTGACATTGGTCAGCATGTAGGCGATGACCGGTACTGAGAGCGTGAGAATACCGGCAACCCCCTGATCGGAAATCATGGAGTGCATCAACGCCTGATGGCTTGCGTAGGAGAGGGGATTCATCCCGTCGACGGCAGCCTTGGCACCGAGCGTCGCGTACCAGCTCGTGAAGAAATTCAGTGCTGCGTAAACCGGTGCCCAGAGGTTGATCCATAACAAGGCCATGAGATAGGTTTTGAGAACCAGGCCACCCTTTGATCCAGCCACAATGATCAGGAGCATGACGATGGGAAACAGCGCCAGAATCACGATATGGATGGCGTTTCGGATCAGGGGCATGGACGACTCGGCAATCTTGGCCATGGTGCGATAGCTGCTGTTTGCGCTGGCAGATGCCATCGCCGTCGATAGCGCGACCTGCGCCGATGTCGTATCGCCGATCATCTGTGGCACGAAAACCGTCGAGTCTGCGATCAGGTTGATCATCGCCGCCTGCTTGATGGATTCCTGAGCGGTTTGACTCACCCCGAAAATGAAGCTGTCTACGGCAGGTAATTGAGCGGCCACCAGTGCGGAGGCAGCTGCAGAGGTGGGTGCGCTCGGGTTGAGCATCCTGCCCAGGCGGGGCAGGATGTCATTTGAAACATGCGGGTTGATCTGGGCATCAATGTAAGACCAGGCCTGATCACAGCCGACGATCTTGTAGACGCCTGCAGCGTTGTCATAAACCTGAACCAGCAGCCCGGGGTTCATCTGAGGGGCGATGTCTGCCCAGATGTCGCCAGACTTCATGATCTGATCGAAAAAAGCCCCGTTGTTGTTCAGTTCCGGGTAAACACAATCCTTGGTCAGGTTGGTCAGGGAGCTGACCAGATTGGGATCGTAGAACCGCACGCTCTGTCTATCCTTGATGGCACGCGATCCGAACATGAAGCCGGTCTTCTCAAAGGAAATATCGCCAGGAAGCGCAAATACCGTTTCGCTGACTTTGGTAAGCCAATAGCCTATGTGGCTTTCCGCACTGGCGAAAACAGCGAGCCCCAGAGGGACGTTGGCCACTGTATACGTACCGGAACCACCCGCCACGTCGACCACAACCACATCTTTCTTGGGCAAGAAGAGGCCTACATACCAGATGGCCAGCATCAGCATATAGATTGCTGCATCCTCGCCGCGTGCCTTCACGAAAGTCGTGGCGACGGCAACGAACAACCCGAATATCGCGAAGACTTTCATCAAGCCGGTGTAGTCGCTCATCGAGGTGAGCATCGCTACAGCGTCGAGCACATACTTGATCTGCTGGGCGTCCCAATAGGCGTAGATGGTATCCATACCGGATCAGCGGCTGCCGAATTCGATATTGGAGGTCAGCCGCGGGCCAAGGCTCGTGTACATCTGACGCTGGAAGTCCATCATCATCGCCACATTGCCCATCTTCTTGGAGATGTCTTCCTGCTTGAGACCATAGATCTTGATGGCCGTGTTCTTGATTTCGGCCAGTTTCCCCTGGAAGTCGTCTATCGCCTTGACATCGGCTTTAACCGAAACTGTTTTGGTCTTGTTGAGCGCATCATCGACCTCGCGGCTGATGTCCTGCATTTGGCGGAATGCGATTTCAGTAGCGATCGCTTCCGAGAAGCCATCAATGATGCGATCGGCAACAATCGTCGAGCCACGGCCGCTGTGGATGGACTGGGCGATCATCTGATAAATCGGCGTGCTGGTCATGGCGATCACCTGTAACGCTTTCGGGTCCGTCAGCGCTGTTCTGGTGACAATGGCATCCTTCAGCTTATTCAGCTGCTCATACACGATTGCCGTCATCCCCACGGTTGTACGGGGTGTTCCTTCGTCCGTTGCCGAGGCATAGGGAAGACAATCGGAACCGGACGGGCACTCACGGACCCTCATGGTGTGCGTGCCGGACAACGGCCCCAAAAAATCCTCCCACGTGATGGTTGGCTTGAAATATTCCGTGGTGAAGCCGCTGGCGATGTCGCTGCTGTTCCTGATGAAGGTGATAGTCCCGAAGAGCGAAATGTATAGTTCGATTTCTTCATTGGAATACCCGCCCGCACGTTCAAGGGCGTCGTAAACGAGGTTGAAATCCGATTTCAGTACCGGATTCCCCGCGCTGTCCAGGCAAAGCGCGGCATTCACGGTGCATGCCGCGTCGTAGGCGGCCTTCGTATTCGCCGGACTGGTTTGAGTATCTTCCTTGGCATTGAAGAACGATCCATAGGAGCCGGTAAGGGCCGAGCCGAAGACCTGGGCACGCTGCTCCATATCCATGTTCCGGGTATCCGGCGTGGTTCCGACATACTGTTTGATCGCCTGGCAACTGCCAATCTGGAACTGGTTGAGCTGATTCATCGTCTTTGAGAGATCGGTCAGCAGTCCATCGATCTCGGGTGCCATGGTTTTGAGAGCAAGTTGGAAGAAGTAGCCCACGGCGTTCTGCCCGATGTTTCGCAGCGCATTAACGAACGCATCCATGTTGACGAAGCCATAGGCTCCGAGCCAGGCGTCGATCCCGCCACAGCCCGCTTTGTAGCCTGGCGGGGAGAAACTGAAGAGATTGGTGGCGCGCTGCGGCGCGCGGTAAGAAAATCCTCCCAGCGCCATTGTCGTTTGTCCCTGCGACTCATACACAGCAGAAGGCGTGACATTCATCGCCGCCCCTGCGGAATTAAAGTAGTCGTTCATCCAGTCAGACCCGGCTGCGATCGAGGTCGTGGCTGGAACGGCCAGTCCCAGGCTCAGGGCCAGCATGAGGGAGACGGGCTTCAGACGTGTGCTGATTTTCATGATGGACTCCTTGTTCAGAACTCTTGGCCGGGCTGCGTGCGGGTCAACACGCGGATACGCTCGATAATTTCATCAATCGCCAGCGCGCCGCTGCCGATCGGCACGGCCTGCCGGGTTTCCCGGTGAACCAGAAACAGCGCGGGCACCATCTGGATGCCCTGGCCATTGCTCACGGTCATCGAGATGCCGTTATCGCGCCTGGCATCAGGAAATTGGGGGAGGGTTCCACCGTCCATGCTGACGCCCATCACGGGCAAGCCATAATTTCGCTCCAGCAGGCGCAACACCGGCGCTTGCTGATGGCAGTAGGGGCAGTCCGATCGGAAGAAAAACATCAGGCCGTAGTCTCGCGACAGCTCGGCCAGGGTCTGCTCCTGCGCTTCACGCCGCATATCTTTCTTGTTGAGCTGGGCGAAGGTGGCCGTCGGTGACCGGTTGTTGTAGTCAACCGATGGTGTGGCCCATACCACGCGGCGTGCGGTGTCGGCGAAGACCGAACTCTTGTCCATCACATAGGTCTGCGCTTCAAGGTAATTGCGCACGTTCGCTTGGGTGGGCTGCATGATGGCCAGGTCTTTTAGCCTGGCCAGCTCCTTCTGCAGATCCTCCATCGTTGTCATTGCCTTGATGGACTTCGGCTTGGTATCAACCTTCTTGTCCTTCTTCACCGGCGGTGCGTCCGGTGGATACCAGTTGAACCCGCGCTCCGGGTTTTGCCACGGGGTATCGTCCCACCAGCCTTTATTTGCAGGGCCCGAGTCGGTGATGGCAAACGCTGCCTGGCTTATCAACAAAGCCGCTGCAGCAAGCAGGGCAATCAGTCGCTTCAACGCGCCTCTCCCGTCCCGACAGACGAGACCTGTGGCGGCTGGCCATCCCTGCATAGATTGAGTTCGTAGAACATGCTGAACGGCTCCATCGTGCCATTCACCGTTCTCATTTTGTGGTCTGGCATGCCAAGCACCAGCCTCAACCGCTTACAGCCGGGCCGGATAACCTGCACAGTCGTTACGGATGCCTTGACCCGCGTGTTCGGAGGCGCCTTCGTGTCGTTCTTAAGCTTCTGAGCCATATCACCGATGAGCCAGGCTTTGGCGGTCCCGTCCCGTGAGTCAATGGCCGCAAGTAACAAGCCTCGCACATTGGCTGTCTCAGGTAGCGTCGGAGCAGCCACGGATTCAAGGCTGGATCCAAGAAGAGTTAGAAGCAACATTACGATTGTCCGATTCATGTTCTGAACATGGTTAGTGACAAAGATGACTTCATGATCGCCTCTCATTCCAATCAATCTAAGGCGTGCCGTAGTAGCTGTTGATCTTTATCGTGGCACGGTCGATTGCGTAATCCGGGATTTTGACGCTGGCCTTCACATCCGCCACCACGCTGGAAAAGTCGATCAAGCTGAAGTCGATGCTCTGGAGTTCGGCAGGGGTTAGGCCACCGCAATCCGGGCTTTGGGGGCTCCCCCAGGATTTGCCAAGCTGAGATCGACCGGAAGCGGCGATCAATCTTGCGATACGGGAGTTGAAACAGCAGTGCGATTGCTTCTTCTGCACGCAGACACCAAGGACTTTTTGGGAGCAATAGGTTCCGACATGAACGCAAAGATTCTGCCCGCGCTTCATGCCAAGAATTTGCTCTTCTTGTTCGCATGAAACGAGCTCCATAATGATGTAGATCGCGATGGCAATCGCAAACGAAGCGGGGTCGAAACCGACGAAGAACGTCCCGCTTTCCCCAAGCAGAACGGTCGTACCGGCTGCTGGGGCGCCGTATCCAACCGTCAGACCAAAATAGCTGAACGAAGGACTAAACACCGATGAAGATCCGCTTCCCCCAAGAATTGACTCCATTCCATTTATCAGGAAATTCGGGGCGTCCGATTGGAACAGCGAATCGTAGACTGCTGTAGACCCTAAATATTGGATTGATTCAGTCCCGAAACTCTTCACCAGACTCGCGCCCATGCTGGTCATCATGTCGCTGTTGTTCTGGTTGCTCCCCATCGAGTTCGTCTTGCAGCAACTAAAAATCCCGAGCGTCACCCTGCATTTGCTGTTTTTGCCGTTGAACAGCGTCAGGGTATCCGGGTCCATGTAGTTGCCGGCCTGCCGCAGCGCCTCCATACCAGTGATCGCCAGCGCAAAATCACCGTCCGGCGTGTAGCCCGCATCGAAACACGTGCCATCCACGCAGTAGGTTTTCCCGCCGCAATCCGTGATGGTTTTAGACTCACCATCTGCCACTTTGCATTGATACGTTTGCTCATAGAGCGAGCACTTGGCTGGATCACCGTCCACATAGTCCACGCAACTTGATCCGATCTGCGCACACCCCTGCGCAGCTAGAGGCGCACAATCGTCCACATAGTTCTGGGAGATGCAGTCGTACTTGCTTTCGTATTTCCAGCAATCGCGAGTCACCGGGTAGCCGCTTATCGTGCGCGTTTCCGGCCCCTCGATGCAGACCCTGGAATTCTTTGTGCAGGTGCCATCCCCTGCCAGCACCGGAGACGAGAGCAAGGGGAACAGGAGTGTGACGATGAGTAGCCGGGCTACCAGCCGCATCAAGGTTAGCGGCATCATGGAAGCCTGGCCTCCAACGCCGTGCATTGGTTATCCCAGACATCCTCCTCAGCGTGGTGCTGAGGGGTATTCATTGGCGGCGTGGTTACGGCAACATCAATGTCGGGATAGTAGCTATCATCCCAGTTGTACTGATTGATGAAACGCAGATTGAATGTGCAGGTTTCATTGCTCAAATCACAAGTGCTGGGTTTCAATTCCAGCATGCATCCACGGCGGTAATAGCTCCCGAACAACACGTTGTTTGGAGTCACATCTGGATGCATGGTGGCTATTGGGCCTTTGATTGCACCAGTCGCGCCTTTCCCTGTCGGCTTGTAATAGGCAACGACTCCCTTTTGCAAGACTGTGGGTGTGGGTTCCACGCTCACGAAAGCCAGGTGCTGATACGCGCTGTAGTCCCAATAGCACCACCCGTTGAAATTGCCCGTAATTCTTATCTTTGAGGGGTCTGGGTCGCAGATCAATCGGATCGTGTCTCCCTTATAAGTGCTGTATGCGAAGAGGATTTCACCAGGGGTGCAGAACTTGGTCGTTACGATGACCGACAGCACTTCCTCGCACCGCTCTTCCCCAGCAGTCAAATATTGATTGCACGTTTCTGTCTCATATTTGTCTGGATCCTTGACCGTCTTCTCTGCGCATCCGGCATAACCCCCGCTCACGATCAGGCTGCCGAGATATGTCTCTGCATCGCCCGATACCGTGTTGCGTTTGACAACCAGCGGGTCGGTTGTGGAGTTGAGCGGGAACATCACGTTCTTCTTGCCAGGGTCATTCATCAGCATCCTGACGCCTTCGCACTTCCCGTGGGTATGTGGATCGGGATCTGCCGTTCCTGCGGTGGACGTACAGCCAGTGACCCCCGCGGTGGCTGGCGCCGTCAGGCTACCTGTGCCGCCCATGTAGTAGCTGGAAGCAGGATCGGTGGCCGTATAGTTCGGCACCCCCGTGTTGGCGTCGCTCGCTGTGGTGGTGCTGATCTTGCTCTTGGCTGTTCCAACATTCGCCTTGCCAAAGGTGTTGCCCTCATTGAAGGCATCGTTCGCGGTCATGTCGGCACAGGTCACACTTGAGACCAGACACAGTGGAAGCAGTAAAGCCTTCACGGCCGGTACTCCAGCATGGCCAGCCGTGATCGTGCCTCAGCGGCCAGTGGACTGCCGCCTTGTGCCCAGCGCTCAAGCACGTAATCCAGGGTGACATCGCCAGTAGCGCGCAGGCTCTGGCTGCATTCCTGTCTCAGGTTGTTTAGGCAGGCCTCGCCCTGCCGTCCTGTCGTCAGGACAAACGTGGGGGCTTGAACAACCTTGTATGTCCGGAATAAATCGGGGTGGATGATGATGGAAGCACCCGTTTCGGCAATCGGCTTCAGTGCCTCCATGGCACGCGGCCAGTTCCCCTTGGCCATCCCGCCCTCGACCCCTCGCAAGACCAGCACGGCACGCGTGCGCGCGGCTTGTCTGGCCAGATTTATCAGAGCCTTACCCGGCATGCCCAGGGTGACGAAGATCATGAGATTGTCGTCTTCCGGCTTCTGCGCTGTCTGGTTGTAGCGGGCCGCAATCTGGCCGATGTCCACGCCGAAAGATGGAACCTTGATTTTGGGAAAGGCACGAACCGAGCCATTGCGCGCCGCCTGACTGGCAGCATCGATCGCCTGACTCGACTTCTGCCGCGCCACTGCGTCATCGCCATAGTCATTTATCTCTGGCAGAGTAGGGGGCTTGTCAGCCGCATACCCAGCGGATGTGGTGGCAGCGAACAGAACAAGATAAAGAAAAATAATTTTCATCACAGGCTTCTTCATCGATCAGAATCCAAAGGCCCCCTGGCAGCAGTCCCGCTTGCGGAAGAGCATGTAAGCGAAATCCTCGCCCTTGTATGGGAACTCCTTCCCCGCGCCTGAAATGACCGTTGTGCGTCCCATGGTTGAACAGCATTTGCCATCCTCTTTTTTGGTGTTGGGGATGGGGTAGGTCATCTGGGTCTTGTAGGCGCGCTTGTCCATGAGCGGGATGGGGTAGTAACCGCACTGCCCCGACGTTCCGTGCGCGCCCCAGACCAGCAATTCGCGGTGCATCTTGTTGGTCATGCGCTGGGCAATGAGTGTCGATGCCTGCACGGCGCCGACATGGTTGCCCACCCAGCCATTGAGCGGGTACATGGATCCCTGGCAGCCCGCGCACCAGAAAAGCTCGTTCAGGGGAAAGCCCGCCGTGGCAGCCACGCAATCCGCGGCGCAGGCGCCCTGAGCCAACGGATTGGCAAACAGCACGGCATCAGGATTGAGGATGAAGGTCAGTTCCGAATCCGCCCACAGCGGATCGAGCTCGGTGAAATACACCAGGTCGAAAACATTCTGTTCCAGGCACGGGTTATCGACGATGACTTCCAGCCAGAACATCAGGGGGCTGATGTACCAGTGAGCCTGGTAGAACGATTTACCCCCACGCGTTTGTACATGCGCTGGTGCCGGCACGCCGGGATCGATGGTGATCCCGCCAAGGGAGGGGAAACAGTAGGGTTTGCGCACGACCTCGACCAGCCGCGCCGGTTCGTAGAAACTGATGCTCAAACCTACCTTGGGCGGGCTTGAACATGCGCACAGCGGGTTGCTCACGCCGCTATCAAAATCCTCCTGACCAAAATCCATGATCGTGGTGCCGCCGACCTTGAGCGGAAACGCACACGACCAGCAAACATCCGTGATCGGATTCATGAACTTGCCGGTGCAAGTGGTCGTTGCCGCCCATGAGCTGGGCGAAACCGCAAAGGCAAGCACCAGAACAGCACGAATGTTCCGGAGCAGCCGGCCCATCATTTAAACCATCCCAGCAATCTCACGGGCTTCTTTGTCAGCTTGATGATCAGGCTTTGCAGCCGGTTGTCGTCCCAGGCCACGATCCTGGTGCTGCCCCAATGCGGCCTGTGGATATCTGACCATTCAGCAATTAGCAGGGTCAGTCCGGGATCGGCAATACAGGTAAAAGTATTCACGTTCAGTCAACTTTCATTTCGTCGATGCGCAAGCGCCTTTGCGCTACCTCTTGCGACACCAGCGCAGGAACCTGCTTGATCCCGAAGCGCCTCACCAGATGCCCGCTCTGGTCGAAGTACACCTGCCGTTTCCACTGCCGGGTGAGCGCCAAGGGTTCCCCCGCGACCAGAATCGGCTTCACCGCTCCGTTGAAGCGCTTGATAATCTCGGCGGCCTTCTTTACCTGCTTCGGGTCGCTCTGATCGAAAAAAAACAGGTGATTTGAAAGGGGCACATAGTCGAGCGGGTTGACCATGTCACCCGCACGCGCGATGACTTTGCCCTCTGGCGTGGTGATGTCGCGCGGGACGCGCCACGACGGATCAAAGTAGAAGGTGCGCGGCTGGCGCGTCTTGACGATGCCTTTCACTGGGTCAGGTCGCTCGATGCTTTGTTTCGATCGCTCGATGGCTTCTTTCTGGAGCTGGCCGAGACGGCCGTTTTTTTCCATGGACTTGAGCTTGTCCTGTATCGCTTCAAGCATGTCCGGTTCGGTGATGGGATAGGAAGGCCCCAAAATCTCCTGAGCCCAGGCCGGATACATGATCAACCCACACAGAATCATCGCCAGAGCCTTTTTGAGCATGTCAAAACAGTGGGATCGCGCGCCCGGAGACACGCTCAAGCGGAATCCAGCCCGTCAGCGCAAAGCGCGAATCCAACGAATCCTTGTGGGGTGCGTAAACATAGAAATGGTTGGCCGGAATCACGCCGGTCGGGCCAAGCGCCAACGGTTCGCCTGTCCGGGTGCGCGGCTTGGCGGTGCTCATGTACTCGCCGTTCACGAAGAAATCCCGACCCTCTGAGGTCACGGTGTCGCCCGCCATGCCACGCACCTGTTTCACGAACGAAAGTCCGGCCTTGTACGGCCCGCCGCCCGCCCAGCGCCAGGCAATGTAATCGCCGCGCTTGATATTCAGGTCGCCTTTGATCACCACAAACACCCGGTACGGCAGGCTTTCCGTGACCGTAATCGCCAACGTGAAGAACGCATTGAAGAGCAGGATGGCGACCACCAACCCGCCCCAAAACAGCCAGTTGCGGCGGAGGTGCGGAATCATCTCGGTATGCCAGTAAACCAGCCAACGATTCCATAAGTTGCCCGCGCCTGGGGCGACTACAGCCTTCGTCATGGTTTCACTCCGAAGCCTTGAGCCTCAGTCACCGTCGACATGCCGAGCATCGCTTTTAAACGCGGCGTCAGATCCTCGGCCGGCCCCGCGATCACCGCCGACTTCACCACGATGGTGCAGCCGCATTCCTTCTGCAGCCTGTCCACTGCGCGTTCGATCGCAGGGCCGATCCGGCTGACCATCAGGTAAGCAGCCTCCCGGTCCTCGTCGCTGACATTCGGACGGGAGAGCAAAGTGGTGAATTCGGTTTCCTTGATTTTGACGACACTGGCGAGGTCTACCATCGCGAATCCCGCGGTCGGTTTCGCCAGCCAGAAGTGGTATGCCGCAAGCGTCACTGTTGTGACGAGCAATGCCATCAACAGCGAAATCCCGCTCACCATAAGAAAATCACACCCCATCTCAGGCTGAGCCACGGCCTGATCTTCCGTAGCCGATACTTCAGCAGAATTACTCCCGGCCCTTGTAATCTCGGTCATATCGCCGCCTTCCGATCCTGCAGAACGGCATCGACCGCATCGGCCATGGACAAGCCAGTTTCGAGCTTCTGCCGCACGGCTGAGAAATCGCGTGCGTTGGCTGAACCCATGAGTTGGGAGTAGGGGTCAAGCAGTAGCATCCCGACCCCGTAACCAGCCTGGCCACAGGAGACGAACACTTCCGAATATTTGCCCTGTTCGGTGCGCAAGCTGCTGACGAGGTGAGCCATGTGCGGCGTGAAGGCCAGTTTCTCTTCGAGCTTGGCAATGGACTCCTGCTTCTGCCGGAGCATGAACAGCCAGTCAGCGTTTTCCAGTGCGGCCTGTGAGGCTGCGCTACGGTAGTAGTCGTTGATGCCCTGCGTGCCCGTCAGGAAGGCACCGCCGTATTTCCGGGCGCGGCGGTAGCCCGCCTCGATGAAGTCACCCGTCTGACCGCCCGTGAGCAGATCCCAGGCTTCATCCAGGATCACCACTTTGGGCTGTTCGCGCGGCGCCAGGTACATTTCCTGGGTGATGCGGTACATCAGGATGAAGAGGGCCACCGCCTGCAGGTCTTTCTTGGATTTCAACTCTTCCAACTCCAGAACAACCAGATTGGAATTGAAATTGACCGTGTGCTGGCCTTCAAAGTAATGGCCGTAGCTGCCCAGCGAGGTGTAGGAAGTCAGCTGCACCGCCAGATCGCGGATGCGTGGATCGCAGGCCTCTTCCTCGCCATGCTCAAGCGTGCCGCCATCGTGACAGGCGAGCTTCAGCTTCTCCGCAAGAAGGTCGATACTCGATCGCGGTCCGCGCTCTTCCCAAAGGCCTCGAATCGCCAGTTCGAGCTGGGACAGTTCGTAATCTGACAGTCGGCGTCCAGGGGAGATCATCTGGGCGATCAACGGCTTCAACATCTCCATGTCTTCGTCGATTTCGTTCACCATGGTGAACGGATTGAGGACGACATTCGCTTCCTTGGTGAACTCGATGTATTGACCGCCGAGCGCGTGACACAGCTTCTCGTAGGAACGGCCCACGTCGATAATCCAGACCTTCGCCCCCATCGCCAGATAGCGTTCGGCAAGTTCGTTCAGGAATGCGGATTTGCCAGACCCGGACGTTCCCACCACGCAACCGTTGTAGTTGCCAGACGGGTTGTCGAACAGATTCACGCCTATGGTCTGGCCATTACGCCCCGTGAAGGTCAGCACCGGAGCCCCGACACCGCGCCATTCGCCCAGAACAGGCGACAGATTGGCCGCGTTGGCGGTCGTTTTGGTGGAAAACCGCTGCGCGATCTTGATGTCGCGTTGCAGGGAGGGACCGAGTGCCATCGGCAGCGAGGACATCAGCGCCTGGGTCTGCATATAGGTGTCGGGGCTCAGTGCGAAGCCCAGGCTGCGCCAGATGGCTCTGGCCGCCTCGTCCGCTTCGGCTACGGCATCCGGACTGGGGAAAAGCAGCACCTGATGGTACAGACGCAATGCACCTCCCCCCTCGTCGTAGGCGTTCTGCAACAATTTCCAGTCCGCCGCCCGCTTGCTCACGTCCGGCAGCGCTTTACCCATCGGACTTTCCGAAACCTGAATCGCCCGGGCCGTTTTCATCTGCGTAAGATTCTTGTGCTCGTCGTAATTCAGAATTTGCACCCCCATGGTGATGAGAAAGGGGCAGGGGTAGCCCATGGATCCCTTATTGGCGTCTCCCAGCATGCTGGCGACTTGATGCAGGTCGAACTGCTTCGGATAACCTTGCGCCGAATGCGCACGCACACAGACCGCAACCCCTTCTGGCGAGCGCAGGGTGATGCCGAGCCTGCCCACCGATGCCACGGTGTCACGGGTAATCACCTGGTAGCGCAATGACTGTCCGCCGTCATAGCAGACCGGATCGGCTGAATGTTGTGCGGGATTCAACATGGTGCGCACCCAGGACATGAGATCTTCCGCCTCCCAGACCCGCTCGAACTGGTAATACGTCTTGAGTTTGGATACCTGGGCATCGCGCAGGGCGATGATGCGTTCCAGCGTTCGGTATTCCACATCCTTCACCGGCATCGCGACAGACAGCAGCACCCGGTAGCGACGCATCACGCTGGGGCGCGAGCTGACGGGCGGAACGAGGGATGCCTTCCTGTAATGGGCATAACGCTCAGCCGTCATGCGCGCGATCAATGAACGCTGGGCGTCGTCCTGTAGCAATTCGGGGCGCACCACCTTCTTAAAATTGTTCAGGAAGACATCAATGTCCGGGCTCCCCCACAACTGAACCTGCACCCCGGCTCCGGCTGGCATGTCCCGGTAGATTTCCTGAATCAGGCGCGCCATGTCGTCTGTAGCGCCTGTCTGCGGGTTCATTTCGATGGCGTAGCCAATCGCCTCGATGCTGCCTTCTGCCTCGCCCTCAATGGCGAATAATTTCTCGGTCTCCCAATACCCCGTCCAGGGCAAGAGATCAGAGAAGCGGTTGTAGTCCTGCCGCGTGGTGAAGTGGTTCTCGTCCGCCACTGGGGATGGCGTCGCAAGTTCGTCCTCGCGCGTCAGCCACGTTTTGAGCGAAACAAATGGTTGCGCCAGCGCGGACATCATGGATTGCCGCCCCTCTGACCCGATACGCCGGGCATCGCGTCATCTGCAACCGGACGTTCCTCCTCGGGCTTATCCTTACCCCTGAGCGGGAACACCGGCTTGTACGCGTCACGAATCTGCTGCTGGTTCGTTTCGATCAGCCACTTGCCTTGGTGGACCACGGTGTAGAGATAGTGCTGATCATGCAGATCGCCGTCCGTATCCTCCCAAGGTGCGATCCATACACGCAGCACCAACGGCGCCATGCGAATCGGATCGCCGCTGTTCGGCGTCGCCAGGTCGCGAGGGGAGAAAGAGCCAGGAGGCGGCATCGTCGCGCCATCCTTTGAATCCTTGCTGCCAGCATCCTGCGAAGATTTATCCTGGGGTTTCGGTTGTTGCTGCCCCGGCAAGGCCTCGTCCAGGGAGTTCGCGTAAATGCCGGAAACCGACGTGCAGATCACCCCATCGGGGGCCTTGCAAGCCAGTTCCGATTTCGAGCCAGAGAGTCCGGAGAATGAAGAACAACCCGCGCTCATCAAGGTCACGGCGGCGAGCGACAGAAACCCGATTTTCATTGTGTGCCTCCCTGAACATTGGCCTCGACAGGCTTCATCACGGCATCAAGCCAGGTGGAAATCCGCGCGGCAGCCGCAGCTCCCGGCATGGTTCTGCCATCGCCGGCCACCAGGAAAGGCGTACCGCTGACCCCCAACTTCTCAGCCAGAGGCAGCACCGCTTCATGCGGCGCCTCACAGCCCTTGGTCTTTTTGGGAACCTTGCCATCCAGCATCAGCGCGGACCAGGCGGCCGAGCGATCCTTGCTGCACCAGACCGCATCGGCCTTCGCGCGCGAATCAGGATGAAGCTGCTCCAATGGCATAAGGAAGGTGTAGACCGTCACGTCATCCACTTTCGCCAGCTCCTGCTCCAGCTTCTTGCAGTACGGACAGTCCGGATCCGAGAAAACGGCAAGCGCCCGGCGACCCTGGCCATGCACTTTCTTGATCGCGTGTTGCAGCGGGAGTGAGGCGAAATCGACGGCAGGTGACGTCGGCTGCGCAGCATCGGCTCCGGAGGTGATGTCCTCCTGCTTCTCCATGTCGAACATGCGCCCGAAAATGAAATACCGCCCCGACTCTTCCACGAATGCGACATTGCGGCCCATCACGACTTCGTAGATGCCCGGCAGCGGGGTGGCCGAAATCATTCCGAAGCGTGTCTTCGGGTACATCAGCCGCAGATTGCGCTGGATCGCGACTTGATCGTTCGCACGCGCAGCATCGCCGGCATCCATCATGGCCGCATCTGCGGCCACAATATTCACGTTTTGAGGCGCCAGAACAGTGTTTCCTTTCACATCCTGAGCTAGCGCAAATCCCGGCATGCAGGACAGAATCAACAGTTGGGGCAACAGGGTTTTCATTCTGGTTTGGGGTCTCATGTTCTTTACCGCCTCTCGATACTCTGGCCGCGCGTCAGCACTACGTCGACCACGCGGCCGCCGTCCACTTCAATCACCGGAAAAACCTGCTCGGCCAGCTTGATGTAATACTTCGATAGCTGTGACATCGCGCTGCCAACGCCGGATGCCAGTCCAGCCTGCAACTCCTTGCCATCCGTCACCGTGCTGGTGGAACCCAGCGGTGAGGTCGATACAGTGCTCGAAGATTCCTTGAACGCTTGCCCGATGCCTGAGCCAATCCCCGCGAGGAAGGCATTCGCCAGCGCCTGCCCCTGCTTGGAAACAAGCCTTCCGCGCATCCCGGCCTTGCCATCCTCACCGGCTACATACCCTTTAAGCGATACGTCGACCGCCCCGCCTTTCTGGTCGATGCACGACAGGCGATCTGTCCTGATATATGCACGCTCAGAAGATATGTCGCCGTAGCCATTGGCCGTGACCACGCAATCCTTCATGTCGGCCATGTAGCGATTGGGCAACTGGGCTGGATCGAGCACCCGCATCAGAACTGGATGCGGATTGTTTTGCGCCTGTCCACCCGTCGGCGCATCCAGACCCGCCAGTAACACCACGCGCATGAAGGTCCCGGCAGGAAGATAGTTCTCAGCCGATGTCTTCTCTTCCTTGGCTGGAGCGGACGACATGCCGGCGGCTTGTGGCTGCGCCTGCGGTGCGGCAGGCGCAGCCACCGTCGAATCGGAGACTTCGAGCGTGAATGCGCGCTTCACCACGGGCTGCATGGGCGCGTTCGGATCCATGCCAGGCTGTGCGAACTGCCCAGGCCTTCCAGGAGGCGGTGGGGGAGGGGGCGGCAATGCCGCCGAACCCATGGGTTGCAGCGGGCGTAAATTGACTCCGGACTGTATTGCCGCTGCCGGGGGAGACATCGGCACTTCGTTGATTCCCGCTCCTGCGGTGCCTTGCATGGATCCACCACTGCTTTGTGGGATATTCACCATGTTTTGCTTGATCGCAGCAATTTCCTTATTCAGCGCCTCGATCTTTGATGCTTCGTTCGCCCTCCAAACATCCTTGTCGTTCAGCTGCTGACCAGGAACAGCCATGAGACTGACCTGTTCAGGCTTGTCCACAGGACCCAGATCGGTTTTATTACTCCCGGAGTCGGCGAACCATGCCGCAGCCAAGGCCACCCCGACAATCACGGCGCCGACGCCGCCCGCCATCATGAGTTGCTTCCTGCGGGCGGGCGAAGCCTTGAGGGTAGGTATGATTCGCGCCATTACCGCACCCCCTCGTTCCGTTTCACCACAAAGACCTGGGTGCTGCGACCCGGCTCAACGGTCAAGTCGCGCACCGACACAGCTAGCACGCCTTTTTTGTAGAACTCCTGTTCGGCGACCCGAACCGGGGCGTCGCTGATATTGAACAGGCGATACTGTTCACCCACCAGTGAATGTCCAGTGAGAACATTCTCCAGCGCAAAACGGGAGCCTTTCCAGAGGCGGATTTCCTCCCATGTCTTCTTTACCTCCAGGCCTTCAGGCAAACCTTCACCTGCCAATGCCTGAATCATTTTCTTGATCGCCTGCTGATAACTGGAGGCACGTTCAATCTCTCCAGGCTTGGCTGCAACAGAAGCAGGGACAGCCGTTTCCTTGATCACGATGGTTTCACCCGGAATATCCTGGGGCTGCAACACAAGCGTGTAGGTTTTCCCACTTTGACTGAACACAAACACTCCGAACGGATCCTTGGCCAATGGATGAATCAGAGCCTGCCCGGTGGTGGCGTCCGCGCTGCCAGTGAGCAGTCCGTCGTCGGCGGACTTGACCAGGCGAACCCGGCCTCCCTCGATCGAGATGCGGTTCAAGTCTCTCAGGCTCACCTTGACGAACAGGGTCTTGCCCTCGACGCCTTCCACTACCTGCAAAGCGTGAGAGGACGGCGCGGCAAGTAAGCAAAACAGGCTAAGGAGCAGTGATTTCTTCAAACGGTCGGGCAGCATTCTTACCTTCTCTCATACCGGTCAGCAGCACACGGCCGCCGCGTTGGCCAAACTCGAATACGTAGGTTTTGTTCACCTGTGATGTTCTGCTGTCTCCTAGATAGGTGTTGAGCACACCCTGAACAGCGATGCGCTGTTTTGCCTCGTCTGGCATGACCATCGCGATCGCCATGAAGGTGCTGGCGTTATCCGACTTGATCTTTTGGGCATAAGCGCCGGCTTCGATTTCCAGCTTTCCGTAAAAGCGGGGGTCGATATAGGACTTGAGTGTGCGGTGATTAAAGTCCACGTTCTGTGGCGTCACATCGAAGTAGAGCTGGGCCAGAAACACGCCCATCTCGATCAGATATTCTTTGGAAACCTTGTCATCATCGACCCAGAATGTTGTGTGGATCGTCGGTGGAACCAGTGTTTCGCGGTGTGTGTCGCCTCGCGTCAGGAAGGCGATCAACATCAGGAGTAATGCGCTCTGCGACAGGGCGAACATCATCACAGCCCATCTGCGCACCCCGAGAGTGACGGCCACTTGGCCGCTCAGTTTGTCTATTCTCATCAGCCAATGAACTCTCGGATGCTCGAAGGTGGTGTTGCCTTCATTCCCAGATTGACGGGTAGATGCCAATACAGCAGGTGCATGCCATAAGCTCTGTGCTGGCCGAATTTGGCTTTGCGGTAAAGCCAGGCCATCACCAAACCGAACACCGTGAAGCTCACGAGCCAGCCTGTAATGAGGCCGAATACAAAGAAGGACATGAACAGCATGGCCACGTCGAAATCCCACCACATGAACTTGGGCGGGTCGTCCAGGCGGGTCGGGATCGTTGGCGAATCTTGATTGGCCATGCTGTTCAGTCCGGTGATGCTTCGCTTAAATCACAGCGGCGAACATGCCGTTGATGATCGTCGGGCCAAGGCCGAACACGATGGCGAAGACGATGCCAACCAGCGCCGGCATGGCGGTAGACTTGGCGAAGCCAATGAGCGCACCGACCACGAACGCGGCGATCGCCAGCGCTTTGCCCAGATAGCCTTCGGCCCACCCCACCAGCATGTCGAACAGGGCCTGGAATTCTGTACCGGTCACACCGCCGCCGGCGGTGGTGGCCCATGCCGAGCTGACCATCAGAGCGGAGAGAAGCCCGCCGACAACGACCTGTTTTTTGCTAAACATCTGCATGAAATTCATTTGATTCTCCTTGAGCGTATGTATTGAAAGATGGGTCTCATGGTCCTGGTGTCTCAGCAGTCTCAAGGTCTCGCATCACGATGTGGCGCACCAAATCCAGCATGGCTTGCCTCGCTGTCCCATCGTTCAGACAGTATTCAATGGCGGCTGTGGCCAGCCGCCTTTCCAAGAACAGATTCCTGTTGGGAAGGGCTCTCCCAAGCGCCTGCAGCTTGAGTTTGGTTTCCTCGCGCACGAGGACTGCCTTGTATCCCGGCTCAGTAGTGTTTTTTGTCATTCCCAATCCCTATTCGCTAATGCTGATCACCGCACGTCTTGCGCTAGGGTTCGTGCTGGGCGGATGGTCGATGCAGCATCGCGAATCGACTTTGATATTCCGTTTCTGGACTCCGTTGGCGTGCATAAAAACCGCGACCGCTATCCCGCGCTTGTACGCCAGGGTTTCGTTAAATCGCTTCTTGCCTATCTGATCTGTGCTGCCAACAACCAGAAAACGTCCCGCGTCACGATGACGTTTAAGAAAAGCCTTGAGCCTGGCTTTCTCGGCCTGGCTGAGCCGGGCTGAGGCCAACGCAAAACGAACTGAAGTAGAGGAATGAACGGTGACCGGCTTGGCAGCGCTATCCGATACCCTCGCGGGCATGGGAACGGCTACAGGCAGGTCAAGCACCTTCGCCGTCCTTACAGGGCAATCGCCTTGATGACACATGACATAAGCGCTAATGGAATCGGACTGCGTCACTTGCCAGTCGGAACCCATCGATGAGCCTGCCCAGACCAGGGCAAGCAGAGTGAACTTGCGTTTCATGAGGATTTCCTCATTGCCCGGTAGACTTTCCAGGCATAGCCATTTCGTGCGCGGCGGCACGCATCACCTTTGAGTCGCGTGCATGCCGCGTTGTACGCACCGACCGCTTCCCACGAAGCGCCATATCGAGTGAAGTTGTTCGCCAGCACCCAGGCACCCAGCTTGATGCTGATACAGGGATCGTAGAGGTGGGCCTCGGTGTATCCGAGCGACTTGATAGGGTTCCTCCGCAGCCACTGGGTATTGATCTGCATCAGCCCAATGTCCTGAGACTGCGTACTCGCTGTGTGAGTGCTGTTAACCACATGCGGTCTCATATTCGACTCAACTTGGGCCACTGCCTTCAGCAATAGTGGTGAGACGCCATACATCGCCCCCGCCTCATCAAAACAGAAGGCGTGGGCTTGGGTATAAAAAAGGGCCGTCAGGAGGACAACCCAAGGGGAGGAGAGGGAAACCATGGGGCGAATGCTATGGATGCGCTCATCCCGCCTCCAGCGGAAATCAAAAGAATGTTTTTTTGATTGATTGCTGAAAATAAAATCAGAAATGGATAAAATGATTGGTTGCCCGAAAAACGAAAGCCCAATAAGGGCCAAGGGACTTACCCGAAAGGGTCTGTTCGCTTGAATAGACGCGAACACAAAGGAATACGGGGGGCTGAAGGGGAAAGGCTTACTGGTTAAGGGCTATAAATGGCTGGACAAAGAACACCAAACAGCTTGCGTCCTAGCGGCAATCACCCAAAATCTTTTGAGAGTAAATGCTCAGACTTGGCCTGACAAACAGTGAAAGTACGGGTCGCCTCTGTCAGACGAGAATCGGTCAGGTACAGGCATTGGCAGAGTGGGGGAAAAGGCGTTACTGGGCGACTCATGTAGATCAGTAAGCGGTCAGTCGTGAAATCGGCGTGGACTGCTGCTTCTCGGCCTTATGTGGAGCTCCACATAAGGCCGACGACCCGCCTGCCAAGTCCGGGCCGTCGCCCGTTGCATCGTCTCTCCCCTAATCCTCTAGCTCAACGGGCCAATGCTGCCTCCATTGTTCAACAACCGGGTGATCTCCTCAGCCGGCCTTGGCTTGCTGAACAAGAATCCCTGGGCGTAATCGCAACCAAGTTCCTGCAGCAGGGCGAGTTGCTCGGCGGTTTCCACACCTTCAGCGATGGTCTTCAGCTTGAGACCGTGCGCGAGCGCGATGATGGTGCGCACGATGGCGTCGCTGCTTTCGGATTGCCCAAGCGTACTGACGAAGCTCTGGTCGATCTTGAGTACGTCCACAGGCAACCGTTGCAGATAGCTCAGCGACGAGTAGCCCGTGCCGAAATCGTCGATATAGATCGTGAAGTTGTGCCTTTTCAGCAGATCTATCTGCCGTATGGTCGTTTCGACATCATCCATCAGTTCTGACTCTGTCAGTTCAATAGCGAGCAGGTTTGAGCCGTTACGATTGATGGCGCCAGCGGCCTCTGCAAGGCGCTCGACGAAATCCTCTTGCCGCAACTGCTGAAACGATATGTTGATCGCCACACGCATTTCCATGAATCCGGCATCCCGCCAGACCTGGATTTGTCTGGATGCGGTGTTCAACACCCAGTCGCCCAGTTCGATGATCAGGCCGGTCTCCTCAGCGACGGGGATGAAGCGTGCTGGCGACACAGAGCCGAACTCCGCGCTGTTCCAGCGTGCGAGCGCTTCGAGGCTCACTATGCGGTAGGTATGGATATCCACCACCGGCTGGTAATACAGGACAAGCCCCAGATCGCCCTTGATGGCGTGCCGGAGCGCCTGTTCGATTTTCTCCCGCTCACTGGCGGCACGCTGGATCTCGGAAGAATAGAAGTTCACCGTGTGGCTACGTCCAGCCTGACCGCTGTTGCTGGCAAGCGTGGCGTTTACAAGCAGGCTTGCAGCATCTTCTCCATCATCAGGATAGATTGCGGCGCCGCCCCGCGTGCTCAAGTTGATTTCGCGCGTCGTGTTGCGGAAAACCGTGGGCAGCCCGGCCTTGAGGGTCTGGGCGAGATGAATGGCATCCTGCGTCGATGCAACATCGACGTAGGCGATCGCGAACTCGTCGCCCCCCATACGCGAAACCGTGTCGCCTTCGCGGGCGTGAGCCGACAGGTATGTGGCAAGCATGTTCAGGACGTCGTCGGCGACGTGATGGCCGTGCACGCCGACCAGCCGATGAAAGTCCGTGATGTTGAGCACGACCACGCTAACGTGGCGGTCATGGTGGCGTGCCCGCAGAATCGCCTGCTGCAGGCGGTCTTCAAAAAGCGTTCTGTTCGGCAAGCCGGTCAGTGCATCGTGGTACAGCAAATGATCGATGCGCTGATCCTTGTCGATATATTCGAGACCAAGTGAAATATCTGCCGCGAGCTCCTGGAAGAGATCCACCTCCGGCGCCTCGAAGAAATGAGCTTCGCCGGCGTAGAGCCCGAGTACGCCTATGACCTTGCCGTCCCGTTTCAGCGGAAAGCCCGCCAGTGCCCCAAAGCCGTGCGATCGCGCCAAAGATCGCCAGGACTCGTCGCGCTGATCGACCATCCCGAGGTCGTTACAGATGACCGGGTGCGCTTGGGGCATGGCAGCCGCACAGGGGCACAGGTCCACTTCCGTCTGCGCATGTGGCCCCAGACAATGATGGGCCACAAACTCCTTCCCCTCGCCATGGCTGGCTATCTCAACAATTCGCCCCGTAACAGGATCGACCATGCCAATCCATGCAAATCGAAGTCTGCCGCGTTCGACGGCAATACGGCAGGCCTCCTTGAGCAATTCGTCTTGTACTCTGATTCTGAGAATGGCGCCGTTGATACCACTGAGCACCTCGTGAATTCGGTTGAGCCGATCGATTTGGTGATGATTACGTTGCAGCGCATCGCCCAGTTGGTTGAATTCGGCGGCGAGGGTCGCAATTTCGTCGCGCCCCTTGATTGCAGCGCGCGCGGTAAAATCGCCGGCGGCCATTTGCCGGGCAGCCGTCGACAGCAGACGCGTGCGTCTCATCACCAGCATCTCGCTGCCGAACCATGCAAGTACCATGATGCCAAGGAAAGCCGCTGCCAGAAATGCTGCGCGCGGCAGCAAGTCGGCGTTGAGCGCGGCCAGGATTTCCTGGGATGGGATACCGACCAGGATGTAGCCATTGCGCTCTTGGCCCGAGCCGATGCGCGCCAGCGCGTAAATCCGCTGTATGCCATCGATGCCGCGCCCTTTCCGGATCGCCTCCGCTTGCCCGCTTTCAATGAATACCTTGGCGATCGGCACATCGCTTGTAAGGCTGACGCCGGTCCATTTACCTTCAGGGTCCGGCGCTCGCGTCAGGATGACGCCATGACGATCGACGACCGTGATGGCCGATCCGGGGGGCAGTTCGCTCAAGGGCGTGAACCGCATGAGCCACTCAAGATTTAACGCGGCGTACACGACGCCCTGGGCCTGCCCCGTGGCGCCGAGAACGGGTTTCGCAATGACCTGAACGGGCTTGTTCGTGAGCCGGCCAATCTGGTAGTCGCCAATGCTGAGCTGTTTGGTCGAGATGGCTGCCTTGAAATAGGCACGGTCGCCGAGATAGACCGGGGCATTTGTCTTCACGCCGCTGCAGGCAACATGGCCGTCCGGGCGAATCACCCCGAAATTCGTGTAGTTGAGATTGCCGAACAGCAAGCTTTGTAATAGCGCATCGCAATTGGGCGAATCCAGTATGCGTACTTGCGGCAAATCCGCCATGAGGTTGAGTAGTTGTTCCGTCTCGGCGACGCGCGCTGCGTGATAGTTCACTGTGAATCGCGCGAACCTCAGCACCGAATGCTCGATGTCCGCTTTCAGATGACGCTGCTGTTCAACGGCGGTGTCCACGATCACTGCCAGCGCCGGCAGCATCGTGATCAGCACGAGCATCATGAGGCGAGTGCGCAGCGTCATTGCACGCCTGTCTCATACGTCGCGGATCTCGCCGTCAACAACGGCACATATGGGCTGCGCCGGCAGCGGCCCCGTTGCAGACAAGACATACGCCCCCTTTTGGTCTTATGAGTAATTGTTGATGTTTTTCTATGGTTATTGCCCTTATAGCCAAATCGAATAGGAAATGCAACGCGCTAAAAGGCATTCTGCAAGCCGAAACCGCATTCTATGCGATCTCGGAATTAGGTATCGACACGTCGACCATCGCGGAATGAGACGCCTCGCCTGCCGCTTGCTGAGTCGCCGGAGCCTCGCAGCAACTCCATGTCGGAATGGCTGATTTCGGTCGTGATGACGTTGACTTCCATCAGTAGGACTTCCTGGCCTATGTCCGGCTATACACCCCCATAGCAGAAGTCGTCGGCTAAATCGTTATCGGCTGCTTCGGCCGACGACCTGCCTGACTGCCAGGATTGTCGACCGTCGCATCCTCAGCCTGAGCCGCCATACAGCCTAGGTCGACAATTTGGTGTAAGCGGGAGCTTTGGGGCAATGTCGGCAAAGATCGCCCCGGTTTTGCAGTCACCTATTCTATTGGTCGCTTGCCTGGCTCAACCGTAAACCGGGAAACGTTTTGTTAGCGTGGCTACCTGTTCGCGCACGCGGGCGATGTTGGCCTCGTCATGCGGATTGTCCAGTACGTCGGCGATCAGGTGGCCGACTTGGCACGCTTCCTCTCCCAGGAAGCCCCGCGCGGTCATGGCCGGGGAACCGAGGCGGATGCCTGAAGTCACGAAAGGTTTTTCCGGGTCATTGGGAATGGCGTTCTTGTTGACTGTGATGTGCGCGTCGCCGAGTATCTTTTCGGCTTCTTTGCCGGTGATCTTCTTGGCGCGCAGGTCCACCAACATCACGTGGCTTTCGGTGCGGCCCGAGACAATGCGAAGACCACGCGCGATCAGCGTCTCGGCCAGTACAACAGCGTTTTTCACCACTTGCTGCTGATAGATCTTGAACTCTGGGGCCAGCGCCTCCTTGAAGGCAATTGCCTTGCCAGCGATCACGTGCATCAGCGGACCGCCCTGGATGCCGGGGAAGATGGCCGAATTTACTGCTTTCTCGTGCTCGGCCTTCATCAGGATGACGCCGCCGCGCGGACCGCGCAGGCTCTTGTGGGTGGTCGTCGTCACGAAGTCGGCGTGCGGCACCGGGTTCGGATAGACCCCGGCGGCAATCAGCCCGGCGTAGTGGGCCATGTCGACCATGAACCAGGCACCGATGGATTTAGCGACACGGGCGATGCGCTCGAAATCGATGCGCAGTGCGAAGGCTGAAGCGCCGGCGATGATCAGCTTGGGCCGTTTTTCGAGAGCCAGTCTTTCGAGAGCTTCGTAGTTGATGTCTTCCTGGGCGTTGAGGCCGTAGCTAACCACGTTGAACCACTTGCCGCTCATATTGAGCGCCATGCCGTGGGTCAGATGGCCACCCTCGGCCAGGCTCATGCCCATGATGGTGTCGCCCGGTTTGAGCATGGCAAAGAACACGCCCTGGTTGGCCTGAGAGCCCGAGTTGGGCTGTACATTGGCGGCCTCGGCACCGAACAATTGCTTGACGCGGTCGATGGCGATCTGCTCGACGACATCGACATATTCGCAGCCACCGTAGTAACGCTTGCCTGGGTAACCCTCGGCATATTTGTTGGTCAGTTGCGACCCCTGGACGGCCATCACGGCCGGCGAGGTGTAATTCTCCGAAGCGATCAATTCGATGTGGTCTTCCTGACGCTGATTTTCTTTCTCAATGGCAGCAAAGATCTCGGGGTCGATCCGCTCCACCGTATAGCGGTTGCGTTCAAACATGCTTGTCCTTGTAGAAAAATTAATCCCGAGACGAGCTCGGGATGTTTGGATGAAAACACCGTGCGCGGCGTCAAGCGCAGTACGCCACGCATGGCGGATAGTTCAGCTCAGACAGCGGTGGCGCGCAGGGCCTTGGCCGCCGCTACCATGTTGGTCAGTGCAGGAATGACCTCCAGCCACTGGCGGGTCTTCAGGCCGCAGTCCGGATTCACCCACAGACGCTCGGCCGGTATACGTTCGGCGGCCTTCCTCATCAGTTGTACGATATGCTCCTGCGTCGGGATATTCGGCGAGTGGATGTCGTAGACGCCGGGGCCGATCTCGTTGGGGTACTTGAAATCGTCGAAAACATCGAGCAATTCCATGTCTGAGCGCGAGGTTTCGATGGTGATTACATCTGCGTCCATGTCGGCGATGGAGGCAATGATGTCGTTGAACTCCGAGTAGCACATGTGGGTATGGATCTGGGTTTCATCCTGTACGCCGTTGGCGGTAATGCGGAAGGACTCCACAGCCCAGTCCAAGTAGCGCTGCCACTGTGACTTGCGCAGGGGCAAACCTTCGCGCAGGGCGGCCTCGTCGATCTGGATGACTCGCACACCGGCCTTCTCCAGGTCCAGCACTTCCTCGCGGATTGCCAGTGCCAGTTGGTAGCAGGACACCGAACGCGGCTGATCGTCGCGGACGAAAGACCAGTTCAGGATGGTGACTGGACCGGTCAACATGCCCTTCATCGGCTTGTTAGTCAGCGACTGGGCGTATTGGATCCACTCCACGGTCATCGCCTTCGGGCGGCTGATGTCGCCGAACAGGATGGGCGGCTTGACGCAACGCGAGCCGTAGGACTGTACCCAGCCGAACTGGCTGAAGGCGTAGCCGTCGAGTTGTTCGCCGAAATATTCGACCATGTCGTTGCGCTCGGCTTCGCCGTGCACCAGCACATCAAGCCCCAGGGCTTCCTGCTCGCGCACGCTGAGGGCGATCTCTGCCTGCATGGCGGTCTTGTAGCCGGCTTCGTCCAGTTCGCCGGTCTTGAACTGGCTGCGTGCCTGGCGGATTTCCGCAGTTTGCGGGAAGGAGCCGATGGTCGTGGTCGGGTAGGCAGGCAGGTTCAGCAGCGCGGCTTGCTTCCTGGCGCGTACCGGATAGGGACTCTTGCGCTGGCCCAGCGCCGGGTTGATGCTGGCAATGGCCGCCTTGACCGCCGGGTTGGTCACGCGCGGCGAAGTGCGGCGGGCGGTGATGGCGGCGTGATTGGCGGCCAGTTCGGCTGCCACTGCTGCACGCCCCTGATTCAGGGCTTTGGCCAGTACCTTCAACTCGTCCAGCTTCTGCAAGGCGTAAGCGAGCCAGGACTTGATCTCGGCGTCCAGCTTTTGCTCGCTGGCGAGGTCTACTGGCACATGCAGCAGCGAGCAGGACGGCGCGATCCACAGGCGATCACCCAGCCGTTCGGCAAGCGGCTCCAACCAATCGAGCGTGGCGCCGAGATCGGTCTTCCAGATATTGCGGCCATTGATCACGCCCAGCGACAGCACCTTGTGCGACGGCAGCAGGTTGAGCAGCGGCTGGATTTCGTCGCGGGCGTTGATGGTATCGAGATGCAAACCGGCGACAGGGAGATTGCAGGCAAGATGTAGGTTCTCCTGCAAGGTGCCGAAATAGGTCGCCAGCAGCAACTTGACGCGACTGCTCTTGAGGTGGTGGTAAGCCAGGTTCAGTGCATGTTGCCAGTCGGCATTCAGTTCGGTGACCAGCACCGGCTCATCGATCTGCACCCATTCGACCCCTTGTGCGGCCAGTTGCTCCAGCAGTTCGCCGTAGACGGGCAGCAAACGTTCCAACAGGCCCAGCTTGTCGGAGTTGTCCTTGGCTTTGCCCAGCCACAAGTAGGTGACCGGACCGACGATGACAGGCTTGGCCTTGACACCCTGCGCCTTGGCTTCGGCCAGTTGTTCCAGCAGGCGTGAGACGTCCAGTTTGAATTCGGTCGCGGCCGTGAACTCCGGGACGATGTAGTGGTAATTGGTATCAAACCACTTGGTCATCTCGCCTGCGGCGATGCCGCCGCAGCAACCCGTGTGTTCCTCCGCACCTTGAGCGGAACGACCGCGTGCCACGCGAAAGTAGTTATCCAGTGGATCGCCGTGGAACTCATGGGCGCGCTCGGGCAAATTGCCCAGCGTGAAGCTCATGTCGAGCACCTGATCGTAGAAGGCGAAATCCCCCACCGGTACCAAGCCCAGGCCGGATTGCTCTTGCCAGTGGCGCTGACGTAGTTGGGCACCGAGCGCTTTCAGTTCGTCACGGGAGGACTGGCCTTTCCAGTAAGACTCAAGGGCGAATTTCAGCTCGCGCTTCGCGCCGATGCGGGGAAAACCTAGGTTGTGTGTGGAGACCATGCTTGCTTTTATCCGAATGAGAAGGGGAATGGCAGCATGGTAAAAAAGCGTACTCATGAAGTAAAATGGTCTTATTTCAACAATCGATCAATTTTGCTCATGGATTCACATGATTGAAAGAATGCATCTGGCCATCCTCCGTGAGGTTGATCGGCAGGGCTCGCTGACTGCCGCCGCAAGCGTGTTGTGCCTGACACAGTCGGCCCTGAGCCATACAATGAAAAAACTGGAGCAAGCGCTTGGCACCGACATCTGGCTGCGCGAAGGACGCAGCCTGCGGTTGACCCAAGCCGGCCGCTACCTTCTGGAGGTCGCAAACCGCTTGTTGCCCCAGCTGGATCGGGCGGAAGAGCGATTGCGTCAGTATGCTGAGGGTGAACGCGGCACTCTGCGCATCGGCATGGAGTGCCATCCCTGTTATCAATGGCTACTCAAGGTGGTGTCACCCTACCTGGCCCGGTGGCCGGACGTCGATGTAGACGTCCGGCAGAAGTTTCAGTTTGGGGGAATCGGCGCACTGTTCGGTTATGAAATCGACCTGCTGGTGACGCCTGACCCCTTGTACAAGCCGGGGCTGCGCTTCGAGCCAGTGTTCGATTATGAACAGGTACTGGTGGTGAGCCGTCACCATGCGCTGGCCTCGGCCAGGCATGTCGAACCGGAACAACTGAGTCGCGAGGTGCTGATTTCCTATCCTGTGGAAACCGACAGGCTGGACATCTACAACCAGTTCCTTCAGCCAGCAGGCATCAGCCCCAAGCGCCATAAGGTCATCGAGACGACCGACATCATGCTGCAGATGGTCGCCAGCGGGCGGGGTGTGGCGGCGCTGCCACGCTGGCTGGTGCAGGAATACGTCGGCAAGATGGAAGTGGTGCCAATTCGTCTGGGGCCCACGGGCATCGCCAAACAGATATTTCTGGGCGCACGCGAGGCGGAAATCGGGATCGATTATCTCCGCGCGTTTATCGATCTGGCTCGGCAGCCGCTATCTACCTCCATCGAGCAACCGTCTTCATGACACCGGATTTCGAACGAAAACCTTTGCCTTTGCCCAATGATCAAACCAAGGTGCTGTTGCACTCTTGCAGTGCGACATGCTCCGGTGAAGTAATGGAAGCCATGCAGCATCGGGCATAGACTTCACCCTTCTTTTCTACAACCCCAGCATCCATCCGCTTAAGGAATACGATCTGCGCAAGAACGAGCACATCCGCTTCGCCGAAAAGTTTGGCATTCCCATCGTCGATGCGGACTATGATCGCAACCACTGGTTCGCACGGGCCAAGAGGATGAAAAACGAGCCCGAGCGCGGCATCCGCTGCACTATGTGCTTTGACATGGCTTCGAACGCGCGGCGCTCTACGCCCATGAACATGGCTTTCCGGTCATGACTAGTTCGCTGGGCATCTCGCGCTGGAAGAACGTGCAGCAGATCAATGAATGCGGCGCGCGCGCGGCCGCGCGTTATCCGGGCTTGATCTACTGGGACTACAACTGGTGCAAGGCGGTGGCTCCGCGCGCATGATCGAGATCAGCAAGCGCGAAAACTTCTGCCAGCAGGAGTATTGCGGTTGCATCTATTCGCTACGCGACACAAACCGCCACCGCATAACGAGGGGGCGCGAGCGGATCAGGCTGTCCGACCTGTGCTATGGCCAGCTGCAGGATACGCTGGCGTTGCCCCCTGGTGGCGCAGAAGAAAGTCGATAACACCACCCCAACCATGCGAATTCAACCGGAAGATGCAACACACTAGAGACTGCGCAAGCAGAAGGAGTGTTGCATCCACCGGCGCGTTGCCCCATAACAAAAGGTAACCGAAGGTCAGATATGTTGCCTCACATTCGAGGTAACCGAGACAATTGAGAAGATGTCTTTTAGTTTAGCCTCGACGCGCCGTATGAGGTCGAATGGGTTGAGGGTTCGATGTTGCTCTTCGAGGCGCTGTTTGATCATTTCTAAAACGCTATCTGAATCCATGACCCGCTGATAGGGCGTCATTGGTGGATGTAACCGCAGACGGTGCAGAACTCGTCTAGTATCCTCGCCTTGCCGGATCGATCCGCCTTGCGGTAGCGTCCCAGCGGCTATTCGCCCGCACGACGCGTAAGTTCGCGTTGACCGACGACGGTCGCGCCTACTATGAGCAGTGCCAGGAAGCACTCGCCAAGATCGAGGACGCCGAGGGGGCAATTGGGGGGCGGCGCGCCCAGCGGCACTTTACGGGTGAGTTTGCCGACAACCTATGCGCACTATCGCGTGCTGCCCAGGTTGCCTGCATTCATTCACCGATATCCAGGGCTCGATCTGGAGATGAATGTTTCCAACCGGAATATCGACGTTGTCGGCGAATGCTACGATCTGGCAATACGGCTTGGCGAGTCCAAAGACTCAGGCCTGGTAGGTTGTGTCTTCCAGATGGAAGAGAAACGTGGTCACTGCGGTTCCCTTGTCGATCAGAACCGTCATCTCACAAGCCCCGTGAACAACGTCCTCCGCAGAACAATCGGGACAACGGTATACCGTCTCGGTCACCGTGTAGAGAATGGTGATCCTGGCTTCGATGATCTCGCCGTGTTCATCCGCCCCGAGCACCATGACCGTGATTGGCTCGTCGATGGCGCCGAACCCGTTCATGCTCCGTGCAAGCGCCGCCCGCACCGCGCTGTGCACCTCAACTTCGCGTTTCAACGTCGTGATGAAATCTGCTGTACCCCAAGCCGCCAAGGCCTTGGGAAACCTGAACACGTCCGTCATTCGTCGAAAAAGGCGTCAGTCAGGGGCGCAAAATTCATTTTCGGGATGCGCGCCTTGCAGTTGGGGTAGGCCTGCTGCACCGTGACCCGCACGTAGCGCTGAGCCATCGGCCAGATGTCTTCATGCGTCCGCCGATCTTCGATGATCTCCGCGGCGCCATTCACCCGTGCCCGCGAGCGGTTCTGAAAGTCCACGAAGAGCATGCCAATGTGTGGGTTGACCAGGATGTTGCCCAATGAGTTGTAGAGCTTGTTGCCGCTGAAATCGGGAAACACCAGGGTCTTCGCGTCCAGCACCTTGAGCAGGGGATAGGGTTGGCCCGAGGCGTTAAATTCCCTCCCCCGGAAACTACAATCGCATTCCCCTCGATCATTTGCCGTGGCGATGAAGAAGAAGGCTTGGGCTTCCAGGAACGCCGCCCAGGCGGGAGCTAGATGATCCCGGATTATGCCGAGATTGTGGTCGTTCCAATAGCCCGCGGCACCAAAGCGGCGCTGGGCCTCCAGTTCGCCCGGGTGCAGGATGGGATGCTTTCCGTCATTGCTCATGGCTTGTTTCCTCAATTGAAGGCCAGCTCATCGTCCGGGCCGCAGGACCAGGGCCAGACCTGCGACGATGGGCAGCACCCCCACCAGGTCCGAGGCGGGTACAGCCTCCTGGAGCAGGCCCACCGCGAGCAAGGTGCCGAATGCCGGGTTGAGCAGGTGGAAGCTGCCGGCCCGGGCCGCGCCGCCGTGGCGCACCAGCCAAAGCAGCATCAGGGTGGTGCCGATGGACACCACCGCCGCCTGGTAGATGAGGCTGCCGAAAAATGCGGTATCAAAGCGGATTGCCAGGTTTTCCCGCCACCAAGCCAGAGGCAACAGGGCCAAGCCGCTGGCAGGTAGCTGCACCAAGGCGATGCGCCAAGGGTCCAGGCCGCCGGCCACGGCCCGCCAGTTGAGCAGGGTCGAAGCGGCTAGGGCCATGGTGCCGGCGAGGATGAGCAGTACCCCGGTCGTGTCGGCGGGCATACTGGATGCCCGTCCCCCCATGATCCAGACTACCCCGGCGAAGCCCGCCAGCAGACCTAAGGCACCGTGCCAGCCGAATGGCTCCCGCAGCCACAGTGCCGCCAGCAGTGCGGTCAGCAGCGGGCTGGTGCTGGCCAGGATGGCCGTCAGGCCGGCAGGGACAGTGCGCATGCCGGAGTAGGCCAGGCCGAGATACACGGCATTGGTGAGCAGCCCGGCGGCCAATGCGATGAGCAGGATGCTACGGTCCACTCGGGGCGCTTGGCCGCTCGCGCCGAGCCAACGCCCGAGCAGCACCAGCAACGCGCCCGCCAGCAGGAAGCGCAGGCTCAGCAGGGTCAAGGGCCCGGTGGACGTCATGCCGATCTTGCCGGCGATGAAGGCCGAGCTCCACACCAGACTGAACAGAGTGCCCACCAGGGCCAGGCGCGGCAGGGATACTGTGGGTAGGTCTGAAACGGGCAAGGTTGCCTCCGGGGCTGATGGGGTTGCCGCCAGCTTAGCGGTAGGCGCAAGATTTATATAATTCATAAATATCAATTCATAATTAGTATTCGAAATAACAGGAGAGTGAATGGACCCTGTCATCCACAATCTGGACATGGATCTGCTGCGAGCCCTGGTAGCCATTGCCGACAGCGGCAGCTTTTCCGCCGCTGCCCTGCGGCTGGGCCGCACCCAGTCGGCCATCAGCCTGCAGATCAAGCGCCTGGAGGAGGCCGTCGGCCAGTCCTTGCTGGAAAGGAGTCAGGGCCGGGTGGTGGGTCCCACCGCCGAGGGCCGGGTGCTGATCGACTACAGTCGCCGCATCCTGCGCCTCAACGACGAGGCCTGCGCTTGCTTCGCCCGGCCGGACCTAGTAGGACGGCTTCGCTTGGGGTTGCCCGAGGAACTGATGGAAAGCGTGTTCCCACGGGTGCTGACGGAATTCACCCGGGACTATCCGCGGGTGGAACTGTCCGTGCGTTGCGACCTGGCGGTGCGTATCACGGCCCTAGCTGAGGCCGGCGAGCTGGACCTGGCCATCACCAAGGGCATGCCGGGAGAATCCGTGGTGGAAGGCTCAACCGGCTGGCGCCTGCTGAACCGGGACCCCATGGCCTGGTTGGCTAGCGAGGGCAGCAATGCCATGGACCGGCGCCCCTTGCCCTTGGCCGTCTTCCACGAAGGCTGCGTGTTCCGCATGGCAGCCATCACCGCCCTGGCCGCACGGGGCATCTCCTGGCGGCTTGCTTTCGTGGGCGGCAGCTACACCGCCCTGCGCCACGCCGTTGCCGCCGGCTTTGCGGTGACGCCATTGCCACGCAGCTTAAAGGCGCCCGGTCTGGTGGAAGTCCGCGTCGGTCTACCGGAGCTACCGGCCTCGGAACTGATTGTCCGATTCGGGCCGGGTGAAATTCTGCCCTCGGCCCAACGCTTGCTGGATCTGTTCGAGGCGTACTTGCGCGGCGATGTCGAGCACCCTTGACTGCTGTCCTGAGTGATGCGCAGTGGAAGCTCTACTTGCCTGTACACAACATTGAGAAGCTGGCGCATCACAGATATGCGCAGTAGGAGCAGGGCAGATAGTCCGCAACACGCCGTTCAGACGACACCATGACATGACCAGAGAACCGCGTCCAAACGGTGAGCCCAATTGCAAAGCAGAAGTTAAAGTCGCCTGCGCGCTCGGCAATCAGGCCTGCCGTCAGGGGCTATCGGTCTTGTTCGACCGGCTGCCGTTGTTGCTGGAAGACTTGGCGGTCTCGCACGGCGACGGCAGTTTCCGCAAACGCCTCGCGCAACTCGCCAAGCTCGATCTCCTGATCCTCGACGACTTCGGCATGGCAACCCTGAATGCCCACGGCCGCAACGACCTACTGGAAGTGATCGAACAGCGTTGCGGCGCACGTTCGACGCTCATCACCAGCCAGCTGCCAGTGGATCGCCGGCACGACTTCCTCTCCGGCGGCAACCCGACCGTGGCTGACGCGATCCTGGATCGGCTGGTCAGCGGCTCGCACCGTATCGATCTGAAGGGGGAGTCGATGCGCAAGCTAAAAGTGCGGGGTAAGGAGAACGCGGCGGCGAGCTGAGTCAGACTGCGCAAGCAGGAGGAGTGTTGCCAATGAAGCAGAGCGGAGCGGCGCTTTTGGCTGTCCGAGTTGATGGCGTTGTTAGAGAACGGTACGGTCCAGGCACATAGGTAACAGTTTAGTCCAGGGACATGGGTGACAGTTGTATCACACTGAAGGGTACCGAAGGAGGTGCCCTATGCCGTGGAGTCAAACGTCATCTATGGACCAGAGAACCCAATTTATTGCCGACTATCTGCGTGGCCTGCTTTGCGTCACCGAGCTGTGCGAACTCTATGGTGTGAGTCGCAAGACGGGTTACAAGTGGATAGACCGATATATACGCTGTGGACCTGCAGGACTTGAGGAAGGCTCCCGCCGACCACGGTGTTCCCCGAATGAAACCGCACCGGAGATCGTCGAGGCCATCCTCGATGCCCGTCACCATCATCCATCATGGGGTGCCAAGAAACTCCTGCCCCTGCTACACAAGCGTTACCCACGTTGGGACTTGCCGGGCCGCTCCACCGTGTGTGGCATCCTGAGTCGCAACGGACTGGTACCCAAGAAACCCCGGCGTCGGCATATCGGTCATCCTGGCAAACCCAGCAGCCAGATTCTTGCCCCGAACGACGTCTGGTGCGCCGACTTCAAGGGGCAGTTCAAGACCGGAGACGGGGTGTACTGCTACCCCCTTACCGTTACCGACGGATTCAGTCGCTACCTGCTTGGCTGCCAAGCCTTGCACTCTACCGCCGTGGCTGGCGCAAAGCCGGTGTTCACACGCCTATTCAAGGAATATGGTTTGCCCCAGCGGATACGCACCGACAACGGGGTGCCGTTTGCCACCACCACCCTGGCTCGGCTCTCATCCTTGTCGGCCTGGTGGGTGCGACTGGGGGTGCTGCCGGAACTGATCGAACCCGGCAAACCACAGCAGAATGGCCGGCATGAACGCATGCATCGCACGCTGAAGGCGGAAGCCACCCGGCCAGCGGCGGGCAACCTTGCCGCTCAACAGCGCAAGTTCAACCGCTTTCGGGAAGAGTTTAACCACGAACGACCGCATGAGGCTTTGGATCAGGAAACCCCGGCATCAGTCTATGAGCCGTCCCGGCGTGAAATGCCCAGCAAATTGCCTGCTCTGGAATATCCGGATCGTTTCGAGGTGCGCTATGTCAGCGCCAATGGCGGGATACGCTGGAACAAGGATTGGGTCAATGTGTCCATCGTTTGTTCGGGTGAATACGTCGGGTTGGAAGAGATCGACGACGGCATCTGGAATGTCTATTTCGGGCCGCTCAAGCTGGGGCGACTGCACGAGCGGCACATGCGAATCGAGGATGAATATGGCAGACTGAAACGAAAATGAGGTGTTACCCATGTCCCCAGACTTTTTTGTTACCTATCTCCCCGACCGCTCAAACGATTTGTTTCTCCATAATTGAAACTGGACAACCATGATATTCGGTCCTTTCTTTAACGTGCCATCCAAGCCTTGCATAAAACATTTCTGATTCTGGCGTGTACAAATAAAGCGTTTGGACTCCAAGTTCATGAGCTTTTTTCTCTATGGCCGAGACAAGCGTTGCCCCTATGCCTTGCTTCCGCCTCGGAGCCGCAATATAGAGCCCAGCGAGCCAAGGCGTTAAATCAAAACGTGTGTCCATATCGTGAACTTTGAGGCACACCGTTCCAAGCAGTTCGTTTCCCTCGAAGGCGACCAGAGCGACCGGAATTTTATTTGTTTGCGCTCTTTCAGTAAAAAGGTGCTCTACATCCGCATACGTTCGTTCCGGGTGCAAATACGCCCACTCTTCATAGAACCATCGGGCAAGCGTAGGGATAACTTCCTTGTGGTCTGCCAAATACTCGATGTTCATTCGTTCTCTAACGAGGCTGTAGAAAAAGCCCCAAAAATATCAATCCCCGCATCTTGCCCTAGCCCCCCGCCTGCATCAACATCGCGTCATTGAATACATGATGGCACCGACCGCATGGCGCGTTACAAACACATCGACACCCAGCCCGCGTTTCCTTGCCGTAGATCTGCAACGGCAACTGCTTCCGGGCAGCTTCGAACACGCACTCAATCACCTCATCGATCACGAACTGGATTTATCCAGCTTCGATGCCCGGTTCAACAACGACGCAACCGGCGCTGCTGGCGTTTGACGTTTCAGTACTGGGGTAAGGGATTCGCTTCTGAGGCTGCAAAAGGTGCTCTTCGCGTAGCTTTTCAGTCACTAGCTCTGCCGGAGATTGTCTCCTTCACCACCATCCACAACCGGAGGTCGCGTGCCGTTATGGAGCGTCTCGGTATGCAGGAATCTGGAATCTTTGAGCATCCACAAGTAGCAGAAGGTAGCCCCTTGCGGCTTCATTGCCTGTACCGTATTTCTTGTGACTGCAATGTCCCCAGGCTTGATTTCACCCACCGGCATCCAGGCACGGCATATACTTAAAGCGTATTGGATTGATCTATGTCACGCATCTCACAATCAGACAATGGCTCTTCCCCTTGGGAGCGTTTGCTGGGCCATACGCCGACGATACTTGAGCGATGGATCGCGCTTGAGAACGCCTTCTTTTCAAGCGATACGTTCTCGCCCGAGCTGCGTGAACAGGTGCGGCGAGCGTTGGCATTTGGCAATGGCTGCGAATACTGCATGGCAAAAGCCGGAGGGCCAGATGAGAAGCTGCCCGACCCCAGAATCTCTCTTGCAGTTGGTTTCGCGCAACTTTTTGTCAGCGATCATCGAGAAATCGATGAAGGGATTTTCAGTGTGCTCAAGACAGAATTCTCCGACAAAGAAATTGCCGAATTGTTTGCTTATATGTCATTCATTTGCGCTTCTCAAATGTTTGGCGCGTCGCTCGATCTGAAGCCTCGTGAAACTTATGAGTCACCCGGCACTTGACACGCTACCGGATATGAAAATCAGGCAATATCAAGTAGACGCTTTCGCAACCCACGTATTCGAGGGGAACCCAGCTGCCGTGTGCCCGCTGGAAAGCTGGCTGGACGACGGTTTGCTTCAAGCCATCGCGGAGGAAAATAATTTATCCGAGACGGCCTTCTTCGTTCCCACGGAAAAAGGCTATGAGTTACGCTGGTTCACCCCGGTCAAGGAGGTTGACCTGTGCGGTCACGCAACCCTGGCGGCAGCTCATGTCATCTTCGAAATGCTTGGTCACTCCAAGCAGGTCATTGTTTTTGATACACGCAGCGGCGAGCTGTTCGTGGAAAAGCGGGGGGATCAGTTGGAGATGGATTTTCCGGCCTGCCCGCCAACGCTCTGCGAGCTTCCCGAGATTTTGGTGAAAGGGCTCGGCCAGCGCCCCATCGAGGTATGGTCCGCCGACGATTACCTGGCCATATTCGACAGCGAAGCAACGATTCGCGCCATGACGCCCAACCACGCTCTGCTCGGACAGCTTGATTTGCGTGGCGTCATCGTCACCGCGCCCGGCACGGATGTCGATTTTGTCAGCCGCTTTTTCGCCCCTAAGTTCGGCATCCCCGAAGACCCCGTCACAGGCTCTGCTCATTGCGAGCTTGCTCCGTACTGGGCCAATAAGCTTGGCAAAAACACCCTGAGCGCCAAACAGGTTTCCAAGCGTGGTGGCAATATCACTTGCGAGGTGAAAGCTGATCGTGTGCTTCTGTCAGGGTGTGCGGTTACGTTCATGGAGGCCGAAATTGCCTTCTAAATCCAACATCAGTTGAAAGGGAAGCTCCGCAAGCGGGCTTGGTTCACTCGCTCCTCGCCTCCCGCAATTGAAAACGTTTGAACTCATCAGCCATGTACAGCCCAGAGCATTTCAAGGAAACAAACCCAGAGCGTATTTCGGCGCTCATCAAAGGCAATCCCCTCGGGATGTTGATCACAGCTCCCGATGGCGAGCCCTTTGTCAGTCACTTGCCATTCATCCTTGAGAGCTCCGCAGGTTCGCAGGGCAAGCTGCTTGGCCACATGGCGCGTGCAAATCCGCAGTGGCAGCATTTCGTAGAGGGCAGCAAGGTTCTGGTTGTATTTCAAGGGCCACATGCTTACGTTTCCCCTTCGTGGTATTCATCGCCTGGTGTCCCAACATGGAATTACGCGGTGGTTCACCTACGTGGAATACCTCGGCTCCTTGAAGGCGAGTCCGAACTTGAGGCCTTGGTTGAACAGATAACCCATGTTCATGAATCTAACTTGCCAAATCCGTGGAAACCCTACCTAACGGGTGAACGTCGTTCAAAACTTCTCAACATGATTGTGGGCTTCGAAATCGAAATCACGCACATCCAGGGCAAGTTTAAACTCAGCCAAAATCGCCCACCTGAAGACCAGCGGAGTGTTGTTGATAAGCTGAGTCAGTCAAACAACCAAACTGAGGCCGCAGTTGCAAAGCTCATGTCGGGGGCATCATGACTTCATTTCACGCTTGCTGTTCATGCTGATGACGAGCACCCCGATCATCACCAGCAACGAACCGGCCAATTGCAGCAACGATATTCCTTCCCCCAAGAACACGTAAGCCATGTAAATGGTGCTCACCGGCCCAATGGATCCGATCAGCGACGTGCTGCTTGAACCGATACGGCGAATGGCATACGACAAAAGGAATACCGGCAATAGCGTGGAAAAGATCGCCATGGAAAAGGCGAGTTCATATATCTGAACCGGTAAATCAAGCGCGCTAATCGGGTGCGTTACGAAAAACTGCAACAAGCTGGCCGTACTCGCTACGATCATGGCGTAGGCAGTGAATCGCGTCGCGCCGATACGCGCGATGGCATGCCCCGCACCCACCAGATAGACCGAGTAAGACAGGGTGCTGGAAAATACCAGCAACGCCCCCAGCGCAATGCTGTCCTGCATCGTGCCCACGTCGTGGAAAAACACTAGCGCGATCCCCGCGTAGGACAGAGCCATCGCCGCCATGACTTTCCTGCTGATAGCGCGCTTGTAAACCAGAGCCGAAAGAATCACTGTTATCGTCGGGTAAAGAAACAAGATCAGCCGCTCCAGCCCCGCGGTGATGAATTGAAGCCCGAGAAAATCGAGAAAGCTGGACAGGTAATAGCCGATCAAGCCCAATATCACCACGAGAATTTTATCGTGCCCGCCGAGCGGCTCGGCATGTTGGCGCTTAGCCCAAAGCGCAACACCAATAAAGAACGGAACTGAGAACGCCATGCGCAATGCCAGTAGCGTTATCGCATCCACGCTGTGGAGATAGGCCAGCTTGACCAGAATGGCCTTAGCCGAAAAACCAACCGCAGCGAGCAGCGCAAAGACTACGCCGACAAGCGCATCCCGATTGATCAAAGTGTTCCGTACATCGTTTGCCATATGATTAAAGACCCGGAGTGGCAGCGGATCTTCGGCAAACAGAGAGCAATGCGGTCAGACCCGCAGTGCTCAGTGAAATAAAAAATTAAGTTAAAACAGAACCGAGCCGCGGCAAAGGGAGAGCGTCCCTAGCCACAGTCGCTTGGTGGAAGTAATTGAGACAGCGAAGGATTGTTGCGCATTCATGGAAACAGAACTTACCTAGCCGGATAGGTTTAGTCAATTCAGATAGCTACTGAATGGCCGCTTTGAGAAATTTGAATGGCAGGAATGGCCGAGGCACATGCTGTAAGGCCATGTCTTCCCAAGCGCCCCCGCCACAAAAACCCCTACCACAAAACAGAAAACACTTCAACAATAAATCAAAAAAACTTTGCTTTAATTAACTGCTGCATAACCAAGGTCGAGTCCATAGCATCACGGGCATTTTCACTCCTCGCGCAAAGAGTGCCCGTGATTTCCATAGAAGAATCCAACAATCTGGATCATCCTGTCACGCTCTTCGCTCTGGAGCATGGGGCTACAGACGACAAAGTAGCCCACGCGCTATCTCATCTTGAATTCCTTACTTGGCGTGTCCGCCATCCCGAAACCGCGGAGCGCTGGGATCCGCTCTCACTATCCCTCAGTGATTTCATCGGCGGGGATTTATCGCCCAATTGCTGGAAATGGGAAGGGACTTTCCCGTCTTCACCCGTAATTGCCTCATGGCTCATCGAACAGCTCCCACACCGCTGATGTCCGGTGATTGGCTGCTCATTGCCGCTGGAGCCTTGGGAGTAGGCGGCGTATGGGTCGTTTGGCGTATTGCCCGCCACACCGACCACGCGGCGTCCGACCATTCAACTCCATCCGGTAGCGATTCAAGGGCAGCCAACCATATTAAGGTTCTCCCTGGCAAAGCCGTCCTGGATCAACTCAACCTTCAAGCCCTGGTCGACGGATGTCGTGACCGCATGGGCTTCGACTACACCCTGTTCCACCAAGACTGCATGCCCGTCATCGAGCGGGCTGCGGAATGGACTCAACTGCTACCAGCCTCGGAATCCCACCATCACGCGCAGCCCGGCGGCCTCATGACCCATATGATGGAGTCGGCAGCACACGCGCTACGCTTCCGGCAGGGCTATCTGCTTCCGGTAGGAGCAGCCCCCGAGGAAATCCCGGCTCGCAAGCACCGCTGGACTTACGCAGTGTTCCTAGCTGCGCTACTGCATGACATTGGAAGGCCTATGGCCGATATCAATGTCCAAGTTTTCCGATCGAGAAAACCCTGTGGCAAGTGGCAGCCTCTTGCAGGCTCGATGCTGGATCAGGGGTTGACTCACTACACGTTGAATTTCGAGATCACGCGGGATTACGACCTGCACAAGAAACTGCCCATCGTGCTGTTCCAGAGGCTCGTCCCTTCCCATGTTCTCGCTTGGCTTGCCGATGACGTACAGCTCATGGGCGATTTGACGAGCTACCTTTCGGGTGACGATCAAGACAAGGGTGTGCTGCGAGAAATCGTCACACGCGCCGACTCCGAGTCGGTCAAGAACAACCTGATGCAGGGACCGCGCACTCGTTTTGCCTCCGCCCGTTCGGTACCTCTGATCGAGCGCCTGATGCAAGCCTTGCGCCTGATGCTGGAAGAGGGGCGACTGAGCCTGAATAGGGCGGGCTCCCATGGTTGGGTTTACGATGGAAAAATCTGGTTCGTGTCCAAGCGGCTGGCTGACGAGGTACGCCAGTTCCTGACTGAACGCGAAAGCGGGGAGGGCATACCTGGCAAGGATAAGAACGATCGCCTTTTCGATACCTGGCAAGAGTACGGTGCCTTGATCGCCACCAGTGAGAACCGTGCTGTGTGGCAGGTCATGGTCAGTCTCGATGAAGGGTGGGAACAAAAGCTGACCGTGCTGTGCTTCTCGCTCGACAAACTGTTCCAGTCCCCGGTTCTTTACCCGGAAATCATGAGAGGCAAGATCATTGCCGGAAAACAGGATGCCTCATACATCCAACCGCTCGATTCGGAATCCGATCTAACTATTGGTTCCATGAGTGATTCTGGCGTTGAGCCAGCCACTAACCCATTAGAGGATCCGGCCAACCAGCTGTCCCTTGTCATACCGCAGCCCGATCCAACCTCCTCGCCGAACTCTGAAGAGCAGCCGAGGCGGGCCACCACGGCTCTCCCTCCCCTTCGCCCGCCGGCACAGCCCGGAGCGGCCGCATTATCTGAACAGAAGGGCGCGGCTGAGGAAGCAGGCTTTCTCGATGAAGATGACACCGCGATCAAACATTCACCGAAACCCAAGCCCCCTACTGCAGCAGCATTGAAGCCGGTTGCGCCGGCAGGGCAGACAGCGGCCAGGCCCAAGCTTGGCTCGAAAAAAAAGGAACCCTCTGGTGCAGCCATGCGGTTCATGCGCTGGATTCAGGAGGGTCTCTCGGAAGGCAGCATGTCGTACAACCGCGCGGACGCCATGATTCACTTCGTTGACGAGGGGATGATGCTGGTTTCCCCAGTGATTTTTCGCAAGTTCGCCGAACTGTTCGGGGAGGAGGGCGATGGCACGCCATCGGATCGAGCGGGGAGCAAGCTGGGGACCGGCATCCAGCGCCAGGTTACCAATGCTGGCTGGAATCTGGTAACCGGAGAGAAGAAGAGCAACATCCAGCGTTACATGGTGATCGGCGCCGATGGCGAGGGCAAAAAGCTGATCTCTGGCGTGGTCATATTGGATCCTGTTCGATTCGTGAACCCACTTCCGCCGAATAATCCCTGCATTGTCAGGTTCGACAAACCCATCGAACACGTCTGACATGAGCTATCCCATCGAAAATCTGTTCAGACCCGCGGTCGAATACGTGCCGGCCTTTGCCTCGTTGTCCGGTGCCATTCTCCTGATGAGCGCTCACGAATGGTTTTTTCTGCCAAAGGAGCTGATCGTGACAGCCGCTGCCGGCATGGTCCTGCATGCCAGCGTGCGGCTGAGACAGGGTATTCGGGTATCCCGATTTCAGCGCAACCTTACCCGGCTGCCTAAGTACGTCATTCCTACCAGCGAAATTCCCGTATCGAAAAGCCGCCTTTTCCTCGGCCTTGGGTTCAAGTGGGATCAGCGCCATACCCAGCGCCTGGCGCTGGCGCGTGATCCCAAGAACCGTCGCTACATCACTCAATCCGGCCTGTATACCTGGGCGCGTCGCTTCGAATTCCGCCACGAAGGGCGCGGCGGCGCCTCGGGCTGGATGGCGCGACAGACCAGGAAGGAAGCCTGGTGGAATCTGGTTACGCCATTGCCGCCTGTCGGCGGCGATCCGATCATTCACGGCCTGGAGCCGGACGAAACGGAAATCAGCATGGATCTGGTCGAGCGGCCCGGTCACATGGTCGTGCTGGGCACCACACGGGTCGGCAAATCACGCCTCGCCGAGGTGCTCATCACACAAGACATTCGGCGAGGCGACGTGGTGATCGTGTTCGACCCCAAGGGCGATGCCAGTCTGATGACCCGCTGCTACATCGAGGCTGCCATGGCAGGGCGCGAGTTCTTCATGTTTCACTTGGGCTACCCCGACCAGTCTGCACGTTATAACCCGATTGGAAATTTTGCCCGAACCACCGAGGTCAGCACCCGTATCGCTGGGCAGCTCCCGGGCGAAGGACAGTCTGCCGCGTTCAAGGAATTTGTCTGGCGCTTTGTGAACGTGATCGCGCGCGCACGCACCACCCTCGGTTACCGTCCGGATTACCGCATGATTTATGAGGATGCGGTCAATATCGATGCCTTGGCGCTGGAATACTTACGCTTCTGGCTTGACCGGGAACACCCCGGCTGGAATGCGGCGGTTGATGCCATCGAGATGGATAAGACCCAGATTCAGCAGGCAATGAAATCGGGGCGGACGATGGATGCCATGAAAATCCTGCTGTTCGTCCGCGAGAATAATCTGCATGACCCGATAGCTGACGGCCTGGCTTCCATCCTGTCGAACGACCGCAGCTATTTCGAGAAGCTGGTGTCCAGTCTCTATCCCTTGCTGGAAAAACTTACCACCGGCAAAACCGCGCAGATACTGTCTCCTCAGTACGACGATCCGACTGATCCAAGGCCGATCTTCGACTGGATGAGCGTCATCGAACGCGGCGCGGTGGTCTATGTCGGGCTCGATTCGCTCTCCGATTACGAAGTGGCTGGCGCAGTGGGAAACGCCATGTTCGCCGATCTGACATCAATTGCCGGCCAGACCTACAAGTTCGAGCAAGGATACGGGCTATCCACGGCCATTCCCAAGCGCAAACTGTCCATCCATGCGGACGAGTTCAACGAACTGATCGGCGACGAATTCATCCCGCTTCTGAACAAGGCCGGCGGTGCGGGATTCCAAGTAGCAGTCTATACCCAGACCTGGGCCGACGTGGAAGCCCGCATTGGCAACAAGGCGAAGGCATCCCAGATTGGCGGCAACCTCAATACCCTGATCATGCTAAGGGTCAAGAACAAGGAAACCGCCGAAATTCTCACCGACCAGCTCCCGGATGTGCAGCTGGTCACCTCGATTCAGGCCAGTGCTGCCACAGACAGTTCAGATGATCGTGAGGTGTTGTCTTTCACCACAAGGAACGAAGATCGGATCAGCACCCAGGAAGCCCCCATGTTGTCGCCTGCTGATCTGGTGCAGTTGCCCAAGGGGCAGGCTTTTGCGCTTATCGAAGGCGGCCAGCTCTACAAAATCAGACTCCCTTTGTTCGACCCCGACGAAGCGCACCCCATTCCTGCATCGTTGGAAGACATTGCCGCGAGCATGCGTCAGAAATACGACACGCACGGCACCGAGACGGAAAATCTGGTCGTTGAAGGGAAGGGCAGTGGCTTCTAGGAATTCCGGTCTCTATGACAGCAATGTGGCAGTCGCCTTTCTGTGGCCATTGAAATGGCTTTTTGGGACGCTCTTGCTATATGTCATGCTTGGCCTGACCGCCCTCACCGCGGCTTTCCTGTTTGCCAAATATCAATGGCTGGATCCTGTGCAAGCTGCCGACGCTTTGTTCCAGTCGGAAACCGCACGCGTCAAAGAGCTTGTACGGCCAGGAAGCCACACTGCAGGCCTTTCCACGCTTACCGAGCAGACCCAACAGTGGACTTACTGGCTTTTTTTCAAGGCGACATCACTCCATGAAGCCACCTATGCCTATTTCTCCGGGTATCCGGTCAACGAGGTTGACCGGATGTACCTCAGCCAGTTCGTTGCGCGCAATGCACGGGAAATCTACCTGGCTATGAACGTGATTCAGGTCTACGGGATCAGGATTGGCTTCGTACTGGCTGCGACCCCTTTGTTTTTCCTGTTGTATGTCTTGGCTGGCGTAGACGGCCTGACTGAGCGTTATATCCGCCGCGCGTGCGCAGGACGCGAATCGGCGGATCTGCACAAAATTGGGCGCCTCGCGAAGCTGATGTTCTTCGCATCCGGGGTCACGCTATATCTCTGCCTGCCGGTTGCAATGAGCCCGTTCTGGGTCATTGCACCGTTAGCGCTAGTTTTTGCGGTGTCCACACGCGTTCAGTGGCAGTTTTACAAAAAATATTTTTGAGAGGATCAGGCGTGAATGTTGACAAGACGAAATAATTTGTGTCTGATGATGGCCTAGTAGGGTCAGGGATGTGGCCAGACGAGTCTACTTGAGCAATGCGAACGCCCCTATGGGGCTTTATCAAGACCCGATAATATGCACATAATGTATATTATGTTAAATAGTAGATTGTATGGATATCAATCGACTCACGGCCCTCACAACACTTCGGGCCCGCTCGCCTCTCTCTGAAAACTAAGAAGTTTTATTCCTGGGCGGAAATCCTGTCCGTTGAAAACGAACGTGAATTTGCGAGTGCATCTCGCCAGCCCAGCCGCTCGATCACCTCGGCGAAGTCGTTCGCCATGCCTGCCTCAAGGTGCAAGGCCTGTCCGCTGAGCGGATGCACGAGCTGCATGGCGGTGGCTGCCAGCAGCAGGCGCTGGTGGCCGAACAGTTGCTGAAACAGCCGGTTATGCCGCCCTTTGCCGTGGGTGGCGTCGCCGATGATGGGATGCGCGATGTGCTTCATGTGGCGTCGCAGCTGATGCCAGCGGCCGGTTTGCGGATGCAGTTCGACCAGGGCATAACGGCTGCTGGGATAGCGGTCCACCTGGTAGGGCAGCTCCACGGTCGCCAGTCGGCGGTAACGGGTGCGCGCAGGTTGCGCAGCGTCCCGGGCGGCGATCCCGGCATGTTCATCCGCCATGCGGGTCAGCGGGTGATCGATATCGCCTGACGCCGGCGGATGGCCGCGCACCACGGCCACATAATGCTTGCCCACCTCGCCGCGCTCGAACTGGCTGCTCAGCAGGCGGCCGGTATCGCGGTCCAGCGCAAACAGCAGCACGCCGGAGGTGCCCTTGTCGAGACGATGCACCGGATAGACCGGCTGGCCGATCTGGTCACGCAGAATCTGCAAGGCAAAACGGGTTTCGTCGCGGTCGAGCACGCTGCGATGCACCAGCAGCCCGGACGGTTTGTGAACGGCTATCAGGCTGTCATCGCGGTAAATAATCGGCAGGGTTTCCGGCACGCCGCCGCGCATGTTAGGGGCGGCCCTTGCACGGAAAGTGCTCGCTCAGCGCCCGCTGCAGCACGGCGCCGGCAGGCTGGCTCAGCGATTCCGGGTGCGCTCCGAGCCACTCGACCAGCCGGCCCGGAGCCACCAGCTTGTCGCGGGGCGTCAGGCAAAACGCCGGTTTGCCCTTGCCGTAGTGGTGCGCCGCGTCGATATAACCGTTGAGATAACTGTGGCACATCACGGAAAGCGTCTTCACCCTGTCGGCGTCCTTGCACATGCGCAGGATCACGCTGCCGTCGTTGCCGTGAGCATCGCCGGCATGCGCCGGAACGGCGGAGAACAGTCCCAGGCTGACAGGCAGGATGGCGGACAGAAAACGGAAGCGGCTCCGGGCTGAATACATGGCAGGCAGGCATTCGGTGGCAAATGAATAGAGTGTCACGGTCCTGCGTGTTTCAGTCAAACAGGCAAGGCCCAACAACCCGTGGCCCCATATGAGGAATGATCTCTAATAAATTGAAAAGTAAGGATTATTATCGAAAGATGAGTCCCCTGCTCTGCCGAGTTAGGTTGTTGGTATTTTTTACACCCTGATCCGATGTGGCATCGAAACAGCGAAAAACCATAGTAAATACAGCATGCTTCTTGCGGGCTTAAAAAGCTGGCCTGAACCGGGACAGATCAGGTCGAAGTGCATTTCCCCTTTTGTGCAGGAATAAGAATCAGGGAGGATATATGGCTAAGCACTAGGTGCTCGTGGCGGCAATGGCGCCATTCGGGATCGAGGGCGTGCAGGCCAACGTTCGACCTGACACAGGCTTCAAGCTGGAACCCGGCCTTTCTCACCGCAAACTTCGGCTCGAGTGACGATGCCATGGCATCGCTCGCCGCCGGGCTGGCGTCAGGCAGCGCCTATTTCAATATCCATACAAGCATTGCGCCCGGTGGCGAAATACGGGGTTTTCTGACCGCAGCGGTTCCGGAGCCGGCGACGCTGGCCTTGCTGGGGCTGGGTTTCGGCGTGCTGATCGCGGCGAGAAGAAAAAGATTCCGCTGACCGGGAAGCCCAGCCGCTCCAGCGCACTGGAGCGGCGTTTTACCTACAGCCCGACGACCTGCGCATGCAGTCCGCGTTCCTGGAAGTTGTGCAGCAGCTTGGAGGCCCGGGTGGACTCCGAGTCGTAGACCACCATGATCATGTTGACCTTGTCGGGCGCATGCCCGACCGAGATCACGCCGGGATCCTGCCGGACAGCATCTTCAAGCTGCCGAAGGGCTTCGTCGTCCAGGGTTTCATTGAGATGCAATACCACCTCATTCAGATGTGCACTCATTTAAAGTCTCCCGATCAAAATGAACACGGCTTTCTTTATAGCCATTTTTGTTCAGCGGGCTACTCATCCGTGGTCTGGACGACCCGGTGTGCAAGCTTTAAGCCTTGTCAGGCAGGTTTCGCCCGTACCAATAGGCATACACCACGGGAATCAGGATCAGCGACAGCACGGCGGCGGAGATCATGCCGCCAACCAGGGGCGCGGCGATGCGCTTCATCACATCGGTGCCCGCCCCCTGGCTATACAGGATCGGCAGCAGGCCGATGATGATGACGGACACGGTCATGATCTTGGGGCGGATGCGCAGCAAGGCGCCTTCCACGATGGCTTGATGCAGGGCGGCGCGGTCGGTGAGGATGCCGTCCTCGCGATAGCGGTCGATGGCGTTGTCCAGGTACAGCAGCATGACCACGCCGAACTCGGCGGCCACCCCCGCCAGTGCGATGAATCCGACGGCTACCGCGACTGAAAGCTGGAATCCCAGCGCATAGATCAGCCAGAATCCGCCCACCAGCGACAGCGGCAGGCAGGCCATCACCAGCATGACCTTGCCGGCATGGCGGAAGTGCATGTACAGCAACAACAGCACCAGCACCAGCGTGAGCGGCACCACCCACATCAGCCGCGCCTTGGCGTGCTGCAGGTGGACGTACTGGCCGGTCCATTCCACCGCGTAGCCGGGCGGCAGTTTGACGGACCGATCCACTGCCGCCCTCGCCGCCTCGACGTAACCGCCCAGATCGCTGCTTTCGATATCGACGTAGACGTAGCCGACCAGCCGGCCGTTTTCGCTCTTGATTTCGGCAGGCCCGTCGACGATGCGCACACTGGCAATTTCGCCCAGCGGCACCTGGACGCCGGTCGGCGCGGAGATCCGGCTCGCGGCCAGCGCGTCGAGCGAGTCGCGGTAGCCGCGCGGATAGCGCAGGTTGATCGAATAGCGCTCGCGACCGTCGATCACCATGCCGATGGTGTCGCCGCCGATGGCGGTGCGCACCAGGTTCTGCACGTCGGCGACCCGCACGCCGTAGCGCGCCGCCTTGGCGCGGTCCACTTCGATATCGATATATCGTCCACTTGTAATGCGTTCGGCGAACACCGAGCGGGTGCCCGGAACCTCGCGCACCACGGGCTCGATCGCTTGGGCGACATCGACGATGCCCTGCAGGTCCGGCCCGGTGATCTTGACGCCGACGGCGGAGCGCACGCCGGTCGACAGCATGTCGATGCGGGTGCGGATGGGATAGCCCCAGGAATTGGTCAGCCCCGGCAGATTGACGGTTTCGTCGAGCTTGCGGATGAGGCCTTCGACGCTGGAGCCGGGCGGCCACTGGTCGCGCGGCTTCAAGAGGATGGTGGTTTCCAGCATGGACAGCGGGGCCGGGTCGGTGGCGGTGTCGGCCCGCCCGGCCTTGCCGAACACGCGCTCGACTTCCGGCATTTGCAGGATCAGCCGGTCGGTAATCTGCAGGATGTGGGCGGCCTCGTCGATCGACAGGCCGGGCAAGGTGGTGGGCATGTAGAGCAGGTCGCCTTCATACAGCGGCGGCATGAACTCGCTGCCCGCCCTGCCCGCCGGCCAGGCGATGCTGGCCACGGCCAGCACGGCCACCAGCACGGTGGCGCGCGGCCGCTGCAGCGCCCACAGCAGCAAGGGCCGATAGGCGTTCTGTAAAAAGCGGTTGGCCGGATTGCGGGTTTCGGGCGCGATGCGGCCGCGGATCAGATAGCCCATCAGCACCGGCGTCAGCGTCACCGCTAGCGCCGCGCCGGCCGCCATGGCGTAGGTCTTGGTGTAGGCCAGCGGCGCAAACAGCTTGCCTTCCTGTCCGGTGAGGGTAAGCACCGGCAGGAAGGACACGGTGATGACCAGCAGCGAGAAGAACAGAGCGGGGCCGACCTCGACCGAACTCTTGCGCGCCACCTCCCAAACATCGACGTCCGGGCCCGCACGCTCCAGGTGCTTGTGCATGTTCTCGATCATGACGATGGCGGCGTCGACCATGGCGCCGATGGCGATGGCGATGCCGCCCAGCGACATGATGTTGGCGGTCACGCCCTGCTGCTGCATCACGACGAAAGCGGCCAGGATGCCCAGCGGCAGGGTCACCACCACCACCAGCGCGGAACGCAGGTGGAACAGGAAAATCAGGCAGATGAGCACGACGACGATGGATTCCTCCACCAGCTTGCCGCCCAGGGTATCGACGGCGCGCCCGATCAGTTCGGAGCGATCATAGGTCACCACCAGTTCGACGCCGGGCGGCAGCCCCTTTTTCAGTTCCTCCAGGCGCTGCTTGACCCGGGCAATGGTGTCCAGCGCGTTCTCGCCGTAGCGCATGACCACGATGCCGCCGGCCACCTCGCCTTCGCCGTCGAGGTCGGTCACGCCGCGGCGGGCTTCCGGCCCGGTCTGGATATGCGCCACGTCGGCCAGCCGGATCGGCACGCCGCGGGCATCGATGCCGAGCGGGATGCTCGCAAAATCCTCCACCGTTTTAAGGTAGCCGCGCACCCGCACCATGTACTCGGCGTGGCCCATTTCCATCACCGCCCCGCCGGTTTCGCCGTTGCTGGCGCGCACCGCTGCTTCGATCTGCGAAAGGCTCAGGCCATAACGTGACAGCCGGTTGGGGTCGACCTCGATCTGGAACTGCCGCACCGTGCCGCCGACGCTGGCGACTTCGGCCACCCCCGGCACGTTCTGCAGTTCATATTTAAGGAAGAAATCCTGCACTGCGCGCAGCCGGTCGAGGTCGTAGCGGTTCTCGCGGTCGACCAGCGCATATTCGAACACCCAGCCGACGCCGGAGGCATCGGGCCCGAGCGTCGGCCGCACCCCTTCAGGCAGCTGCGCCTGCGCCTGGGCCAGCGATTCCAGCACCCGGCTGCGCGCCCAGTAGGGGTCGGTGCCGTCCTCGAAAATGACGTAAATGAAGGATTCCCCGAACATGGAGAAACCGCGCACCGCGGTGGATTTCGGCACTGCGAGCAAGGCGCTGGTCAGCGGGTAGCTGACCTGGTCTTCCACCGTTTGCGGCGACTGGCCGGGATAGGCCGTCTTGACGATGACCTGGGTATCGGACAGGTCGGGAATGGCGTCGAGCGCGATCTGACGCGCGCTGAAATAGCCCGACGTGGCCAGAATAACGCTGGCCAGCAGCACCAGCAGGCGGTTCCTCAGCGACCACTCGATCAGGCGGACGACCATCCCGCTTTCAACTTTCATTGCACTGGGGCTGGGGTGGCGCGCATGCGCTGCGCGGTGTCGGCGATGGAGGCGGCGGCGTCGAGCAGGAACTGGCCGTTGACCGCTACCGCGTCGCCGGCCTCGAGGCCGTCACGAATCGCGATGCGCTCGGCAGTCTCGATGCCGGTGACGACCTCGACCGGCATGAAATGTCCCTTGTCCAGCGCGCGCATCACGAAATTGCCGCGCCCGCTGCGGATCACCGCGCTTTTCGGCACCGACAGCACTTCGCGTTCGGTGGTATGGATCGTGACCTGGGCATATTCGCCCAGCCGCGGCGCGCGCTTGAGCGTCACCGGCATGCGCACCCGCAGCGTGCGGGTCGCCTCGTCGACCAGGGGATGCAGACCGCGCAGCTGCGTCTTCACCGTTTCGCCACCGGCGAACGCCAGGGTGACGGCATCGCCCTCCTCCACCCAGTCGAGCTGGTCCGGGTAGAGCACGATCTCGATCTGGGCAGATGCCGCGTCGACGCACTGCAGAATCTCGGTCATCGGCGCCACGGCCATACCCGGCCGCGCCATCACCGCCTGCACCACGCAGTCGTGCTGCGCCCGGGCATGGAACGTGCCCTGCGCCTGCCCGGTTTTCAGCAACTGCTCGAGCATGGTGTCGGTGAAGCCGATCTGCTTCAGGCGCAGGGCAAGGCGTTCGCGGTCGCGCCGCATCGGCTGCAGGATATACAGGAGCTGTTCTTCGCTCTCGTGGGCGCCGTGTTTCACGCGCTCAACTTCCGCGGCGTCGCCCGACTGCCGCGCCTGTTCAAGCAGGACGCGGTTCTGCGCGCGGCGTTGCTCGACCATCTGCTGCGCGGGAAACGCGCGCTTGTCGATGTCGATGTATTCATACTGCAGCGCCAGCGCGTCCTGCGAGGACAATTCGTACAGCACCTGGCCGCGCGCGATGCGCTGGCCGACGCGGTTGACGTGGAGCCGGGTCAGCAGGCCATCCACATTGGGGGTGATGCGCAGCACACGGCTTTCGTCCGCCACCAGCGTGCCGTAAACGGAAATGTCGTGCGTCAGGGTGGCGAACGCCGCCTGCTCCAACTGAACGCCGAGCTTTTGCTGGGTCGCGGTGTCGACGTGAATCTGCCGGGCTTCCGCGCCGGACGCGTCCTTCATGACCACCAGGTCCATGCCGCAGATCGGGCAGTCGCCGGGGTGATCCTGGACGATGTGCGGATGCATCGGGCAGACATACGCCTGCGTGGACGGCGCAATCGCCGGCAGCGGCGACGCATCGTGGGAAACATGGGGGCCGGAAGCCTGCCGGCTTCCCAGCCAGAAGCCGCCAGCAGCGACTGCCGCCGCCAGCAGCACAAGCGCAATCGTTTTTTTCATTCTTGATGACACGGCAATCAATCAGTGAACAGCATATCAGCGCCGAAAAAAAGGGGGGAAGCCCCCCCCCCCTTTTCGATGCTGAACGCCGGGCGATCAGACCACGTTGATGCGGGTCCGGGCCGTGCCCATCACCGCGCCGGTGCGCCAGTGCAGGAACTGCACCGTCACGGTCCAGGTGCCGCGGCTGCTCGGCTTGATGATGCAGTCGTAGCGCTCGGCCGAATGCGCATCGATCGAGCCGGTTTTCCACACCGCCGGCAAGGGTCGGCCGTCGGAGGCCACCACGTCGACGGTGAGTCCGCCGAAATCGATCTTCTGCGGGTGGAAGCCGGCGCAGATGTAGCGCGCCAGCAGCGTCTGGCCGAGCGTCATGGTCACCGCCACGCCCGGATGGGTGAGCGCCGAGGTTTTGCCGTCCACGCCGGTGATGATGAAATACTTGGGGTTGAGGTTGTTCAGCCCCACGTCGCCGCCACAGGTGCCGGCCGCCCAGTTGAGGTTGTGCCAGGCCGGGTCGATCTCGTCGGCCGCCCAGATCGCTTCGACGTCATACTTGGGCCCGTTATAAAACGCGCGCTTGGTGCCGGGCGCGTCGCCCGGCGTCGGCTTGGGGTCGACAATGAGGCCGCCGTACATGCCCATTTCCGCGTGCAGCGGCGTGTTGGTATGGCAGTGGTAGAAGTAGGTGCCGGCGTGCATCGGGCGCCACTGATACGTGTAGGTGCCGCCCATCACGTCCCACGACAGGTGGCCGACACCGTCGTTTTCCTGGCTGGGCTCGATGCCGTGATGGTGGACGGTGTGGGCCCACATCATGTTCACGGTGAGCTCGGTGTGGACGATCTGGCCTTCGGTGACGCGCATCGCCGCCGACGGGAAGGAGCCGCCGCCCATCTGGTCCATCTGGCCCTGCCCAGCGTTAAGGTCGGTAAAGCCCCAGATGGGCACGGAGTTGCCGTCGTCCATGCGCATCGAGCCATTCATGTAGATGCCGCGCCGGAAGATCACGTCGGGCGTGACACGCCCCGGGGTCGCGGGCGAGCCCGGATACACATAACAGGCATTGCCCATACCGCCGCCGCCGCCGCCATCCATTTTGCTAGACATAATCAATTCTCCTCGTTCTTATTTGAAGACGATTTCGGTCATCGAACCGAACTGGTACAGGCCACCGCCGGCCGTCTGCGACATCTCGTCGTGCAGGTGCATGGGGAATATCCCCTTGGTCACCGGCGGATAGGCGTCGGGCGGCGCCTCGAACGGGAAGATCGCGTCGATTTTGCCAAGCTGGTTGCGCAGATAGAGCGTGTCCTTTTTCCAAACGGCCGGCCGTACCGTGCCGCGGTCGGTCAGCCATTCCATGTGGTTGGCGTGGGTGTGCACCGCATGCGAGCACATGCCGGCGTTGAGCATGCGCACCAGGGTGCGCTCGCCGACGTAGCCGGACAGCTTGGAGCGCGGGTCGTACAGCGCGTCACGCGCGGGATCACTATGGCCAGGGGCACCGGGCGGCAACGAGGTGAGGCCGTTGATGGTGAAGTAGCGCGGGGTGAAGCTGCTGGGGATTGCCGTGCCCTGCTGCACCGCCCGGTTCAGCGCCGGATCGATGTCGTTGAAAATCCAGAACTGCTGCCGGTTCGGCTTGAATTTCGGGCTGCCAGGATAAAGTTCGTCGCTCTTGCCCGCCGGCATGATCGCCAGCCCGCCATGCAGGCCGAGGAAGACGTTGTAGGAGGTCTTGTTGTCGTAGAAGAGATAGGAACCTGCCTTGCCGGTGGGAACGGTATAGGTGAGGGTCTTGCTGCCGCCGGCGGGAATGTCGCCGGTGCTGGCCAGCGGCGCGTCGCCCGTCTTGAGGCCGCCGATCACGAAATTGTGCGTCACCGCCAGGCGGTTGATCACGGTGATCGACAGGGTGTCGCCCTCCTGGCAGATAAGCGGCGCGGCGGGGATGTTGAGGTCAGCTGCCGAATTGCTGAAGCCCTTGACGTACACCGATACGCCGTCCGGCATGGTTTGCGTGCCGGCGGTGATGTAATACGTCTTGCTGATGGTGGCCGCCTCTGAACGGGGTGACCACGTCAACATGCCGGCTCCGGTCATCAGGCTGGCAAACCCGGCCGTTCCGGCCTTTAAAAACCCTCTGCGCTCCATCGTCTTCTCCTTTGTGCTGATGTGCTGCTGTAATGAACTGCTGAGTGGTGCAAACCATGCAAAAAAGCCGTTCAGCGGGGCTGAACGGCTTGGGCATCGGGGCAGGTTATTACTTGGTTCGGGCAGGAGAAAAGACACGCAGCCGTTAGGGCTGGGAAGGCACAGCTTGACAGTAGCAATGCATCGTTCATGGTCGTCTCCGCCGCAGGTTGTCGGTGACTGGAATATCACCAACAACTTATATTTATGACTCGAAAGTCTTTTTTGTTTGACACATTGTTTGACTACAAGAGGATTACATAAATGGTAAATTCAAACTAATGATGGAATAAAATTTTGTGATCGATTTTTATTCGACCGCAGTCTGAGCGTGCGGGTTCGGCCCGCGAACCGCGCGACCCTTTATGGCTTGAATCTTCCCGCTATGTCGTCCGCCGACATCGGGTGCGCAAAGAAATAACCCTGATATTGGTGGCAGTCTTCGCAGCGCAGGAGTTCCAGCTGCTCCGCCGTTTCCACCCCTTCCGCGATCACGGCCAGCCGCATGGCGCGGGCCAGTGCGATGATGGCGCGGACGATGGCCAGGTCGTTGTTGTCGTCGGCGAGATCCCGCACGAAGGACTGGTCGATCTTCAGCCGGTCGATCGGGAAACGCTTGAGATAGCTGAGCGAGGAATAGCCGGTGCCGAAATCGTCGATTGCCAGGGAGACACCGAGCCACTTGAGCTCGTTGAGCGTGCGCAGCATGTCGTTGCTATGTTCGAGCAGGACGCTTTCGGTGATTTCGAGTTCGAGCGACTGCGCCGGGATGCCGGACGCCGCAATCGCCTGGCTGACGATTTCGCGGAACATCGGATCACGGAGCTGGCGCGACGCGACGTTCACCGACATGATCATTTCGCCCTGCCCGGCGTCGTGCCAGCGCTTCAATTGTGCGCAGGCCGTTTCCAGCACCCACTGCCCGATCGGCACAATCAGCCCGGTGTCTTCGGCCAGCGGAATGAACTGCGCGGGCGAGATCAGCGCCCCGGAGGCGTCACGCCAGCGCAGCAGTGCCTCGACGCCGGTGATGCGGTTGCTGCGGGCGTCGACCTGCGGCTGGTAATGCAGGAAAAGTTCGCGCTTGTCGAGCGCGCGGCGCAGGTCGGTTTCCAGCCGCAGCCGCGCCTGCACGCTGGCGGTCATGTCCTGGGAATAGAACTGGAAGTTGTTGCGGCCGCTTTCCTTGGCGTGATACATCGCCGAGTCGGCGAATTTCAGCAGGGAATCGGCGTCCAGGGTGTCCGCCGGATACAGCGCGATGCCGATGCTGGCACCGATGAAGATTTCGTTCCCGCCCAGCGTAACCGGCGCGGCGAACTTCGACAGCACTTTCTGCGCAAGCTGCGCGACGCGCTGAATGTCGCCGACATCGGCAAACACCAGGGCGAACTCGTCGCCGCCCAGGCGCGACACGGTATCGCCGTCGCGAATGCTGTGCTGCAGCCGAGCGCCGACCTCGCGCAGCAGCGCATCGCCCGCCTCGTGTCCCAGGGTGTCGTTGACGACTTTGAAGCGGTCGATGTCCAGCAACATCAGCGCAACCAGCCGATCGCGGCGGCGGGCGTCGGTCAGCGCCTGCTGCAGGCGGTCGTTGAACAGGACGCGGTTGGGCAGCCCGGTCAGGCTGTCGAAATACGCGAGCCGGTGCAGTTCCGCCTCGGTCTGCTTGTGCTCGCTGATGTCGATGAAGGCGACCACCGAACCGACCAGTTCGCCGTCCTGGTACATCGGGTGCGACCAGTACTCGACCGGGAAGCTGGTGCCATCCGCACGCCAGTGCACTTCATCGTTGCGGTGGCAGGCCTGGTCGGAAAGCGTGGCGATGCGCACCGCGCAGTCTTCCATCGGATAGTGGCGTCCGTCCGGGTGGGTATGGTGGATCAGGTCGTGGATCCGCTGGCCGATGAGCTCGCCTTCGCGGGTATAGCCGAGCATGCGCACGCAGGCCGGGTTGGCGAAGGTGCAGAGGCCCTGAGTGTCCACGCCGTAAATGGCCTCGGAGGTGGAATCCAGCAGCAGGCGCACCCGCGCCTCGCTGTCGCGCAGGGCGTTGAGGGCGGCATGGGTTTTTTCCTGCATGCCGTTGGCGGAAGCGACCAGCAGGTCCAGTTCGTCCGGCGTGGCGGTGGGCGCGCGTGCCAGCGTGATCGGCATGAGCGGTGCGGCCGGATCGGCCTTGCGCAGATGATCGGCGACGGCGACCAGGTGGCGGGTGATGAGGCGATGGAACAGGACGAAAACGATCAGCGCCACCAGGAAGGTGAACAGTGCGTTGCCCAGCAGGATGTGCAGGGCATCGCGCCTGAGTTGCGCATAAATGTCGTCGAGCGTGGCCACCACGGTCAGCGTACCGATTTCCCGCGTCTCACCCAGGTGCACGTAGTGCAGGGGATAGTGGCGCTCGATCATACGGTTCGCGTCGCGCTGCCCTGCCTGACCGCGCAACTGGCCGTCTTCGTGAACGGACGCATGGACGATGTTCGGCATCCGCAGCATGCCTTCGAGCTGCAGCTGGATTTCCTTGTCGTTGGTCGCCCACAGTGATTGGGTCAGCGTGGGCAAATGCACTTCGCCGATCTGCATGACCTGGGTTTCGACGTCATTCAGATCGCGCCGGTATTCCTGATAAAGCTGGAACGCCGTCATCAACAGGGTGATCGACGCGCTGAACAGGAGCATGGCGACAATGAGCCGGCGCGCCAGCGGCGACTGCAGGGAATGCGCGAGCGTGGAACGGCTCATCGGGCAGGCGCCTCTCCGAGCGAGAGCACCTTCTCGCGATACAGGCGGTCGTACAGCCCTTCGGCCTTGATCGCGCGCAGGGCGGCTGCGAGCTTCGGCACGAGTGCGGCGTGGCGCTTGTGCAGATAGAGGTACATTTCGCGCCGGGCGAGCGACGGCGCGAGCACATGCACGTCGGTCCATTGCTGGCTGCGTATCAGGCTCAGGCCCTGCCAGCGCTCATAGAGCGCGACTTCGGTGCGATCGCGCCGGAGTTGCTGGAACAACTGCACGGGGTTTTCCGCCGTGACGACATGGGGCGCGTCCGCCATTTTTTGCTCGTAGATTTTCCAGCCGCGGATATGGCCGACCGGGCGCGGGCGCAAGGTATCCCAACGCGCCGGCAGCGAGGCATGCTTGCCGAATGCCGCGAATTCCCAGTCGATCAGTTTCTCCGGCACCCGCACCAGATTCGGATAGTTCGCCTCGAGTCCGGCGATGCGGGTCAGGTCACCGTCCTCGATGCCGGCATTGGCGTTGATCAGCCCGCGTTCCGCCGGCAGTTTCACCAGCCGCAGTTGCACCCCGGCACGGCGGAAGGCTTCGCCGGCCACGGCGTCGAGGAAGCCCTGGCCATCCGGCGTGGTGAATGGCGGCTCGTTGGTGTCGTTGATCACCAGCACCGGCCTGTCGGCGGCACGGGCCCTGTCCGCTGCGGCCAGCAGCACCCCGGCCAGCGCGGCGGCAATCATCATGGTCAGGGGAAATCGGGGGAGCCGCAGGAATGAACGCATACCCGATCTATCGGCGTTTCACGCGCTTTCTGTAATGCCGGCCCGGCCGAAAGACCTTGTCAAATCAGGGAAAAACACACCCAGGCAAGCGGTTTGAATGTTGTTACAATATTCAACATGAACGCTGATTCCAGAACCCCTCGCGGCGGTCGCCGCCCCGGTGCCGGCCGTCCGCCGCGCGAACCCACCAAGGTCATCCGCCTGCCCGAGCGGCTGGCACCGCTGGTCGCGCAGCTGGCCGCCCTGCAGCCGGGCGACGGCCTGCCGCCCGGCGCCTGGCCGCTGGACGACCGGGGGGCGCCGCTGGCGCTGCCCTTTTATGCCACTCCGGTGCGGGCCGGATTTCCCTCGCCCGCCGACGACCACCAGGAAGACCGGCTCGACCTCAATGCCCATCTGGTGCGCCACCCCGAGGCCACGTATTACCTGCGGGCGAAGGGCGACTCGATGATCGGGGCCGGCATCCACGACGGCGACCTGCTGATGGTGGACCGGGCAATCGAGGCGGTGCCCGGCATGATCGTGGTGGCCGCGGTGGACAACGAATTCACCGTCAAGCGGTTGGAAACGAGCGCCGCCGGCCTGTGCCTGGCGCCGGCCAACCCGGCCTATCCGAAAATCGTGCTCAAGGAGTCGCAGGAACTGACCCTGTGGGGCGTGGTGATCCATGTCATCCACGCCGTTCTGCCGCGCGGCTGAAGGATTGGCCATGCCTGCGCGCGTGTTTGCCCTGGTCGACTGCAACAATTTCTACGCCAGCTGCGAGCGCGTGTTCAATCCGGGTCTCGCGGGCAAGCCGCTGGTGGTGCTGTCCAACAACGACGGCTGCGTGGTGGCGCGCTCGGCGGAGGCCAAGGCGCTGGGCATCAGGATGGCCCAGCCCTGGTTCCAGTGCCGGCATTGGGTGAAGCCGCACGGGCTGATCGCGCTGTCGTCCAATTACGCCCTGTACGCCGACATGAGCCGGCGGGTGATGGCGATCCTGGCCGGCTTTTCGCCCGAGCAGGAGGTGTATTCGATCGACGAATCCTTCCTCGTCTTCAGCGGCCAGGCCGCCGCCACCACGCTCGAAACGGGCTCAATTATGCGCAGCAAGGTATTGAAATGGACCGGGCTTCCGGTCAGCGTCGGCTTCGGGCCGAGCAAGACCCTGGCCAAGCTGGCCAACCACTGGGCCAAGACCCAGGCCGAGTTTGCCGGGGTCTGCGATTATGCCGCCCTGCCCGCTGCCCGGCGCCAGGCCTTGCTGGCCGCCACCCCGGCGAGCGAGGTCTGGGGCATCGGCCGCCGCCTCACCGAACAACTCGGCGAACTGGGTCTGCGCAGCGTGGCCGACCTGCAGGCGGCCGACCCGGCCTGGCTGGGCGAGCGCTTTTCGGTGGTGCTGGCGCGCACGGTGGCAGAACTGCGGGGAACGCCCTGCCTGCAACTGGAGGAAATCGCCCCGCCGAAGCAGCAGATCATGACCAGCCGTTCCTTCGGCACTCCTGCCGCCAGCCTGCCCGAACTGCGCGAGGCGCTGACCGCCTACACCACCCGCGCCGGAGAAAAGCTGCGCGGCGAGGGACTGCTGGCCGGCGAGGTCCAGGTCTTCATCCGCACCAACCCGTTCAAGCCCGATGCGCCCCAGTATTCGGGCGCGCTGCAACTGCGGCTGCCCGAACCCACCGACGACACCCTGCAGCTGGTCAAGGCCGCCCGATTTCTATTGAAGCGACTGTATCGCCCGGGCTTCCTGTACCAGAAAACCGGCATTCTGCTCGGCGCGCTGCAGCCCGCCACCCAGCGCCAGGGCCAGTTGTTCGGCGGCGCGGACCCCGACCGGCGGACGAAACTGATGGCAGTGATGGACCGGCTCAACCGGGACATGGGGCGCGATACCGTGTTCCTGGCCGGCGCCGGCATCGAGCGCGGCTGGCGCATGCGGCAGGGCAACCGTTCGCCGCGCTACACCACGCACTGGTCGGAGATTCCGCTGGCGCGGGCCTGAGCCCGTTGGCTTGGCCTGCGATGAGGCCGGCAGCTTGCCGAACCCAACCGAAGGCGTCGCCAGACGTCCTATGATTGAGGCATGGTCGAATGACGCGACCCGCGAAGAGTCGATATCCGAAGACACGCGAACCGACTGGATTGACATGGATGCTTTCCCGAACCTGATCGCTGCGGCCGGATCCCCGGCTGTCAGCCGGCGCGCTTTTCTTAAATTCTGTGCCTTGACGGCATCGCTTCTCGCCCTGCCGTCGGGGTCGGCAGCCCTCATGGCCGCGGCGCTTTCGCGTTCGCAGCGCTTGCCGGTGGTTTGGCTGTCGTTCCAGGAATGCACCGGCTGCACCGAATCGCTCACCCGTTCTACCGCACCCTCCATTGAGCGCCTGCTGTTCGAACTGATTTCCCTGGACTACCACCACACCCTGCAGGCGGCGGCGGGTACGGCGGCGGAACAGGCGCGGGAAAAAGTCCTCAAGGAACATGCGGGCAAGCTGCTGCTGGTGGTGGATGGCTCCGTGCCCACCGCGCTCGGCGGAGCCTGTTCCACCATCGCCGGCGAGGACAACCTGAGCCTGCTCAAGCGCTGCCTGCAGGCCGCCGAGGCGGTGCTGGCCGTCGGCACCTGCGCCGCCTTCGGCGGGCTGCCGGCCGCCGCGCCTAATCCGACCGGCGCGATGGGGGTCGGCGAACTGATGCAGCGCGGCTGGGTACCGCGCCGGCCGCTGGCCAACCTGCCCGGCTGCCCACCCATTCCCGAAGTGATGAGCGCGGTGCTGGCTCACCGCGTCGCCTTCGGCCGATTTCCCGAACTGGATGCGCAGGGTCGCCCGCTGGCGTTTTATGGCGAAACCGTCCACGACCGCTGCTCGCGTCGCGGCCACTACGAGGCGGGCCGCTTCGCCAAGACCTTCGACGACGCCGGTGCGCGCGCCGGCTGGTGCCTGCTGGAACTGGGCTGCAAGGGCCCCGCGACCCGCAATGCCTGTTCCACCGTGCGCTGGAACGGAGTGAGCAATCCGGTCGAATCCGGCCACCCCTGCCTTGGCTGCAGCGAGCCGGGGTTCTGGGATCAGGGCAGTTTCTACAAACCGGCCAAGGCGCCTGCGCCGACCTTGGGCGCCCAGGATAGATCGGCCCCGCGGGGCGCAGCCCTCTATCAGGAGCAATGCGCCCGTTGTCACGGCAGCGCACCGGGCAAGTTGAAAACTCTGCCCGACGAGATGCCCGCCCTGCTCCGCTCGGGCACGGTGCGTGCTCACCGCTTCGACCTGAAGGACGCCGACATGCAGGCGCTGCTGGACTACCTGAAGACCTCCGGAAAATAAAAAACCGGGGGCTGAGCACCCGGTTCGAATTTCCGGACAAGCGCAAGGCCCGATGGTTTGCTTGTCCTTCGCGCATCACGCAAGACGTTCAGCCTCCCTGCCGCGCCCGCAATACCTTGATCTGGAACAGGGTGTTGCGCTCGTCCTCCTCCAGCGCGGCGCGGATGTGCTGCACCGTCGCCTGGTAGCGCGGGATGATGTTGTACTTCAGCGCGTTGACCCGCTTCTGCGTCTTGCGACTGGCAGCCAGCAGGCGCCACAGCGCGTTTTCCGCCTCGCCCAGCCGCGCCAGTGTCACCGTCAACTCGCGCAGGCGCAGCCGCGCCTCGTCGAAGCTGACGTCGGTCCACATCAGGCCGACCGGCTGCAGCGGCAGCGGCTCGGCGGTCACGCTGGGGTATTCGACGCCGACGCTAGACCGCGCCACCACCCGGATCGCCACCGCCGGTTTCAGCCCCACCGACATCTGTTGCAGCATCTGCTCGCCCATACGCATCTGCACAATGCCGAGCCAGCGGTAGGCCTCGGCGAGCTCGCGCACCGTCTGCGCGCGCAATGCGCGGTACTGCGCCAGCCGTTCGTACACCAGGCGGGTAAGGAGGTCGCGTTTTTTTTCCAGCATCTGCCGGCCCTGCTCCAGAAAGCGTGCCTGGCGGCCAACCTGCAGCAGCGCGCTTTTGGTGGGGGGGACGGACAGGCGTTTTTTCATGGCTTCGTATGAGTGAAGTGGGGAGGGTAAAGGGTGAAGGGTGAGCGCCTTGCCGCCGTTGTATGCGAAGCGCAGACCCTTCCCCCTTGAGCGCGCAGCGCGCTCCCTTCCCCCTTCACGCCAGCCCCTTGTGGTACTTCGCCAGTTCCGCTTCCGATACACGGATCAAGGATTCCGGCGGCAGCATCGAGAGCAGGTCCCAGGCGAGGTTGAGCGTTTCGTGGATGCTGCGGTCTTCATCTTCGCCCTGCCCGATGAAGCGGCGCTCGAAGGCGTCGGCAAACGCCAGGGTGCGGCGGTCGGCGTCGCTCAATTCCTCGGCGCCGATGATGGCGGCGAGTCCGCGGACTTCCAGCGCCTTGGCATAACTGGCGAACAGCTGGCTGGCGACGTGCGGATGGTCCTCGCGGGTGAAATTCTTGCCGACGCCGTCCTTCATCAGGCGCGACAATGAAGGCAGCACGGTCACCGGCGGGTACACGCCCTGGTTGGCGAGCTCGCGCCCGAGCACGATCTGGCCTTCGGTGATGTAGCCGGTGAGGTCGGGGATCGGGTGGGTGATGTCGTCCGACGGCATCGACAGCACCGGAATCAGGGTGATGGAGCCGCGCCGGTTCTTGATGCGCCCTGCCCGTTCGTAGATTTCGGCGAGGTCGGAATAGAGATAGCCGGGATAACCCTTGCGCGCCGGCACGTCGCCGCGCAGCACCGCGACTTCCCTCAAGGCCTCGGCGTAGGCGGTCATGTCGGTCATCACGACCAATACATGATGATCGAGGTCGAAGGCCAGATATTCGGCCGCGGTGAGCGCCGCGCGCGGCGTCAGCAGGCGTTCGATCACCGGCTCGTCGGCGAGGTTGAGGAACATCACCACCTTGTTGAGCACCCCGCTTTCCTCGAAGCTTTCCTGGAAGAAGCGCGCGTCGGCGTGCGAGGCGCCGAAGGCGGCGAACACCACCACGAACTCGGCGGCCTCCTCGCCCAGCAACTTGGCCTGGCGCACGATCTGCGCCGCCACCCGGTTGTGCGGCAGGCCGCCGCCGGAAAAGATCGGCAGCTTCTGCCCGCGCGTCAGCGAGTTCATGCCGTCGATGGCGGAGATGCCAGTCTGGATGAATTCGCGCGGATAGGCGCGCGCCGCCGGGTTGAGCGGCTCGCCGTTGACGTCGCGGCGATCGGCGGAAATGATCGGCGGTCGGCCATCGCGCGGAATGCCGGACCCGTTGAATACGCGTCCCATAATGTCGCGCGAGAGCGGCAACTTGAAGGGTTCGTCGAGAAAGCGCACCCACGTGCGCTCGATATCGAGCTCGTCGGTGCCCTCGAACACTTCCACCAGTACCGCCTCGTCGGAAGCGCGGATCACCAGGCCCGAGCGCAGGCGGCCGGCATGGTCACGCAGTTGCACCCGCGAACCGGCGGCCACGCCGGGCACGCCGCCCATGACGACGAGGCCGCCCTGGACGGAGGTAGCGGTGCGAAATTCGATGTTCTTCATGGCGTGGCCCCCCTCAGGGTAGAGGGCGTGGCGTATTCCTGCAGCAGCGGTTCGAACGCATCCGGAATCGCGGCGATCTTCGCCTTCAAGGCGTCGAGGTCGTCCGAGTTGTGCTGGCTTTTCCAACGCCGGGCCTGCGCCAGTAGCGGCAGCTGTATTAGGCGCCGCGCCGGGGCACCCAGCTTCACCAGCTTCATGCCCTGACGATAGATCTCCAGCAGGGCCGCGAGCAGCGCGTACTGTTTTTCCGGCGAAGCAAAGCTGTCCACTTCGTCGGTGGCCGATTGCTGCAACAGGCCTTCCTTGATGAGTCCCGCCGCTTCCAGTGTCCAGCGCTGTTCGGAAGACAGGGCTTCGACGCCGACCAGGTTGACGATGCGCTGCAGTTCTTCTGATGCTGCGAGCAGATCCAGTGCCTCGGCGCGTGCACTTTCCCAATTCGGATCAACGTTTTTCGCCCACCACTTCGCAGCTGACTTCACGTAGCCGGAGAAGCTTTCCAGCCAGTCGACCGACGGATAATGACGCGCGTCGGCGAGCTCTTTCGACAGCGCCCAGAAGGTCTGGATGATTTCCTTGGTGTGGCTGGTGACAGGCTCGGAGAAGTCGCCGCCGGGCGGCGACACCGCGCCGATCAGCGTCACCGAACCATGGTCGCCGGAAAAGGTTTCCACCCGACCGGCGCGTTCGTAGAAGGCCGCGAGGCGCGAGCCAAGATAGGCGGGATAACCCTCCTCCACCGGCATCTGGCCCAGCCGGCCGGCGACTTCGCGCAAGGCCTCGGCCCAGCGGCTGGTCGAGTCCGCCACCATCACTACGTCGTAGCCCTGGTCGCGGAAATATTCGGCGAGCGTGATGCCGACGTAGATCGAGGCTTCGCGTGCCACCACAGGCATGTTGGAGGTGTTGGCCACCAGCAGGGTGCGCTCCATCAGCGGGCGGCCGGTGTGCGGATCTTTCAGTTCGGGCATGGATTCGAGCACGTCGGTGAGCTCGTTGCCGCGCTCGCCGCAGCCGACGTAGATGACGATTTCGGCGTTGCACCAGCGTGCGATCTGCTGCTGCAGCATGGTCTTGCCGGCGCCGAACGGGCCTGGGATGGCCGCCTTGCCGCCTTTCAGCAGCGGATAGAAGGTGTCGAGGATGCGCTGTCCGGTGATCAGCGGCGCCACCGCATGGTCGCGCTGTTTGAACGGGCGCGGGGTGCGCACCGGCCAGCGGTGGAACAGATGCAGCTTTTCGATGCGGCCGTCGGCCAGCTTCACCCGGCCGATCGCTTCGTCGAGCGTGTAATCGCCTTCCGGCGCCAGTTCCAGCAACTCGCCATGAATCTGCGGCGGCGTCAGGATGCGGTGCAGGATGGATTCGGTTTCCTGCACGCTGCCCAACACGTCGCCTCCAGACAATGCCGAGCCGGCGCTGCGCCGCGAATCCGGCACGAAATGCCAGGCGGTGTCACGCGGCAGCGAAGGCACGGCGACACCCCGCGCGATGCGGTCCCCGCTCTGTTCCCACACCGCCTGCAGCGGCCGCTGCACGCCGTCGAAAATCGCCCCGAGCAGTCCCGGCCCGAGTTCGACCGACAGCGGCCAGCCCAGCCCTTCCGCCACTTCGCCGGGCCGCAGACCCGCGGTGTCTTCGTACAGTTGTGCCAGCGCGGTGTCGCCGTCGCGGCCGATCACCTCGCCGACCAGGCCCATGCGCCCCACTCGCACCTGTTCGCCGATCACCGTTTGCGGCAGTTCGAGCTTGACCAGGGGGCCGTTGATTTCGAGAATTTTTCCCATGGGTCCTATCCGTGAATCAGGGTGCCGAGGTCGGGCGCGCTGGCGAACAGGCGTTCCATTGCTACCCGCGCCAGTTCGTCGGCAAGACGTGCCTGCCGGGCTTCGAAGGTCTGGTCGAGTTGCGCGCGGTTGTCGGCGAGGCGCACGCGGATGCCGCCCTCGCTGGGCAGGCCATGCGCGGCAAGCGAGACCGAACGCCCGGGCGCGGCGCGTGACGCCATGTCCTGCCACACCGGCGCGAGGCGCTTCTCATCCTCTGGCCGCACCTCCGCTACCAGATCGCCCGGCGGCAGCGCTTGTGCTGCCGCGGCCAGCCAGGCTTCGAGCACTGCGTGGTAGCGCGCCTCATCCTGCACCAGGCTGCGGAAAGCGGTTTTCACTTCGGCCAGCGTGGCTTCGGTCAGCGCCCAGCGCAGCCGGTCCAGTTCGCCCGCCAGCCGCGTTTCCGCCGCTTGCGTCTGCCGCCGCACCTCACGTTCGGCCTCGACCTTGGCTGTGAGGACTTCGCGTTCCTTGGCCAGCGTGAGCTTTTCCTCCGACTCGGCGAGGATGCGCGCGCGCGCCGCCGCGGCGTTCTGCAGTTGCTCGCGCGCCAGCGTTTCGGCCTGTTGCAGCAGAGCCTGCTCGAGTTGGGAGACTTGCGAATCGGTGTCCATTTATCCTGCCGGTTCAATTAGTTGAACTGATAATCTTAAGCAATACAAAAGCACAATCCTTGCGGCTACTTCAATGCATCGGGCCCCAGCACCGCCCGCACCACCTCGTCGACCGCGGGGGCGTAATCCTGCGGCGCAGGCAGCGGCGGCAGCTCGGTGATGACGACGCGGCCACCTTCGTTGCGCAGGCGATTTAGCCAGTAACCCCCGCTATGGGCCAGGTGGGTTTCCAGCAGCACCAGCGCTTCGTCGCCGCTTTTCGCCAGTTGCTCCAGCACCGCTTCCACCGTGGCCGGTTCGGCATCGGGATGCACCTCGGCGCCGATCAGGCTGAAGCCCCCGGCGAGTCCGGCGCTGCCCAGCACCACCAGCCGGGCGCTACCGTACGTGGTGTCGGCTGGCATCGGGTCAGATCTTGCCGAGCAGCAGGATCGACATGACCAGGCCGTAAATCGCGATCCCTTCGGCCAGGCCCATGTAGATCAGGGTGCGGCCGAACATCTCGGGTTTTTCCGCGATCACCGCGAGCGAGGCCGAACCGATCGGGCCGAGCGCGATGGCGGCGCCGATGGCCGCGAGGCCGGTCGGCAGGCCTACACCGAGCAGCGCGAGGCCTTGCCCCAGGGTAATTTCCCCTGCCGCGGTCGCCGCCGGCTCCGCCGCAAGTACCTCCTGCACGCCGAACAGCATGACGCCGGCCAGCCCCAGGCCGAACAGCGTCACATTGGCGAGCAGGCCGCCCTTGAGCCAGCCAGCCGGCACGCGACGCGGCTTCAGTTCCAGCCAGATTCCCGTGCCCAGCGTGGCGGCCACCGGCAAAACCATCAATGCAATCCACCCGTTCATGTTCGCTCCCTTTTGAAAATATCCATCAAACCCTGGCCGCTTGCGGCGACAGCCGCAAGGGCACGAATTCCGTTCCGTCCCCGCTGAAGAAGCGCGAGAACCCCTCGTAATACATCAGGCGCAGCGCCTGGATGGCGACGATGCCGCCTTCCAGCACGATGATGACGATATTGCCCAGCACGATCGTGAGCCAGTGGCCGGCCGTATCCAGTCCGTTGGCCAGGGTGAAGATCGCCAGCGCCAGCGCCACGTGGTTGAGGCTGAAGGCCGCCACCCGCATGAACGACAGCGTGTTGGAAAACAGGTTGATGCCGGTTTCCAGCGTTTCGATGGCGGTCACCAGGATGCGCTCGCCCAACCCGGCCCTGGCTTCGACCCACTTGAAGGCCGCAATCGTCACAATGCCCAGCCCGGCCATCCAGGCGGCCGGCTCGGCCAACTCGGCCGCGCCGGCGAGGCTGACCACGCTGCCCACCGCGCCCAGATAAAACACCAGCCCGGCGAGGCCTGTGGAATCGAACAGCGCTTCGCCGACCTGGCCGGCCACGAACTTGTTGCGCGCGTTGACCAGCAGCGTGAACACAATGAAGCCGACGCCGAAGCCCACCGCAAGGATCAGCACACGGATCGGGTCGTGCAGCGGCGACAGCCAGAGCGGTGAGAGTATGTCCTCATAGCCGAAGATGCTGCCGTAAAGCAGGCCAAACAGCATCGACACGGCGCCGGCGGCGATACCAATCCAGGCCATGCGCCCGAGGCGACGATGAAGCACGGCGGCGAGCAGCAAAATCACCGCGCCGTGGCCGATGTCGCCGAACATGGCGCCGAACAGCAGCAGGTAGGTGAAGGCGAAGGGCAGCGCCGGATCGAATTCGCCGTAGCGCGGGATGCCGTAGCCTTTCACCAGCGGCACGAAAGGGGCAAGCCATCCCGGATAGCGCACCAGCGAAGGCACCCGTGCGGTCTCGTCCGCAGCAGGTTCGCGCACTTCGAGCCCATAGCGGCCATGAAAATGCGCATCTAGCGTGTGGCGCAATTCATCCATCTGGCGCCTGGGCACCCAGCCCGACAGCGCGGCCAGCCCGCCCTTGCCGCGCACCCCGGCCAGCGCGGCCTCGGCCAGCGGGCGCGCCAGCGCCAGGCGCAGGCGCGCCTCATGCAGGCGCGGGGCGAACTGGTCGCGCAAGCCATCCATGATCCGGCAGGCCGCGCCCGATTGCGTGTTGAGCCGGGTGCGTTCCGCTTCCATCCAGGTTCGCGCGGCCTGCGGATGGGTCCGCAGTTCGTCCGGCACCGGCAGTTCGCGCCACCCTGCCTGAGCCAGCAGACCGTGCACTTCGTCCTGGCGCGCACGCGGGCCGGCGATCACCGCGAACACCTGTTCGCCGATCCGATCGAAGCGCGATACCAGGTGACAGGTCATCGCCAGCGCCTCGGTAACCCGCTTGACGCTCTCCGCCGGCAGGCTGCCGATGCTCACCGCCAGCAGGCTGTCGGCGCGCAGCAGATGCGCGAGGTCGACATTCAAGCGTTCCAGTTTGGCGAGGGTTTCTTCCAGTGCATCCAGATGCTTGAGCGCGTCCACGATCTGCGCTTCGTTTTCGTGACACGCGAGGCAACGACCCCATGCTTCCTTCAACCACGCGTTCAGTTCCTCCAGGTCGGCCAGCGCGGGGGCTTCGGCATCGGCCGGAATGTTCAGCGGAACGGTGTCGCCGCATTGTTCCAGCAACTTCGACAGACGGGCTTCGGCTTCCAGCCAGGCTTCGCGATACGCGACGGCGGGCGATTCCTTAAGCGTTTTCAGCGTGCACGGCGCCGGATTGAAAGCCCCGAAGCGGGCGAGCGTCAGCGCAGCATCCTGCGCTTCGGACGCCAGCATCAGCAATTCAATCCTGAGCAGGGGTTCGGCGCGCAGCATCACATCACCCCGGCCGGTTCGCGCTGCAGCGCCGTCCGGATGTCGGCCTCGGCCAGGCCGAGATGGCGGCCGCGCAATACCGCGCGGATGGCACGCAGGTCGCGTTCGCGCAGGATCAGGTAGGCGAATGCGCGGGCGATGTCGGGCGCGCCGGAGCGCAGCACCCGCAGCGCCTGCTCGGCGGCCGCCTGTTCCATGCGGGCGAACACGCCGGGAATGTCGGTCACGCCGGACACCTTCACCTGCCAGGCTGCGGGCAAGGCCGCCAGCACCGCTTCCACGCTGTCCAGCGCGGCCAGTTCCTGCAGCCGCGTGCCGGGCAGGCTGTAGTGCGAGCCCACCAGCAGGTAATACACCTGCGCCGGCGGCAGCTTGTAGTTGAAGCGGTAGCGCAGTAGCCAGACCAGGTTGATGCGGTCGATCAGATTCGCCATCAGGCTGCGGAAAGGCGTGCCCACCGTGTTTTCCAGCGGCTGCGCGTGCAGGGTCAGGCCTTCGTAGTAGCCGCGATCCAGCGCCGCATCCAGGGTGAACGGATCGCGGCTCTGCTCGAAGGCGCGCCGGGCGTGGCGCACGATGCCGGCGTAGGGTCCGGCCTCCAGGCGGCGCAGCAGTTCGCCGACATCCTCGGCATGCGCCAGGTCCTGGTTGTCGAGCCGGCCGAAGGCGCCCATCGGGATCAGCCGGGCGAGCGCGGCGGCGGGGCGTTCATCGCTCAGCTTGCTGCGCAGCAGTGTCTTGACGTTGGAAATCTCGAAACGCGCGGTCCAGAAGGTCAGGAACGTCCGCGCGGGGCCGGTCAGGGGACGGATCATGACCCGCGTCTCGTCGAGGATTTGCGCAATGAGGCGTTGTTCCAGCGAACGGGCATCCTGCTGCTGCCCGGACTTCGGTGAATAGCCCGCAGCGAGTTGCGGCAGCCCGCCCCGGTTCAGGGTGTCGGTTACCGCCTCATCCGCCACGCTGATCAGCGCGTCGAGTGCGGCGTCATTCCAGAGGCGGCCGGCATACAGGCTGACGCGGGTGTTGAGATAGGCGGACATGGTTCGGGTGACGTTATCGGGCCAGGGTTCAGGCAATCCCCCTATCTCGCTTCTCTCGTCAGGTTCAGGGACACGTCATGTACCAGGGTCGAGCAACAGGCTCAGAGCCGCATCCACGGCCTCGGCTTCGTGCCGCGAGGCCAGGTCATGCAGGGCGCGCTGGCGTTCGCCGTATTTGCGGGTGAGCTCAGCCACTGCCTGATCGGCACGCCCCTGCGCCTCGTGAAGGTACGGCGCCCGGAGTTCGGCGCGGCCGGCTTCAAATCGAGCTTCGGCCTCACGCACGGCGGCCAGCGCGTCCTCGATCATGCGCTGGCGATCCCGGCTGGCGGCATCGATCACCGCCTGCGCGCGGGCTTCGGTTTCCAGCAGGCGTTGCAGCTGATCGTCCATCGGCTCACAGGGTGACCATCAGCGCGAACCCGGTGGCCGCAATCCCCGCGCCTGCCCACTGCACCGCGCGATGGCCGGCGCGATGGCTGGCGATGCCCGCAGCGTGCAGGAAGGCCGTGGCCAGCACGAAGCCCAGGGCATACAGCATGGGCGATGCGGCCAGCGGCATTTCGAGTCCGTGGGCATGACCATGGAACAGCGCGAAACCGGCAGCGAGCGCCATGCCGAGCGGCACCGCCCACTGGCGCCGGGTGGCGATCAGCAGGCCGAGCACCAGTACCGAGGCCGCGATTGCGGTCTCGACATGCGGCAAGGCCATGCCGGACAGGGCCAGCGAGCCTCCGACAAGCATCGCGCCGACGAAAGCGGCGGGGACCGCCCACAGCGCCCGACCGCCCTGCTGTGCGGCCCACAGGCCGACTGCGACCATGGCGAGCAGGTGATCGAGGCCCAGCAGCTGGTGGGTCAATCCGCTGATGAACCCCGTGACCGTATGGCTTCCTGTGTGTGCGGACGCGGTGCCCGCGAACAGGCAAAGCGCGGCCAGGGCAAACGTGCGGGAAGGTTTCATCAAGTTCATTGCGTATTCTCCAGAAGCAAAATTCTTCGGTTGCCGGTCGTCGGCATTACTTGATCTTCACCTGCACCAGTTCCTCGCCATCCGGGTCGGTGACGTGCACGGCACACGCGATGCAGGGGTCGAAGGAATGAATGGTGCGCAGGATCTCGATCGGCTGTTTCGGGTCGGCCATCACGTGGTTGTCCTGTAGTGCGGCCTCGTAGGCCCCCGGTTGGCCGTTCATGTCGCGCGGGCCGGCGTTCCAGGTGCTGGGCACCACGGCCTGGTAGTTGCTGATCTTGGCATCGTCGACCACGATCCAGTGGCTCAAACCCCCGCGCGGCGCCTCCATCAGGCCGACGCCCTGCATGTGACTGGGCCAGGTCGACGGATCCCAGTACTGGTCGTTGAAGGTGCGCACGTCGCCGGCCTTGATGTTGGCCATCAGCTGGTCGAACCAGCCCTGCATGGCATCGGCCAGGATCTTCGATTCCAGCGTGCGCGCAGCGGTGCGGCCGAGCGTGGAGAACAGCGCGTCGACCGGCACGTCGAGCGTCTTCAGCGTCAGCCCGACCAGTTCCTTCGCCTGCGCATTGCCGCTGGCGTACAGCATCAGCACGCGGGCGAGCGGGCCGACCTCCATGGACTTGCCCTGCCAGCGCGGCGATTTCAGCCAGGAATATTTCTGGTCGACATCGAGATGTTCGTAAGGCGGTTTTGGCCCGGTGTAGTTGAGTTCCGTTTCGCCCTTGAAAGGATGCAGACCCTTGGCGTCGCCCTGGCTGTACTTGTACCAGGAGTGGCTGACGAATTCCTGGATCTCGTTGTCCGCATCCAGGTCGATGGGATGAATTTTGCTGAGGTCGCGGTTGAGGATGACGCCGCGCGGAATGAGGTAGGAATCAGGATCCCAGAAGCCTTTCGACGGCAGGTCGCCGAACGACAGGAAGTTGCCGAGGCCTTCGCCGCGCCCGCCCCAGTCCTTGTAGAAACCGGCGATCGCCAGCGTGTCCGGCACGTAGACCTGGTCGACGAATTCGCGCATCTTCGTGATGACGTTCTGCACCGTCTGCAGGCCGACCATATTGAGCGCGGTGGCCGATTGGCCGCCGCCGCTGGTATGCACCGAAATCGCCGAGGGCACCCCGCCCACCACGAAGTTGGGGTGCGGGTTCTTGCCGCCGAAGATGGCATGCAGCTTGACCACGTCGCGCTGCCAGGCGAGCGCGTCGAGATAGTGCGCCACCGCCATCAGGTTGGCTTCCGGCGGCAGCTTGTAGGCGGGATGGCCCCAGTAGGCGTTGGCGAAAATGCCAAGCTGGCCCTGCTCGACGAAGGTCTTCACCTTTTTTTGCGCGTCGGCGAAATAACCGGGCGACGACTTCGAATAGCCGGAGATCGATTGCGCCAGCGTCGAGGTGGCCTTGGGGTCGGCCTTCAGCGCCGACACCACATCAACCCAGTCGAGCGCATGCAGGTGATAGAAGTGCATCACGTGGTCGTGCACGTATTGCGCCGCGATCATCAGGTTGCGAATCAGCTCCGCGTTGTGCGGAATGCTGTAGCTGGGAATGGCGCGATGCAGCGCATCTTCCACCGAACGCACCGAGGCGATGCCGTGCACCAGGGTGCAGACACCGCAGATGCGCTGGGCAAAGGCCCAGGCGTCGCGCGGGTCGCGGCCCCTGAGAATGATCTCGATGCCGCGCACCATGGTGCCGGCGGAATACGCACTGGTGATCTTGCCGTCGGCGTCGGTTTCCGCCTCGATGCGCAGGTGGCCCTCGATGCGGGTAATCGGGTCAACGACGATGCGTTGTGCAGTGCTCATGGGGTCAATCCTCCAGATGTTCCGCCAGTAGCTCGGTCAGGCCGAGCAGCTTGGTATTCATTTCGTAATGGTCGATGCCTTCCTCCATCACGATGCGGCAGTTGGCGCAGAACGTCACCATGGTGCTGACGCCAGCTTCCTCGATCTGCCGTTTCTTGACCTGGAAGACTTTGGCACGCAGGGCTTCCGCTTCGTCCGTGTGAATCGCCGAGGCGCCGCCGCCGCCGCCGCAGCACCAGTTCCATTTCTGCTTGTCGACGATCGGGATGTAGTGGTCCGCGACCTGCTGGATCAGCGGTTCGGCCGCCTGCAACACGCCGCCGCGGCGAACGATCTGGCAAGGGTCATGCAGGATGAGTGGCTCCTTGAACTTGGATTTCATCTTCAGCACGCCTTCCAGACGCAGGTTGTCGAGCAACTCCAGCACGTGCACGACCTTGAATGTGTACGGCCGGCCGATCAGGTTGGGGCCCTCCCAGCGGATCGCCATGTAGGCGTGGCCGCATTCCGGAGACAGCACGAATTTCACCTTCAGCCGCTCGGCGGCGTCGACGATGCGCGAGACGATCACTTTCGCCAGGTCCGAGTTGCCGATCTGGATGCCGGCATTGGTCGCCTCGAAGGCATCGGAGGCGAGGGTGAAGCTGATGCCCGCCTTGTTGAAAATCTTCGCCAGTGCCTCGAGGTACTCCGGGAAGTTGACGATTTCCATCGACGACAGCAGCACCAGGTAATCGGCGCCTTCCTTGTCGACCGGGATCGCGAGGCCGGTGGCCTCCTCGGCCTTGCGGATCACGTTGGCGACTGCCGGCCACTTCAGGCCCATCGGTCCGCCGATCTCGACCGTGCGCTGGGTCGCGCCCTTGATGCCATCGGGAACGTGTCCGGACGCCGCCATGCCCTCGCGGAACTTGCGCACCATGTAGACGATGTCATTGCCCACCGGGCAGACCATCGAGCAGCGCCCGCACATGGTGCAGCTGTCGTACACCAGCTCCTGCCACTGGTCGAGTTCGTCGTCGGTCACCGGTTTGGACAGGCCGACCACTTTCTTCAGTCGCCCGAGCAGGGTGTATTCCTGCTCGTAGACGCGGCGCAACGGCTCCAGTTTGTGGATCGGTGTGTACTTGGGATCGCCGGTTTCCGTATAGAACAGGCAGGCATCGGCACACAGGCCGCAATGCACGCAGCTGCTGAAATAGCTGGCAATGGGCGCGTCGATGACTTCCTTCAGGGCGTTGATGCCCTTTTCCAGTGAAGCACTCATACCGCTCCCTCCTTAAATACTTCACTCATTCCTAGGCTATCGTGTCGGTCGCTGCCCGCACTCGCGGCCGGTCGCATCCCCGCTTGGCGGGGCCCCTGCTCCCTGCTCATACTGGCACCCCCCTCTGTCCGTTGACCTTGCCGTTGTACCAGCGCGAGCCGAACAGCGTGAAGGCGTGGAAAAGCTTGGTGAACGGCAGCACGATCAGCAGGATTTCCACCGAGAGAATGTGCAGCGCCAGCATCGTCGTATAGGGCAGCAGCAGATGCTGCACCGCCATCCAGCCGGTCAGCACCGGCAGGAAGGTCACCGCCCAGGTGAACCAGTCTTCGAAGGTGCTGAGGAAGCGCTTGACCGGCTTGTTGATGCGGTCGACCAGCACCACCACCATCGCCGCCATGGTCACCACGGCAGCCAGGTCGATGAACTGCGACGGCAGGCCAGGCCACGACAGGCCGGTAAGATTCTTGACCAGCAGGATATGCGGCGCGAACCCGAACACGACGATGGCCAGCCCGATGTGGAAGATGTAGCCGCCGATGTAGCTCACCGGCGAACGCTTCAACCCACCGGGCGGGGGGATGGAGCGCCGGAACACGGTATGGAGGCCCGACGCGCCGGCTGCATGGCGCGGTTCGGCCAGATCCTTCTTGCGACCGAGCGAGTAGATTTCGAACAGGCGCCACAGCACGCCCAGCACGAAAATGCCCACCGCAATATCGAGGCCCGGACCCCGCACCCAAGTCAGAAATTGCAATTCATTCATGCTTATTTCTCCAGATCAGCCAGCGTCGTGGTTTCGTGCGCTGCCTTGGCGGCACCCTTCTTGGCGCGGTTGGCGAAACTGACACCCACCCCTACGGCCGCGCCTGCCACCGCAGCAACAGCGGCGAACTTGAGCGGATCGGCCGGCACCGACAGCGCCTTGTAGAAGCCGCCGGCATCCCAGAAGTCGGGTTCCGAACAGCCCAGGCAACCGTGTCCGGACTCCACCGGCCAGGAGGTGCCGCCGTTCCACTTCACCGTGGCGCAGGCGTTGTAGGTCACCGGTCCCTTGCAGCCCAGTTCGAACAGACACCAGCCCTGACGCGCGCCTTCGTCATCGAAGGTCTTGGCGAACTTGCCCTGGTCGTAGAACGGGCGGCGGTAGCAGCGGTCGTGGATGGTTTCGCCGAAGAAGGCTTTCGGCCGGCCCTTTTCGTCGAGCTCAGGCAGGGAGCCGAAGGTCAGGTAATGCGCCAGCACGCCGGTCATCACCACCGGAATGGGCGGGCAGCCGGGAATGTTGACGATGGGCTTGTCCTTGATGATGTCGGACACCGACACCGCGCCGGTCGGGTTCGGGTTGGCTTTCGGGATGCCGCCGAAGGAGGCACAGGAACCCATGGCGACGATGGCCGCCGCGCCCGCTGCAGCTTCTTTCAGAATCTCCACGTTGGAGCGGCCGCCGATGCAGGAATAGGCGCCGTCCATGTCCAGCGGAATCGAGCCGTCGACGATCAGGAGATACTTGCCCGCGTTTTCCTTCATCGCGGTTTGCAGGGCCTCCTCGGCTTGGTGTCCGGCCGCGGCCATCAGCGTCTCCTGATAGTCGAGCGAGATCATGTCGAAGATCATGCCTTCCAGCGTGGGCGAGTGCGAGCGCGTGATCGACTCGGTACAGCCGGTGCACTCCTGGAACGGCAGCCAGATCACCGATGGACGTCGTGCTGCCGCCATGGCCTCGGCCATGGCGAGCCCGGCAGCGGGCGGCAGCGCCATCATCGAAGCCAGCGTGGCGCAATATTTGAGGAAGGTGCGGCGGGTGACGCCCTGCCCCACAAGTGTGTCGATCAACGGACCCTGCATGATGCTTGTCTCCTAAACGTATGACACCACCGCCCTAAAACCTTCCGGCTCTTAGCTCACCTTAGAGGTCGGAAATCACTAATTCAAGATATTCGTATCCTGTTTGCACATCCTGGGGATGGGCCTTCACCAGTTCCGGCACGAAGGCCACCTCGATGAACTGGGAAGTGACCGCGCCCTGTTCATTGCGGTGCGTCACCCACCAGATGCCGGAGCAAGCCGTTTCGCTCAGCGTCGATTCGCCGTTGGCCTGCAGGGTGACGCTGATTTCGCCTGTGCCGAGCTTGTCGTGCAGCCATTCGAGGTCAGCCGGCGTCAGCGGCAAGGCGGACAGATCGATGGCGGAGGGCTCACCGCTTGCCAGGAGGCGCTTCACCTGCTCGGCCAATTCGCGCAGCAGTGGCGGCGCATTGCCGGTCAAGCCTGCTTCAGTCGGCGGAGCGTTGATGACGTGAATGGGGATCGCGTCAAGCGACATGCTGCCATTCCTGGATCAGTTCGCGGATGGCCGCGCAGGCAGGGGGGATAGCCGCGGCGACAGCCGGGGTCGGCTGTTCGCCCCAGTCGACGATGCCGGGCCGGATCGCCAGCATCGCGCGCTTTTCCGGCCAGTGGCCGGCCAGCATGGCAATGGCGCGCAGATCAGTCAGGCCCACTTCATGCACCGTGGACTTGCGATTGCTCATCAGGAATGCGTCCATCTCCTCCCCTTGCAGCAACGCCCATTCGCCGGGTTTGTTTTTGATATTGGCGGCATCGACGACGATCAGCGCATCGGCGTCCTCGATCGGCCCTGCCAGGGTGAACGACAATGTGCCGCCATCGAGCAGGGTCACATCGGGCCAGTTCGCCAGTTCGGGTTCGAGCGCCTGCAGCACATGAATACCGATGCCTTCGTCGGTGAGCAGGGTGTTGCCGATGCCGAGCACGAGCATTTTCATGGTTTCAATCTACCAGTCGGCAATTCGAATAACAACCAAGTAATTCGCTCAAGCTTCTGATTCTCCATAATAATTTTGTAATATTCATGGCCGGACGCAAGCCCGGCAAATCACATATACTGGATTGAGTGTTTTACGGATTGCCGCTTATGTGTCTTGCTATTCCCATGCAGATCGAGTCGATCGACGGCTTCACCGCACGCTGCCAGGCCAAGGGCGTGTGGCGCGACGTCAGCCTGTTCATGATGCAGGATGAGCCCCCCACGGTCGGCGACTTCGTCATGGTGCATGTCGGCTACGCCATCCAGAAAATCGCCGAGTCCGACGCCCGCACCACCTGGGAACTGCTGGACCAGATTCTGGAGGGCCAAGCCCTGGAGGTGGGGGGTGCATGAACTGGCCGTCGCCCAGGCGCTCGTCGAACAGGTGGACGCCGTGATCGATCAGCACCACGCGGCGCAGGCCAGCCTGATCCGTGTGCGCATCGGCACGCTGGCCGGCGTCGTGCCCGAACTGCTTGCAAGCGCGTTTCCGCTGGCCGCCGCCGGCAGCCGCATGGAACACGCCGCACTCGAATTCATCCATGCGCCGATCCGGGTGCGCTGCCGGACTTGCGGCTTGGATACCGAGGCCGCGATGAACCGTCTGATCTGTGGCGCCTGCGGCGACTGGCATACTCAGATCATGTCCGGCGACGAGCTGCTGCTCGAAAGCGTCGAGCTCGAAACCGCTTCTTCCCTGATCCCTGAATCCTGATCCCTGGCCCCTGACTATGTGTGATACCTGCGGCTGCAACCTCACTCCCGGTAACAAGCACCTCGCCTTCAAGCCCGTCGCCAAGGGCGCGACGGCGGTATCCGTGCTAAAGGGCCTGCTGCAAAAGAACGACGACCAGGCCGCGCATAACCGCGAGCATTTCGACCGCCGCGGCATCCTCGCCATCAACCTGATGTCCTCGCCCGGCTCCGGCAAGACCGCACTGCTGGAAGCCACGCTCGTCGCGCTGAAAGACGAATTCACCTGCGCCGTGATCGAAGGCGACCTCGAAACCGAAAACGACGCCGAGCGCATCCGCGCCAAGGGCGTGCAGGCGCACCAGATCGTCACCGGCACCGCCTGCCACCTCGATGCGCATCTGGTCCACGACGCGCTGCACCAGATGACGCTCGACGGTGTCGACATCCTGTTCATCGAAAACGTCGGCAACCTGGTCTGCCCGGCGAGCTTCGACCTCGGCCAGCATCTTAATGTCACCCTGCTCTCGGTCACCGAAGGCGACGACAAGCCAGCCAAGTACCCGGTGATGTTCCGCGCCGCCGACGCCATGCTGCTGACCAAGACCGATCTGCTGGCCGTGCTCGACGACTTCGATCCGGACAAGGCCGAAGCGCATCTGCGCAATCTGGCCAACCCGGCGCCGGTAATGCGCCTGTCGGCGCGCAAGGACCTGGGCATGGACGCCTGGCTGACTTGGCTGCGCGAGCAGTTGGCCGCCCAGCGCGCCCGCGTCGCCATCGGCCAGTCGCGCCGCCCGGCGATCCAGAGCGACGGCATGAAATATCACAGCGTGACTGCCGGATGAGCGAGGCCCGCGCCTGGCTGGAGAAAATCCACGCCCTCGACTTCGATCGCACGGTCAAGATCATGAACGTGTGCGGCGGCCACGAGCGCTCGATCACCCACGCCGGCCTGCGCGGTGCGCTGCCGAAGTGGGTCGAACTGGTACCCGGTCCCGGCTGCCCGGTGTGCGTGTGCCCGGAGGAAGACGTCTACCAGGCGATGCAACTCGCGCTGCAGGACAAGGTGATTTTGGTCGCTTTCGGCGACATGCTGCGGGTGCCGGTCAACGTAAAGAAGGGCGAGGTGCGCTCGCTGGCCGAGGCGCAGGCTGCCGGCGCTGATGTGCGGCCGATCGCCAGCCCGCTCGATGCGAAGAAGATTGCCTTACAGAATCCGGACCGTCCGGTGGTGTTCTTCGCCGCCGGCTTCGAGACCACCACCGCGCCGGTCGCGGCGATGCTGGCCGAGGGGCTGCCCGATAATCTGTCCATCCTGCTGTCCGGGCGACTGACCTGGCCGGCGGTGGCGATGTTACTGGACTCGGGCACCCCGGGCTTCGACGCGCTGGTCGCGCCCGGCCACGTCTCCACCGTGATGGGGCCGGAGGAATGGAACTTCGTCGTCGACCAGCATGAGATTCCTGCCGCGGTCGCCGGCTTCGGCACCGAATCGCTTCTGGCATCGTTCTATTCCGTGCTGCGGCAACTGAAAACCGGCGAACGCTTTCTCGACAATTGCTATCGCGAGGTTGCGCATCCCGGCGGCAATCCCACCGGCCGTCGCCTGCTCGCTGAAACCCTGGCCATCGTCGACGCCAACTGGCGCGGCATCGGCATCATTCCAAACTCGGGCTACGCGCTGAAACCTGCCTTTGCCAAACACGACGCGCGCCTGCTGTTCCCGGATCACGCCGACCCAACCCGACGCCGCGCCGGTGAAATGCCCCCCGGCTGCGATTGCGCGCAGGTCGTGCTCGGCAAAATCTACCCCAACCAGTGCCGCATCTACGGCAAGGCCTGCACCCCGCGCAACCCGGTCGGCCCCTGCATGGTGTCGGACGAAGGCGCCTGCCGCATCTGGTGGGCAGGCGGCGTGCGCGTAGCCGTCGATGCCTGAGCGCGTCGCTCAGCACATCACCATCAGCGGCCGGGTGCAGGGCGTGGGCTTCCGGCCCTTCGTCTACCGCCTGGCGCATCAATACGACATCACAGGCTGGGTGCGCAACGTCGACGGCGCGGTGGAAATCCATGCCGAAGGCAACCCAAAACAACTCCAGGATTTCAATGACGCGCTGCTGAACGAAGCGCCGCCACTGTCCGCGCCCGGCCCACTCGCTGTCACCCCGTGCGAGCCCGAACACGCTGAAGCGTTTTCCATCCTCGACAGCCATTCAAGCTGTGGCGCTGATGTTCATCTGCCACCCGATGGCTTCGTCTGCGACGACTGCCTGGCCGAACTGCACGACCCGGCCAACCGCCGCCACCGCTACCCCTTCATCAACTGCACCCAGTGCGGGCCGCGCTACACGCTGATCACCGCCCTGCCCTACGACCGCCCCAACACGGCGATGCGCGACTTCGCGCTGTGTCCGGACTGCCGGCAGGAATACGAAAACCCGCTCGACCGCCGCTTCCACGCCGAGCCGATCGCCTGCCCGGTATGCGGGCCGCATCTGCAGTTTGTTTCAGGCGATGCAACGCACGACGGGGATGGAGCGGCGTTGGCCGCAGCCGTCGTCGCATTGCGTGTCGGAAAAATTGTCGCAGTCAAAGGCGTTGGGGGTTATCACCTGATGTGCGACGCAAAGAATGACGCGGCCGTCGCTTCGCTGCGCGCACGCAAGCCCAGGCCGGCCAAGCCACTGGCCGTGATGTTCCGCGATGCCGAAGCGCTGCGTCGTACAGTGCACACCACGCCGGAACTGGAAAATTTCCTCGCAGCACCGGAACGTCCCATCGTGCTGCTGCGAAAGCGTACTGACTCCAATCTGTCCGAACACATCGCGCCCGGCCTCGCGGAAATCGGCTGCCTGCTGCCCTACTCGCCGCTGCACGACCTGCTGCTGAACGACTTCGGCGGGCCGCTGGTGGCGACCTCGGGCAATCTCTCCGGCGAGCCGGTTCTGACCGACAACGCGGAAGCGCAAACCCGGCTCGCCCATCTTGCCGACGCCTTCCTGCACCACAACCGCCCTATCGTGCGGCCGGCCGACGACCCGGTGTATCGCGTGATCGCCGGCGCGCCGCGGCCGCTGCGCCTGGGACGCGGCCGCGCGCCGCTGGAACTCGAGCTGTCCGAGCCGCTTGCAGAGCCGGTGCTGGCGCTGGGCAGCCACATGAAAAACACCGTCTGCCTCGCCTGGGGCACACGCGCTGTCGTCTCCCCGCATATCGGCGAACTCGACACGGCGCGCAGCCTCGACACCCTGGCGCAGGTGGCCGCCGACCTGCAGCGCCTGTATCAGGTGCAGGCCACGCGCTTGCTGGTGGATCGGCATCCCGGCTTCGGCAGTCGCCGCTTCGCCCGCGACAGCGGCTTGCCGCTGGCCGAAGTCTGGCATCACCACGCCCACGCCTCGGCGCTGGCCTGGGAGTTTCCGCAGGTGAATGAATGGATCGTGTTCGCCTGGGACGGCGTCGGCCTCGGCGCAGACCAGACCCTGTGGGGCGGCGAAGCCTTCACCGGCGCGCCCGGGCGCTGGCAGCACGCCGCTTCGATGCGGCCGTTTCGTCTGCCCGGCGGCGACAAGGCCGGGCGCGAGCCATGGCGCGCGGCGGCGGCGCTGCTGTGGGAAACCGGCCAGGCCGCGCCGTTCGCACCCGAGCCCTTGCATCAGGCATGGTCGGCCCGGCTGAATAGCCCGTCGAGTTCCTCGGTCGGCCGCTTGTTCGATGCCGCTGCGTCTTTGTGTGGGATCTGTACCCACGCAAGTTTTGAGGGCGAAGGCCCGATGCGGCTGGAAGCCATGGCAACCCACGAAGGGGAAGTCGTTTCGCTGCCGCTCGAACGCGATCCGCTTGGTCTGTGGCGCTCCGACTGGGCGCCGCTGCTGTCCCTGCTCGGCAACAACGCCTTGTCAGTCACCGAGCGCGCATCCAGCTTCCATTTCAGCCTGGCGCAGGCGCTGGTCGAACAGGCCAGTCAACTGCGTGCGCAAAGCGGCATCGAGTCGGTTGGCCTCACCGGCGGCGTGTTCCAGAATCGCGTGCTGGCCGAAGCCGCCATCGTCCGCCTTGAAGCCGAGGGTTTCACCGTTCACCTGCCTCGGCGCGTCCCCGTCAACGACGCTGGTTTAAGCTTCGGCCAGGTCATCGAATTTCTTCACGCATAAGTATCCATGGACGACACCCGCATCCTCCTCGCGCACGGCAACGGCGGCCGCCTGATGCGCGAGCTCATTGCCGACATCTTTGCGAAGCATCTCGGCAACCCGCTGCTCGACACCGACGCCGACGCCGTGACGCTACCGTCGCTCGACGGCGAACTCATGGTCACCACCGATGGCTTTACCGTGCAGCCGCTGGAATTTCCCGGCGGCAATCTCGGCTCGCTGGCGGTGCACGGCGTGGTCAACGACCTCGCGGTGGCCGGCGCCGATCCGCGCTACCTCACCCTGTCGGCGCTGATCGAGGAAGGCCTCGAAGTCGAGGTGCTGGACCGGCTCATCGCCAGCTTCGCCGCCGCGGCGCGGGAAAGCGGCGTGGCCGTGGTGGCCGGCGATACCAAGGTGGTGCGCCGCGGCGAAGGCGGCGGCCTCTATCTGAGCGTTGCCGGCATCGGCGTGAAGCGCGCGCGGGCGCAACTCGATATCGAATCCATCGCACCCGGCGACGTGGTGCTGGTGTCCGGCCCGGTGGGCGATCACGGCATCGCGGTGATGCTGGCGCGCGAGCAGTTCGGCCTCTCCGGCGGACTGCGCTCCGACTCGGCCTCGGTGCTGCCGCTCGCGCAGGCGGTACGCGATCTTCCCGGCCTCAAGTTCATGCGCGACCCGACCCGCGGCGGGCTGGCCACTGTCGCCCACGAGATCGCGCGCGCCTGCGGCCACAACGTGACGCTCGAACAGCGCGCGGTGCCGCTGCGCCCGGAAGTGGTGTCGGTATGCGAAATGCTCGGTTACGACCCGTATTACCTGGCCTGTGAAGGCCGTATCGTCGCGGTGGCCGATGCGGGGGCGGCCGAAGAAATCCTCGCGCGTTGGCAGGCGCTGCCGCACGGGGCGGACGCCCGCATCATCGGCCGCATCGAGGCCGGCGACCCCCGGGTCATCCTGGAAACCGAGCTGGGCGGCCGGCGCATTCTCGACGAGTTGGAAGACGATCCGCTGCCGCGGATCTGCTGAAGGATGGGCGCACTTCAGCAACGGACCTGAATTTCTGTCGTGGACCTGCTTGAAGGTCCGACCAAAATAACAACGTATTCGCATATAACGGATTGTTAATTAAGCGGGTTTTCAAACAGGGTGGTTCTGCGTATATTCGTACCGCTTGCAGCCCGTGCCGGCTATGCGTAATAAAAAGTGTCGTGCCACGATCCAGGTCATATTTGAATAAGTAGACCCACCATGATCAATTTATTTCGTCACGGGATCGTCGCAACCCTTTCCCTGTTCATTGCCCTGTCCCTCTTTTCGTTCGCCCGGGCCGGCGACCTGACCTTGGCTTTGGCCAATTCAACCTGCAAAGCCATAGGCAAAGTGGGTGACGCCTATCGGGCAAGCCAGCCAGTTCAATTCACCTATATCTGCAAATCCTCAGGCCTGCTGGCCAAGGGGCTGCGCGGCGGCGTGCTGCAAGCCGACCTGTTCGTTTCGGCTGACCGGGAGTGGATGGATTTCGCCATTGAAAACGGCCTGGTCGCGCCCGACACCGTTTCAAGTCCGTGGAGCAATGTTCTCGTCGTGGCAACGGCCCAAAGCAGTCCGATGCAGCGCTTCGATTGGCGGGATCTGGCTTCTGACAAGGTCACCACCGTCCTCATCGGCGACCCCAGCACCGCCCCGTTTGGTCGTCACGCGAAAGAAGCGCTCGAAGCCTCGGGCTTGTGGGACCGGGTCAAGCACAAGATTCAGACTCGCAAGCATGTCGAACTGTTGGCCGCCACGCTCGCCAAGACCGACCCGGGCACGGTCGGCATCCTGTTCAAATCCAACATGACGGATCAACTGCGCTTGCTGCATACCGTCGATCAAACGCTGCACAAACCCATTCGCTATTACATGGCACCCCTCAAGGCCACGGCGAATAAGGCGGAGGTCACGGCCTTGATTGCATTCATGCAAAGCAAGGCCGCACAGGGCATCTTTCAAGCCGAAGGTTTTATTGTCCGCGCGCCTTGATCCTACGCGTGCCCACCTCGTTCCACATGCTTTCCCCGCTGGGTAGCCGCGGCTGAATGGTCGCCTTTTTCAGGAATCGTCCGCTGTTCAAACAGCTGATTGTCCCGATGGCTGTGGTCGGGGTCATCGGTGCCAGCGCCATCATGGTCTCGGCTTTTGCGCTGCAGCACTCCGTCAAGGCGCTGGGTGAGATGTACACGGCCAGCGGTGAACGGCTTGAAGTCCTTCAGGAACTTGACAAGGATATCGCCACGGTACGCGCCCTCAGCCTCAAGCATCTCGCCAGCGAGAACGCACAGGAGATGGTCCGGATCAGTACCGATCTGGAGCGAATCAAACAGCAGATCACGCGCAACTTGCCGAGCGTTACCCGGCCCGAACCGCACGCACACGCCGAATCCGAACTCCATATACTGAAACACGACACTGAAATCCTGAGCAAGGTTCTTGTGACCTACCTCGCAGAAATCGACGAAGCCACCTCTCTGAGCGCCGAGTTCGAAAAGGAAGCCACGATCGAAGTGCTGACCCGGACCGAAAATCAGCATCTGACGAGCATCCAGAGGGCCATGCAATCCCTGATGCAGCACACCATCGAGGAAATTGCGGCCAGCCGCGAGGGCCTCGTCGCCGCCACCCAGCGCAATCTGCAAATCAACCTGGCCATCGGCTTCCTGGTCGGTGTCATGCTCCTGGGCATGGCGTTTCTGGTATCGCGACGCGCCAGCATGCGGATAACGGATCTGCTGCAATGGTCGCGCAGAATTGCCGGGGGCGATCTGTCGAATCGCCTGATTTCAGACGCTGCAGATGAAATCGGGCAACTGACCCAGGCGATGGGCGACATGGTCCAGCACCTGGCACGCGGACGCAGCGAACTGGACCAGGCGCGCAAGGATGCCGAAACGGTCGCCGAGGAATTGCGCCAGTACGCCAACGCTTTTCGCAGCAGCGGCGAGGCCATGCTGATCTCGGATCGTTTCAATCGCATCGTCGACGTCAACGCCACTTTCACCCGTCAAACCGGCTATAGCCTCGACGAGGTCCTGGGCAAGAATCCCCAGTTGCTGAGCAGCGGCAAGACGCCCCAGTCCGTGTATGAGGACATGTGGCGCAGCCTGCAGGAGAAAGGCTACTGGAGCGGCGAGCTGTGGGACCGGAAGAAAACGGGCGAGGTGTATCCCAACTGGGCTTCTGTGTCCGCCATTCGCGATGCGCAGAATGCGGTCATGTTCTATATCGCCAGCTTTACCGACATCAGCGAGCGCAAGGCGAACGAGGCACGCATCGATTTTCTTGCGCATCACGACGTGCTCACCGGCTTGATCAATCGCTACAACCTGGAAAACCGCCTCGCCCAGGCGCTGCTTTCCGCCCATCGCGACCACCTGAACGTGGTGGTGATGTTCATCGACATGGATCGATTCAAGACCATCAACGACACGCTGGGCCACCATGTCGGCGACCAGTTGCTGATCGAAGTCGGTCGGCGACTGCGTGAAAGCGTGCGGGAAAGCGATATCGTCTCGCGCCTGGGGGGCGACGAGTTCATCGTCGTGCTCACCCACATCACGAATGTAATGGACGCCGCCCCGCTTTCCGACAAGATCCTGCGTTCGCTGCGCCAGCCCTACGTCTTCGACGGCAAGGAAATGCACTCCAGCCCCAGCATCGGTATCGCCGTCTATCCCGACGACGGCGAGGACGGGCCGACCCTGATGAAGAATGCCGACATCGCCATGTACCACGCCAAGGATCATGGCCGGAACAACGTCCAGTATTTCACCCCGGCGATGAATGCCGCGGCAAGCGAGCGTCTCGGCCTGGAGAACGACTTGCACCAGGCCTTGCGTTACGATCAGTTGCACATCTACTACCAGCCACAGGTGACGCCCCGCGATGGCCGATGCGTGGGCATCGAAGCCCTGGCGCGCTGGAACCACCCGGTGCTCGGCGAAATCTCCCCGCTCAAGTTTATTCCCATCGCGGAAGAGTCCGGCCTGATCGAGGCCCTGGGCAGCTGGGTGCTGGACGAAGCCTGCCGGCAGCTGAGCGCATGGCGGGCGGATGGCATCAAGCACCTGCGCATGGCAGTCAACCTGTCCGCCCAGCAACTGCGATCTCCGGGACTGGTGCAATCCGTGGATGCGGTGTTGAAGCGGCATGGGCTGAAGGGCAGCGACCTCGAGCTGGAAATCACCGAATCGGTCGCGATGGAAAATCCGGAACGGGCCATCGGCCAGTTGCAGGCCCTGCGTGACCTCGGCATCCAGCTCGCCATCGACGACTTCGGCACCGGCTATTCGTCGCTCGCCTATCTCAAGCGCCTGCCGATCCAGGTGCTGAAGCTGGACCGGACCTTCGTCCGCGATATCGAAACCGACCCCAGCGATGCCGAGATCAGTGCCGCCACCCTGGCCCTGGCGCACAACCTGGGCCTGAAAGTGATTGCCGAAGGGGTCGAAACCGAAGCCCAGCGCGCCTACCTGATCCAGCACCAGTGCGATTTCATGCAGGGTTATCTCTTCAGTAAACCCCTGCCGGCCGAGGCGGCCTTGAACTACCTGCGGCAATGCGCGGAAAGACATGCGGCATCAGCAGAACACCCCGCTGTCGAGGATTTGCCTGGATTCGTTCAATCCTGACGCGCCGAAAACTCGCGCTGAAGGCCGGTAGCACCATTATTCCAAGCCGGGGCGCTGCGAGCCTTCGGATATCCGGAATTTACGGGCGGGCAGCCGCCTCGCGCTGCCGCTCATGCGACACCAGCTTGGCCAGTTCGGTCATTTCCTCGGCCAGCAGGCTCAGGAGGTCGTCCAGCGTGAGAATGCCGACCAGGCCGCCTTCGGGATCGACCACCGGCATGCGCCGCACGCCCTTGTCGCGCATGTAGCGCAAAGCTTCGAACAGGCCTTCGCTTTCACGCAAGGTGGCCAGTTCGGGGCCCATGATGTCGCCCACCTTGATCGCACCGGGATTCACGCCGGCCGCCACCACTTCCACCACGATGTCGCGATCGGTGACGATGCCGACCGGGTGCCGGCGGCCGCCCGTTTCCTCGACCACGACCAGATCGCCGACGTGGTGCGTACGCATCAACTGCGCCGCATCCACCACCGAAAGCGCCTTCTCCGCGATCACCACGTCGCGGTTGCAAATTTCACCCACTGCCATGTCGTGCTCCTTTTAGGCGTCTGTCTCCTATTGAAGATAGGCGACGCCAGAAAATCCGGCGGCACGGCGGAGCGTGCGGTTGTCAGGTCTGGGCCTGGCGGCGGCAGCGGTCGGCCCATACCGCGGCTTCCACCCGCGAACGCAGGTTGAGCTTTTTCAGCAGGTGCTTGACGTGAACCTTCACCGTGCCTTCGGCGATACCCATGTCCTTGGCGATCAGCTTGTTGCTCTTTCCATCGATCAAATGCTGCAGGATGCGGCTTTCCTGCTCGGTCAGCCCGGCTTCCGCCAGGCTATTGGGGCGGCTCTTTTCACGCAGGGAGGTCACCAGCAAATGCGTAAGGCGCTCGCTGAGGGTGATCTTGCCATGCGCCGCCTCGACCAGTTGCTGCATCAGGTCTTCCGGCTCCATGTCCTTCAGCAGATAGCCGTCGGCACCGGCCTGCAAAGCCGCCATCAGGTCTTCAGCCTGGTCGGAAACGGTCAGCATGATGATGCGCGCATCGAGCCCATCGTTCTTGAGCGTTTTCAGGACCTCGATCCCGTTCATATCCTTCATGTTCAGGTCGAGCAGGATCATGTCGGGCTGCAGGCGGTGCGCGAGCTGAATGCCTTCCTTGCCGCTGGCCGCTTCGCCGACGAAGTTGAATTCTGCGGCAGCCTGGATCAGCTGGATCACGCCCTTGCGAAACAGCGGATGGTCGTCGACGATCAGGATGGTCTGTGTGTATGCCTGGGTCATGGAATGGTCTGCTGAACGGAATGAATGGGGATGGCGGCAAGGCGTCGGGTGCTGGGGATGAAGTGTAGCGTGACACGCGCACCCAGCGTGGGCAGGTTCTCGATGCTGAGCTGTCCGGCCAGATGCTTGGCACGCTCCTCCATGATGGTCATGCCGTAATGATGCGTGCCCGCAGCCTGGTGGACGCCGACGCCGTCATCGGTCACGCTGACGGATACCGAGCCGTCGCTGTTGCACAGCACCTTGACGTCAGCGTGCCGCGCGTGGGCGTGGTTGAGCACGTTGGACAGTGCCTCGCGCACGATCTGCAGGGTGTGAATTTCCTCATTGGCAGTGAGTGGGCAGCCGGCCAGATGGACCTCCAGCGAAACGGGAATGTCGCCGCGCTCCGAGAATTCGGCCACCGTGGTGTGCAGTGCGGCCGCCAATCCCTCACCGTCCATGCGCAGGCGAAACGTGGTCAGCAGCTCGCGCAACTGGCGATAGGCGCTGTTCAGGCCCTCGCGCAATTCCTCCAGCACCACCTTGGCCTCGTCGCCGCGTTGCGGGTTGTCCAGCAGCGGTTTCATGCGGCTGACCTGGATTTTCATGTAGGCGAGCGACTGCGCCAGCGAATCGTGCAGTTCGCGTGCCAGCGCCGCGCGTTCTTCCAGCAGCGACACCCGCCGGCTCTGTTCGCTTCGGCGTGCTGTGCCGATGGCAATGCCGATATGGCGCGACAACGCCTCCAGCAGCTGGCTTTGCCAGGGTTCCAGATCGCGTCCCGCCGGCATTTCGAGCTGCAGCACGCCGTAATGATGCGTGCTGTCAGCAAGCGGCAATGACAGTACCCGCGTGCCGTTTTTAAGGGGATGCACAGACAGGGTCCGGTTCGCCATGCATGCCTCGCAGCTGGTCAGGCCGCATAGGTCCATGTCGCCACGCGCAGGGTCCAGAGTGGAGGCGATCACCTGCGCGCGTTCACCCTGGGTTTCGACCAGGCAGGCCAGACCGCGGCCCACGCCGAGCACGTTTTCCAGGTCTTTCAGCAAAATGGCATAGGTGTCGTGCGCTACCGGACCGTTGTAGAGGCGTGCGATCGAGTGATAGAGCAGTTCCAGCGAACGGTTGGCGATAGTGAGCTTGGCCGTTTCTTCCTCCACCCGCGCTTCCAGGTTCTGGTAGAGCTTGGAAAGGTCTTCCGCCATGTGGTTGAAGGCCTGGCCCAAGCGTCCCAGTTCATCGCTGCCGGTGTGTTCGGTGCGCACCGCGAGGTTGCCGCGTCCGACATGGGCGGCAAACGACAACAGGTTGCGCAGCGGCAGGATCAGGTCGTTGCGCGCCAGGATCAGGGTCAGTGCCCCAACCAGCAGGGTCATCAGCAGGGCCACGCCCAGCACCATGCGCAGCACGCGTATCTTGGCCTCGGTGTCCTGCTCGATCTGCTTGACCAGATTATTGATGTCACCGACGAATAGCGTGACTTCGTCAATCAGCAGCGTGTTGCCAGCCCCCCCTGGCGCGCTGTTGCCGGCTTCCGCCAGAAAGCGCGGCTTCACCCGTGTGTGCCAGCCATCCAGCACGGCTGCATAACCGAGCGCGAGCGGTGCATCGGCCTGCTTCGGCATCACCGTGGTGATGCGCGCATCGGTGAGTGTGGATTCAAACGCCTCAACCGCGCTGCGCAGCCGTTCAGCGACATCTTCGTTGTCGGGTTGCCGGGGGGTCAACGCGAGACTGGTCATCTTGTAGCTCTGCATGCGCAGGCTGCCCGCCAGGTTGATGGCCTCGCCGCTGCCCTGGACCGATTCGGCAATGATGCCCGAGCTCGCCATGCCGAGAATGGCGAAGCTGGCGATCAGCGCCAGCGCCCCGCCCAGCTTGAGCAACAGCGAGTGTTGCAGGAATCCGCGCTTATCTTTCATTGCCACCTCATGGCTCACCCCGGCTATGAAGGGATACCCCCAACAGGCTGAACCGGCTGGTTCGTCCGTACTACCGTACAAGAATCATGCTCCAAAACAAATGGTTAAGCGACTACTCCCACTACCCATTCGGAGGTAGATCGCGGTCGAAAAGCCTGAATCCCCGGGCTTTTAATCTAGGTTGATAGGCATACACTTCAGCCATCATTTCGGATAAACAAGTCCCGAATTAAAGAAAAAGGACGCATCATGGCCACACAGACTCAGCAGCAGATTTCTGTCCTATCCCTGAGCACCCTAGCGTTCACCGTGTGTTTCGCCGTGTGGGTGATGTTCTCCATCATCGGCATCCCGATCAAGACCAACCTCGGCCTCAACGAAACCCAGTTCGGCCTGCTCGCCGCCACCCCGATCCTGACCGGCTCTCTGATCCGTCTGCCGCTCGGCATGCTGACCGACCGGATCGGAGGCCGCATCGTCTTCTTCGTGCTGATGCTATCCACCGTCATCCCGATCTACCTCATCAGCCTGGCTACCGCGTACTGGCATTTCCTGGTGCTCGGCTTGTTCGTCGGCGTGGCCGGCGGATCGTTCTCGGTCGGCATCTCCTACGTCGCGCGCTGGTTTCCCAAGAAGCGCCAGGGCTTTGCCATGGGCATCTTCGGCGCCGGCAACGCCGGGGCGGCGGTGACCAAGTTCGTCGCGCCCGCGCTGGTGGTGGCCTACGGCTGGCAGGCGGTGCCGCAGGTGTACGCCGTCGCCATGCTCATCATGGCCATCCTGTTCTGGATCTTCACCTATACCGACACCACGCACCATGTTTCCAGCAGGATCACCCTCAAGGACCAGCTCGTCGCGCTGAAAGACCCCAACGTGTGGAAGCTGTGCCAGTACTACTCCATCGTGTTCGGCGGCTATGTTGCGCTGAGCCTGTGGATGACCAAGTACTACATTACCGAATATGGCTTCGGCATGCAGACCGCCGCGCTGCTGGCCGCGATCTTCGTGCTGCCGTCCGGCATCATCCGCGCCATGGGCGGCTGGCTGTCCGACAAGTTCGGCGCCCACAAGATGACCTGGTGGGTGATGTGGGTGTCGTGGGTCGCCCTGTTCATCCTGTCGTATCCGCAGACCGAGATGGTCGTGCAGACCACCAAGGGTCCGGTGTCGATGCACATCGGTCTCAACGTCTGGATGTTCACCGCCCTGCTGTTCGTCGTCGGCATCGCCTGGGGCTTCGGCAAGGCCAGCGTATTCAAGTACATCTCCGACGAATACCCCGACAACATCGGCGTCATCTCAGGCATCGTCGGCCTGGTCGGCGGCCTCGGCGGCTTCGTCCTGCCCATCCTGTTCGGCGCCATCGTCGACATCACCGGTATCAACAGCGGCATCTTCATGCTGATGTACGGCATCACCTGGGTGTCGCTGATCTGGATGTACCTGACCGAAGTGCGCAAGGTGCCGATGATCAAGACGGCATCGACCGACACCCTCGAATAATTCCCAACCCAGGAGCGCGTTATGCCTACCAACATCAAGGAATGGAACCCGGAGGACCCGACCTTCTGGGAGACGACCGGCAAGAAGGTCGCTTACCGCAACCTGTGGATCTCGGTGCCGGCCCTGCTGTGCGGATTTGCCGTCTGGCTGATGTGGGGCATCATCAGCGTGCAGATGCTCAACCTGGGCTTTCCGTTCAGTAAGGAAGAGCTGTTCACCCTGACCGCGATTTCCGGCCTGGCCGGCGCGACCATGCGCATCCCCTCCTCCTTCTTCATCCGGCTCGCGGGGGGCCGCAACGTCATCTTCCTCACCACCGCCATGCTGCTGGCGCCCGCCATCGGCACCGGCATCGTGCTGCAGCATCCCGACTGGCCGCTGTGGAGCTTCCAGCTGATGGCGCTGTGGTCGGGCGTCGGCGGCGGCAACTTCGCCAGCTCGATGTCCAACATCAGCACCTTTTTCCCCAAGCGCCTGCAGGGCACCGCGCTGGGCATCAATGCCGGTCTCGGCAACTTCGGCGTCACCACCATGCAGATCATCATCCCGCTGGTGATGACGGTCAGCGTGTTCGGCGCGCTGGGCGGCGACTCGATGACGCTGGTCAAGGACAGCGGCTGGATTCTCGGCAAGATCACCGCCGGCACCGAAACATTCATCCAGAACGCCGGCTTCGCCTGGGTGCTGTCGCTGGTGCCGCTCGCCGTCATTGCCTGGTTCGGCATGAACAACCTGCAGCCGGTCTCGCCCGATGCCGGCAATACCCTGGCGGCCTTCATCAAGGTCACATGGCTCTACACGCTCGCTTTCATTCCCGCCATCGTCGGCCTCTACCTCTACCTGCCGGCGCCCACCGGTCTGGGTCTGCTCAACATGTGGGTGGCGATGCCGCTCATCATCGCCAGCACGCTGCTGGTGATGAAGCTGGCCGCCTTCGGCGCGATGAAGGAAAACATCAGCAAGCAGTTCGCGATTTTCAGCAACAAGCACACCTGGTCGATGACGGCGCTCTACGTCGTCACCTTCGGCTCCTTCATCGGCTTCTCGATGGCGTTGCCGCTGGCGATCACGGTCATTTTCGGCGAGCAGCACATTCTCGATCCGGTGACCGGCCTGATGACGCACGTCAAGAATCCCAACGCGCCCTCCGCGCTGCAATACGCCTGGATCGGTCCCTTCGTCGGCGCGCTGATCCGGCCGGTGGGCGGCTGGATCTCGGACAAGCTCGGCGGCTCCATCGTCACCCAGGTCATTTCGGCGGTCATGGTCGCAGCCTCGGCCTATGCCGGCTGGATCATGATGCAGGCCTACCAGTCGGCCACGCCCGAGGCCTACTTCACCCAGTTCCTGATCACCTTCGTGGTGCTGTTCGCCGCCACCGGCATCGGCAACGGCTCCACCTTCCGCACCGTCGGCGTGATCTTCGACCGCGTCCAGGCCGGTCCGGTGCTGGGCTGGACCTCGGCGGTCGCCGCCTACGGATCCTTCATCGCCCCGGTGGTGATCGGCGAGCAGATCAAGGCCGGCACCCCGCAAAACGCCATGTACGGATTCGCCATCTTCTACGCCGTGTGCCTGGTGCTGAACTGGTGGTTCTACCTGCGAAAGAACGCGTACATCAAGAACCCCTGAGCACAGAACAAAACCTGCAAGGAGCAATGCAATGAGTCACTTCCTCGACCGCTTGACGTTCTTCAAGAAGAACATCGCCGAATTTTCCAACGGCCACGGCGCCGTCAGCAACGAAGACCGCAGCTGGGAGAATGCCTACCGCAGCCGCTGGCAAAGCGACAAGGTAGTGCGCTCCACCCACGGGGTGAACTGCACCGGCTCGTGCAGCTGGAAGATCTACGTCAAGAACGGCCTGATCACCTGGGAGATCCAGCAGACCGACTACCCGCGCACCCGCCCCGACCTGCCCAACCATGAACCGCGAGGCTGCCCGCGCGGCGCCAGCTACTCCTGGTATGTGTATTCGGCGCAGCGCGTGAAATACCCGCTGATTCGCGGCCGCCTGATGGAAATGTGGCGCGAGGCGCGGAAGACGATGGACCCGGTGGAGGCCTGGCGTTCGATCAGCCAGGATCCGGTCAAGGCGAAGCGCTACAAGTCGATCCGCGGCCAAGGCGGCTTCGTGCGCGCCAAGTGGGACGAGGTGACGGAAATGATCGCCGCCGCCAATGTCATGACCATCAAGGATTTCGGCCCCGACCGCATCTACGGCTTCTCGCCGATTCCCGCCATGTCGATGGTCAGCTACGCGGCAGGCTCGCGCTACATGTCGCTGATCGGCGGCGTCTGCGGCTCCTTCTACGACTGGTACTGCGACCTGCCGCCTTCCAGCCCGCAGGTGTGGGGCGAGCAAACCGACGTGCCGGAATCGGCCGACTGGTACAACTCCACGTATTTAATGGTCTGGGGCTCCAACGTGCCGCAGACGCGCACCCCGGACGCCCACTTCTATACCGAGGTGCGCTACAAGGGCACCAAGACCGTGGCGGTGTCGTCTGACTTCGGCGAGATGGTGAAATTTGGCGACATCTGGCTCGCTCCCAAGCAGGGCACCGATGCCGCGCTGGCGCTGGCGATGGGCCATGTCATCCTGTCCGAATTCCACGTCAAGAACCGCAGCGAATATTTCGATTCCTACTGCCGCCAGTACAACGACATGCCGATGCTGGTGATGCTGAAGGAACACGAAGGCACGCTGATTGCCGACCGCTACCTGCGCGCCTCCGACCTCACCGGCAACATGGGGCAGGACAACAACCCCGAGTGGAAGACGGTGGTGTACGACGAAAACACCGGTTACCTGGTGGCGCCCAACGGCTCGATCGGCTTCCGCTGGGGCCAGTCCGGCGCCTGGAACCTGGAAATGCGCGACGGCTATTCCGGCAAGGACGTGAAGCCGCAGCTGACGCTCTTGGGCAATCACGACGAAGTCGTCGAGGTGTCGCTGCCCTATTTCGGCGGCGACCACAACGAACTGCTCGCCCGCAACCTGCCGGTCAAGCTCATCAGCGTCGGCGGCAAGGATGTCTACGTCACCACCGTCTACGACCTGACGCTCGCCAACTACGGCGTCGACCGCGGCCTCGGCGGACCGAACCTCCCCACCAGCTACGACGACGACGTGCCCTACACCCCGGCCTGGGCCGAGAAGCACTGCGGTGTGCCGCGCGCCGACATCATCACGGTGGCGCGCGAATTCGCCGACAACGCCGACAAGACTCACGGCAAGTCGATGGTCATCCTCGGCGCCGCGCTGAACCACTGGTACCACAACGACATGATCTACCGCGGCATCATCAACCTGTTGACGATGTGCGGCTGCATCGGCCAGTCGGGCGGCGGCTGGGCGCACTACGTCGGTCAGGAAAAGCTGCGGCCGCAGACCGGCTGGGCGCCGCTGGCCTTCGGCCTCGACTGGCATCGCCCGCCGCGCCAGATGAACTCCACTTCTTATTTCTACGCCCACACCAGCCAGTGGCGGCACGAGAAGCTGGCGGCGTCCGAGATCCTGTCGCCCACCGCGAACAAGGATCTGGGCGACTACCGCCTGATCGACTTCAACGTGCGCGCCGAGCGCATGGGCTGGCTGCCGTCCGCCCCGCAACTGGACGCCAATCCGCTGGAGATCACCCAGGCCGCAGAGGCCGCCGGCATCGACCCGGTCAAGTACGCGGTCGAGCAGATCAAGAGCGGCGCGCTCAAGTTTGCCTGCGAGGACCCGGACAACCCGAAGAACTTCCCGCGCAACATGTTCGTCTGGCGCTCCAACCTGCTGGGCTCCTCCGGCAAGGGCCACGAGTATTTCCTCAAGTACCTCTTGGGCACACAGAACGCGGTGCTGGGGCCGGACCTGGGCGAACTGGGCGAAGCCAAACCCAAGGAAGTGGTGTGGCACGACAAGGGCGCCGAAGGCAAACTGGATTTATTGGTGACGCTCGACTTCCGCATGTCGACCACCTGCCTGTATTCCGACATCGTGCTGCCGTCGTCCACCTGGTACGAGAAGGACGACCTCAATACCTCGGACATGCACCCCTTCATCCATCCTTTGAGCGAAGCGGTGCAGCCGCTGTGGGAGTCGAAGTCCGACTGGGACATCTACAAGACCATCGCGAAGAAGTTCTCCGAGATCGCGGCCGTCCATCTGGGCACGCAGAAGGATCTGGTGTTGACGCCGCTGATGCACGACACCCCGTCCGAGCTGGGCCAGAGCATGGCGGTGCGCGACTGGAAAAAGGGCGAGGTCGATGCCATCCCCGGCAAGACCATGCCGACCATGACGGTGGTGACGCGCGACTACGGCGACACCTACAAGAAGTTCACCGCGTTGGGCCCGCTCATGACCAAGATCGGCAACGGCGGCAAGGGGATTTCCTGGAACACCGAGGATGAAGTCAAGCAGCTGGCCGAGTTGAATTACACCGTCACCGCAGACGGCGTCGCCAAGGGCCTGCCGAAAATTGATTCGGCGATCGACGCCTGCGAGGTCATCCTGATGCTGGCGCCCGAAACCAACGGCCAGGTGGCGGTCAAGGCGTGGGAAGCGCTGTCCAAGATCACCGGGCGCGACCACACGCATCTGGCGATCCCGCGCGAGGACGACAAAATCCGTTTCCGCGATGTGGTGGCACAGCCGCGCAAGATCATTTCCTCGCCGACCTGGTCCGGGCTGGAATCCGAGCACGTGTCGTACAACGCCGGCTACACCAACGTCCACGAACTGATCCCGTGGCGCACCCTCACCGGCCGCCAGCAGTTCTACCAGGACCATCAATGGATGCTGGATTTCGGCGAAGGCCTGTGCGTCTACAAGCCGCCGGTCGACACCAAGACCATCGCGCCGATGCTGGGCAAGACGCCGAACGGCAACCACGAGCTGGTGCTCAACTGGATCACCCCGCACCAGAAGTGGGGCATCCACAGCACCTACACCGACAACCTGCGCATGCTGACGCTCTCCCGTGGCGGCCCCCACGTCTGGGTGTCGGAGATCGAAGCGAAAGAGGCCGGGCTGGTGGATAACGACTGGGTCGAGGTGTTCAACGTCAACGGCACGCTGACCGCGCGCGTGGTGGTCAGCCAGCGTGTGCCCAAGGGCATGTGCCTGATGTATCACGCGCAGGAAAAGATCATCAACGTGCCGGGCGCGGAGGTAAGCGGCTTCCGCGGCGGCATCCACAACTCGGTGACGCGCACCATCACCAAGCCGACCCACATGATCGGCGGTTACGCGCAGCTGGCCTACGGCTTCAACTACTACGGCACGGTCGGTTCCAACCGCGACGAATACGTGATCGTGCGCAAGATGAAGAAGGTGGACTGGATGGAAGGTCCGCGGGTCGAGCGCTGAACAACAGGGTTTTGAGGGCCGTGTCTCCCGCTGCCCTCGCCCGCGCCACCTCTCTCCGGCGCGGGGTTTTTATAACGCACAGGGGCACACCGCCCCTGTCAGGCAAGGAGTAACAAGATGAAAGTGCGTGCGCAAATTGCCATGGTGCTGAACCTCGACAAGTGCATCGGTTGCCATACCTGCTCGGTCACCTGCAAGAACGTGTGGACCTCGCGCGAAGGCATGGAATACGCCTGGTTCAACAACGTCGAGTCGAAGCCCGGCATCGGCTATCCCAAGCAGTGGGAAAACCAGGACATCTGGAACGGCGGCTGGAAGCTCAAGGGCGACGGCAAGCTGGAGCCGCGCCAGGGCAGCCGCCTGAAGATTCTCGCCAACCTCTTCGGCAACCCCAATCTGCCCGAGATCGACGACTACTACGAGCCCTTCACCTACGACTACCAGCACCTGCAGAAGGCGCCGCTGTCGGAGACGCCGCCGACCGCACGCCCCATTTCCGCCATCACCGGCGAAAAGATGGAGAAGATCAACTGGGGCCCCAACTGGGAAGACGACCTCGGCGGCGAGTTTTCTTCGCGCAGCCGCGACAAGAACTTCGACAACGTGCAGAAGGAAATGCACTCGACCTTCGAGAACACCTTCCTGATGTATCTGCCGCGCCTGTGCGAGCACTGCCTCAACCCGACCTGCGTCGCCTCCTGCCCCTCGGGGTCGATCTACAAGCGCGAGGAGGACGGCATCGTGCTGGTCGACCAGGACAAGTGCCGCGGCTGGCGCATGTGCATCTCCGGCTGCCCCTACAAGAAGATCTACTTCAACTGGAAGTCCGGCAAGGCCGAGAAATGCATCTTCTGCTATCCGCGCATCGAAGCCGGCCAGCCCACCGTGTGCTCGGAATCCTGCGTCGGCCGTATCCGCTACCTGGGCGTGATCCTGTATGACGCCGACAGAATTGAAGAGGCCGCCAGCGTCACCGACGAGAAGGAACTGTACGAAGCACAGCTGAAGATTTTCCTCGACCCTAGCGATCCGGAAGTCATCGCCGCGGCGCGCGCCGAAGGCATCCCGGAAGCCTGGCTCGACGCCGCGGTGGCGTCGCCGGTGTACAAGATGGCGATCGACTGGAAGATCGCCTTCCCGCTGCACCCGGAATACCGCACCCTGCCGATGGTGTGGTACGTGCCGCCGCTTTCCCCGATCCAGTCGGCCGCCGAGTCGGGCCAGATGGGGATGAACGGCATCATTCCCGACACCAAGTCGCTGCGCATCCCGATCACCTACCTTGCCAACCTCCTCACCGGCGGCAAGGAAAAGCCGATCGTCACCGCGCTAGACCGCCTGCTGGCGATGCGCGCCTACATGCGCGGCAAGTCGGTGGATGGCATCCCCAACACCGCCGCGCTCGACCAGGTGGGGCTGACCTCCGCGCAGGCCGACGAGATGTACCGCTACCTCGCGATCGCCAACTACGAAGACCGCTTCGTCATTCCATCCGGACACCGCGAAGAGGCCCTCAACACATTCGAGGAAAAGTCGAGCTGCGGCTTCACCTTCGGCAACGGCTGCTCGGACGGCGTGTCGCCCAAGACCACGCTGTTCGGCAATCGCAAGAATGCGGTGCCGGTCGACCTGTCGCAACTGCACGCCAAGAAGAAAACCGGTTAAGGAGCCCACACGCCATGAAAACCTTCAAAGTCCTGTCCCTGCTGCTGATGTACCCGGAATCCGACTGGCTGGCGGCGCTGCCTGAAATGGAAGACGCGCTGGCATCCGAGGCCGATTCCA
>Ga0208244_100048_pt1 | contig 165046 bp, 125 predicted proteins | sample SubbioCR12Aug_5A_FD_184828 | JGI IMG/M metagenome (GOLD analysis project Ga0208244, IMG submission 184828) | Serpentinite rock and fluid subsurface biosphere microbial communities from McLaughlin Reserve, California, USA - CR12Aug_5A (SPAdes) | ecosystem: Environmental > Terrestrial > Deep... | reverse complement strand
TATCAGGTCAATTATTTCCAAGTCCATTTGTATCTACCTATGGCTTTATTAATGTTGCGATTGATTGGTTTTAAGTGTCCCTCATTTTATCAGGGTTTTAAATTGGGAATTGCTGGCCTCGAACGGGCGAACCAACCCATGACAAATAAAACGATCAATCCGCACCAGAGCAGAATCGGGACCAAATAAAAATAGTTCTGATAAAAAGTAACCGGAGGGGTCTTCAAATAAGGAACTTGATATAGCCCCGTCCATTCCTCATGGATAGGTGAGCGTTCCAATATCTGCCCGGTTGCCAGAGAAACCGTCGATATCCCGGTATTGGTAACCCGCAAAACCGGTCGTCTGAATTCAACCCCTCGTGCCAGCGTCATGTACATATGCTGATAAGGCTCCTGCCAGGTGCCGTACCAGGAATCATTGGTCACATTGACAATAAACTGGGCTCCCAATTGCGCCAAACCAAGAGCGAATTTAGGGAAAAGACTCTCGTAACATATTTGCGGACCGATTTTAAAATCAGCCAGTGATAGCAGTGCGGTAGGGCCCGCGCCTCGTGCAAAATGACCGGTAGGCGGCAGCCATTTACGGATATCCGGGAACCACTGCTCTCCCGGGATATACTCACCAAAGGCCAATAGAATGGTCTTGCTATAATGTGGGGCAGTCAACTGACCGTCGCTATCCAGCGCAAACAACGAATTAGTCATCAATCGCACTGACCGATCCACACTGTAAGCCCCTGTAATCAGGGCCTGTTGACGTTCTTTCAGAAACTGGCTCAACGCCAACGGATAGTCATTGAACTTAAATTCATCCCCCAGCAAAACGGGAAAAGCCGTTTCAGGCCATAACACAAAATCAACCTTGTCTTTTGAATTTGCCAGAGCCTTATCGGTCAGGCGAAGGTGACGTTTAAATATTTCCTGGGTATATCCCTCACCCAATTCGGCCGCCATTTTTTCAGAATTGCCTATATTGGCCTGCACCAATACTGCGTTTAATGAAGCATCCGGTGCCGGCACCCGGCTTTTCAACCATAAGCCGCCCGCATTCAATAATACAAACCCCCAAACCACGGCCATCAAGGTCAGTTTTCCGGTCCGGTTGCTACGGTTTATCCAGGCCCGGTAAAAAGCCAGGTTAGTCAACAAAGTTAACGCGCTTAAACCACTAAACCCAATATATTCAGCCCATTGATAGAGGGGCACACCGGCACCAAACCAGCTGTATCCGAAATTCCAGTCGAATAGCGTCAAGGAATAAAATTCACTCAGCGTAGTGAGCAGTGCCATCATGACCAGCGAAAGACGCGGAGCCGGATTGAATCGGCGTTGCCATAAAAACCAGAATATACCCGCTATCGGCACAAACAGATGCGCTATCAAGCCATAGATGAGCATGCCAACCAAAGACAAAGTCCAATTAAGATGCGCAAACTCATGAAGCAGGTGGGTGACCCAGTTAAAGCCAATCAATGTAAACACAAACGAGGTGACCATGCCTCCCAACACCACATTTTTCAGGGTTGACTGCTGCATCCAAAATAGCCATAACGGCACAAAACCAAACAAGGAAGCCCAAGGCGGAAAAGGAATATAGCTGGTTCCGATAAAAATTCCTGACAATATTGGAAGCCACCATTGGCAGCGCTGCATCGCTTTAAAATTCATAATCCTACTTAAAAATGAAAAAAATCCTGCCGATTATCTTACATGCGCAGGGTTAACGCAGAATCTTTTAATGCTGCCGACCAATTACGGCCCAATACCCTTCGGGGTCGCTTAAGGCAGGTTGTCACCCTTTAGCGCCGCATCAAGCTGCTTTTCAGATAGCTCATTTTCCCATTTGGAAATCACAATGGTCGCAACGCCGTTGCCGATCAGATTGGTTAAAGCACGGGCCTCGGACATAAAACGATCGATACCTAAAATCAGTGCTAGCCCTGCCACCGGGATATCAGGTATGGCAGATAAGGTTGCGGTAAGTGTAATAAACCCGCTGCCTGTCACCCCGGATGCGCCTTTTGAAGTCAGTAACAAGACACCAAGAATGGTTAATTCCTGCTCCCAACTGAGCGCCGTGTTAGTAGCCTGGGCCACAAAAATAGCCGCCATGGTCAGATAGATTGAAGTACCGTCCAGATTAAACGAATAACCGGTGGGGATAACCAGACCGACAACGGGTTTGGAGCATCCCAGCTGCTCCATCTTGATCAACATCCGGGGTAACACGGATTCTGAGGAAGAAGTTCCCAATACAATCAGTAATTCCTCCCTGATGTAAGCAATAAATTTAATAATGCTGAATCCGGCAAACCTTGCAACCAGTCCCAATACAATAAAAATAAACAAAAAACAGGTCAGGTAGAAACTGCCCATCAATTTGGCAAGCGGAATCAGTGAAACAATGCCGTATTTTCCAATGGTAAAAGCCATCGCCCCGAAAGCTCCGATTGGCGCAAGTTTCATCAGCGTCGCTACCACGCCGAAAAAAGCTTGCGAAACCTGTTCCAGAAACATCACAACCGCTTTGCCATTCTGTCCCATCGCTGCCAATGAAAAACCGAATAAAACTGAAAAAAGTAATACTTGCAGAATATCGCCTTTGGCAAAGGCACCCATCACCGTGTCAGGAATGATATTGAGCAGAAAATCGACGACAGACTGTGACTTTGCAGCTGATGTATAAGCGCTTAGCGCAGTGGTATCCAGGACATCAACATCGGCATTCATACCCGCGCCGGGCTTAAGAACATGCACAACAATCAGGCCGATGATCAAAGCCAATGAACTGAGTATTTCAAAATACACTAATGCCTTGGCCCCCACCCTGCCCACTTTTTTCATATCCTGCATTCCGGCAATCCCAATGACCACGGTACAAAAAATAATTGGCGCAATAATCATTTTTATCAGCTTGATAAAACCGTCACCCAAAGGTTTCATCTCCGCACCGGTATCAGGGTAAAAATGTCCCAATAAAATACCCGCCGCGATGGCGACCAAAACCTGAAAATACAGATGGCGGTGAATATTTTGCTTGTTGAGTGGAACGTGCATGCGTGGACACCGGAAAGCTAGCAATAATGAAAGACCGATTCTACCATGCCGTCAAGCTTGCTTAGGTTGAGTATCAATAGGGAACAGTAATTCCCGGTTTGAGCTTTTAATAGGGCTCTGTGATGTGAACTATTGTCGCGTTGATGAGTCTTAATAATGGACCAAAAAACATGAACAGGAGGTCTGCCATGAAAACTCAAATAACAAAAACACCCCGTACTTTAGCGATAATCGTTTCAGGATTAATTATCGGATCATTGTCATTAAATGCCGGCGCGAACGACAGGGTAAATGTCCAAAGTAGTACGCCACTTACCTATAAGTCCCATTCGATCAACCATAATATTTACAGTTACCCCAGCAATATCCAAAGTAAGGCTTCTCTTCAAGCAGAGCTAATTTATGTCAGCCAGGCCAATGGTCCGGCTATTTACAGCTATAGCCATTCAGGAACTGAAACAACAGTTCCCTTGAATGTCGGATATGTGGATACCGCCTACAACCCGGCTATTTACAGTTATGATTCACCCCTTATCAAAGGCGAGGTGGATGTGCTACCTACCATGATTATTGACTAAGCAGTGCGAAACAAAACAATATATACCCTCGTAGATCGAAATTCGGCAACGGGTTGCCCGTTGCCTCTTTAGGCACTGGCGAAAGTTGAAGTGCGAAAGGTATAAATCAAGCTGACAAACAGACTCGATTGCCATTTGATCGAGTCTGTTTTCACATCAAACTAGCGATAAACGAACGCCGGTTTATCCTGATCAGCACAAATTCGATACCGCTCAGTTAAACTTCAAGCTCAATCGTTACATTTTATTGGCACTGAAAGCTCATTAGCCAATACACTATGTAACCCTGGATTACAAACCCGGCTGGACCCATGAACAATTATTTTGACGTGAACGCAAATCTGTCGCTCATCACATCCTTGCTGATGCTATCTTGCCCTGCTCTATCTTCTGATGCGATTCGAACCTGCCATGATGAAGCTCAAACACAACTGGATATCAATCACTGCGGAAGTCTGGACTTTCAATCAGCGGATAAAGAGTTGAATGCGGTCTACCAGGCTGTTTTGGAGCAGCACAAAACCAATTCAAAGTTCCTGGATAAACTTAAAGCCGCTCAAAGGGCTTGGTTAAAGTGGCGTGACGCCGAAATGGAGGCCGTGTATCCTGAAAAGGATGATCCGTCGTATTACGGCAGCAGCTTTCCCGCTTGCTGGAGCACTCAACTCTCGAGCTTCACACAAGCGCGAACGAAACAACTGCAAAAGTGGCTGGATGGCGTGGAGGAAGGTGATGTCTGTTCCGGATCCTATCCTTTAAGTTTGAAAAAATAATTTTGCTTCACATGCATCAACTTGAGCGCTTCCATCCATGCATTAATGAGCAACGTCTTTGCAGCCGCCATTTCAAGCTGTCCAACCGGAATAATTCAGATATTCCTCAAAATCGTAACTTTTAAGCAACTTGACTGTTGAATTTTCCCAGCTGTAGAGTGCCGGGTAATTGTGTCCATTAAATCGGTTTGATTTAACAAATGTATAGGCGCCTGCATCTTTAAAAATCAGCCTATCACCTATTTCTAAAGGCTTTTCAAAACGATATTCTCCGAACAGATCGCCAGCCAAACAGGTAGAGCCCGCCAAAATAGCGCTAAATTGTCCCTCCTGCCGATGTTCAACCAGTTGAGGTTGATACTGGTATTCAAAGACTTCGGGGTGATGATTAACAGTGGTATCCAATACGCAAATCGTTTTGCCGTTACGCTCAAATTTATCGATGACCGTCGTCATCAGATAACCGCATTGCCCGACAATCGCTTTGCCCGGTTCAATGTAAACTTCCAGATCGAATGACTTCTTCAGCGCTTTCACCAGGCTGATAAAATCACCGGCATCTTCGATTTGGTCATACAGATAGCCGCCGCCCAAATTAACCCATCGCAACTGCTTGAAAGCACTGCCCATACTGGCCTTGATAGCCTCCAGAGAGCGCATCAGCGGTTCAAACGTCATGGACGCAAATACGGTATGAAAATGCACGCCGACGATAGGCGCTGTTTCGATAACCTGCTCCAATTCCGATAAGATCACGCCTAATTTTGAAAAAGGCCGACAGGGATCATAACGTTCGTCATGCAAAAATGATTGCTGCGGATTGACGCGTAAACCTATCTCGGCTTTTTTATCGGTCAATTGATTGAATAACTGATATTGATGCAAAGAATTGCAGCTGATGTGGGTACAAAGATGATTCAATTCGCTAACCTGATCAGGTCCAATTCCCGGCGTGGTTAAGTGGATGGATCCCCTTCCACCCAAAACTTGATGGGCTAGTTTTGCCTCAAACAACGAGCTGACAGAAAATCCGTCAACATAAGGCAAACACCACTGCATTACCGGAACCAAAGACAGGGACTTTATTGAATACAGCACTTTACAGCCGGAAGCCTGCCGGAGCGCGTCCGTTTTTTGTAAAGCGCTGATGACTGCGTTTTTGTCGAAGACAAAAGCGGGTGAATGCGTTACTTGGTGTTTGATGTTGTTATAGTTCATTTGCCCGGTTTTCTGCCTGATCCTTGATAAGTTGAATGTTCTGTAACGACCCAATCCATATAAACGTCGTGCGACTCCATTTTTACTTCATCCACTATCTGTGACTGAAAGCAAATACCCATCAGCACTGCAGTAATTGTTAATTGACTTAAAAGTCGGTCATAGTAGCCCGCACCATTGCCCAAACGTCCGCCTTTATCATCGAAAGCCACTCCTGGTACGATGATCAAATCCAGCTGATCCGGATTGACCTGTTTACCCTGTTCCTGCCATCGATCTTGAGGTGGCTCAAGAATACCCCAGGTTCCCCTCACCAATTCATTTATGTCGTCCAAAAGCCATAAGCCCAGTATTTTTTGGCCTTCAGCGTCTTGAGTGCAGTATGGCACCACGATGCGTTGATGCCGGGACAAACCTTCAGCAATAAAATCAACGGTGCGGACTTCCGACTTGCATCCCACGTACCACATCACCGTTTCAGCCTGGGCATAGGCCGGATGATCCAGCACTTTTTGACAAATAACGCGGCTCAACGCATCTTTATTGGGTTGGGTCGCTCTGGCCGCATAGGCTTGCTTGCGCTGATCGGATTTGGCGTTTTCAGTTAAATCGTGAGTCGGCATTGTTAGCTCACTCTCCTTAAGCAAAGTTCATGTAAAAGTGGCTGTCAAAGCGCAAATACAGCAAAATCCATAATGTAGCTATTTCTTAAACAATTTGAAATGACTATCACACCTAAATGATCCGAAGAGAAAACTGATCTCCTTAGAAATTCTCGCTCTAAAGTCCGTGCCATTGTCCAAATGCATTTTTTTCTTTTATACTTCCGGGGAAATTATAATTTTGGGGAAATCCATGGAAAAGCCGTTTATCTTACACATGCTGACCACTGCAAAAAACCTGAGTCCTTTTGATGTCAATATGGCTATGGATGCAGGCTGGGTTTGCACAGTACCTTATACCAATGTAGAACCCAGTGAAGTTAGAGGGTTGGTTCAAGACGCCATTTTTTCGCGCAGCCCTAAAGGTTTACAAAAAACCGGTATATTTATAGGCGGCAGAGACACAAAACAAGCAATGGATATGCTCAAACTAGCCAAAAACTCAATGGTACCTCCTTTTGAAGTATCGGTTTTTGCTGACCCAAGCGGCGCCTTTACTACAGCGGCCGGCATGGTTGCCGCCGTTGAAAATGAATTAAAAACCAAATTTAACAGCTCCCTAGAAGGCACCAATATTGTGGCGTTAGGAGGAACCGGGCCGGTAGGCCAGGCAGCTGCAGTCATAGCTGCAATCGCCGGCGCCAATGTCAGGATTGTAGGACGCCAGCTTGACAAGGCGCAGCGCATAGCCGATCTATGCAACGAAGAATTCGGTGAAGGAAAAATTGCAATTTCGGCCGGTGTCGATTCTGAAAAAAGCCAATACATGCAGACAGCCGATGTTGTATTTGCAACCGGCGCAGCCGGAATAGAACTCCTGAACGCCGAACTTCTTACCGAAGCTCCGCAACTTAAAGTGGTTGCCGATGTTAATGCTGTGCCACCTTCAGGTATAGCCGGCGTTGATGCGTTTCATAACGGCGCACCTGTTCCAGGTTCAAAAAGTGGTGCGGTAGCCATCGGCGCTTTAGCAATAGGCAATGTCAAATATCAGGCCCAAAATAAATTGCTGAAACTGATGATTGACAGTGATAAACCCATTTATTTGCACTTTACTCATGCGTTTGAAGTAGCGAGAGAATATTTCAAAGCAAATGGCTGAATGCATTAGCAATTAATAGCTCATCCACTTTTAGAGGAAATTTCATGGAGAAACGAAGCATACTCCACATGCTTGACCCCATGCCCAACAACAGTCCATTTGACGTCAATATGGCGTTGGATGCCGGTTTTGAAGTACTCATGCCTTACAGCAATGTGAAACTGGATAGTGTGCATGGACTGACGCAAGATGCCATATTTTCCCGCAGTCCCTCCGGAGTAAAAAGGACGGGTCTGTTTATTGGTGGACGAGACATGGGTTTGGCAATTGACATGCTCAATGCCGCCAAACTGGCCATGGTTCCACCTTTTGAAATATCGGTGTTCGCTGACCCCAGCGGCGCATTCACCACCGCTGCGGCGTTGGTTGCCTGCGTAGAAAAAGAATTAAAGACACATCATAATAAAACCCTGCAAGACTGTAAGGCAATTGTCTTTGGCGGGACCGGTCCGGTAGGTGTCGCTACAGGTGTGATTGCTTCTCTGGCCGGTGCTGAAACAACGATCGTAGATCATTTATCCTTTGATGCGGCAAACGATATTGTCAAAGAATACAACCGCCGTTTTAAAGCGACATTAAAAGCCGCAAAAGCCAGCTCTGATGAACAAAAAGCTGAATTGATTGCTGATCATGACATCGTCTTCTGTACAGCGAAAGCGGGAATTCAGGTTTTAAACGCAAAGGTTCTTGAACACGCCCGCTTACTCAAAGTGGCCGGTGATGTAAATGCAGTCCCGCCAATGGGAATTGAGGGAATCAAATCAACGGATTTAGGTAAGCCCTTGATTCATGCAATTAATGCCACAGGCGCGGTCGGCGTAGGCGCTTTAGCTGTTGGGAACATTAAATACAAATTGCAACAGGTGCTGCTTAAATCCATGTTGGAAACCGAGCAGCCGCTTTATCTTGATTTTAGAGATGCCTTCGAAAAAGCCAGGGCGATTATCTGATTTTCCAGGCTGCCGTTATAAAAACCTGTTAAATCAAGTCAATGGCTTGATTTTTCGGGTTTTTTTACATTAAACACTCAAATCCTCAAACCTCAGCAATGCCCCGTTTGAACATTTATGTAGCTTTGAAGGCAAGCCTAAGCCTTGCGAGGAAGGCCGTAGACCCCGTCCGTGAAGGCTTGACTGCAGTATATTCCCGCAAAGCTTACGCCCACTCTTTCTGTATCATCAAATAGGGAATTGCCACTAAAACCCTGTAAAACGTTTTATGTTGCTGAAACTTTATTACCCAGCGAGCAAACCTCCTTGCATTACAAGTCTTCCATAAGCATTTACGCCCAATTTTAACCCTGCAAACACATCGGTTAACAAGGCGATTACATGATGCCGGAGGTCCCCCAGCCTTTATAAACACTTCGTTACAGCCAAATCACTTTGTTCAAAATGACAGGGATATAACTGCATGGTATTATCTATGCTGTTTTTATCCTACACACTTTAATTTAAATCATGCCGCTTGATCGGGTGTAATTCATTGAATTACGGATACTTGATAGTGATATGCATCGAGATAAATCAAATCCAACACCGCAAAAATGGCTGATTAGCACAGGCTTGATAAATGAATATGATTTTCAGACAAGAAAATAATGTAAACATGCTTTATGACGCTGACTTATCTCAAGACAGCTGTGGAGTGGGCTTTATCACTCATAAGAAAAGCTTACAAACACATGACCTGCTGGTCAGGTCTCATCAAGCCTTGTGCACAATTCCCCATCGCGGCGGCATGAGCGCGGAAGGTATCGGGGATGGAGCCGGTGTCAACATTGACTTATCGCTTAAGTTTTTTCGCCGTATTACCGGCAATGCTGAATTAAAAATCGGCGATTTCGGGGTAGCCAATTTCTTCTTTCCAGAAGATCACGACCGATATGATTCAGTCGCTATCGAAATGGTTGAAAGTCATCTAAGAAAATCAGATTTTCCTGTTATCACCTGGCGAACTATTCCGGTTGATGAACAAGTCATCAACGAAGCATCGCGACGCGCCCAGTTACCGATCAAGCAGGTGATTTTCGGGCGTCCTGCGCAATTGAAAGACGCGTCGCACGCTGAATTCGAGAAACATATTCAACAAACCTTGCTGAACATTGAAGCGGATGGTTTCACAAGAACCGAATTAGAGGGTTTTTATCCTTTATCGATGAGTTCGCGTACCCAGGTTTACAAGGGCCGTTTGAACTCCTTTGAAGTTATTCCGTATTTTAAAGATTTGTATGATGTTGACCACGAAGTCAGCACCTTATTTTTTCATACCCGTTTTTCTACCAATACCGCACCCGCCACAATGATGGCTCAACCGTTCCGCTACATGGCGCATAACGGGGAATTGAACACTGATAAAAAAAACCGGCTCAGTGAAAATGCGATTGCTCGCCAGCATAACAAACACATTGTGTTCCCCTGCGGACAGTCAGACTCAGGACGTCTGGATCAAACCCTGACCCGGCGCATCAATGAAGACGAACTCGACATCGTCACCGCTGTTATTGCGATGATGCCTCCCGCCTGGGAAAACGATACGACTTTATCCCCCAAAGTCCGTGCAATGCTGGAATATTTCAGCTTGTATGAAGAAAAAAACGACGGCCCGGCCGCTTTAATTTTCAACGACGGGATTCGCGTTGGCGCAAGGCTGGATCGCCTCGGTTTAAGACCGCTTCGGTCCGTTGAAACCGGAGAGTATCTGGCCGTCATGTCAGAGGCAGGACAAATTGATTTCCCGCCTAAAGAAGTGTTGAAACGCGGCCGGATTGAGGCAGGCGGAATGCTGTATTTTGACCACAGTACGGGCGAAGCCTATGACCATTATCAAGTCATGGAACGATTGGCCAACGAGAGAGACTACGAAACGCTGTTGCGTACCCGCTGTATTTATAAATCGGAACTTCCCCCGGTCACTCAAAATGAGTTAACCGCACCCAATACCTTTTTTAACATCGATCAGCAACATACGGCTTATTCGCTTAATCAGGAAAGCTTTAAATTTCTGTTGGACCCTATGCTGGATACCGGCCTTGAAAAAGTGTCCGCCATGGGTTACGGCATTGCACCCAATGCGCTTTCAGACAATGAAGGCGGCATGTCGCGTTATTTCAGCCAGCGTTTTGCCCAAGTCACCAACCCGCCATTGGATTCATTGAGAGAAAGTGACGGCATGACATTGAGAGTCGCTCTCGGCGCCAAACCGACCTTTTCAGAGGCAACCAGCAAGCAATTGATGCTCGATTCGCCTATTCTGCAAAGAACTGACCTTGAGCAAATACGCAGACAAACCAGCATTAAGGTTGTGACACTGGATATGCTGTTTACGCCTGTGCTCGATGATTACCGGAAAAACGAAGAAGCGCTTGAAGACGCTATCGCAGAGGTATGCCGCCAAGTAGAAGTGGCTGCCAAAGACAAGACGGGCATCATCATCCTCAGCGATACCGGCATCACGGACAAAAAAGCCGCGATACCGGCGTTATTAATGATTGCCGCAGCCAATCAGCATCTGGTCAAAGAAGGTTTGCGTTTTAATTCTTCATTGATTGCTGAAACCGGACAAGTTGTCAGTGCACATGATGTTGCAACCATTTTAGGGTTTGGCGCATCGGCACTCTGCCCTATCAGCGTTTACAATCGCGTGATTTCTCAGTATCCATCCGAAAAGCATGAAAAAATTCTGGTCAACTTCAAAAAGGCGGCTGAAAAGTCCTTGATGAAGACCATGGGCAAGTTCGGCCTATGTACCGTTGAAAGCTATATCGGCGGTGAATTTTTCGAGTCCAACTACCTGGATACGAACGAACCAAAACTGCATGTCTATTTTCCAAACATTAATTCGCCGGTAGGCGGCGTTCAATATGCCGACATTGCCAAAAGTGCAGCAGACTGGCATAAAAAAGCGTTATCCGTGGTAGACGAGAAAGATATTCCCTTTCTGGGTCTATTTAAGGAACGCCAAGACGGTGCGGGGCATACGTTTGGTAATACGGCCGTCAGAGAATATATCAATATGACTGACGAACCCATTTTCTATATTCCTGAAGAAAAAGCACCTGAAGCCAAAGACACCGCTTATGTTGATTTTGGTTATGACAAACGGACGCCTGAGCAAATCGATTGTTTCGGTATAACGCCCGCATACCGCAGTTTTGTTGAGAATCTCTATAAAGAAAGAGACAGCCGTCCTGCTGCGCTTAGAGACATTATGGAGTTACCTGCCGATGTCAGCCATTGCGAGACTACCGAAGAATTCGAGCGGGTATTGGGTAAACAATGTTTGATCGGAAATAACAATTTTGTTATCCGTGGCTTGAAAGTCATCAATGGCAACACTGTGACATTGACAAACCACGCGTCTCAGCAACGACTGGAAAGCCTGGCGAATTACTTTAAAAACAGATTCAATAACGAAGACTTCACTGTTTGTGTCACTGAAAAGGGTTGTGAATTCCGGATCAAGGATTCCGCAAGCCTGTTGAACTTTTATATCAGTTCTATCATTACAGCGCGTGAACCGATTGCTCTCAAAGATGTGCAGCCTGCCCATGAAATAACCACCTGTCTCGCTTCAGGAGCGATGAGTCATGGCGCTTTAATTGCCGAAGCTCATGAAGCCGTTGCGCATGGAACCAACATTGTCGGCGCTTTCAGTAACTCCGGAGAAGGCGGCGAGCATTCCAGCCGATTCAACACCATCCGTTCCAGCAAGATCAAACAATTTGCCTCAGGCCGTTTCGGCGTGTGGGCGGGTTATCTGGCGGACCTGAACATTGAAGAAATTGAAATCAAAATTGCCCAGGGCGCCAAGCCCGGAGAAGGCGGCCAGCTTCCTGCTCCCAAAGTTTCAGTAGAAATTGCCGCCCTCCGGGGAGGGACTCCACAAGTTGAACTGGTCAGCCCCCCACCGCATCATGACACCTACTCTATTGAAGATTTGGGTCAATTGATACACGATGCCAAAGCAGCCAGAGTCAGGGTTGTCGTCAAACTGGTTTCCTCAGAAGGTATTGGAACGATAGCCGTCGGTGTCGCAAAAGCCGGTGCGGATGTCATCAATGTCGCAGGCAATACCGGTGGCACAGGGGCTGCTGCAGTAACCAGTTTAAAGAACACAGGGCGGTCTGCAGAAATTGGTATCGCCGAAGTTCATCAGGCGCTTGCTGCCAATGGTTTACGCGACAAAGTCATACTACGTTGCAGTGCGGCGCATCAAAGCGGTCTGGATGTCATCAAGTCAGCCATACTCGGCGGGGATTCATTTGAATTCGGAACAACTGCATTAATGATGCTTCGCTGCGTGATGGCCAAAAATTGCAATATCAAATGCCCGGCCGGACTCACGACAACTCATGAGGAGTTTAAAGGCGACCCACGCGTTCTGGCTCAGTATTTCATGAACCTTGCCCACGAAGTCAGGGAATTTTTAGCTTCAGTAGGTTACAGCAGCTTAAAGGACATTAGAGGCAAAACCGATTTATTGCACCTCATCAACCATAAAACGATGGTAGGTCAATTGGATCTGACCAAACTGTTGGCTTATGTCAACGAAGTCAAAATTGAAAAACCTATTTATCTGGAAGCCAATTTTCACATTGATGATCAAATTATTGAACTGGTCAAATCGGAGATCATTGCCGGTAATCAAGAAAAAATCTTGATCGAAGGATCAAATTTCAAACTGAACAACTGCAATAAAACCGTGGGCGGACAAACCGCGATTGATATTGAACGCATTCTGGCTTATGAATTATCGGAAGACCAGGTCAAATCTTCACGGAATATTTATACCAATCAACACGGTCGGCGTTACTTCGCCCCGGATACCATCACTATCCGGTCCACAGGATCAGCCGGTCAAAGCTATGCTGCCTTTATGAATGACGGCATGCGTCTGGAGCATACCGGCACTTGTAATGACGGCGTAGGGAAATCGGCGTGCGGTGGCACATTGATCGTAGAATCACCTGGAGGCGGCATCAAAACTCCCGGTAAAAACGTATTGATCGGTAATTTCGCGCTGTTTGGAGCAACCGGCGGTCAAGCCTTTATTAACGGTGAGGCGGGCGATCGTTTTGCAGTTCGTAACTCTGGTGCAATGGCAGTGGTCGAAGGTGTGGGCGATTTTGCCTGCGAATATATGACCAACGGCGCAGTGTTGAACCTGGGCCGCTTCGGTAAAGGTTTCTGCAACGGCATGTCCGGCGGCAACGCTTATCAGTATGACCCTGATAACCTGCTGCCCAGTCTGTATGACAAGTCATCAGTTGAAATTCACAGCCTGACTGAAAACACCGATATTGCGCGTGCTCATGAGCAATTCGTTGTTTATATGCTCGAACAGCATGAACAGTATGCGAACTCAAGCAAAGCCAGAAACATTCTCAGCAATTGGGAAACTGAACGCCATCATTTCAAATTTACGCTGCCCCTATGGCTTTACAAGACGCAAACGGCCGAACTTTTGAGCAGTACCGTTGACCGGAAAGCGATGATCGAGGAGTTGGCTATTTCTTATGCGGCTCAACAAATCGATCAGATGAAATTGGCCTACAAGTTTAACAAGCCTTTGTTTGCAGGTGCCATCCCTGATTTTGGTGCCGCTGATACGCAATTGACTTTCAGATTGGTAAACAGCTTTGCGGTGATAGACAAAGCGTGTCAAATTGCCAAAGAACTGCTCAAACAGCAAGGCAACACCCTTCTGACATCCGCGTTAATTGAGAAATCGGCGCGTAAATTAATAGAGAAACGTCCGCGAAAAATTCAGGACGCTCTTGTCAAACAAACAAGAGAAGCCTACAGCAATTACTCGGACAACCAATTATCCTGGTTATTAGCCAGCAAACGTCTTAACGATTACAAAACGGCTTTAGCTAACCGTGACGTCCAAAGTATTTATTCATTGGGCTCCACTGCCTGGATTATCGAACAAGACAAGATCAATCGTGACGCGCTTGCCGGAATTCCTCGTATTGAAGAATACCTGGCTGCACTTGTAGGCTCAGGTATCGTTCAAGAGATGATGAGCGTTAACGCGGCTTGATACCAATCCCTCTTTTCATGCGCTTTCAAACTGAACCCACTATTCGGTTTGTAAGCGCATGGTTTTTTATTTGACATATTTAAAGATGAAGACACCTCATATTCCTCAAGATGCACCTTATAGCGATAGCCAACGCGCTTGGCTGAATGGTTTTTTTGCCGGCATGCACACTCAGATGGTTCAGAGTGCGGGTTCCGTGAATCAAGCCAATGCACGCGTAATCAACATTTTATACGGTTCACAAACCGGCAACGCCGAATCTGTAGCCAATGACGCCGCTAATGTCGCTAAAACGCATGGCTTGAAACCGATTGTTCAGAGCATGGACGAAATCGACTTAGCCGTACTTGCCAAAATGGAATATCTGTTGATCGTCACCAGCACCTATGGTGAAGGCGATATGCCTGATAATGCCCAAATGTTGTGGGATGCGGTCTCAGCCGAGTCGGCACCCAAATTTGAGAATACCCAATATTCGGTATTGGCATTAGGTGACACCAGTTACGATCAGTTTTGCCAAGCAGGTATTGACTGGGATAACAGACTGGCCGAACTGGGTGCAACCCGCATTTATGATCGGATAGATTGTGACGTGGATTTTGAAGAGCCCGCTGAAAACTGGATCTCTGCGGTCATACCGCATATGGCCGAAGGTGCATCAAGCAGCGCTACAGCCATTATCGACATGCAGTCACCGGCTAAAGAAGCGCCAAAGTTCAGCAGAAAAAATCCGTTCCCAGCTCGTCTTACCGTTAACCGCTTACTGACAGCACCGGGCTCATCCAAAGAGACCCGCCATTATGAAATTTCTATCGCCGGTTCAGAAATGACCTATGAAGCAGGCGATGCGATTGGTGTGATTCCTACGAACTGCCCTGATCTGGTCGCCGATATCATCAAAGCGATTGGCTATGAAGGTGAAGAGGAGTTTCCCGTCAATGGCGAATTAATAACATTGAATGAAGCGTTGCTTTCCCATTACGAGATAAAATTACCCAGCAAGGAACTGGTAGAAGAAATCGGTAAACGCTCCGGAGACCAGGAACTCAACAGTTTGCTTGAAAGTGGTGATAAAGACGCGATATCCGGGTACCTGTGGGGACGGGATATTCTTGACCTGTTATTACAATTTCCAAGTATGGAGTTTTCCGGGGCTGAATTTATCGCCTTGCTCAAACCCTTACAACACCGGGCCTATTCGATTTCGTCCAGCGGCAAACAATTTCCCGATTCAGTTCATTTAACCGTTGCTTCAGTGCGCTACGAAAGTTTCAATCGACCGCATAAAGGCGTGTGTTCCACCTATTTGGCGGATCTTGTAAACAACGACACTCCGGTCCGCAGCTTTTTCATCCCCAATAAAGTCTTTCGTGTACCGGAAGATGATACTTTGCCGATGATCATGGTGGGACCGGGAACCGGTATAGCCCCATTTCGCGCCTTTCTTCAGGAACGTGCCTTCCGCAAATCCACCGGTAAAAACTGGTTATTTTTTGGCGACAGAAATGCTGCAACTGATTTTATCTACCGGGAAGAACTTGAAGCCATGGAACAAAGCGGCTTGTTGACTCGATTGGACCTTGCTTTCTCCAGAGATCAGGAAGAAAAGATTTATGTTCAAGACCGTATGTATGAATACGGTGCCGAACTTTATCAATGGCTGGAAGAAGGCGGCTATTTCTTTGTCTGCGGCGACGCCTACAAGATGGCGAAAGACGTCGATAAGGCTTTACACGAAATCATAGCCAAACACGGAAAGTTAACGGATCAACAAGCCGTTGACTATGTAAATCAACTGAAAAAAGATAAACGTTACGTCAGAGACGTTTATTAAGATTTAAAGCCCGCTAACCACTTCCTTTTTTGGGATGTATACCTTTTGCACTTCAAATTTCGGCAGTGCCTAAGAAGGTAACCGGTTGTTCGGCAAAGACTTTGACTACATGGAAATATTTACGGCATCCTTTGACCGGGCTCCGATGCCGAATTTAGATCTACGTTGGTTATAGATGCTTTATTTCAAGGGGCGTATCAAACCATCCTTTTAGCTCTTTGCAGCACCCCTGTTGCAAAGAGCCCTTTCAATCAACCAACTTACTCCCGCTGAAATCGAGGGAAAGCAGATAAGTCAAATAAACCGCCCAATCTCCATTGGTTGGCACTTGAAGATCAAGTGGCTTTAAAATCGTATTTATAAATATTATCAACCTCGAAATCAGGATACAGCGTTACCAATGGATTGAGCAAACCATCCGCTAATCCGTATACCCATCCATGCAAAATCGGACGTTTGTGCTCGTGCCAGGATTTTTGCACGATAGAGGTGTAAGCCAGCGTATAGATCTGTTCAACGATATTTAACTCTACCAACCTGTTAACACGTTGTTCTTCAGTCGTCAAAGCATCGACTTCATCTCTATGCAGGCGGTAAATATCCTTGATATGAAGCAGCCATTTATTGGTAATCATTAATTCCGGATGCTGCCTGTTTAAAGCCGCTTTAATACCACCGCAATTATAATGGCCGCAAACGATAATATGCTTAACTTCCAGAACATTGATCGCATACTGCAAGACACTGAGACAATTAAAATCGGTTGAAACTATCTGATTGGCGATGTTCCTATGAATAAAAATCTCACCAGGCGCTGCTTTTACAATGATTTCTGCGGGAACGCGACTATCAGAACATCCAATCCATAAAAATTCCGGTTTTTGTTCTTTGGCTAAGTTAATAAAAAAACCAGGATCTTCCGTCTTGACTTCAGTCGCCCAAGCTTTATTTTCCGCCAGGAGTTTTTCAAACGATTTCATAATGGCTCCTTCGTGCCAAGCCTTGATAATACAGATGGTTCAGACTAATTCTTTAAGTTGTACTTATCAATAATCTGTCATGAAACAAATACAAACAAAGCGATCGATGGTTAGATTAACTGAAATGTGGTATTTATTCGACACTTTATTTGCAGACCATTGTATTAATGAACTGAAGTTTTCCACTAATTTCAAAAAAGAACTGCCATTCTGCTTGAACTGCAGGGCAAATCTATAGAGTCTGTATAAACGGTGGCAAACCTATTTAATAAAGCACTGTCGCGTAAAGGCTGAGGCGTCATCCCGGCAGGGATTGCCGGAATGACGGTAACTATTAATGCAAAAAAAGCTCTCCAACAACTCTGGACAACCGTATAAAAACTGGGAAACTTCAGTTAATGAACAACTTAAATGAACCTTTCCAACAGGTGCCTATTAAAAACAGGAATTTAAATATCCAGAGGATTAATAGCAAAAATAACCGACGCCTCAAGCTGACAGGTCTTTTTATGGCAAGATCATTAAAATTTGAATGATAAAAAATGGCAAAAAGTGAATTGCTCACATTTTTTATTGAAAATCCGGGTTAACCTGTGAGCCGTTCTATAAACAGTAAGGAAGTGTCATGAAAAAGATCGCTCATTACACCTGTTGCTCAAGATGCGGAGACGACCTTGACACACAAGAGGAAATCGCGAGTGAGGCAAATCCGGTTTGTCCATGGTGCCAGATGATGCAAGCAGAAGCCTACGAAATTAACTGGCAAAACCAGCAAACCAGGACAATTAAACTGAAAATTTACAACAAGTAAAATGACTTGATTGAACAAAGAATGAAGTAATAATCACTTTAGTTAAATCATTCTTTGTCTGACCACTTCGTAGAGAAACACGCCGGTCGCCACCGAAAGATTCAAACTTTCAATCTTGCCCAACATCGGCAACTTAACCAGCATATCGCATTCTTCCCGGGTCAACCGCCTAAGACCTTTACCTTCAGCGCCAATAACCAGGGCCATGGGGACTTTTAAATCAGCTTGATAAATCGTTTGGTCGCCATCCCCTGCCGCACCCAAAATCCAAAGTCCTTGATCTTTAAGCCAGCGAAGTGTTCTGGCCAAATTGGTAATCTGATAAACAGGCACCGTTTCAGCCGCACCACTGGCCACTTTACATACAGTAGGGGTAATCCCTGTCGCGTTATCTTTAGTGATAATGACGCCATTTACGCCTGTAGCATCGGCCGTGCGTAAGCAAGCGCCCAGATTATGCGGGTCCTGCACATTATCCAACACCAGAAAAAGAGGGAGCGTCGAAATGTTCAGCAGGTCGGATTTCAATTCATCTTCGGATTTAGCAGCCGGCATCTCAATTTCTATCACAATGCCCTGATGATTAGTGCCGCCGGCTAATCGATCCAGTTTTTTACGATCCGCTTTTTCAGTATTTAAGCCCAAGTCGCCCAGTTGTTTGATGATTTCGGATAAACGTTTATCTTGCCGGTGACTGTCCACCCACACCTGTAAAATATTTTCCGCTGAATAATCAAGAGCCGCCTGAGCCGAATGGAGTCCGTATATTTTTGTTAATTTCACTTGGAGCGCCGTTTCCTTTTGTTTTTAATCGCTGCTGATCCGGTTTTTTTAAAAAGCTCGAAATCAATTTTCTTTTCGTCCAGATCGACTCTGACAACCTTGACCTGGACAGAATCACCCAGCCGATAGCGCATGCCAGTCCGTTCGCCTATCAATTGATGACTGGAAGGGTCGAATTTGAAAAAATCCTGCGCCAGATTGGATACATGCACCAAGCCTTCAACATAGATATCAACCAATTCAACGAAAAACCCGAATGAAGTTACGGCCGATATGATACCCGGAAACACGTCACCGACTTTATCCATCATGTATTCGCATTTCAGCCAATTGACCACATCACGCGTCGCTTCATCGGCCCTGCGTTCGCTCGAGGAACAGTGCTCACCCAACGCAACCATATCCGAAATGCCATAGAAAAAACTTTCAGGCGGTTTATTCTGCAACGCATGTTTGATCGCTCGGTGAACCAACAGATCGGGATAACGGCGTATCGGCGAAGTAAAATGCGCATACGCATCCAGAGCCAAACCGAAATGGCCTTTAAGTTCCGGGCTGTAAACGGCTTGAGACATGGAGCGAAGCAAAACTGTCTGGATCAAATGCGCATCCGGCCTGTCTTTGACAGACTCCAGCAATTTCATGTAATCCAAAGGTGTCGGTTGCGCTTCTCCTGACAGGTGAAGCCCCAACTCTCCGAGAAAAGTTTTTAACGCCAGCAACTTTTCGGGGCCGGGTCCCTCATGAATTCTCAGTAATTTTGGGATTTTTTTTCTGTTTAAAAACCGCGCCGCAGCCATGTTGGCAGTTATCATGAACTCCTCGATCAGCTTATGCGCATCATTTCGGACGACGGGAACGATTTTTTCAATTTTTCTTTCGGCGCCAAACAGGATTCTGGTTTCCTGGGTGTCAAAATCCATTGCCCCCCTCTCCTCTCTTCTTTGACGCATAGCCTTGAAGAGCGAGTAGGTTTCATTTAAATGAGGCACCAACGGTTTATATTTCTTCTTCAGCGCCTGATTATCCTCAACGAGAATTTGAGCCACTTCGGTGTAGGTTAATCTGGCATGAGAGCGCATTACCGCCTCATAAAAACTGGATCTCAACACATTACCGTCAGCGTTGATAACCAGTTCACAGACCATGCAAAGACGGTCAACGTCAGGATTCAGAGAGCATAAGCCGTTAGATAATATCTCCGGCAACATGGGAATGACTTTTTCAGGAAAATAAACCGACGTACTGCGGTTTTTCGCTTCCTGATCTAATTCACTGTTGATTTGGACGTAGTAGGAAACATCGGCAATCGCTACCCACAGTTTCCAGCCGTTTTTGGTTTTGCGGACAAACACGGCATCATCAAAATCTCTGGCGTCTTCGCCATCAATAGTGACCAGCGGCAAGGCTCTCAGATCGACTCGATTGGCTTTGGCCGACTCAGGCACCTGGTCGCTGAGCGACTCGATTTCCTTTAATAATGCATCCGGCCAGAGATAAGGTAATTCATGAGAACGCACCGCCATCTCGATTTCCATACCCGGCGCTAAATGGCGCCCCAGTATTTCAACCACTTTTCCGATGGGCTGACGGCTTCTCGACGGTTGCTCGATAATGTCAACGACAACGATCTGACCTTTCTCGGCAGCCCCGATTTCGGTGTGCGGGATCAAGACATCCTGCGCGATATTTTTATTTTCAGGGACCACATAGCTAACGCCGCGTTCATGAAAAAAGCGGCCTACGACCTGCTTGGTGTTTCTCTCAAGCACTTCAACCAGAGTCCCTTCTTTTCGGCCTTTTCTGTCAAGACCGGAAACTCTCACCAAGGCTCTGTCATTATGCATCAATGACCGCATTTCTTTGGGTGATAAAAATAAATCGGGCGAGCCATCATCCGGCCTTAAAAAACCGAAACCATCGGAATGGCCCAGAATGCGTCCGGCAATTAAATCTTTTCCGTCGACCAGAAAGTATTTTTGCCGACGGTTGAACATCAGCTGACCATCGCGCTCCATCGCTCTGAGTCGTCGTCGAAGCGCTTCAACTTGCTCCTCATCGGCGAGATCGAACTCTGCAGAAATTTCTTCACGCGATAAGGGTTTGCCAATCGTTCCGATTAACTCAAGTATCAGCTCACGACTGGGTATTGGATTTTCATACTTGGCTGCTTCTCTTGCCGCGTATGGGTCTTTGGACGCTTTAAACGTAGTTTTTTTATTTTTGGACTTCAATGTCATGTGTTCCTAAAGATTCATGATTAAAAAAGAAAGTAACTTGATAGAACGCCATTTTAACAATCTCATCGCAATTATAAAAATGAAATGACGTTCGATGCGCTTGACAAATAATAATGTTGTCCGTATAGTGCGCGCTCACTTCGCTGTTACAGCAAACCTCTTGCCGAGGTGGTGAAATTGGTAGACACGCTAGCTTCAGGTGCTAGTGCTCGAAAGGGCGTGGAGGTTCAAGTCCTCTCCTCGGCACCATTAATTTTTAGCTCTCTTCATTTTTCCGCGTCATTATTTTGCAATATTTCATCTTTCCTTTGATGAATAAACCCACATCCCTTTTCCAAGCCTTAACATCTAAAATTTTTTTAGAAGTTTATCACGAAATCCACCTTTTTTATTCAGAAATTTTACCTATAAACCACTTTAATAAATCGTAAAAACACTCTTATGCCATTGTTTTAAGTATATTTTTTGCTATTTTTAACCCCCCTTCGCAATACCCGATTCAGGATTCATCAAATAGACAATGACGTGTAGATTGGTAACAGTACGGATCGGCCACTGATTTTTTTTGCTAGCCCCGCTTACAAAACCGGACTCTTTAGTTTATTGATCAAAATTTGATGTCGCTTTTATGGCAATTCAACACAGAATCAAACAAACTTAAATCATAACTATAAGCTGATTCTCCAGGAAACGGGACATCAATCATTTCCAGCCCAATCAGATGTAACAGCCGATTAAAATCCAAAATGATCTTTCCGGAATCACGATGAAGCAACCATCAGGCAACATGAAGAGAAACGCTTACTCTCAACACACCTTGCCCAAAGCAATGGGGATGAGCGTGTCATTCCGGCTGTGTGAATCAAAATGAACACGCTAAGCCGAACTATCGGCTTGCCCCACTTGATAAGTGACAATGGCAGCAGGGACAACACCCCATCCGAGCCACAGAACAGCATTAACAAGTTAATCAGCATCAATACAAAAAAATGTTCCCACTGTGTAACTTCCAAAACGCAGCCAATAGCTTGCCTGCTGATGCGCGAAGTTAATGCCATTAGCCACTGCATTAACAGCTTGCTGGAACTGACGGCAATACCGACCGTTTCAAAAGTGCAGCTCGAGCCGATACTGCAAATTTACAATCAACTGATGCAAATACTGGCTAACAATACTTATGAGCCATTCTTTAAACAATCACCTGATGAACTCGAAAATCTCAAGAACGGACTCAGTCAATGCATAAATGAGCGCGCCATCAGGCTTATACAAACCAATGCGCAATTGATTCAGGAAAATAAGATACCGGGTGACCACGAAGCGCGGTTGACAGCATTGTTTGAAAATATGAGCAGCGGCATTGCCGTGTATTGCTTCTTGGATGAGGCTAATGATTTTATCATTACCGACTTAAACAAAGCCGCCGAGCGCATCGAAAACATCAAGCGTGAAGATGTTATCGGACAAAAACTGTCATCCGTTTTCCCCTTCTCCGCGCAACCGGGACTGCATGATCTGCTTAAGCGTGTTTCAGAAACAGGTCAGACCGAAACCCATACGATGGCCATTCAAACTGAAAACAACCGTTCAGACTGGCGCGAAAATTATGTCTGTAAATTGCCCAACGGAGAAGTTGCTGTAGTTTTCAATGATGTAACCCACCGCAAGAATGCCGATATGACGCTGCAACTGACCCAGTTTTCGGTTAATCACTGCGCCGATTCATTATATTGGATCAGCGCAGATGGACAGATCAAATATGTCAATGACAGTTCATGCCGTTTTTTAGGCTATAGCCGAGAAAAGCTGCTAACGCTGTCAGTGTCAGATATTGATGCGCACTACTCGCCTGAAAGTTGGCTTTTTCATTGGCAGGCACTCAAGGAAAAAGGCGCGATTAATTTGGAGACTGTTTACCGGACTCAGCAAGGCCATCAAATTTCAGTAGAGATATCGGCTAATTATCTGCTGTTTGAAGGCCAGGAGTATTACTGCGGATTTGTTAGAGATATCAGCGAACGCAAGGCCTTACAAACCGAACTGGAACGGCAGGCAAAACTTGACTATTTAACAGGCATAGCCAATCGCCGACATTTTATGGAACAGGCAGAAACAGAACTGGCAAGAACCGCAAGATACGGTGGCGACTTGTCCGTGTTCATGCTGGATATCGATAATTTCAAACAGGTCAATGACAACCATGGACATACCGTCGGCGACCGGGTGCTGCAAAAAATAGGCGGTATCTTTGCGGATATCTTACGTGAAACCGATATCCCCGGCCGATTGGGTGGAGAGGAGTTTGCCGTCTTGTTGCCGGAAACAGGATTAGAGAAAGCCTTTGAGGTTGCAGAACGCCTTAGAACCTTCATTGCAGATAGCCCGATATTTTTAGAATCCGGACTCATCCCCTTGTCTGCCAGCGTTTCGATCGGGGTTGCCACATTACAAAACCACGAGGGAACTATCAATGACTTACTAAATCTGGCAGATCAAGCGCTCTACCGGGCAAAATCGGCAGGCCGCAATCGGGTCTGCAAATAGTATGATCGATATCATTATTGGCTCAGAAAATGGGGAACGGCAACCGCCAAGCCTTCTTGCATAAACCTTGGGCTAGATCAAAATCGAACCCTGATCGACGTGACGGAGACAGTCAATTACCCCTTTTTCCATGCCAATCATCAGACGCACAATGCTTGCTCTTGCGCTTCTTCAAGGTGGCCTATATTCAACTTATAGCCAAAACCTTTAACCGTTATAATCCATTGCGGATTATTAGTATCTATTTCTATTTTTTTTCTTAACAAGTACATATATTGATAAAGATCAGACTTGGTTGCACGGTTATTTTCAGGCCACAGATGATCGATGATTTCGTCAGCCATAAATGTTCTATCCACATCGGTTGCCAATAACTCAAACAATTCAAATTCTTTACGTGTCAGGTCAATTTTTTGCCCTTTCAAAAACACACATTTGTTACGATAATCTATTTCAAATTCATTATATTTGTGCTTAATTTCATGGTGAGAATTAGCCGAACTAAAATTATTATATTTCATAATTCCATTATCATGATTAAAATTCATATTTCTCCTCTCAATGTAAGAACGTCTTTCTCTATGTCTTCTTTCTTGTTCTTCAGTATCTTTAAAAAGAATTAAATCCTTAAAACATCCATCAATATCAATGATATCCAATGGATCATCAATGATTTTATCAGCCCACATCGATAAACTACTCGTTACACCTGTACCGCTTTTATTGATGCCGCAGACTTTAATGTCGCAATCCAGACAGATTTGTCTCAACAAATCACGCTCTATTGCTCTATTCTCATCATTGATAAAGTCGAGAGGAATAATAATTAGCAGGGGTTTTAATTCTTTTAACAAATTGATTCTATCTACCGTTAATTCAAGCTCTGTTACCGATAAACTATTAGCATAACAGTAACCTTTTAACATGGATAAAAAATATCTATCATTATCAAATACAATTATAGTGTTATTTTTTTTCATAATATTTACTATGCAGCTTATTGACAATAAAATTAAATAATTACTGAAAAATAGGCTTATCAATCAGATAAATATTGATAAAGATATTTAACAATAACCACTATTAAATTCGGAATAAAGCTTACTGTATTCGCTTGATATCAGAAGGTATAGGGCAAATAATAAGTTGCACATAATCCCTGTCTTGATATTTTTTGAGATTAAATATCAAGCCGCATTTAAAATGTACCCCATCATTCCCGACCGCTTCAAAATAATGACCGGCTCTGGACAGAAACCGTAACCTCGGGTTAATTTCTTCATTGCAGATCAAAGGCATATCTGCCAAATGCGGAAGCACCTTGGCAACAGGGTGACTGATCAAACTTTTAGGATTAAAACCGAACAGTTCACTGCCTTTTCCATTACAGTGCTGTATCACACAGTTTTCATCCAAAATGAAGACCCCGTTTTCTGCATGAATGACATCTTGCCGGATATCACCAATTCCAACTGAACTAGCAGGCCGTTGGCCTGATGCATCCTTATTGTTCTTCACACTTTCACACTCCGGCACACTGTTTGATTTTGATTTATGATCGGACTGACCGGCTATTTCCTGCTCACCCCACACGACAACCTGGCCATTCTTCAAAACCACCGGCTGTTTGCCTCTTGGATGATCGAATTGAACTATTTCTTTCATTGAATATCCCCTTCATGCCGTTTCTGTTTTACCGGCTCTTAACCTCAGTTCGACTATCACCGCTGGACTCAGCCTTAATGCATGATTGCCTCGAATTTTCAAGGCCGATTTTTTCACTCGCCTTGCCTGCCTTGATTTCAATTTTCAAATTCTTAAAATGATTTGAAACCGGAAACCAGTATTATCAAACGCGTCAATCCCAAAGTTGACGGGGGATAATCTAACCTGAATAAGCAAAAATGAATATTCGCGCAAACACGTAAGGGCTTTTACTTATTTGCCAAATAAGTAAAAACCCTTATCATGCGCTCAAGACAATTAACTCAGCCTAAAAGCTAGGGACAGGAGCCGATTTGGTTAATTCGTATGAAGGTTCTGATATGCAAGCGCTTTTTGCGGCTATTCCCAATGCGCTGCTACTCATCGATCGATTAGGCGTTATCGTTGAGGCGAATCCTGTCGCTCAAAAAATGTTTGGCTACCATGCCGATACGATGGCAGGACTTAGAATTGAGTCGTTGATTCCTGATTATTACCTGGTGCAGCGTATCTGGCAGCAACATCAGGATCTGCCGGACAAGCGCCTGACCGATCAGGGAAGACTCCTTAATGCGCAACGCAGCGATGGCTCACTGTTTAAAATAGATATCCGGTCAAGCGATTTGCAAACGCCAAACAAAGCTTATATTCTGATTACGCTTTACGATATCTCCAGTCACTGGCCGCAAATGCAGCGAATCAGTGAAAACGCAGAAAGCCAACGCGCGATGATAGATCAAGCTATCGTAGGTATTGTCCGCACCGATCTGAACGGCAACATAACCCTGGCTAATAATTGTTTTTGCGCCATCACACATCTTGATCAACAGGCTTTGTTAGGCATGAACATGCTGGCATTGACTCACCCCGATGACCGTCCTCGGCATGTTGAACTTTTTCAACGCCTGGTGAACTTTGATCATTCTTTTACTTTCGAAACGCGCTATCAGCACAACAAAGAGGAACCGGCCTGGGTCACCCTTTCAGTTTCGCGAATATGCGATGCATTCAGAAACCCATCCGGCACAGTAGCGGTTGTGATGGATATTTCCGCACAAACGCTTGCATCCCATGCCTTAAACTTCAGCGAAGAGCGATTGCAACTTGCCAAACGTGCGGCAAAACTCGGTATATTTGATATTGATTTGATCCAAAATAACATCCAGTGCGATCGTTTCATTTACGAAATTTGGGGAGTTACTCCCGAAGAACCGTTCAATTACGAAAAATTCACAGCGGCCATCCATCCTGAAGACAAAAAGGCCAGAGATTGGGTCTTTATGGAAACGCTAAAAAACGGCTCTCATGAATATGAAATCGAATACCGGGTTATCAATCAGCAAAATCATCATGAAACCTGGATTTCAGTCCACAGTCACATTTTCTTTGAGGGTCAACAGGCAAGCCGAATAGTCGGCGTGGTTCAGGATATTAGCAAACGCAAACTCAGCGAACAGAAAAGCCAGAAAAACCGGACTGCGCTGGGGGCTTTGCTTAAACAGCAAGTCGCCAACCAAACCGCATCGGCCATCGCTCATGAACTTAACCAGCCATTGACAGCCATTTCAGCTTACAGTGAAGTTGCCCTTCAAACATTAAAATGCAAAACCATCAATCCTGATCAATTAAACTACGCGCTGCAAGGGTGTATCGAGCAAGTTCACCGCGTCGGCCACACCTTGCACGAATTGCTCAACGTTTTAAATACCAACACCATTAATCCCGAACTCATTAATATCAATGCGCTGATAATCGACACGGTCGCCCTGATTCAAGCCGATGGTTTTGACGGATTCCATGCCGAACTTCAACTCGAAGCCGGCATGCCTCCTGTTACCGCTTACCGGATTCAAATTGAAATGGTATTGATCAATCTGATACGCAACAGCATAGAAGCCATCCGCGAGACAAATAGGTTACCAGGCGCCATTTTGCTTACCGTGCGATCCGTGGCTGAAAAAAATTACGTGCAAATTACGCTGCAAGACAACGGCCCGGGTTTGAAAGAAAATACGGTAAAGCGCATCTTTGAACCTTTTTTTACAACTAAAACAGGAGGCATTGGAATGGGATTAACCATTAGCCGGGCTCTGATAGAGTCTAATGGCGGTCATCTCTGGTTTGATTTGAAGAACGATCCAGGCGCTATTTTTCACTTTACTTTACCTTTTGCTGTATGAACGAACAGGATTTGACTGTTTTCATCGTTGATGATGACACTGCTGTGCTGGACTCATTGACGCTCATGATTGAACAGGCGGAATTGAAAGTTCAGGCTTTTAAAAGCGCGCATGACTTTTTGGATGCCTACCGTCCCGGCGTTTGGGGTTGCGTCATTCTCGATATTAAAATGCCTGAAATAGATGGCCTGCAGCTGCAACAAATGCTGATTGATCTGAATGTTCCGCTACCGGTCATTTTTCTCACCGGGCACGGCAATATTCCCATGAGCGTCAAAGCAATGAAATGTGGCGCTTCTGACTTTATCACCAAGCCTGTCAAACGGGATAAACTCATGGCTTGTATTGAAACGGCTTTTGAAGAATGTCGAAACAGGCACATCAGGCAGACGACTCGGCAAAAGGCTCAGAACTTACTGGCGACATTGACCGAACGGGAATCGGAGGTTATGAAGCTGGCGCTGGATGGTCAAGCGAATAAACAAATCGCGGTTGAGTTAGGTATCAGCCACCGGACCGTAGAGATTCACAAAGCCAGAGTCTTGCAAAAAACAGGCGTGGATAATTTGCTTGAGCTGGCGCGCATCGTTGCGGACACGACGGCATAAAAAGAAAGCAATAGATCAAATTCTTACCTAGCCTACAGGTAAGCAAATGGCAATGAGAAATGGAATGTGGCACCCTGACCGGCATCGGATTCCACCCAAAGCTGTCCGCCGTTTGCTTCAATCAGTGAACGGCTGATAGCAAGCCCCAAGCCCATGCCGGTTGGCTTGGTGGTAAAAAAGGGATCGAAAATATGTTTGATCGTTTCAGCATCCATCCCTGTTCCATTGTCCTGAATCGTCACCTGGGCCATGTTCGAGCCGGCCCAGGTTCTTACCCTGACAATGATAGAAGCATTGGCTTGACCTGATTCACGCACCGCCTCGACGCTGTTGCGCAATAAATTGACCAGCACTTTTTTTACTTGAATCTGGCTGCACAGCACCAGGGGTAGCGAGTAATCCAACTCCAGCTCCGGCTGAAACCCGCCAAAACCGTCATTTCTGGCCACCATTACCGCCTCTTCAACCAAACGGTTCAAATCAACCGGCTCGAAAATGAGCTCGCCTTTATGCAAAAAATCGAGTAATTCATGCAGGCTTTGCCCGGCCCGATGCGCCTGATCGATACAACCGATAAGTGCGCGTTTTAATTGATCGGCATTTTCCGATCCGCTATTCAAATAGCGGACCGCAACTTCACTGTAGACCGAAATGGCATTGAGTGGCTGATTGAGATCATGCGCTATAGCCGAAGCGGTCTGAGCCGCCACCTGTTGCTGCAACAGATATTCCATATTGGCTCGCTGTTGCTGTAAGGTTCTTTCCAGGGCTTTACGTCTGGAAATATCCGTCATGATGGTGTGAATAAAACAGTCGTCCTCATTACCGTTCCTGATTCTTCGGCTTTCCAGTTGGACATCCAGCAATTTGCCATCCGCATGCATGATTTCCAGCTCGATAGAGACATTAAAACTGGTCCGACAGACTTCATTCAAATAGTCTCTGAACAGCTTGCGGCAAGGCAAAAATGTAACCAGGGAATAGCCGATGAGGAACTGGCGTGGCTTACCCAGCATGGCTGCGCCGGTCAGATTGATTTCCTTGACGACACCGCTCTGATCCAGCGTTAGATAACCGGCAGGCGCATAATCGTAGAGCTGCGTGAAGCGTTCCAGTGCTTCCGAAGCTTGCGTTTGTGCCGCCAGCAGTTCTGCATTCTGCATTTCCAGCTCGATCCGATAAACCTGCAACTCATGGAACAATTTATTGATGTCTTTTGGCTTGGCGGTTACTTTTACTGGCTTTTCTGCAAGCAGCTTTTCAGCCTGTTTGCGTAAATTTGAATTTTTTAAAGCGAATCCCGGCTTTTTTTTCATGGGTTCGCCGCTTTAAATTCAGCTTCCAATCGCTTGGTTTCACAAATATCAATCAAGGTTATGACCACGCCGTCGATTACATTTTCCTGCGTCCGGTAAGGCATGATCCGCACTTTATACCATCGGCCATCGTGGGTAACGATTTGCTTGTCGGAATAGACCAGGGTTCTCAGCACCTCCCGGGCATCGGTTAATAATTGCGGATAATCAAGATCCGTCACGATATCGGAGAGCGGACGCCCCATATCCCCCGGAATCAGTTTAAAAAGGTGGGTAGCATGGCTGGTGAAGCGCCGTATATTGAGTGAGTTGTCCAAAAACACCGTGGCAATTTCCATGCTATCCAGCAAATTTTTCATGTCATTGTTAACCCAGGTCAGATCGTCGACTTTGGATTGCAACTCGGCATTGACCGTTTGCAGCTCTTCATTCAAGGACTGCATTTCTTCCTTGGACGTGGTCAATTCCTCATTGGTGGATTGCAACTCTTCGTTGGACGATTGCAGTTCCTCATTGGCGGATTTAAGCTCTTCCTGAGAAGTTTGCATTTCTTCCCGTGTCACTTGCAATTCATCCTTGGCCTGTTGTAACTCTTCTTGCAGCATTTTTTGCATGGCGCTGGAGGTTTTGATTTTCTGCTTGCCCATTACGGTTGCTGGAACCTCCTGAAACACCACGATCAACATAGTGCGCAACGCTTCGGGTTTTTGAATAGTCTGTACGATCAGATTAATCAAATGAGGGGTGCCGTTGGTGGTTAACGTTAAATTTAGGACACGCACGGGCTCGGCTTGCTGCATGGCTTTTTTCAATGCGATCGCCAAATCATAGCGAATCTCCTCGCGCGCCATCGCATAAATGTTCCAATTGGCTTTTCCGGCTGCCGGTTCCAGATACAGGCCGGTACGGCCGTTGATGTAAAGAATGTCCCCTTCGGCATTGATCATGACGGCTGCAGGCGCAAAATTCTGGAGAATCAATTGATCCGCCAGGGCTTGCAAATTAAAGTGGGGATTGCTGTTAATCAGGCGACCGTTGCCTGACTCATCCCTTGCCAACGAGGCAACAGGGAAATACTTGATAGGAAAATCGACTTGCAGCATTTTTAGCTGGTTATCAGTACGCCAGTACAGCCGCGAATTATTTTCCACCGGCTTGAATAATTGGGTAAATCCGCCGATGGTTTCGGCATTGCCGAGCATCAGAACGCCTTTCTCATTCAGCGAATAGTGAAATAGCGGAATCAGCTTTTTCTGTAATTCCGGCCCCAAATAAATCAGCAGATTACGGCAACTGAGGATATCCAGCTTGGTAAAAGGCGGATCCATGATAATGTTCTGCGGCGCAAAGATGACTTTTTCCCGGATTTCTTTATTGATCCGGTAGCCATTGTCTTCAATCGTAAAAAACCGATCCAGCCGTTCCTGAGAAACATCGGCGCTGATATTGCCGGGGTAAAAGCCTTGCCGCGCCTTTTCAATCGCATCCTCATCCAGGTCGGTGGCAAATATTTGCAGCGAAAATTCGACGTGAGGTTTTGTTTTTTTTAAAGCTTCTTTAAAGACCATTGCCAAAGAGTAGGCTTCCTCACCGGTTGAACAAGCCGGCACCCAGGCACGCAGCTCTTTTCCGTTCGGGTAGGCCGCAAAAATTGCTGGAATCGCCTCGTTTTTTAATTGCTCCCACACCTGCGGGTCGCGAAAAAAACTGGTGACGCCGATAAGAAGTTCCTTGAAGAGCAAATCCAGCTCTTGCGGATTTTCACGCAGGAATCGCACATACCCGGCAATGGCGTTTATCTGGTGCAAACCCATACGCCGTTCGATTCGCCGATAGATAGTATTTTTCTTATAAAGCAGAAAATCGTTACCGGTGTGTTCGCGCAGTAAAATGACAATCTGCTCAAGCGCACTTTGAGATTTAATCGCCAGAATCGGTTCCGGTTCTTGCTGAAATCCCCGTGACGAATGTTTAAAGTAAGCCGTAATCCGCTGAGGCAGGTCCTCCACCGGGGCAATGATATCGGCCAATCCGGCATTGATGGCGCTACGCGGCATACCGTCAAACTTGGCTGACGACGGTTCCTGCACCAGAACCAGCCCGGCGTTTTCCTTGATAGCGCGTAGCCCCAGTGTGCCGTCGCTGCCCATACCGGAAAGAATGACACCGACGGCTCGTTCGCGCTGATCTTCCGCCAACGCCCGCAGAAAAAAATCGATAGGCAGCCGCAAGCCGCGAGGATCGACAGGATCCATTAAATAAAGCGTACCGTGCAGTATCGACAAATCCTTATTGGGCGGTATGACATAAATACAATTCGGCTTGACCTTGATGCGGTTGCTTGCAGGGACGACCTTCATAGACGTGGATCGCTGCAGTAATTCGGGTAACATGCCTTTATAAGTCGGGTCCTGATGCTGAATGACCACAAAACAAAGACCGCTTTCTAACGGAACATGACTGAAAAACGTTTCCAGCGCCTCAAGTCCGCCAGCGGAAGCACCTATACCGACAATCGGTGGCGAACTGCTATCTTTAGCCGGGTTTTTACGCGTTGGATTAGTCACAATTTTTGGCCTTTTTTGTTCTGAACTTTAAATTGCATTGATGGGTTGAATTCGCCTGAGTTGAATTTTGACTGCTCACTATTTAACCAGTTGATCCACAAAAAAGAGTTTTAGCACTAATACGTTACCGTGAAAACCGATGGGTAGGGTGGATAAGCGACAGCGCATCCACCTTTAACAGCATTGGCGGATGCGGCTGTCGCCTTATCCGCCCTACAACGATCTTTCATTTGCCGGTATGATGCCAAGCCTTCATGAGGGGTTAGGGCTTAATCCATTAAACAGTTGCTTTCGGAGAGAGGCCTTAAGTTGCCCTGTAACCAGGCCGCATTTCTGCCACTATCAGTTATTTGAGCACCTGCGCTGAATACGCACCCGTTGTAATGGATCCACTCGTACTGAACAATAGAAGCATTGAAATCAGTATTGGTAACAGTAAATGGTGAGGACCAGCACAGAAAATGCACCAGTAATTATTGAATTTTCCAGAAAGACCGGCGACTTCGCAGCGCCATTCTAAACCGAATCCCGGCTAAAAACGAAATGAAAAGTATAGGGGCCGGATTCATCCGCCTATCAACACGGTCGGACAACCTATCACGATCGTGCCGCCGTGGGCAGTCGAATCACCCATTCTGGCGGCCGGCATCCCGCCGATCATAACGGTTGCCGAGCCTTTGACAATGGAATCAGGCGGCCCGACACAAACCGCCATATCGCTGACCCGGGCCGCAGGAAGCCCCCCAATGAGGACATTCGGCGCACCCGGAGCAGAAATAGGTCCGCCGACATGAGGAACAGGGCCGGTAGTCATAGGGCAAACATGCATGTCGGTCAGTCTGGCAGCGGGTTGTCCCATCGTTACTCCGGTTAAGTCACTGTCTAATGAACATTGGTAGCGTCATTATTGGACGGAACGCCCGTCACCGCCTGCCGCTATATCGAGGCCTTGCTTCAAAAAGCACTGATAATTGCTTTTGACCTGTTCAGGCCCATTTTGAACCGCCGCCAGCATCACTGCTCCGACAACCGCCTTACCGCTTAACTCATCGGCAGGTGGCACAACCGTTCCTTCAACCGGTGAAATATTTCCGCCGCTCCAGAAAGCCGCCATCGCAGCCCAACCTGCAGACGTTTTAAGCCGAGTGGCTTCTGCGGCCGCTAAAGCCTTTGTCCGGTTTTCATCCGTCGGTTTATAAACCCAAGCCTCGGCCAATTGAACAGCCTGGCTATCGGTAGCCGGTGAGTTTTCATTCAGGCCTTTACGGGCCGACAAACACGCCCACCAGGTCGCTTCGCGTTTCGGTAACGCGCCGGCCAAAAACCGGACCGCATCAGGATAAAGCTCTTTTTCAATCAGCTGTGATAAATAATCAGCCGGAGTGGTAGCGTCTGTTAATAATTGCAATGCCTCGCCTTCCAATTCAAGACCTGAACAGACTGAAGCTGCCGTTGGATGCTTGATTTTAACCAGGTTCTTTTCGGACATTTATAATTCTCGACTGAAGTCCATCTGTTACCAGGAAAGTGTTCCCTAAAGCGAACACTTTCATTTTTCGTTGTGATTCGTGATGATTCGTGATGATCAGTTTAAAGCTGTGCCTCGTTTAATCTACCCTCTTTGACGAACAATACCAGACCCAATGCCGTTAACTTAAGCGTATTTTATAGGAGCGGGCCCTGCGCGCGATTGAAACACATCCGATCGCGCGCAGATATCCAATCCGAAATAATGACGCTTAAAATTCCATTCTCGCGCCTAAATTGACGCTGTGGCTACTGATATCCTGATAGCCAAGCATCACGTCATAAGAAACAAACCCGGATAATCCTTCGGCAAACTGGCCTGAGAGTCCTGTGCCGAGGGTAGCGAAATTACGATCTCCCGTTTGAGTCACCACATTGAAACGCTGTCCGCTTGGATCATCGATAAAACTGGCACCGATATTACGGCTTCCGTCCTTATATTGATGATGCCATTCGGCTCTGAGTTGAGCCAATACGACACCAAACGGCAAACTAAAAGCATAGGAGGATTCAGCGCCTAATGTCGTTGTCCATGAATCTATGGTCTGATCACTGAACGCCATGCCCCAGCCTTGACCGCCGGTTTCACGGTAAGAATCCACCGCAACGCCAAGATAATTACCTCTGAAATAAGGAGTTGCGGTCAACGCACCAAAAGCAAAATCATAACCGATGCCTAAACTGTAGGACTGCTGATTACCGCCGGGTGCGGCATTGGCTTGGGTGTTGACTGTCAAATACGAGATTCTGCGCGTTGTTTCGTAGTCACTGCCGCCATAAGACGCGATGGCATCCAGGTGAAAATTATCCCAAAAATAGTAGGTTCCATAGATCGATCCGGTATAGGTATCGGTCGTCGTATCCCCCTGATTTCTGCCGAACTCGGAATTGGAACTCAAATAACTGAACGCAGCACCCAACACCAGATCATCAGTCAGTTTGTAATCGGCGCCGCCGGTAAAGCCATAATTGTCGAAATTAAATCCCACTTGGTCGAAAGTATGATCTACATCGCCCACCTGGATATTCATATTCAACCAAACACCCAACTTACCGCCCAAGCCGAAATCATCGCCTGCCGCGCCGCCCGCAGGCCTGCCATTTTGATAAAACTGCAAGCCTGCCATTTGCGTGTTGCCGCCATTCAGTCCGGCATGTAAATTTGAAATACGGGTTTTGATGGTCGTATCTACCAGACCGACCTGACCGGCCGTCACACGCGTAGCCTGGGTGCCTTGCTGAATGATTTGTTCGGGAGAAATGGCTTGAAAGACCGCGAGGCCCTCTGCTGAATTGATAGAAATGTCGCTTTCAGAATAAAACTCTTCGATTATTTCAGAGTATCTGCTGCACAAACTAGAGTCCTGCGGGCCATCACAAGCAGATGAAACAGCATTAAACAAGTTTATCTGTGTTTTATTGAATATTGAGGGATCCAATTCTATGGACTGCGCAGATGATGCAGAAGAAAACGACAAGCCCCCGCCCATTAGCATTAACCCCAAATAACTTAGATAGGGGTTACCCGCCCTAGTGTTCAACATTTTCTTCATATTCCCCCCGGAATTATCATTTTAATTATTCGTTATTCTTGGTTCAGTGCTTCATTACCTATTTACGCAATAGCACCCGCAAGGTTTGTAAAAGTGAAATTCTAGCTCAAAAACCTGATCGGATTATATTTCCTGAGAGCAAGGCTTGTTTGAGTTGGATGCTTTTTCGTAATAGTCAATGTTGCTTTGCTCAGGCACCGCTGACCAACCCAAGCTAAACTGTGTTTTATTGATCTCCTGAATAGCCGACAAGCTTACACCGAAATAGTGACGACATTCTGTCTGGCGAGTAACAAAGCCTAAACAGGGCAGTTCCTTTTCCTTCGTGATGAAAGCAGCTTCTATACCATCAGGATTGTTCAATAGTTCATTTGCGACTGTCAATCTAAATAAGGAGTCAATACTATAATGAAGGCTCCACATCCGATTTGTTGAGGCAATAATGAGTGTCGACCGTCCCAATTCAGCAGCAGAAAATTTTGATGATGACGCAACTCGATTCAGCAAAAAGCCATCAACCGTCAAGAAATCAAAGTCGAATAAAGCAAATCATGCCTTTTCCGACCATTTAGCAATTCTTGACGTCATCGGTGAAGGCGGCGTAGGCCGGGTTTATCTGGCTTACGATGAGACTATCGGCAGACGCGTCGCCGTGAAAGAGCTTTTAGAAGCATTCCACACAACCGAGAATCCCGCCGATGCCGAAATTGAAAATTCATTTGTCCATGAAGCCAAGATAACCGGGAAACTGGAGCATCCAGGCATTGTTCCTGTCTATGAACTGGGGCGTAAAGAAGATGGCAGGCCTTATTATGCCATGCGCTATGTCAAAGGCCAGACATTGGAACAACAGCTCAGAAAAACACCTCAGTCCGACGCTGAAGACACCTTCAGTCAACGGATGAAATTATTGGGCGTGCTGATCGACGTTTGCAACACGCTGGCCTATGCGCATGCTAAAGGCGTTATTCACCGCGACTTAAAGCCCGGCAATATCATCAGCGGTAGTTTTGGTGAAACAATCGTAGTGGATTGGGGCCTAGCCCAGGTGCTTGATGATGACGACAATACTTACTTTTACCGGGAAGCGTTAACCCATCAACGGCATACGCTAAGCGATACTGCATCAACAGAAGTTTTGGGAACCCCCACCTATATGGCGCCCGAGCAATTCAACGGCATATCCGGAAAAGCCAGCGATGTTTACAGTCTAGGCATCATTTTATTCAGAATCATTACCGGCACTTTACCCTACCGGGGGCCATTGGATGAAATTGAACAGGCTATTAAAAGTGACAGCCGGACACCGTCCCCAAAACTGTTTAATTCATCCGCTCCACCCGAATTAATCGCCATTTGTGAAAAGGCAACGCATAAAGATCCTGCGTTACGCTTTGCCAATGCTGGCGAGTTGGCAGAACAGTTGAAAGCGTTTCGGGACGGTCGGATGGTCAATATTTACGCTTACTCAAAACAGGAGTTGTTACGCCGGTTTCTGGCACAGAATAAATTTACGGTCATTATGACTGGCCTGCTCTTTTTGACCATCTCCGTCGGCGCGGGCTTTTCTGTCCATTATGCGAAGCAAATGCACAATGCCAAAACTGAGGCCGAACAAGCATTAAGCCTGGTTACGGCTTACGGCGAACTATCACAGCATCAAGCAAAAACGGTTGCTGCCGCCATCGCCGCAAAAACGACCGGCTTGATTTCAGACCTGAAACAAGCGGCCGCTAAAATTAGCGCCGACAGTACTTCAGAGCAGGCAGTCATGAAGGCGCTGCATAATCGTTACCCCCGGTTCGACTCGTTTTCCCTGCGAAAAGCGTCAGAAGTCTTCACCCTCTTTTCTGCCTCCGATGAAAACAGTCAGGCTCCCACCGTCAACATCGAAAATGATCGGCTGTCACTGGTTTTTCGCACCCCAATCTTTGAAAACGGCACTATCGTCAACTATATCGAGGCCGTCATGTATCCGGAAAAGGTCTTTCCTGATTTTTTCCCGACCGTTCTAAAATCGGTTGATCGCCCCAGAGATATCTGGATCATGCGCAGCGATGGCCTGATTTTGTATGATGCGAATTCAAAATTAGTCGGCACTAATCTTTTTATCGATCAAGGCATTTGGAGCTCGCCTTCGTTGCTGGCATTCGCCCGACTGACGTTAGTGGAGGATGACAGTATCGGCTACTACAGTTTTATTGATGGCAATACTGAGTTTTACAAAATTGCCGCCTGGAATTCTGTCAAATTCGATGGCGAATTCAGCTGGAAAATCATTGTAAATTACACGTATTTAAACAAAGAAGCATCGGAAAACCTGTAAAATCAACGGTTGCGAAGAGTGTTTAAATACATCTACTCCCTTCTTACTCAATAATCGTTCAAGTATTTTTAGTGTGGAGTATGCCTATCGAGGAACGCCGTGAACCCGTCCATGTGGGCTTGCGGCAGCTCCCTGCTGCCGACATCCTCACTAGGCATACCCCACACCTTCCCATCCCTAGACGTTTTTTCGGTCAAAAGGGAGTAAGGTAAGACCTGTTGATCTGGCATTAATCGCATCGTCCAGTGCATCTGGCGTTATCGGCCTCAGCATGATTACCGTCTAGCCGGTATTGATGGTAATAAAATGCTCAAGCCAACTAAGCCATGACGGTTGTTATGGCAGAAAAAAATCTAGGAAACGAAAACACGGCAAGAGCTCAGTTGATCATGATGATGCCGCCTTTCAGCGTCAGCATGCCGTCACCGTTGACGGTGGTCATCGGGCTTTTGGCATCCAGTTTGGTATCGCCTTGAACCGTTACCATCATGCCTTTTATCGTAATACCGGATTGTTCGATCTTAATGCTATTCCCGCCGACTTTTAACTCAATCGAGGTCATGGCTTCTATTGTACTTTTGCCCACATCTACCTTGACGGAATGATCTCCGGCTTTTACCTGAGTGGAATCATTACCTTGATCAATTTGGGCTTTGCGATCACCCATTTTGACTGTCAACGTATCAGTGCCTTCATTCAAGGTCACCGTTCGGTGATTTTGAATTTCAATCGTTTGATCACCTTTGTCTTTCTTATCGAGACCGATTTTACGGGTCTCGTTGTTTTCTATCACGCAATTGAAGTCTTTTTCGGCGTGGATATAAATTTCTTCCGAGTCTTTTTTGTCCTCAAAACGCAATTCATTAAAATTTTCAGCAGACCCATTTTTGGAACTGCGCGTCTTTATTCCGCTTTGCGTTTGGTTAGCCGGTAAATCGTAAGGTGGCATTTGGTCGCCGTTATAGACGCGGCCGGTTATCAGAGGCTGATCCGGATCGCCTTCAAGAAAACTGACGACGACTTCCTGCCCCATCCTGGGCAGTGAAATCCAGCCCCATTTTTTTCCGGCCATAGGCTGAGAAACACGCACCCAGCAGGAACTGGTTTCATCTGACTGCCCGTCTCTGTCCCAGTGAAACTGAACTTTGACCCGGCCGTACTTATCGGTCCAGATTTCCTCTCCGGACTTGCCTGCCACCATCGCCGTCTGAGAACCGGCAATGACCGGTTTAGGTGTGACTCTTTGAGACCGATAGACCTGACTTGCGTCGATTGCGGTGAATTGACACTGAAATATTTCGCCGCCTCCGCCCATACCGGAAGCCAAAGCGTCACCCATGATGGTATAAGCCGCCGAAACAATGACATGTTCTTTATTTTCTTCAGCAAAGTAATAGTCGGTCAGCTTAAATTTCATACCAGGTATCACACCTGCTGCATTCCCCTGACCTTGTTTTAACGAATAAGCCATTTGGGTTTCTTCCAGACGCTTTTCCGTAAGCTTGGTACCCACCGATGCCTTGGTGTATTTACCCGGAAAGTCATAGACCTCCTGACTGTTATTGGAAAAACCCTTGAGATTATGTTTTTTACTGGTTAAATCCGTGCTGGGTGTCTCGAAGTCAAAATCATTGATCTCATATTTACCGGCAGTCACCTGACTTTGACTGAGCCACTCATGGATATGATCCTGCTCTCTGTTGCCGATGTTGCCGGGCGGAAAAAAAGGAATAGTCTGATAGCCTGAAATCGATTGCCAGTCACTGTTTGAGTCGGTAATGACTAATGTATGCTTGTTATTTTGATGTTTGAAATAATAAAAAATCCCGTCATGCTCCATCAGGCGGCTGATAAAATCGAAATCACTTTCGCGGTACTGCACACAATAATCCAAAGGTTCGTAAGAGCCTTCAATTTTATATTCAACATCGGCAAAGGAATATTCAGCCAAAACAGCCTTGATAACATCAACTACGGATTTATCCTGAAAAATACGGCTGTTGGCATTCAAGCTCAGATACCATAACCAAGGCTTTACTGTAGCGCGGTAGCAGATATAGTCACCGCGAAAACCGGTATGTTTGAACTGGACGATCTCGCCGTTAAAATAACGATCACCGTTTTTCAGCTCAAGTTTAACGGTCAATCCCTTACCGAGCAGTTGATCAGCTTTGACACTGCCCCCTTTTATCTCGCGAATCAAGTCAACTTCAAACTCAAATAACCGACCTATTTTTTCAGTCCCCGTCATTCCATAAAAGATGAGCTGGTCTTTTCCCAACGGCGTGGTTGCGGTAACGGTTCGGTTGTTTTGGCTCATAATTGAAATAATTCCAGATAAAATAACGTCTAACAGTGACTGGGCACAAATGGACTTTTTTCTTCGACTTAACCACGTTTAGGAAAGGACATGAGATTACTTGCAACCTTATAGACATCAACGCAAGTTTCAACAGGTGAATCAATAACTCTTACAACCAGAAGTACATCACCTGTTTTTCTGACGGCCATCAAGAAACCGTTCCTAAAACTCAAAATCCCAAATTTTTTTCATAGCCAGCTCAAAATCCTTCAACACCTCATCCGCTGACAGAAACTCCGGCTTATCCAATCTGAATACTCTTTTTTGAGGCTTAAAAACTAAAACCTGCTTTGCTTCCGTGTCGATTAACCAGCCCAAACTTGCACCGTTTTCCATAAATTCCTGCATTTTATCCTGCAAGGTTTTTAAGTTATCGCTAGGTGAGCGCAACTCAATCACAAAATCCGGACACAGCGGCAAAAAACCTTGTTTTTGCTCGGGCGTTAAAGTTGCTAGGCGTGACTTTTTAACCCAAGACACATCGGGCGAGCGAATCGCTCCATTAGGCAAAACAAACCCACTGGATGAGTCAAACACAACGCCGCTGCCCTCTGCTTCTGCCCAATTATAGAGTTGAGCAGTCAATCCGGAATTTCGCCAACCCGTTACACCGCCTGTCGGAGCCATAATTTCACAATCTCCGTGAGCATTGCGTTCTATACGTAATTCTTTGTTTGCCTGACAAAATTCAAAAAACTGATCATTAACCAAGCGCATCGAAGGCGGCCAATGGAGTACCACAGGTTTTATGTATGAATTTTGATCGATTGCATTATTCAAATTAGCAACCATAAAAATTACCTCTTTATTCAAAGAATCGCATAGATTGAGTTTCCGAGCGTGTAGGGCGGTTTCGCGATAGCAAACCGCCATTCAACGCACAACGCCAATACAAGCCCGCCAATTGGTGCATTGCCTAACGACGAATCAACGCTACGATTGAGTCGTCGGACGGACATGACTCATTAATTTCGGACAGTAAATTAATCGGAAACGGCTAACCGTTCAGCGGCAATAGATGCGGAGCACTTCGTATATTTGGATAGCCAATCCCAATCCTTCGCAGTAAAAGAGATCGGCGTCATGTCAGGACCGCTAAAAACTTGTGGCCAAGCATTCTTCACATTGTTGTCCCACCCTGACTTCATGGCAAACAAAGAATAACACCAAGCCAGTATCACAATCCGATTGGAAAGCAGCTGTTTATCGATTTCAGCTTTCAACTTATCTACATTATCGTGCGTCCCGCTCCCGACGTCAGTCACAATGACGTTTATGCCCGCCAGTCTCGGGTTTGTATTCAGACTATTCGCTACTTTCATATCATCTTTTGGATTGATAGCAGTGTCCTTCGAATCACGAGGGATAAATTTACCCGTCGAGAGGTCGATCTGTTGGCCTAATTGGTCGCCGTGCCTTCCAGCTAAAACAGTAAAAGTCCTTTGCCCTTTATTATATAAGTCGCGAACGATTTCTTGCCATGACCCGTCGCCCGTGAAATTCACTGACGTATAGACGTTGCCAAGTATTACCCAAGGGCAATCCTCGAATGACCATTCCCCAGAATTCATCTTGTTCCAGACGTTTTTGGGGGATAAATTGCTTGTCGATTTTATGTATTTCGCCGCCATCAGTTTCTCCTTCGCATTTAAATTCTTAATTTAAAAAACAGTTTAAGTTGGTTTTGGCGGCATCCAAGCCAACAAAACCGGACCTTTGAGACTAAGCCACCTTTTTAAGCTCAATCCCACTCAAAACTCATAAACAAACTCCCCATCCGCCACTCCGACATGTACCCGGTCAATCGACTTACCTTCCATCATCCGGGTTAAAAACTCGGCGCTGATGCTGGGCAACAGGGTATTGGTTAAAATAGAGTCAATCATCCGCCCGCCGCTTTCCAGTTCCGTGCAGCGACTGGCAATCAGCTTGATGACTTCTTCATCATAGGTAAACGGAACTTTATGACTTTCCGCAATGCGTTTTTTGATGCGACCCAATTGCAAACGGGTTATGGCGGCAATCATTTCGTCGCTGAGCGGGTAATAAGGAATCACTACCAAACGACCTAACAAAGCGGGCGGGAAAACTTTTAACAAGGGTTCGCGCAAGGCTTTGGCAATCCCTTCGGGTTCCGGCATTAAATCAGGGTCTTTACAAAGATTACTGATCAATTCGGTGCCTGCATTGGTGGTCAACAGAATCAGCGTGTTCTTGAAATCAATGACCCGCCCTTCTCCGTCTTCCATCCAGCCTTTATCAAAAACCTGGAAGAAGATTTCGTGCACATCGGGGTGTGCTTTTTCAACTTCATCCAATAACACTACGGAATAGGGTCTACGTCTGACCGCTTCGGTGAGGACTCCGCCTTCGCCGTAACCGACATAGCCGGGAGGTGCACCTTTTAAGGTGGAAACGGTATGCGCTTCCTGGTATTCGCTCATATTGATGGTGATGACATTTTGCTCGCCGCCGTACAACGTTTCCGCAAGTGCCAGGGCCGTTTCGGTTTTACCTACACCCGATGTACCCGCCAACATGAAAACACCTATCGGTTTGTTGGGGTTATCCAATCCGGCCCGTGAGGTTTGTATACGTTTGGCGATCATCTCCAGCGCGTGACGTTGACCGATAATGCGTTGTTCGATGTTGTCGGCTAAATGAATGATGGTTTCAATTTCATTCTTGACCATGCGTCCAACGGGTATACCTGTCCAATCACCAACCACAGAGGCGACTGCCTGCGCATCAACGCTGGGTAAAATAAGTGGCGATTCACCCTGAAGCTCGTGTAATTTGGCTTGCAGGGTTTTAAGTTCTTCCAGCAGTTGTTCACGGGAAACGGGGTCGGGGGGTGTCCCTGCAGCGTCATCGGCGGCTTTTTCCAGTTCGCTTGCTGTGCCTTCTACTTTGCCGGTTAATGCCCGCAGTTGTGAGCGGATATCGAGAATATTTTTGACTAAATCACGCTCGGTATTCCAGCGTTGCTCCAAACCTGTCAACCGCTCAGTTTCGCTCGCCAGGTGTTCTGAGGCCAAGGATTCACGGTCTTTAATATCAATACCTACGGCTTTTTCACGCGCAATAATTTCCAGCTCGGTATTCAGTGCATTGATTCGTTTGCGGCAGTCATCCACCTCTGCAGGAACGGCATGTTGACTGATAGCGACTCGAGCGGAAGCCGTATCGAGCAAACTGACCGATTTATCAGGCAATTGCCGGGCAGGAATATACCGGTGCGATAATCTGACCGAGGCTTCCAGCGCTTCATCCAATACTTGCACTTTATGGTGTTTTTCCATTACCGAAGCCACACCGCGCATCATCAGAATGGCTTTTTCCTCGCTGGGCTCATGCACTTGCACAACCTGAAAACGCCGGGTCAAGGCCGGGTCTTTTTCGATGTGTTTTTTGTATTCGGCCCAGGTTGTTGCCGCAACCGTTCTCAGCGTACCGCGGGCTAATGCCGGTTTCAACAGATTGGCTGCATCGCCGGTTCCGGCCGCACCGCCCGCTCCGACCAGCGTATGCGCTTCATCAATGAACAAAATGATGGGCTTTTCGGACGATTGAACTTCCTCAATCACCTGACGCAGGCGGTTTTCAAATTCACCTTTCATACTGGCTCCGGCCTGTAACAAACCGACATCCAGCGTACGCAGGGTGACGTCCTGCAAAGAGGGAGGAACATCCCCTGCAACAATTTTCTGCGCAAAACCTTCGACAACGGCCGTTTTACCCACACCGGCCTCACCGGTCAGAATGGGATTGTTTTGACGTCGGCGCATTAAAATATCGATCACCTGCCTTATTTCCTCATCTCGACCCACGATAGGGTCCATTTTGCCCAGTCGCGCCTGTTCCGTTAAATCAACAGTGAATTGTTTAAGCGCTTCCTGTTTTCCCATTTGAGCTGGCGACATCGCACCGCTGGCTTCTCCGGGAACCGCGCCGCCGCCCACCTGAAAACCGTCACTGCTGCGTAAACCTTCCTCCGGTGAACCGCTGACGATTTCGGCAAATCGCTCGGTTAAAAGATCGGGCTTAATTTTATCGAACTCTTTGGAAATAGCTTGCAGGGCATGCGTCAAGCCTTTGGTTTTCAAAATTCCGACGATCAGATGACCGGAACGGACCTGGGATTCGCCAAACATCAAAGTGCCATAAACCCACCCTCGTTCCACGGCCTCTTCAACATGCGTCGACAAATCGGAAATAGACGTAGACCCTCTTGGGAGCCGATCCAGCGACTCGGTAAAATCTCTGGCAAGTTTTGATGGGTCAATATTAAATTGACGAATGATTTTATGAAGATCCGAGTCTTGCAACTGGAGTATCTGGTGTAACCAGTGAGCGAGTTCGACATAGGGATTGCCGCGCATTTTACAGAATACGGTCGCTCCTTCTATGGATTTGTAACACACGGCGTTCAGTTTACCGAATAATGCGACACGGCTTATTTCACTCATAATTCACTCCAGCTTCATTATTATTTGCTTAATTTTGTAACGGGTTCAACCGCAAATCATCTGCATCGACTTCAGATTGACGCTGTCCCAACCAGCTTGTCCAGCCGAGGCTCGAATTTCCATCAAGACGCGTCATAGGCACTTGATCTTTTCTTAATATCAGATTGACATCCCAATTAAACTCAAAACCAGTGTAATTGCGGACAATGGCAATCAAAATTTCCAGTCGCTTACCTGCAGGCAACAAACTGAGGTATTCATTCAGCATCAAGGGTCCGAATAAGATCCTGAATTTATGCTGACAACTCCAGACGCGTGAACCCAACACCACCGACAGCCCCAAACTACCGGTTTTGGGTGACTCCCCCAGTCGGGTTAAATCCTCTTCTTGAATCGTCAACCATTCGCCAATAAACTCATCCAGTTTTACCGGCAGTTTAAAAAAATCGGCCAGGATGGATATGAGCCCATCCGCATTTTTAGCCTGATTGGATAACAAGCCAATGTAATGAAACTTGGCCAAATCCGGCATGGCGTCGCGTTTTTGAAGAGCTTCATCACCGATACCGGATAAAGCTCCCAAATACCCGGCAAAGCGATCCTGTTTTGGCCGATCGAAACTGAAAGCCGGTTCGGTATTGGCTTTTGCCCGATAAAACAAACTGATCATCCGGTGATGAAAAATGTCAGAAAACCGGGCCAGCGTATGATCGTGAAAGTTATGCTCCCTGCTTCGCACGTATTCGGTCAGATGCAAAGGCATGGCACCATTGGGACCAAACAAACCCAAAAAACGCTGGTTCAATCGGGCCGGTTTGCCATCGTGCGCCGGAATAAATTGACTGAGTGTCGACGACTCAAATGCCAAGGAGACTTCTAGACCCAATCTTACGGCATCGTCAATGGGCCGATTGGATTGTCCGATTAAAGGCTTATCGTCATGGCAACATTCAATCAGCCGTAAAGCATGAAAAAAATCATACTTGTACGGCTCCTTGAGCAGGGCTTCTGCTAAATCATTTTTCTTCGACCCATTCTCGTCGGCCATCTGATTATTTCTCCACGATCCGCAGTTTGAACCACGGTTTCAGTAAAAGAGTTGATGGAAACATAGCGTGCCAGAAAGTTTTCCAGCACAGCCCCCATCAAGAATACGCCACTGCCTTCAAAAGCAGATTCATCAAAATTAAGGGTTATTTCCAGGCCACGGCCAAAAACAATGGGCCCGGCTGTGTTGATACGCCTGACGATGGCATTCGCCTGAATCGATGACAATCCCTCAATCTGGTTGGTAATGGCCGCAACGTTGTATTCACTGTATAGCCTTAATAAACTCCTCAATGCGGTCGCGCCTTCTTTGGCGTTGCTATCGATCAGGCTTAAATAATTCAATGACAAATGATTGATCAAACTCCAGTTGGCATTGCTATAAGCATTGGATGCCCGGGGTTTAGTGGGTCCTGAAAGGCAACGGATACTGTTTACCGGCGCACCTTTTTGCATGGTGAAATCTGTTTTTCCACCGCCCAAAGGCATTTGCAAGGGCAAATCACGGTTGCTGCACAGGGTCTTTATCGATAATTGCTTCAGGCCTTTACTGTAAGGCGCGGCTTGTCCATCGACCAAAGCAATAAAAATTTCATTGCCTATATAACTGGATCTCGGCCCCTGACGTTTTTGTTTTGACGAAGCCACGCGTTGCTGGCGATACAAAGAATAATAGGCCGGCATGCTGTCATGATTACGCTCATCGCTGTATTGATAAAAAGGCTGAAATTCCCGTTTTTCAGTAGCGTCACCCTCACCGGTTCCGATAACTTCCTTAATCTGGCACACCTCAAAATCCATAGGTCTGGATCGATCCGGAATGACATGGAACTCGGATAACTTCTGATCGATATGGATAGGGTCGGCGTGTTTGGGAAACAGGTTAATTGCGGGGGTGCAAAACAAGGCAAATTGCGAACTATCAACGGCACTGATCAGTTTTGCATGACTGCGTTTAAGCAGGACAATCAAGTCCATTTCCTGAGCATCACATTGTTTTACGGCTTCAGCTAATCCGTTAAACCCGGTAAACATAAACCGTTCCGGAAAGGCAAAGTATTCCTGTAGCAAGCGATAACCCTGAAAAGACCGGGGAGAATAGCTCAGCAAGGCCTCATCATCGGAAAACCCAAGCCTGCTGATGGCATTTTCCTTTACCAGATGCTGCCATGTGTAAGGTTTTTCTGTCGATTGCATGCAAACGGCTAATGAGTCGCCGATTAATTGCTCGTACAGTTGCATGGGCAACTCACCATGACCTCTTAAAAAAACCGGCAGGGAATCTAAGGCCAGCTCATTGAACTTTAAGCCTGCCGAAGTTTTCAGACGAATCCTAATCGCAGCTTTAACGCCTTTTAAGCTTGGAACACCCAGATTTGAAACAGCGCCAAGATTGGGTAAATATTCAGCCTGCGTAATTTGCAAGGGCCATAGCTTGACCTCATGCGCGGTCCGGTATTCACAAGGGGTCTGTTCTCCTTTTCCCGTCTGACTGCGTAAAGCAGTGCCTCTTTCAATAGTAAAACCTTCATTCAATGAGCCTTCCGCCAAATCCGGCTGGAATTGAACGACGGTCATTGATGGCGTAGGTTCAAGATAATTGGGGTAAATCATTTCCAGCAAATGCTGGGTAAATCGGGGAAATTCGGCGTCAAGTTTCAGTTGAACCCGGGCGGCCAAAAATGCAAAACCTTCCAGTAATCTTTCAACATAAGGATCTGCACATTCAAAGCTGTCCATGCCTAATCGTGCCGCAATTTTGGGAAATTCAGTTGCAAACTCCCCGCCCATTTCACGTAAATGGTGTAATTCTGTGTTGTAATATTTCAACAATCTTGGGTCCATGGCTCAGCTACCCATATCGCGTAAATTCACATCACCGGTCAGCATATTGATTTCTGTCCGTAAATAAAGATGAATCGGTAGTGGTTGCGCCCATAAATTGGCCTCAATATCAAAGCTGATGGCTTGCTGATTCATCATGTCCGACGCGAAAACCCTGACCGTTAAACTATGAGGCAAAATACGCGGCTCAAAGACGGTGATGGCTTGTTTGAGTTTTCTTTCTATATCAGACAAATTGGCTCCAACCACGGAAGTGCCTGCCAAATGTTTTATGCCGAAATTGATAACCGACTGAGCCACTTCGGGATAATCGGTTAAATCAGTCACCGACTCGAATGAATCCGCATTCAATAACCAGGAAACGTCCCTCAGTACCGACTGCCTCAATTTATTCATCGACAAGACCCGCTTATCTCTGGATTCAACCTGAGAATTCGGCTCATCATCAGTCAACCTGTCAAGTAACGACGGTTGCAGGCGTTCTTTTTGGGTTAGCTCGGCCATGACTCAATTTTCAGTGTCGGAAAAGCTGATTTCACGGACATCCATCAAGGCGTAGTCGTTGTTGTTGGTGCTCAGTAACCGCTGTCCCTGTCCGGTAAAAAGTCCTTCATCAGGCTCTTGCCATTCGGTCTTTCTGGCCAGTTTTATAGCGGCGTCCGGGTGCAATTCTGAATTGACATAACGTGTTGGAATTAATCCGACTGTTTCGCCACCATTTTGCCAAAGCAGTTGAACGGGCGACCAAACCAGGTCTCGCAGATCTTCGGGTGCATCAATTTGAAGAGCTTTGATATGCTGAAAAGGCACCCAATAATACTGGCCATTAATAATGGTTTCCAGCATGGGGCCTATACGCACATCGGCATCGGCCAACCAATCAAAACTTTCGCCGTTAATGGAACCGGCTGTTGCAGGCGCACTGTCAAAAGCGTGCTCGCGCAAATTTTTTGCTTCCAGGAATTTTTGTTGCGCCGTCAATTTTAGTGCTTGAAGTAACAGGGCCATCCACTGTTGAGGTTCACCAAAAATCAGTGGCGTTTTCAAGCCTGCGAAAACGTCTTTACGCAACACTTCACAGCGTAACGCTTCACGGTAGGTTTGCACCATCGCCAACGTTGCCGCATCCATGTCAGCCAGCACATTGAGCTGGGTTAAGGCACGTTCCCATTGACCCAGAATCGACAACAGCTGAAAGAGATAAATTCTATATTTGACATTAGCTGGATCTTTTCTCACAGATTGTTGAATATCAGCTAAGGCTTGGTCAAGATTGCCGTCTTTTAAGGCTTGTTCACTGTTCAACATGACGCTATCCCCGGTTTATTTAAATCCGTATCACTATAAAAGTGGGCGGCCTAATTCTACTTAGTCAGATTAGAAGAAAGACCGTCATACCCGCCGGGAAGCGGGTATCCAGTGCCATGGATGGCGAGCTTCGAACCCTCCATGGAGCCTGGATTCGGCAATCCATGCCGGAATGACGACCTTCGGTCATGTGAAACCTGAAATCTTAAAAAGTAGAACTAAACCGCCCGCCCATTCATAAGGATTAAAGTATCCTTTAACCTGCTAACTCAGGAAAAACCGGACACCATCAGATTTTATTTTTTACCTTGTTAACACTTAAATCCCAACCTTTTGCTTCACCTTTTTTAGGAGTACCGCCTTTTTCGAATTGGTTATACTGCATGGTTATACCAATATAGTTAATGCTGAACGATTCACTCGGTCTGTCGCCACCACTGCTCATGCTGTAGCTGCTTATGATGGGGTTTTCCAGAATAATTTCGAGATACTCCTGGCCTTCAGCATCTTTGCCACCCGTTTGAATCAAATGAATCGTCGCTTTGGTGAGCGATTTTCCGCAGGTGGCTTCCTGCATTAACTGAGCAGAAGCTACGTCCATGCTTTTAGTGACAGTAACCTCAGAGAAAGAAGGATTGCTGGTATCACGATCAACACCGGCGCCGCTGGTACTTATGGCCCTGCCTACGCCCCATTGCAATGAATCCAGGGTTATCCAGCCTTCATGCTTGGCCGTTTTTGAATCACCTTTTAGTTCCGGTTCAAATTTTAATAAAATCATTTTTTATCTCCTCGAAATAATACGACTGAAAATCAATGTTTTGAGTAAACCCTGTTAGGCATTTACCCCTTTCATCTAAATATTGCCTCTACCCTTTTACACTCAGGCTACCTCTAACCAAAAGGCATTCCCTCGTTATGCCTTCTATCCGAAAACAGTTAATCAAAAACTTAACCTCCTTTTTGTGAAGGTAGTTTGGAGGTTAATCGCAAAGAAACGGTTAAACCTTCCAACTGATAATGCGGCCTTAAATAAAACTTTGAAGCATAGTAACCGGGATTACCCTCAACTTCTTCAACCACGACTTCGGCGGCGGACAAAGGTCGAATGGCTTTATCTTCTTCCGATGCTAATCCCGGATTGGTTAACACATAATTACTGATCCAGCTATTCAGCCATCTTTCCATATCGTCACGCTCTTTGAATGAGCCGATTTTGTCTCGCACGATACATTTTAGGTAATGGGCAAAACGGCAGGTGGCAAACAAATAAGGCAGTCTCGCAGCCAGATTGGCATTGGCTGTTGCATCGGGATCATCGTATTCAGCCGGTTTATGCAGCGATTGCGCCCCGATAAAGGCGGCAAAATCGGAATTCTTTTTGTGTATCAACGGCATAAATCCGGATTTAGCCAACTCGGCTTCGCGGCGGTCACTGATTGCAATTTCGGTGGGACACTTCATATCGACGCCACCGTCATCCGTCGGAAATGTATGCACCGGTAAGCCCTCGACAGCACCGCCAGACTCTATGCCGCGAATTCTTGAACACCAGCCATAAAGTTTAAATGAACGGTTGATGTTGGTCGCCATCGCATAAGCAGCATTTGACCAGGTGTAGTTATTGCTGTTAGCAGCTTCGGTATCTTCTTCAAAATCAAAGTCTTCAACAGGATCGGTTTTGGCGCCATAGGGTAAACGGGACAGAAAACGCGGCATTGCCAAACCCAGATATTTTGAATCATCAGCGTCACGCAATGAACGCCAGGCGGCATAATCCGGAGTAGAAAATATTTTGGTCAAATCCCTGGGATTGGCAAGCTCGGCCCAAGAATCCATTTGCAACGTTGAAGGTGCCACGCCGGTTATGAAAGGTGCGTGGGATGCCGCCGAGATTTGTGCGATTTGTCCTAACATGTCGACGTCTTGCGGCGAATGGTCAAAATAATAATCGCCCATCAAACAACCGAACGGTTCGCCGCCAAATTGACCAAATTCCTCTTCATAAAGCTTTTTAAATAAAGGACTTTGATCCCAGGACGTTCCCTTGAATTTTTTAAGCGTCTTGCCCAACTCATTCTTGGAAATATTCATAACCCGGATTTTTAGCATTTCATCCGTTTCGGTGTTGTTCACCATGTAATGAAGCCCACGCCATGTGCCTTCCAACTTCTGATAATCGGCGTGATGAAGTATCAAATTGACTTGATCGGTGAGCTTCTTGTCAATTTGAGCAATGATGGATTGGATAGATTGAATGGCATCGTCCGACACCAGCGACGTATCTTTTAAAACGAATTCAGCCAGCGTTTGAACCGCATTTTCAACTTCTTGCTTGGCTCTGTCAGACTTGGGTTTAAATTCCTTATTCAATAACGATGAAAATTCGCTGGCTTCGCCGACTTGTTCAGTGACTTGCGCTTCTGTAACTTTTTCTGTTTCTGCCATGGCTTATTCTCCCCCTTCGACAGTTTTATCAGTCGGTTTGGGTGCTGCGGTGAGTGATTGCAAAAGTGCCGGATCGTTAATGACTTTGGCAATTAATTCTTCTGCGCCACCCTTACCGTCCATGTAAGTCACCAGATTCGCCAGTTGTGTTCTCGCTTCCAGCAATTTGTTGAGCCCATCCACTTTTCTTGCAACGGCTGCAGGCGAAAAATCGTCCATACTGTCGAAGGTAATGTCTACATTCAGATTACCTTCCCCGGTCAACGTATTCGGCACTGTAAAAGCCACTCTTGGTTTCATTGCTTTCAGTCTGTCATCAAAGTTGTCGACGTCGATTTCAAGCATTTTTCGATCTGCGACCGGAGCCAGCGGATCAGCCGGTTTTCCGGAAAGATCAGCCAGAACCCCCATCACAAAAGGCAACTGAACTTTTTTCTCTGCACCATAAAGTTCAACATCGTATTCAATCTGAACTCTGGGCGCACGGTTACGTGCAATAAATTTTTGACTACTTTCAGCCATTGACTGTCTCCCCAATTAAAAAAAATACACAGTGGTTGCTAACTCAAATGATCTCTGCTCACCCCTCCAATTATGTTGGGTTTAGTTCTACTTTGTAAGATTTCAGATTTCACATGACCGAAGGTCGTCATTCCGGCATGGATGGTTCGAAGCTCTCCATCCATGGCACTGGATACCCGCTTCCCGGCGGGTATGACGGTTTTTCTTCTAATCTGACAAAGTAGAATTAGGTGCTTGATTGAAAAAGCTTCTGTAGCAGGAATGTTGCAGAGAGCTACAGGACGATTTCACGCGTCCTTTGAAATCAAGCGCCTACGCCCTCAACTCAAAGCGGGCTGGCTCTCACCTCAAATCTTTTATTCATCCTCTTCTTCATCTTTTACGCCTCTGATTAAATTAGCCTGACTCATCCCGTCAGGTGCAATATCCTTGAGCGCATCCATAAAACTTTTACCCACCAGCCGCAACGCTCGTTCCAAAAAGATCGGCACCGGACTGGACGGTTCGTTTTTTTTGTAATAGTCGCAAATTAATTTGAGGGCGTTGATGACATCCTGATTATTATTGATGGCGCCTGAAATGGATTTTTGCGCGGTCTGTTGTTTCGGTTTATCGCCGGAATCACTCTCACATTCTTCCTGCGCATCAGAATCAACCGAATCATTAACACCCAGTGTATCCAACCAATTTGACATAACGCCGTTGATCTCTTTTAACAGATGTCTCAACTCGTCAAAATTTGGCGCATTACTGATCCCCACCGCTTGCGTGACAAATTTTTCAAGGCTGTTCAGACTGTCAAGACTCTGTGCAATCGAAGCTTTTTTTTGTTGAAGCGCTTCGCTATCGGCGTCTTGAACGGCCGCCTCAATGGTTGATAAACTGACAGCGTTTTCAATTTTTGAAACAGTCAGTTTTTCAGTTGCAATCAGTACATCTCTGAGTGTGAACCGCCCAATGGCTTTGGACTCAACTAAAGGCGCACTCTGTAATGGCCTCAAAATAGTTTCCTGATCGCATAATGACATCAGGATATTGACGCGCTCGGTCGGGTCGTTGTCATCGTCGGGATCCAGTCGCGGATAGAGGCTATCCCATCGCTGCTGGACTAAGGCTTCGATCAGCTTAAGCCCGGCATGAAATCCCGAAACACCCTCGACAGCGATCAGCGATCGAAGATAATAAATCAGGACCCGCAAATCCCTTGTACGCTCAAGCAAAGCTTCAGAACTTTTTTTAATCTCTCGCCAATTAGGTGGCTCAGCTTCTACCAAGGTATCGCCGATTTGCTGTTCGGGTTTTCCTTTAATATCCTTTTCCAGTGCGATAAAGTCCGGATCATATTCAAGATCGTCACCACAAACATCATCCGGATCTACATCCTGCAAATATTTTTCAATATCGATACTCAATGAAGTGACTCCTTTTAAAATTATTGCTGTAACGTAAAAACTACGGCTGCCTGATATTTCACTATTTAGTGATTAAAATTAACCACAATCAAGCTGACGTTATCGCGAGCGCCCCGTTCCAAGGTAAGATCCATCAATGCTTTCACACTATCCTTTCTGCTGTAAGTGACGAGTATAGACTCAATCTCATCCCTGCTAAGTTCTTTATCCAATCCGTCACTGCTTAATAAAAACGTATCGCCGGGAAAGACATCCGTTGTTTCACAGTCGAGGTCCAAGTCATCGTCTGCACCTACAGCTCGCGTAATAATATTAGACTGTTTAACGCCCCATCCTGATAAAGAAACCGAACCCGGCGATAAGTTATCGTCGTTGTAACAATGATCTCGTGTCAGTTGCACCAGTTTGTTATTTCTTAACCGGTACAGTCGGCTATCACCTGCCCATAAAAAGGCACAGCGATTCAGATCACCAATCAAAACCAGAACGGTACTGCCGACAATCCGATCTTTATAATGACTATCGGCATAATCACGTAACGCCGCATTCACATTTAACAAGCTGCTGCGAACGCTTTCAACATAAGCGTCCAAAGAGGCTTGGGGTGGAATTTTTTGTAAGGTATCCACGATCATTTGACTGGCCACATCGCCAGCCGTATGACCGCCCATTCCGTCAGCAACCACCCATAATCGCGCGTCCGGCCGGTCAAGGATGGCATCTTCGTTAAACTTTCGACGTTTACCGATATCGGTTATCGACCAAGACGCCCAACCCGAACAGAGGATGACCGGCGACTCGTTATTCTGTATAAACCGTGGCACCGTATTCTGTTCTGATTCGGAGACGTCTGGGGATGACCCCGTTTGCAAACGTTCATTACCAAGCGATTGCAGGGATTTATCCTGATTTGACTGCACACTCTTTTTTTGAATATTCCATCCGCGTTCCCCAACGTTCCCGGTCAACAAACCTGAAAACGCAGAAAGGGGGGGCATACCCTCGCAAACCAGCAAGGCAGTTGGCTGCTCGTCAGAGCCTAAGGTACTCCATAAACTATAGCCCCGTAGGGACTGATCCAATAGCACTTCACTCAGGCCGGCAATGGCTTCAGACATGTGGTCAGGGCGATCCAACGTCACATAAAACGCATTTTTTCCGGAATGATCCAGGGACTCTTGAGTTGCGCCAGCTTGAATAGCTTTGAATTCCGGAACGGCAGGAAGGTTTTGAACCAGACGATCGAACTCCTCTGTATCCAGGCTGTCCTCCAGACCACTAAGTGCTGCAGCTTCCAGATGTTCAAACCAACCGGATGATGAACAGAACAAGTCAGGCAGATAACCCTCCTTCACTATCCGGGCAGCGACCGTGAGCGGAAAATAACGTCCAACTTTATCGACGCTGGGCATCAAAATACCGGCCCAGGCTGATTGACCGCAAACACACGGGCTTAATACGAATCGCCAAATGGGGGCGCTGATATAGCTGTTTAACCAGTGATTACCCAATTCCTCCCGGCTGGCAGAAATTGAACTTTGTAACCAATTGTCCCAAGGGGTCAAAAAATCACGCGGTAAACGGCGAGAAATAAAATCACCCAACATGGGTAGTTTGCCGTAAAACCCGGGTTCCGAATGCATAATGGCCGTCACAGACTTAACGGAAATTGAAAGTTTTGCAATTCTCTCAGTGCAAAAGGATTATCGACACTGGTTGCGCTTAATTCATAACCGGCTTGCAGTCCATCGATATCAAACGTCAGTAAAAATTTATCCTGGGCGGTAATTTGTATACCGGCTTTATCGAGCACTCTAAACCAGGCCCAAGGCCCCTCCTCCGCCCGGCTGACTTGTTTGCCATCCAGCGTATCGAAACCGAATCGCACGGACCCGCTTCCGTCAGTTCCGGGCCACTGTAACTGAGTGCTTCGGGTGGGTCCATGCCGGTAATCCGATTGCTGGCCTTCCAGGTTCAACCAGAATCTGGATGCGTTGGCATCTAACGAAACCGGTTTCAGATTAAACTTGACCAAAGGCATCTGGCTTCCGCCTTGAAAGAAAACCTCACGAATCTTATCGGCATATTGAAACTGAATAAGGACACCGGGCGCTATGCCGATAGATTGATTATTTTGAGCAATCAACTTCCAAGTTTTGCCACTTGTGTCAACAAAAGCCTTGAGATGAGTATTGAAAAACTGGTCCAAAATCCCATTCGGTGCAAAAAAACGGCTAAAGTCTTGCAGTGCTGTATCCCGACTGCTGCGTTTGGAGAAGGGATAACGGCCTTCCAATCCCGATTTATAAAGCGGCAACACTTCGCTCTGCCAAAGCTTATTGAGCTGAGCCTTGCTGGATCCCATGATAATGTTCAGATTGCCGCTGGATAAGGTTTGAGTCATGCTTTTTAACGGCTCAGGCAACCGGGCTGACTCCATCTTCATGCGTGTCATCACATCACCGCTTCCGCCCCCTTCGCTGCGCTGTGCGGCAATTTTGATAGCCGCCCCGCCGCTATCGGAGGTACTTCCCAAATCGATCATAAAGCCATACAACTGTCCGAGTAAATTGATGGTCTGATCCAACGGGGCGCCTGCTCCGCCAACGTTTCTGACTAACGATGTCAAAGGTTGAAAATATTTTTCGACTGCAGTTCCAGGGGGATCTGAGGGAAGATTTCCAGCATCTTCCGATTTAACGGTCTTCAAGAGTTTCTGTGTACGTGCATCTACAGTCTGTTCCGCACCCTCCTTGACTGCAGTCAATGCATCTAACGGACTGGGTGGTTTACGGGTCAGTGACGTTTCGTTATCCAGCGCCAGCAGCAGCAGACGAATGGGCGAATCGGGTGCAGAAGCAAATTCAAGCACTTCTATTGATTGCTGGATAGAGCTGATATTGCTGATCTTTATATTCTGCAGAAGATCATTCCAGTATTGAATAAAGTCTTTATCATAATACCCCTGGACATCCTGCTGAAGACGATCGGGATCCGGTGCGCTGACTTTGGCGGCCTCACCCAAGACCCAGTTCTGATCGACGGTTTCCTTGGCTAGCTGCTGGTTTTGTTTTAAAAAAACCTGATAGAAACCGTCATGCGTAAACAAGTAAGGGATAACCTGTTCTTCCAGACGGCCATTAGCCAGCGTAAACACCCGCGTCGCATTCGGACCCAAAGCATCAAGCACCTTATAATCGCGGCTCTTATCCTGCAACGCTTCGCTTTTGATACGTAAATAGACTTGTTGAGCAACCGGCACCCTATTTAGAATTTGTCGGGTTGAGGCGACCAGGCGCGGGTCAAGCGGCTGAGGTTCGATTTTCAGTTTCAACAGATTATCCAGATGTTCCAGCAGCTTGACCTGAACTTCATCGGAATAATTTTTTTCCCAATCAACAGCAATCCAGGGCCGCACCAATCTGGAATCCAGTCTCTCCGGTTCGCCCAGCATCAAATAAATTTTCAATAGCTCGTACAATATATCCGGACTTTTGGCTTCCTCTCCGGTAATCCGTTGTTCAAGTCTCTCTTTTATCAAGGGTAAAAATTGCTTGAGCAACACCTGTTCGTAGGTTTCGTTGATAACCGGTTGCAGTTTACTGCCCTGATAAAGACCGAAGCGCATGGACCAAGGAGTATCTTCCGGGTAAACCTGAGCAACCTGCTGCATCGCATTCATCCGCTGCAACAACGCAGAAAAATCGGTTTGGATCGGATAACTGGCGGCGGTCTTCTCGAATTGTTGAATTTTATCGTCCAGATCGGACAGCGCCGATTGGTTGCGGGTGTAGCTGGTCGTCCATAAGGCGACCATTACCAGCGTCAGCGCTAACGCCGAACCGTAGGCAGCTTGCCGCAATAAAGCCTGATAGCGCTCGACCCGTTGATTTAAGCCGGCAATCAGCGCCTCTTCAAAAATCACTTCTTTCAGCAGACGGGTAATAAAAAAACTTTTACCCTTCCCGCTAAACATCGGTGCCGAAAAACGATCGAGCTTGAAAGTACTCGCCAATATACCCATCAACCGATCGATGGGTGTGCCTTCCTGCGTGCCGCTGGTTAAATAGATTCCCCGAAGAAACGGCGCTTGCTGGTAACGGTTGGCACCGTAACATTCTTTGAGAAATTCAAGCATATTGCCTTTTAACAAAGCCATGCGTTGCGGAAAACCGAAGATAAGATGCCGTCTTTGCAGATCCCGTTCTTGCTGAAGTCTTTTCGGCAGCCGTTCATTCAGGCGCTTCAACATGGCATCGAAATCATCACCTACCCTGGAAATGATGTCGCACGGATTGTTCTGATCTTCCCCCGGAAAAGTAACACCCCACACTTGAGCTCTTTCATCCTTGCCCAAGTCAGCAAAAAAATCATTGAATCCTGCAACCAAATCGCATTTGGTAAACAACATGTAAATCGGAAAACGAATACCGAATTGTTCATGCAATTCCTGTATTCTCTGCCGTATCGCTTGGGCATGCTGGATTCGTTCTTCTTCGGTTTGCTTGATCAAATCCGACAAACTCATGGTAATCAGCACACCGTTGACAGGGCGGCGGGGCCTGTGTTTTTTGAGCAGATTTAAAAAACCCAGCCAAGCGGCCTTATCGACCGCTTCATGGCTGTCTTGGGTCGTATAGCGTCCTGCGGTATCCAGCATGACGGCCTGATCGGTAAACCACCAATCACAGTTGCGCGTGCCGCCTACGCCTCGAATTGCATTTTTACCGAATTTATCGGCTAGAGGAAATTCAAGCCCCGAATTAATCAAAGCGGTGGTTTTACCTGAACCCGGGGGGCCGATGATGATGTACCAGGGCAACTCGTATAAATACTGGCGGCCCTGGCCTGTTTTGGTTTTAATCTGTTTTAAGGTGTTAAGCGCCTCATCAAAATTTTGGCTGATAACGCCGATTTCTTCCTTTGATTCCGTCTCGGTTTGATCGGTAACCGCATCCGCCGCAGATCCTGATCCGGCCAAGTCATCGACCATTTTGTTATTGGCACGGTTGGCTTTAATCTGAATCCTTAAATTATTCAGCCCCCAAACCACAAACACAATTAACAGCGCGATGAGCCTGGACACTTCCGACTCCAGCGGCGTATGACCCGCTATCGCAATGAGCGGTCCAAAAAACCACAGTAAAAGCGCAATTGCAATGATGCCTAATAATTGAATAACCCACTGTTTCTTGAAGAAATCGATGATTTTTTTCACACTTATCCCTTATATCCTCAAAAAATAATATCAACACGCCGGTTCATGGCTTTGTGTTCGGCGCTGTCATTCGGAACCAAAGGCTGGGTTTCCGCCCGGCCTTCTGATGTGATGGTCGCGTTTACGCTTACATTGCCGCTTAATACCTTGGCGACCGATTGAGCTCGCGCTTGCGATAAATCCCAGTTCGATGGAAATCTTGCCGAAAAAATCGGGTCGCTGTCGGTATGTCCGACGATCAGGATGTTATCGGTGACTTTACTGAGCGCCTTACCGATTTTGTCCAGCAATGGAAAATAGCGGTCGGTGATGTTATCGCTTCCGGAACTGAAAAATCCCTTGCCCATAATCCGTAATATGATTTTCCCGTTTTTTCTATCCAGGGCAATTTCACCCCGCGCTATTTCAGGCGCTAAAAACGTGTTGATATCGTCGTACAATGAAAAAGCCGGTTCAGCAGCTGCCGCTTGCAGCTCGGGCGCCGGGGTAATGTCCGGGGCTGCAACGCTGGTCTGGAAGGTTAAACCGTCTTTGATGGTATAAAGTTTTGCCAGCAAGGGACTTGAAGCGGCATTGATCAGGTAAAGAAATCCCAGAAAAACCAGCATCAGCGTCACACCCACCACTGAACCAATCACCCATAACGGGACCAAACGGCTTAAAACATTGCGTTTGTCTTTGATGCCCTGCCAGCTGATCGATAATTCCTGTTCGTAATCGCCACGTTGTCTTTGAATGATCTGGTAAAGATTTTCCCTGACTTCTTCAAGACGGGTCATTCCGTGTTCTTGTACCCGGTACTTACCTTCAAAGCCAAGGCACAGGCAGAAATACAGCAACTCAAGCAAATGCAAATGCGTGCCGGGTTGTTGCATGATGTTTTTTAATATTTGAAAAAACTTCTCACCGCCCCACGCTTCTTTATGAAACGTGATCAAAAGACTTTGCGTACTCCAAAGACTGTTATTACCCCACGGCGTGTTGAGCACGGTCTCATCCAGTAACGTACACAAACAGTAGCGAGCCGCCTGGACCTGATCTGCCGGAACACCGCGCTGTAGCGAAGTGGTTTCAAAGCGTTTCACTTCATTGATGATACTGGTTCTTAGCCCGGCTATATCCGGATGTGATGCAGTGTTGCGTAATTGAGCAACCAGAGACAGTAACGACAATGCACATTGGGTGAGTGGATTGGTATCCGAATGGCCTAACTGTTCGTGTAGCCCTTCAGGAAGCGCAACAGGCGGGGAGGCTCGAACTTCAGACGGTTTTGGGCTGACCGGTTCTTGCGGTTTCGGTTTTCGGCCGCCCGGGTTAGGTCTGAGTATGGTTTTGTCATCGTCGATGTAATTTCCGAAGGGGTCGTCTTGATTCACTGTCATTACCCGTTTTTGATTGCCCAAAACTCTAGTTCAAGGCCCGGAAAATCTCCGGCAATATGAATGGCAAAACCGCCGGACTGATACATCTGCTTCCAGAGTTCGCCCTGTTTGTTCAGCTCGAAATAAGCAAATCCGGCATGATAAGGAATTTGTCTTGGCGCGACGGGTAAAGGATGGATGGTGATACCCGGCAGCGCAGAACGAACCAATTGCTGAATTTGCTCAACCGGCCCTATTTTGACTTGCGTCGGAAACCCGCTGCGCAATTGCTCTTTTGTGATTTGAGCATTGACCGCCAGCACAAAAACAGCGTCTTTCAATAAATGAGGATCGGGCACTTTGGCGCCTCGAATACCGTACTTTGGAGGGGTCAGTGGAATCGGTATTGCATTTTGTTCCAAAACCGAACTCAGCAGATCGCGCAATTCGCTCATGACCCGGGCAAAAGTGAGCTGCAAATCATCGTGCTGATAGGGCGGAAAACTCACCGGACGCTTGTTCGGCTTACAAAATGTAGACAGTTCGCCGGCAAGCTGGACAGCAAGACGGTAGAAACTTTCCGGATGAAAAGCCGGTATGTTCTGCAGATGTTCAAACAAGGGTTCGACACGATTCACTGTTTGCAAAAGCATAAAATCGGCAATTTCGGCCACGCCGCCTCTTCCCGCTTCGCTTGCTCTGCCGCCCAGCGCTTCGCCCCGGGTATGCAGTAAACCGGATAATTCCTTGATGAAACTTTTTAATATCGGTATTGCATTACAATCAACCGAAGGAGGTATGAATTGTTCATCCAGGATGACATTTTTATCAATCCTCGACTCGATGATGCGGGCAACTCCCAAACAGAGATGACCGGCACGCTCCTGTGATTCAAGCATCAACGAAGTATGGAGCTTACCGACTGAAACAGGCGAAGTGGCATTAGTACCGGTATTATGGTCTCTGACATCATATTCAACCGCATGATAGCGCGCCAGTTTGTTACGGACCTGATCGGTATCCACTTCAATGTTTCCAGGCTGACGGGTCGGCAACGACAGATAAATAATCGTATTTTGAGTATCGACGGAAATATCAACCGGCAAAGGAAGATCATCGTCTTCGGGCAAGTTGAACGGGGTTCCGTCTTGAAAAACCCCGCTGCATTCGGTTAATGAAAACTTGCCCATTGCCAGTTGGCGCGGGTCTATCCTGATTTTTTTAAATCCCCAGTCATAAGGATTAAAACCTCCACAGCGCTCCCGGATCAACGTTTCAATATAACGATCATGCTGCTGAAAATGTTGCGGGCGGAGAAACATACCCTCCGACCAGACAGTCCTGTTGTTTTCCGCCATGTTAACTAACACCTCCTCGTCACTGTCATTACTGTGCCATCAAACACATCCCGATTGCGAATGCGGTGAATTTTCAAATTGCAGCCTTCAGCATAGACCAAAAGTTTTATTGTAACTACCCGCTCCCTTGGAATAGCGGGTGTAGGTGCTTGATTGAAAAGGCTTCTGCAACAGGGATGTTGCAGAGAGCTACAGGGATGTATTCATGCGTCCTTTGAAATCAAGCACCTACACCAACAAAATAGTAGGGTGAGTAGTTAAGTTTTATTTTTTCTCGCCGAAGTCAGCGTGCTCATCTGAGCTTCATACGCTTCAACGAACGCGTCACCGAAAAAATTTTCTATGGCTTCTTCAGCAGCAACACCATACGACTCCTGGTATTTGTCCCAACACTTGGCTTTCTTTTGTAAAACGATGCCTTGCTCAAATTGTTTTTCTACCGTCTTTGGATCAAATTTTTTTAACAATTCATTCAAAGAGGCCTGGATGCCTGCCTGCATAGCCAATTGATGATTCATGATGTCGTCGAAGCCCTGTTCAATGGCTTCAACCGACCCTAAAAAACCACCTTCCCTGTTTTGAATCAATTGCTTGAGTACATCATCCGTGGTGACTGCAAATTTCAACGGGTTATTATTTGAGGCTCTGATGACCGTCATATTGACCCGAAACAGGCTTTTAAATTCTGCCCGGCTTCTTAATACAGCGACAGTGCCATCGACCATTTTTCTGAACATCTGGCCGATTCGCTTAAACGTCTCTTCAGCCGGTTCGGAGCTCATTATGCTTTGATCCAGTTGTGCACCGGACAAAAATGCATCGAACAACGCGGCTGAGGTCTGAGTTTTTTCCTGAGCGGAAGGCTTGAAGGGTTGCGAATGTTCTGGTTTTGCCTGAGATACCGGCGTTTCGACAATATCCAATAGACTGCCGGGCGCCTCAGGCTCCGGTTCTACAAAAACAGGCGTGGGTTTTGGCTCCTCGTTTACTGGCTCATCGTCTTTTGCAAGTTCAAGCGGCTCTTCTTCGAAAGGATCTTTAAAATCAAACAAGGAATCCAAGGATTGATTGCCGGAATCAACCGGCTTTGAAGCCTCCAAGGCAGGCGTGGATGAGTCGCCGAAAAGATCTTCAAAGCTTGAAATAACAGGCATATCATCCGGTTCATCGGAAGTTGACATGATGTTGGGCGCGACAAAACTGTCAAACAACGGAGATGCAGAATCCGGCAAATGACTCTGAAATTCAGCCTCTTTGAAGTTGTCACCTGAATTGATCAGATCGGAATGCTCAACATAAGCCTCATCGTCATTGACCAATAAGCGGTTGGCAAATGGATCATCGAGCATCGGCGAAAACACGTCCGGCTCATGAACCGAAATCGGAGCCGGTGTTTCCAAAAATTCATTTAAGAATGGCGAATCAGCCTCTTTAGGGGCCGCTGTAGCGGTTATAGTCACGCTGATTTCGTATTCACCGACCCGTAAGTGCGTTCCGTTAAACAATTGTTGAGTATTATTTTGCAGCGGTGCGGCGTTCATGTCGAAATAGACACCACTGAGACTGGTATCCGTCAGATAGTAAGCACCGTGCTCAAAGGAAATACGGGCGTGATGTCTGGAAACAAATTTTTCAGGATCACTGAGCACTAAATCATTATCTTCCGAGCGTCCGATGGACCCTCCTCTTTCGTCAACTGTCACAGTGACTGTTTCAGACAAAGGTTGGCCTTTATACGAGAGTAAGGTTAGCGATAAAGCCATAACAATCGTCTCTTGATGAAAGCGTGATGATTAAGAAGCATTGATTATATGTGCTTACTCACCTTTTGCCATAAAAATATAAATATAAATATCTGATAATAAAATTAATCGCCAGACCCCTTGGGTAAGCTTGCGTATGGCTTTATCGGTTTTTTCAAAGCCTTAAAATTTGACCCGATTCATACTTAAACGCTAGACTCGACCCAATACATTTTTTAGTCCCGAAACAATTTTATTCAACAATGAAATACAAACCTTTTTTCCTGATAACCGCGCTTTTTTTAATCACTTTTATTTTCGGTTGTGCGTCCACTGAGGAAGTTGCAGCGCCCAAACCAGCAGAACCCCCACCCCCCGTAAAACTCAGCCTTCAGCTTGAAGCAGGCTCGGCTTTGAATCCGGATGCTGAAAACAGGGCTTCTCCATTAGTCATACGCATTTATCAACTGGCTTCCATTGATAAATTCAATACCAGCGATTTTTTTGCGCTATACGATAATGACCAAACGTTGCTGGGCAATGCGGTCCAATATCGCCAGGAAATGGAACTTAAACCGTCAACGGATAAATCGCTGACACTGGACGTAAAACCGGATACCCGATACTTTGCTGTATTTGCTGCGTTTCGAGACCTGGATAATGCCCAGTGGCGGGCTGTTTTACCCATTCCTTTTGATCAATCTTCCGCGTTGAAGGTCTCGCTAGACGGGTACACGGTGAAACTTGAGAAGCGCTGAATAATTTGGCGGGAAAGAGGGTTATTCGGAACACTCGACTATAATCTTTCCTGATTAGGTATAATCTTCAGCCAAAACTGAAATAGTGTGATCCTATGAGTTCTAAAGGTGGCGTCGCCCCGGCATGGATTGCCGGGGTCCAAACTGCATGGATGCGAGCAGGGGGGAATCACTCCACGCTCAAAAGGATCGGTACATCCGTGTACACTGGATACCGGCAATCCATGCCGGTATGACGGCTATTTGAATGGCCATCCATTCCGATGAAAGTCATACGTAATTAGGTAATCTTTAACTCTTAACTTAAGTAAAGAGGCCAGCTATGTCAGGCACCATTTTTTTAAATCCCGCACCTGGTTTTAAATCCCCAAAAACACAGAGCCTCATGCTGGTCATGACAGGTTTGCTATTATTTGCTCCGGGCTGCCAGACCACCGATCCCAACAGCCCGGAAGGCATGCGAGCCATGGAGGGGTATAGCCCCGCTGAAACCGACAAGTTGTTCATTGTGGATTGTTTGTTACCGGGTCAGGTTAGAAAACTGGGCACACAAATGACTTATCTGACAGCCCGCAGAGCCATCAAAACCTCGGCGGGTGAATGTGAAGTTCGAGGTGGAGAATATGTTGCCTATGACCGCGCCAACCTTGCCAGTGCCCTCAAAATATGGCTACCTCTGGCACAACAAGGTGACACCGAAGCGCAAATCAATGTCGGAGAAATCTATGAAAAAGGCTTGGGAACGCAATCCGATCCCCGTCTGGCCGCTGAATGGTATAGAAAAGCCGCTGAAAAAGGTCACTCCAGAGCACAAATCAACTTAGGCTATCTCTATGAAAAGGGTTTGGGTGTTGAACAAAACATGACCACTGCGCTCAATTGGTATCGCAAAGCTTCCGGTCTGGACACCGGAGACTTGCAATTTGCTTCGGTTGCCACCTCTCAGGTCAACTCCCAGCATGAAGAGGAACTGGAAGCCCTGCGTCAGGACGCTGCACGACGTCAATTCGAAGCCGACCAGTTGCGCAAACAACTGACTGAAACCCAGTCACAACTCAAAGATCAGCAAGATGAGCTGGAATCGCTGAAAAATAATCTGGAATTGAAAAAGAAGTCTTTAAACGAGGAAAAAAACAAATCATCACGTAACGAATCCCGTTTGAAACAACTTGAACAAGAATTAAAGTCCACCCAGACCGAGTTCAACGAAAAAAGCAGCCAACTGTCCAGTATTGAAAAAAACCTTAAAACCAAAGAAAAATCCATCCAGCACCACGTCCAGTCGGCGAAAGTTCAACAACAAACGCTGACTGCAAAAGCCCCGCCAGCTCCCACCGCCTCAGTGAATCGGGATACTGATAATAAGCTGGAAAAATCTCGCATGGAATTGGCCAAAAAGGAAAAGCTGCTACAGGCTCAGGAAAAAGAGTATCAAACCATTTTAAAAGACATAAAAAGCAGCCTCGAAAACCCTTCCCAATCTTCGGCTGAGCCCAAACAGCGAGAACACTTAAGCGCCCAGAAAAAAGCCTTACAAACTCAGGGACAAAGCATAGCGTCACTCAAAAAACAAATCACGCTGGACCAGGAAAAAATAGCGCAACTCGAAAACAAACAACCCGTATTGATGGCTTTGGCCGCCCCCAATATTGAAATCCTCGATCCACCCATGGTTTTAACGCGGGGAATACCCAGTTTACAACTGAGATCGATTGCCAAAACTAAAGAAATAACCGGCAAAGTTGAAGCGCCTGCCGGGCTTAAATCATTTTTAGTCAATGATAAACCGGGAACAATCGACGACTTGGGTTATTTCCGTCTCCAGGTTACCGCGGAACAAACGGCATCGGCAGTCAACCTTGTCGCAATCGATCAATCCGGAAAAAAAAGCAGCCTTAGTTTTAATGTCGTCAGTCAAACGGAAGGTACATCGGAATCATCTTCTGAATCGGACGTGACCCCCAGCCGATCGGACAATGCCTATAAAGTCGATTTTGGGCATTATCACGCGCTTATCATCGGCAATAACGATTATGCCGAAATGCCTACACTCAAAACGGCAGTCAATGACGCCAAATCGATTGATGCCATACTTCGTCAACGATACGGCTACAAAACCACCTTACTGATCAATGCCAACCGACATAAAATTATGAGTGCGTTGAACACGATCCGTAACTCATTGAAGGAAAACGACAACCTGTTGATTTATTATGCAGGGCATGGCGAACGCGACAAAACCAGTCTGGCCGCCTATTGGCTGCCTACCGACGCGGAAGTCGACAATACCGCCAACTGGATTTCAAGCGACGATATCACGCAATACCTCAACATCATTTCAGCCCGGCATATTCTGGTTGTTGCTGATTCGTGTTATTCAGGCGCGATGACAGGCACCGCTATCGCACGTTTGCCGAATGAAATGCCGGAGGCCAAACGTGAAAAATGGCTTAAATTCATGACCACCCGAAAAGCACGAACGGTACTGACATCGGGAGGCGTCGCTCCGGTTCTGGACCAAGGCGCACAGCAACATTCTATTTTCGCACGGGCATTTATAGACGCGTTACAGAGTAACTCCGGAATTATCGAAGATTACGATATTTTCAGAACGGTCTCCAAACAAGTCCGCGTGTCGGCTGCACGAGTTGGCTTTGACCAAAGCCCTCAATATGCGCCGCTCAAGCATGCGGGTCACGAAGGCAGCCCCTTCTTTTTTGTACCGAAATCTTGATTACTGAAGTTTCCCAATAATTTCAAAAAGGAACTGCCATTCTGCTAGAGCTGCAGGAATTATCGATAGCGTCTGAGAAAAAGATGGCAAACCTATTAAATAAAGCACTGTCGAGTAAGGCTGGGGCGTCATCCCGGCAGGGATTGCCGGGATCCAGGACACAAGGACGTGCTACAGCTCTTGCCATCCATGGCTTCTGGTCACATGCCGGGCTGTCGTGCCCGGCACCCTTCGGGCGAGTGCCAATCCACTCCATGAGGATTGGTCCGGCAATCCCTGCCGTAATGACGGTAACTATTAATGCAAACAAAGCTCTCCAATAAGCCTGGACAACCCTATAAAAACTGGGAAACTTCAGTTGATTAAACACCGTCTAACTTTAGTAAGGCTGCACCGGCTATTTTCGATCAGTTTGACAATAGCCTGTGCAGCGCAACTTAACGGTTGCGCCACACCTTCTGAGTATTTTGCCGAATCGGCAAAAGAACTGGGCTTAACGGATGAACTGCTAAGCAGTCACGTTTTCGTTCATCGCATTTATGAGAATAAAACAGCTCAACAGTCAAACGATTACCCGGAACTGCATGTTTATCTGGACGGGGATGGAACGCCCTGGGAAAGCAACCGGCGAATCGCCAGCGACCCCACCGCCAGAAATCCGCTGATCCTCCATTTGATGGCGTTGGACAATGCACCATCCATTTTGCTGGGAAGGCCATGTTATTACGGTCTCAACCAATCGCAAAATTGCAGCCCACTCTTATGGACATCGCATCGATATGCCCTACCCTTGGTCGATAGTCTGGTGGAAGTTTTACACAACTGGGTACAGGACAAACGAGTCCAACGAGTGGTTTTGATCGGATTCAGCGGCGGCGGTGCTTTGGCGACACTGATGGCCTCGAAAATACCGGCAGTCAAGACCCTCATCACCTTATCGGCAAACCTGGATACTGCCGCCTGGACGAAGCACCACGGTTATTCTGAATTGAGCGAATCATTAAATCCAGTTCAGCAACCCCAATTACCAGCCACTATCAGCCAAGTCCATTTTGCTGCTGAAAAAGACACGAACGTGCCGGTCGCCATAGTCCGGTCTTTTGCCGACCAGCAACCTTCCGCCCGCTTTAGATCCATTAAAAATTATGACCATACGTGCTGCTGGACGGATCAATGGCCCGAACTACTCTCCGAGGCGCTGAATCAATGACGCTTACAAAACCGGCATCACCAGGCTGCGTAGCGCTTTACTCAAACTCAATAGTGGCAACAAACTGTTGCTGCTGGTTTGGCATACTTCCTTAAAAACCCGCTGATATCGGTTGTAGTTATTTTTATAAACAACATCATTCAATAACCTGGCAGGGCTGGTATGACTGGTTTCCAATGACTTTTGGGCCAATTGAACCAGCATTTGCTTAAGCTCCACACGCAAGTCACCGGCCGCTTTCCTCTCCCAATAATCCTGTAAAATCATGGCATCCAGCCGTTGCATCAGTTTATCGATGTCAAGCAGCGTCATAGACTCGTTTAAAACCCGATAGACTGTTTCAAAATCTCCATTCGTTTGATTCATCAGATAAACAATCAACGGAAAATCATTTAAATACGACAGGGCCACACACCGCTGAGCCAGACTTTCAGGTATGCCAGCCTGCACAAATTGAGCTATCTCTGTGTCACCTTTACCGGATGTACTCAATTTTTGTAAATAGGTCTGCAAACTGAGTTGATAGGATTTGATAAGCGTCTTATCGGGTTGCACTTTCTGATTATTGATCAGTGACCACTGGCACAATTGAGCCAGTGCATTTTCCAGTTTCAACAGCAAACTGTATTGATCATCAGCCGGAACGCGGTTATCCAGTTGATAAATTTGCTCGCGCAGACTGTCCGTCTCAAGCACCTGTTCAAACGTCAGATAGGCAGTGACGCTTTGGATCAGGGGGCATCGATCATTGTGCCAATTTAAAAAGCTAATGCCGGCCTGGTTAATGATTTTATTGCTGATAACCGTAGCTTTTATGGCTTGTGCCAGTGGATGTCCGGACAAATAATCTGCATAATTTCGAATGATGGGGTCCGGAAAATAAGACTGCAGGTAGGGATCGAACTCAGGCAAGTCAATGTCAGCCGATTCATCCATGATCTCCTGAGTCAGCATCATTTTACCGGCAGCCATTAACACGGCCAGTTCCGGTCTTGTAATGGCCTGATCCGTCCGGGCCATCACCTCTTTATTCAACGGAAATGCCTCGACCAACCGGTCCAGGTAACCCGCACCTTCCAATCGGGCGGCCAGACTCAAAAATACGTCGGCGCTGTGAAAATGTATTCGAAGCCGTTCCAGCGACAAGCACAAACTTTGCCGGTAATTGTCAGCCAGTACGCTCTTGCAGACTTCATCAGTCAGCGCTTCAAATTCGTGTTGGTAATCTTTAATCACCTGTTTCTTTTGCAGTCCGGTCAACAGGATTTTTAAATTGACCTCATGATCGGACGTATCCACTCCGGCAGAATTATCAATGGCATCGGTATTGATGCGGCCACCGGCCAGTGCATATTCGATCCGCGCTTTTTGGGTGAAGCCCAGATTCGCCCCTTCACCAACTACATGAGCCTTCAATTGAGCGGCATCAATACGTACCTCATCGTTATTTCTATCGCCCGCATCCTCATTTTTTTCAGAGGTCGCTTTGACATAAGTTCCAATCCCGCCCAGCCACAACAACTCGACCGGGGCCGAAAGCAGAAAACGGATTAAGCTCGCACCGTCCAGCGTTTTATAGCGTATGCCCAACCATTTACGCAGTTGCGGTGAAATCGGAATATCTTTGGCGTGTCGTGAAAAAACCCCTCCGCCTTCAGAGATCAGGTCACGGTTATAATCGTTCCAGCTGGATCCCGGCAATTCGAACAACCGTTGACGTTCGGCATAGGCCAGTTCCAGATTGGCCGGATCCGGATCAACAAAAATATGCTGGCCGCTGATGGCCGCCAACAGGCGTATCTGTCTGGATTGCAACATCCCGTTTCCAAAAACATCACCATCCATGCTGCCTACGCCGACAACCGAGAAGGGTTCATTTTGTATATCTTTATTGATTTCCCGGAAATGCCGTTTGACACATTCCCAGGCGCCACGGGCAGTGATGCCCAGCGATTTATGGTTATAACCACTGGAACCTCCGCTTGCGAAAGCATCACTCAGCCAGAACCGGTAACGTAAGGAAACAGAATTAGCCAAATCCGAAAATTGCGCGGTCCCTTTATCAGCCGCAACGACGAGATAAGGGTCAACATCATCGTAACGGACGATACCCGGCAATGTGACGGCTTCTTCGCCGATATAATTGTCGGTCAGATCAAGCAGGCCCTCCATTAACGTGACATAAGCCTGTTTGACTGCGACTTTAAAGTCTTCGCCATTACTTGTTGATTTGACGATAAAGCCGCCTTTGGCTCCTTTTGGAATAATCAATGCATTCTTGCTCATTTGAGTTTGCATCAACCCCAAAATTTCAGTTCTGAAATCATCAGGCCGATCCGACCAGCGAATGCCGCCTCTGGAAATCTTGCCGCCTCTCAAATGAATACCTTCCATGGTCGCAGCATGGACATAAATTTCGTTCTGCGGTTTGGGTGCAGGTAAATCAATAATGCCCAAGCTATTAATTTTGAACGCCACAAAAAAGTCATCGCTGTGCTGACGGACATGAAAATTACATCGCACCGTTGCATCGATCAGATTAAACAAGGTCCTCAGCACCTTATCATCATTAGCATCAGTCACTGCGGCCATGTTTTCGAGTAACTGCAGTTTTAAGGGAAACAGCGTCTGTTCTTCGCGCGCAAGAGGATCGTCACCGTCCAGTTCCGGATTAAAACGGGCGTCAAAATAGGCAAACAGATTTTTGGTAACCAGGGGATGATGCGTCAGCGCATGATTGAAACTGGCCATGGTTGTAGGATGGCCCAGCTGCAGAAAGTAATTGCGATAAGCCCTGAGCACATCGATTTGCTGCCAGGACATACCGGTCAAAACCAATAAACTGTTTAAAGAATCGTTATCCGCCTTCTCCTGCGAAATCGCATTGATTGCCTCCAAAAGCCGGAGTTTAAGCTTGCTGAAGCTTTCAATCTGGGTTTTAGCAGCGAGAATCGTAAAGCTTTTGATGAAGACCGGGGTGTCCTCAATATGAAAAACAAACTGAACCTGATCTTTTACTCTCAGTCCCAAATGCTTTAACACAGGAATGTATTCGTCCAGATAATGTTCCTGACGGCTGTAAAAGTGAAGCCGGTAGTCACGCCGGGCGTGACAAGGACTCAGCAAATTGACGGCTTGCCCCCCTGTTTTGACACAGGTTTCAATCGACATCATGTCCTTGACCGCAAACCGGGGCGGCATCAACATCTGATAGGACAAAGGAAAAACGGTCTGGTATTTTTGCCACAACACCGCCCCCTGCCCAGTTCCAAACGTCCTTTCTACCAATTGCCTGAATGAGGTTTTCCAGGGCCGGATGACCTTACTCAGTTCTCTGTCCAAACAGTCAATGTCGATATCGACGACCTGATCTGACGACTGCAACATCATATGCAAGCCGATAAATCGCCCGCAAGCCTGGGTATGAGACGATTTTTTTACACGGCAATTCAGCAAACTTGAAACTTTGCGTTCAACTTCCCGTTCGATATCCTGACGATACAACTGATTAGGAATAATGATGAGCAACGAAATGAAATCCGGATTAGGACTATCGAGAACCAGACATTTGACACTTTCAGACCGGCAAATGTAACTTTTTAACGATTCGATCAACAAATACAGTTGAGTCTGTTGGAGCAAAAAGCTCTCAATGATAGGAAAAACATTAAAAATATCCTTGAACTGATTAAATTCATAACTGTTTTCCTTAATACCCGTCTGTTTCATTGCCAAAGTAAATTTTTGGTCTAAAAAAGGAACTTTGCAGGCCAGACTGTTCAACTCATTGGCATTCAATTCGCCCCAAAACGCGTATTCTACCCACCCGCCTGGTTTGTTCTCTGACCTTAACCCGACATATACCAGAGATGATGGGCTCATGAAAGAGCAACCGGCCGGCAGATAATCGATCACAAAAGGCGTTGAACGGGCCAAAACATGCCGTAAGTGTTCGAGAAATAACTGTTCTTCCTGGGGATCTTTATCAACCGGGCAAAAATGAGAATACAGGGGAGCCAAATCTGAATCGGGCATCAATTCCATCGCTTCTAGCAATTTAAAAGCGCCCTGTTCAAACCAAACTAATAGCGGCTGAAAGCCAGCGAATTGGTCAAGTCCTATTACTTTTGCAAATTTATCCTGGAGTTCCGAATGATTTTCTTCCCATAGCGCAGACCATTCGAGAATGGCTTTGATCCGTTGGGTGATTGTGGTGCGCAATGATGCATCCGTAGTATCAATTTTTACCAGCATGATCATTTCGTTTACCCCTGATGTCGATTTCACATCCACTTTCAGGACCTGCTGTTCATCACGTTCTACATTCAGCACCCGGTAAAGCAGCAGTTTCAAGGGTAATTTGCTGCTGCTTTGCAAAGCCGTGATTGACTCGATGATATGTTCCGAGTGGGCACTCACAATCGCTATGATTTCCTGAGACTCTCCAGGCAGGCTTAGAACTCTTAACAGATACCGGCCTGATCGATCGATCAAGCAATCGGCTAATTGATCGATAATTGATGCTGATACCGCAGCGGGTAGCGATAAAATAAAATTGTCCCCGGTCAGCAACACCTGTGTCATCCGGTTCAGGAGACCTCGTTTGACGGCCTTGTCATGGTCATTGTATAGATCGCAAATAGACTGGATTTTTTGTTTTTGACGAGCGGATTTTAAACTCGTTTGACCGGCAGTTAGACGTACTTTCAAAGTCGCTCTCCTTATCTAAGCTTTTTTCTTATTTCCAGAACATTGACTTCGTCCAATCGCTTATAACTGACCGAATCCATTAACGTTCGTATAAAGTAAATGCCCATGCCGCCTTCCTGAGGGTGATCAAAATCAGGAATGGGCACATTCTCAAGATCAAATCCCTGACCATGATCGTATACTTTGATTTCGAGTACATCGTCCTGGATATTGATCGTGATTCTGACTTTATCCTCACCTTTGACCAAAGGACGACCACCCGCCGAATGTTTAATCGCGTTAGTGGTGGCTTCTGTCAAAACAAGATTGAGTTGATAAGCCAGGGCTTTTTTATCACCGGTATAGTTATCTATTTCCTTGCCAATACGCTCGCCGATGCTGCCGATCAAATCCAGATATTTGGTTTGGGTCGGAATAATTACATCAACCTGAATATCTGTATTTTCCATAGCAACTCCTAGGATTCAGCGGCAAAAACTTCGTCAACATCATTATAAATCTCAAAAACCCGGTTCAGGCGAGTCAACTCGAACATGGACAACACCTGTTGCTGCATGTTCGCTAACGCGAGTTTGCCCGCTTTGGCTGAAGCCTGCTTGTATCCCGCCAGTAATGCGCCTAAGCCGGAACTGTCGACAAATTTGACCTGGTCCAATTGCACGATAATGTTCAAGTTGCCTTGTTCAATCAAGTCCAAAATCCGTTCCTTCAATTCTCCGGAATTATGCGCGTCAACACGTTCCTCATTGATTTGAACAATACAGTAACCCTTTATTTCATGTTGTGTCAGATTCATAGGCGATTATTGGTTAATTAAAATATTATGTTGTCCTTTCCATTTTCAACAAATGACCCGGATCCATTAACTAAGCATCCTGGACCACCCCACTACTCAAATATCCAATTCATTACTGATTAACTTCTCAATGATTCATCACGGGCTCAATTTTATACCTTGAACCAGTTGTACCAGAAATATTGAAAATTGAAAGGCCGGCAAAGCTTTTAACTAAGCACAGGTCTCAGTCAATGACAGATCGAAAGAACCTATTTAATCTGAGTTATTTGAATCAAATCTATCTTCTTAAAACAATAAGCGAAAATAAGACGTTCTTATAATAGACCTATTGGAAAAAGATGACGATGCTTGCTATCTCACCTAGAATGACGATGACTTCAAAATAACTGATCCTTAATCAATACATGAATGCTCTATTCTATTTAACCGTTTTCCTTATCTTTTATGGATCGGTCTATCCGTTCAATTTTCATTATGTTCCTTTTGAATGGGATACCCTGTTAGGCCAACTTTATCAGCAGGATAATATTTTCGGATTAGGCGATCTGATTGCAAACGTTGTCTTATTTGTTCCCTATGGGGCCTTGGGGATTTTAAGGTATGAGTTTCATCGTCTGCCTTTAAAAAAAGCGATTCCTTTAGCTTTTTACGGAATCATTTTCAGTGCTGCCCTTCAATTGGTACAGATCTATTTACCCGAAAGAGTCTTGTCTTACAGCGATGTTATTTGGAATATGCTGGGATTAGTTATCGGCATTGGCGTGGGATGGGCAATAAGAAAAAAAACAAATTTAGCCCCTTCAAGACTCAGCTACTGGTATACCCCACCCGGTTTGATCACAGTTGCCTGGCTTTCCAGTCAATTAATACCTTTTATACCCACTCTTCAGTTTAACTTTATAAAAGATAATCTTAAACATTTACTTGAGTTACCTCTTTCCTTGAATGAAATATTTTTTGCACTGGCTGCTTGGTTGACAGTTGGTTATTGGCTTACCCAAAGCCATAAATTTACATTCTTTGCATTACTAGTTGCTTTTACAGTGGGTTCGAAGCTGATTATATTAAACAGTGATTTATCGATTAATTTTATTATTGGTTCCTTGTTTTCGATTTTATTGCTTTACCCCTTCAAACAACTAATCGCTAAAAATCACCAAACAATCGTTCTTGCATCATCTCTGTTCTTCCTATTAACGATTAAAGGATTAACGCCATTTGAATTTACATCAGAACCCAAAGCTTTTTTATGGCTACCCTTTTCCGGATTTCTTGAAGGATCCATGCTGGTAAATGCCCAGAATTTATGCGAAAAAACCTTTCTTTTTGGCAGTCTTATCTGGCTGATAAAAACCACCAGTTCGAGTATCAAAGCATCAGCCGTGTTGGTTTATATCTGGGTTTTCATCATAGAGTTGCTGCAAATATTTATTAGCAGCCATACACCCGAAGTCACTGATGCTTTGTTAGTCTTATTCATTGCTTATTTGCTACATACGGCAGATTACTTCGACGCCAATTTATCCCACTATAAAACCGAATCATTAAGGCAATCTACCGTTCCTCCTCCTGATAGGCATTACGAATATGCAAGTTCAATAGTTTTAGATAGACAGACGCTGCTGAATTTATTGATTAGGTGGTTGATCGGGGTAGTTGTTCTTACTGTATCCATTAAGTTTGTTTTAGGCCTTCCGCAAATCCCCTATAACGTCAGAGAAATGTTTCTCCATGATGGAAACATCATAAGCATCGCTCTATTTTCAAGCGCTTTGCTCTGGATAGGTATGAGTGGCGTAATATCAGCCAGGATGGCCAAATTTGGCTATTTTCAATTTTTAACTCTGCCTGCCAGCGTGATGCTATCTGGCCTTATAAGTCTAATACTTTTACAATTCAGCATTACAGAGGAAACACTTTCGGACATCACAGGATCAACCAATTTGATTTGGCAAGTGAATCAAAAAATGATTTGGGGACATTTTGGAATTAAATTGTTCGAATTGTTAAATAATCCATTCTTGATCAGTTTTATAGAGCGAATAGTTCGTTTTCTGGCGCTTTATAGTCCTATGATATTCTCACTTTCACTGTTTAATCTACTGACTGACCAGGCCAATAAGCAACCCACGCGCCTTCCATTGATGTTTGTGTATCTATTGTTGATTTCTTTACCATGGTTTTATCTGTGTAAAACTATCGCATTCACTTACTCATCTACAGACAACCTCAATGAATTGATTGCTCGGCCTGGTGAATATGAATTAGGTGGAGGTGGCTATATTTATCTTCTGCTTTTTTTAATCTCAATTAATTCAGTCTTGCTGTCGAGGATTAGTTTCAGAAGAGTAACCAAAGCCGGATTTATCCTGGCTTTAACTGTTGCTGCCATTCCTGCTGGGTGGTACTTATTGAATGAAGGGTTAGTCACAGAGTTCAAAAAATATGCAACTACCTATTCCGGTGTGGATTTCTTATTGGGGCCTGACCGGGAAAATCTGTTATCAAAAAATGATCTTTTTTGGCGCTGGACAGCCGTTCAATTAGGTTTGGTGTTTTGCTTAAGTTACGGCGGATCCATAATAAGTAGCGCCATAGATCGTAGTCCCAAAAAGAGCAATCTATAATATGGAAGTTGTTTATATCCCCAACACTAACAAGAAAAGTAAGTAGCCCTTTTGAATAGAAAAGTTATACGAGTGACGGACTACGTTCCACTTCATTAAGGCTACACACTGAGCGTTTGGGTACACAGCCTAAAAGGTGATACCCGTTGAACTTGAGTTTAATAACCCAAGGTCGCTTTTTTTATTCTGAATCCGCTTCGCTTGCAGATTCTTTAGTGGCTTCAGCTGCTGGAGCTTCATCAGATGCAGCCGGAGTTTCATCTACCTTTGGCGCATCGGCTTTAGCTGCAGATTTTGCAGGTGCTTCGTAAGGTTTAACAGTAAAACTTTTAGCTTCTGCTAATACTGCTGAACTCATCAACAAAGCAGTTAAACCAATGATTACGCGGGGCATTATAGTGTTATTCATTATTTTTCCTTATTAGAAACATTAAAAACATGAACTTAAGAAATCGAAAAACTTATTCTCCGCTCAGTGACTAGAACGGTTTATAACGTCATCGGGAGATTTAATCAGATCGACAACAAACTTGATTTGCTATCGTTTTACGAATCAATGGCCTTACGCCATTACCAAAGACAATCCAGAATATCTGATCCTTGTTCATCGTTTCCTGTTAGAACATCTCTTAAGATCCACATGGCTTTTATTACCATGCATCAGTTATACACCTATAATGCCAAATAGTTTCATATAGATTCTTTTTTATATTGTAGAGTGAATTTTTAAGCATTGAAAAATGCCTTCTATCAAAAATTCAAGCCATCGCGCTACCCCAAGTTTACTCAACCCAGAATCCTGCATTGGCATTTATCGGCCAATCCACTTAAAATAACTGCCATTGACAACTGACTCGCTAATTTATCAGCGTCTTGGATATTTAAAGCTCACGGACTATTGAATGACTGACTATAAACTGACACACCTTAAACAACTTGAATCCGAAAGTATTCACATCATACGAGAAGTCGCTGCGGAATTTGAAAAACCCGTGATGCTCTATTCAATTGGTAAAGATTCTGCGGTCATGCTGCATCTGGCATTGAAAGCCTTTTATCCCGGCAAACCGCCCTTCCCACTGATGCACATTGATACCACCTGGAAATTTCGCGAAATGATTGAATTTCGCAACAATCTCGCAAAAGATCTGGGGCTGGAACTGTTGGTTTATATCAATCAAGACGGGGTAAAGCAAGGCATGGGCCCTTTTACTCACGGCAGTAAAAAACATACGGAGGTGATGAAAACGGATGCGCTCAAACAAGCGCTGAATAAATATCAATTTGATGCAGCATTTGGGGGTGCCAGACGAGACGAAGAAAAGTCGCGGGCCAAAGAACGCGTTTATTCATTCAGAGACAAAAATCATCGCTGGGACCCCAAAAACCAGCGGCCCGAACTCTGGAATATCTATAACGGACGCATTGACAAGGGCGAGAGCATCCGTGTTTTCCCTCTGTCCAACTGGACAGAATTGGACGTATGGCAGTATATCCATATGGAAAACATTCCTATCGTACCGCTTTATTTCGCCAAAGAACGGCCCGTCGTCAATAAAGATGGCATGTTGATCATGGTTGACGACAACCGCATGCCGATAGGTCCTGACGATAAAGTTGAGATGAAAATGGTTCGTTTCAGAACACTGGGATGTTATCCGTTAACGGGCGCAGTAGAATCCCACGCAACAACTTTACCTGAAATCATCCAAGAAATGCTGCTGACTACCAGTTCCGAGCGTCAAGGCCGTCTCATAGACCACGATCAGGCCGGATCTATGGAGCAGAAAAAGCGCGAAGGCTATTTTTAATAGCCTGCATTCCAGCCTTTCGAATACGCTGTTTAATCATTAGTTAGCACCCAGATTTCAGGAATAGTTTCATGTCCCACCAATCAGACCTCATCAGTACCGATATTAACGCTTACCTTGCCCAGCATGAGCGTAAAGAATTATTGCGGTTTTTAACCTGCGGCAACGTCGATGACGGCAAAAGTACGCTCATAGGACGCCTTTTGCACGACTCAAAAATGATTTACGAGGATCAACTCGCGGCAGTAAAAGCAGACAGTGTCAAATCAGGCACGACCGGCGCCGGACAAATCGATTTGGCATTACTGGTAGACGGGTTACAGGCCGAGCGCGAGCAAGGGATTACGATTGACGTTGCTTACCGCTATTTTTCGACATCGACACGAAAATTTATCATCGCCGACACACCCGGGCATGAGCAATACACTCGCAACATGGCTACCGGCGCTTCGACGTGCGATCTAGCTATCATCTTGATTGATGCCCGTTACGGTGTGCAGACCCAAACCAAACGGCACAGCTTCATTACCTCATTACTGGGAATCAAGCACGTTATTGTGGCCATCAACAAGATGGACTTGATGGGTTACAGCGAAGAAGTATTTAATCAGATCAAACAAGACTACTTGACCTTTACTGAAAGCCTCCACTTGCACGATATTCGATTTCTCCCGATTTCGGCATTAAACGGTGACAACGTCGTTAATCCCAGTGAGCACATGCCTTGGTTCACAGGAATGCCTTTAATGGAATTATTGAATTCCATTGAGATAGCCACCGACCATAACTTTCAGGATGCCCGTTTCCCAGTGCAATATGTAAACCGTCCCAACCTCGATTTTCGCGGATTCTGCGGCACGGTTGCTGCTGGCGTATTTAATAAAGGCGACAAAATTACGGCCCTGCCTTCCGGAAAATCCAGCAAAATCAAATCCATTGTGACTTATGACGGCGAACTGGAACGCGCTTTCGCCCAAATGGCCGTGACTTTTACGCTGGAAGATGAAATTGACATCAGCCGCGGCGACATGATCGTTGGTAATGAAATTCAGGCCATGACGGTAGCCGATAAATTCAAAGCAACCATCGTTTGGATGATAGAAAAACCTCTGGCGCCAGGCCGTCAATACATTTTCAAAATGGCTTCGCGCAGCATTTCCGGTTCAATCGCGATGATTCATCACCGCATTGATGTCAACACCCTGGAACACCATGATGCAACCGAGCTCAAGCTCAACGAAATCGCCTCCTGTACCGTCTCGGTCAATGCGCCGGTTGTATTTGACTCTTATAAAAAAAGCAAAGGTACCGGTTCGTTCATCATTATCGACCGTCTGACCAATGTTACCGTTGGCGCGGGTATGATTACCGACAATGCTGACGAGTCTGAATTACTGCCGGTCACCGCTGAAGAACGCGCAGCGCGATTCGCTCAGATTCCCAGCATTATTCTGCTGACCGGAACCAAGGCTCAGGAAACCGCTTATATTCTGGAGCGAAAACTGTTTGATAACGGTCATGCTGCGACCGTGCTGGAAACCATGCTCACAGAACCCAAAGAATTTGCCGAAGCCATCAAAAATGCCGGATTACTGTGTTTGTGTGTGGGCCTAAATTACGAAATGGCCGACCTGAGCTTTGATACAAATACCTTATCAGCAGACGAAATTCATGCCGAAATGAAAATCGAGGGGATTATTCACTGATACTGGCCATAGAATTAAACACTTCAATACCCCACCCCATAAAGAAGACGATGTCCGCGTTAGTAGTTGAAAGCAAATCAACACCGTCATTCCGGCATGGATTGCCGGAATCTAGGTCACAAGGATGTGAAAGTCCAGCGCCATCCATGGCTTCTGGACCCCGGCAATCCCTGACGGGGTGACGCCCGCTATTAACGCGAACATAGCCATAAAGAAGCGTTGGCAGATCGTCCAAACTTTCCGGCAAGGAAAGCTTTGAGCAAGCATGATCTGCAACTTGTTCGCAGCATGCATTCCTAGACTTACAGTAAACTTCTAATATCAATTGTCTGAGTTGAAATACTCTGAATTATTACGAAAAATTCAACCTGCCACTGGCGCTCATCATGCCTTTCTCCCTCTACCGGTATCAATTTCAGGCAATGGGGTCGCCTTGCGAAATTCAGTTTTACAGCCCGAATGAGCAACTTGCGGCTGTAGTCAAAAATCATGTCATCTGCGACGTTATAGCGCATTGTGCTTAAATACTCGAGATACCGAGAACTGAAGTTTCCTAATAATTTCAAAAGAGAACTGCCATTCTGCTTGAGCTGCAGGAATTAACGATAGAGTCTGCGTAAACGGTGACAAACCTAATTAATGCGGCGTAATGGCGGGTCATTTATTGAATCGCTCAACAAAGCAAACAACTGTCCTCGGCCCGTTATTTCATTTGTCCATTGCCTGATTTATATGTATATTTAAAATCTTTATTTGAATATACCTAATTCAATGACTGATTCAAATCCAAAACCGTTGAAAACCCGGATGCGTCTTTTAATCACCGCCAGCCGGATTTTTGCCGAAAAAGGTTTTCAGGAAACAACGATTGCCGAAATCTGCGAACAGGCTCAGTCCAATATTGCTTCAGTCAATTACCATTTTCGGGACAAAGAAAGCCTTTATCTGGAATCCTGGCGCTATGCTTTCCAACAAGATCTAGCGCTTTACCCATCGGATGGCGGCGTCGCTTCGGACGCTCCGGCAGAGCAACGTCTGGCCGGTCGCATCCGTTCTTTGATCGCTCGTATCGCCGCAGAAAATTCGCATTTTTTTGCGATTATCAACAAGGAAATGGCTCAACCCACTTCGCTGCTGCCGGAAATTCTCGAAAAAGAAATCAATCCCCAACGCCAGGTCATGATCACACAAATTAAGGAATGTCTGGGACCGCAAGCGAATGACCAGGATATTCACTTTTGCCACGCCAGCATCATTGGCCAATGTTTTCATTTGCTGCAACTCAAGCACATGAAAAAGACCTATCCTGAGCGCAGACACTATCCGGAACTGGAAAACCCGGTGAGCTATGCCGAGCACGTTGTACTCTTCACTCTGGCCGGTATCCGGGCGCTTCGCAACCGTATAGAACAATCCAGCGGAGACAGCGCATGCGCGCAATAAAGTGTCCAGTCGTTATGATGCTGCTTTGCCTGCTCAGTGCCTGCAGCGTCGAGGTCAAAGAGTTTAAGTCGCCGGTTGCGGTAAACGAATCCTTTTCATTAACCGGCAGTGTTCCATTGCAGGAGCGCTGGTGGCTAAGTTTTAACGATACAGCGCTGAATCAGCTTATCGATAAAGCGCTGCAGCAAAATCTTGATCTTATCGCCGCTTATGAACGGCTCAAACAGGCACAGGCCATCGCTCGCAAGACCGGTTCAGAACTGATTCCCGCCCTTGACGCCACATCCAGCCTGAGCCGCAGGGATGGGAATGAAACGCTAGGCTTACTCACTAACGATAATTTTTCGCTGGGCCTCATTGCCAGTTACGAGCTTGATTTGTGGGGCCGCATCAGAGCCGGTACTTATGCTGCCGAACAGGATGTTAAAGCCTCCGAACAGGATATTCATACCGCGACAATTGCCTTGTCTGCAGAAATTGCACGCACCTGGTATCAATTGATAGAACAACAGAAACAGTACAATTTACTGACTGAACAAATCGTCATCAATGAACAATATGCCAACTTGATTGAAGTCAGGTTCAGGGGCGGTCAAGCGACAGCGGCTGACGTATTTCAGCAACGCCAATTGCTGGAAGGCGTGGTTGGCGACCGGTACACCGTGCTGGCCAACATTGAGGTTCTGAAAAATCAACTGGCGGTTTTAATCGGCCAATCGCCTGGAACGCTCGAAATTGCGACCAGTGATCGTTTTCCTGAAATAAACGGTTTACCGGATACCGGATTAACCTCGGATTTGATTCAACGCCGCCCCGATGTCCTCAAAGCCTATTTCCGGTTGCAAGCGGCCGACCTAAGAGTAGCGACTGCGATTGCCGACCGTTTTCCAAAAATCGGCCTGTCGGCAGGGATAGACACCACGGCACCGGATCTTCAGGACTTCTTTAATAACTGGATGGCGACACTCGCCGGCAATCTGGTTTTACCGTTGATCGACGGTGGCCGCCGTATTGCGGAAGTCGACCGCACCAAAGCCGTAACTCAAGAAGCGCTCAATCTGTATGGACAAAGCGTGTTGCAGTCCATCAAAGAAGTTGAAAACGCCTTGGCTCAAGAAGGGAGACAACATCAACGCCTGGACAGCCTGAAACAGCAACTGCGTTATTTGAACGAAGCCAATAACAATATCCGGATTCGCACCGCTTACGGTGCTTTCGATTTTCTCCGCGTACTTTCGACGCTCAACAGTTTACAAGCCATGCAACGCTCGCTGATTCGTGCCGAACGCGAATTGGTCGATTTCAGAATTCTACTCTATCGCTCACTTGCAGGTGGGTGGCCACTTGCAGAACCCGTAAAAACCAGGATTGAAGACAATGGCTAATGTTTTAAGGAAATTATTCAAAGCGCTCCCTTCTCTGGTGATTATCGCCATTGCCGGATCCTTGTCTTATTATTGGCTGACCAATAAACCCCGAGCGGCGCGTAATCCGGCAACGATAAGCGCTCCTTTGGTCGAAGTCATTGCGCCGCAGATAATCGATCACTCCGTTACTGTTTCCGCATTGGGAAATGTTGTTGCGTCACAAAGCGTCAATCTCAACTCTCAAGTCGACGGCATGGTCAAGTCAGTCAGCAACAACTTCATCGAAGGCGGCTTATTGAGAAAAGGCGAGGAGATCGTCAAGCTTGATCCTACCGATTATGAATTGCGCCTGCGCCAGGCTCAAAATGATTTGATCCGGGCCAAGTTCAATTTAAAACTGGAACTCGGTCAGCAAGCAATCGCTCAACAGGAATATAAACTGCTGGGCGGGGAACTGGATGAACTCGCAAGCGAACTGGTCCAACGCAAACCTCATCTGGAAGCCTCAAAATCGGCGCTGGACGCTGCCGAAGCCGCACTTGAACAGGCCCGTCTGAATCTTCAGCGCACACAGACCATCGCACCTTTCAACGCCGTGGTCACTGCGCGTAATGCTAATATCGGCTCCTGGGTATCGACGTTCTCTACCGGCACACCCCTGGTTCAACTGGTTGCGACCGATACCTTCTGGATAGATGTCTCGTTGCCGCTGGAAAAACTGCGCTGGATCAATATTCCCGGTTTCAACAATGACCAAGGCTCGACCGTCAAAATAACTTACTCGCAGGCGTGGGGACCGGAGGCATTCAGGATCGGCAAGGTCATACGATTGAAAGCCGAGGTGGAACCGGAAGGACGCATGGCCAAGTTGATTGTCGAAGTCGAGGATCCGTTGGGACTCAAACCGGCTAATCGCCACTTACCGCATATGATGTTGGGGACACTGGTCCATGCCGCTATTGCGGGTAAATCAATCAATCGTGTTATGGCAATTCCCGAAAACGCGGTGCATGACGGCAACCGGCTCTGGTTGATGACAACAAAAAACACGCTGGATATCATCAAAGTTGAACCTCTTTGGAATGAGTCGGGATGGGTGTATTTAAGCGCCGAAGCACTTCCGCCCTCCCCCCGTATTATCAATAGCGATCTGTCTGCTCCCGTCCAGAACATGCAAATCCGCACTCATGAACCCAAGATTTCCGAACCGGCCAGGTAGATACGATGTCACAAGACCAACATTCGACACAATCCGGCACTATCGCCTGGATGGCAGGCCACTCGGTAGCAGCCAACCTGGTCATGGCCGCGTTAATCCTCGGCGGCCTCTTGTTTATGACGACTATCCGGCAGGAAGTATTTCCGGAATTTGAAATAGACATCGTCAGCATCAGTGTCGCATACCCGGGAGCCAGTCCGGAAGAAGTCGAAAGCGGCATCATTCTGTCAATAGAGGATGCTATATGGGGCATTGAAGGCGTCGATCAAGTCAATTCTTCCGCCAAAGAAGATATCGGCATGGTCACAGTCGAAGCCCTCAGAGGCACGGACATGCAGCGTCTGACACAGGAAATTCAAAAAGAAGTTGATCGCATCACGACCTTCCCCATCGATGCCGAGAAACCTCAAGTCACTGTAATGGCCAACAAGCGTCAGGTCATTTCCATTGTCCTATTTGGTGATACGCAAGAGAACGTGCTGCACGAACTGGCAGAACAATTCCGGGATCAACTGTTACAAGACCCCGGCATCACTCAAATCGAGCTTGAAGGTATCAAACCGCTTGAAATCGCGATCGATATCCCTCAGGAAACGCTGCGCCGATACCGTCTGTCACTGGGCGACATTGCTCAGCGCATTACTGCCGCCAGCATCGACTTGCCGGGCGGCAGTGTTAAAACCGGTACCGGTGAAATTTTGATCCGGGTCAAAGAACGCAAGGATTACGCCAGCCAGTTTGCCAGCCTGCCGATCATTACCACTGCGGACGGTAGCCAGGTAAAACTGGGCGACATCGCCACCATCAAAGACGGCTATGATGAAAGCGATTACTACGCAACTTTCAATAACCAGCCTGCCGTGATGCTTCAGGTTTACAGCGTCGGCGACCAAACGCCGATCCAGATATCCGAAACGGTCAAAAGCCACATGGAACGTATCGTTCCCGAGCTACCCAAAGGCATCTCAGCCGAAATCCGGCGAGACACATCGGAGGAATATTCACAGCGTATCGATCTTTTACTACGCAACAGCGCCATGGGTTTAGTGCTGGTTTTCATCATGCTGGCGCTCTTTTTGGAATTGCGTCTGGCATTTTGGGTGATGATGGGGATTCCGACAGCATTTCTTGGCTCATTTTTGATTCTGCCAAGTATCGGCGTCAGCCTGAATATGATCTCGCTGTTTGCTTTCATCATCGCGTTAGGCATTGTCGTGGATGACGCAATCATCATCGGCGAAAACATTTATCACTACCGGCAGGAAGGATTTTCGCCGATGCAAGCAGCGATTAAAGGCACACAAGAAATGGCGATGCCGGTCACGTTCAGTATTTTGACCAATATTGCGACTTTTATGCCGTTGCTCTTTATCCCCGGCATCACCGGCAAAATCTTTTACATGATACCGCTGGTGATCATCACGGTGTTTCTGCTGTCGCTGGCGGAAAGTCTCTTTATCCTGCCCTATCATTTAGGACAACTGAAAGAAACGTCACGTCACGGGATTTTGGCATTCGTGCATCGCTACCAGCAAAAATTCAGCCATGGCTTCAGGCATTGGACGATGCACCGCTACGGACCTTTTCTGGAAAGTATATTAAGGCATCGCTATCTGACCATTGTGGCCACTTTCGCATTATTAGTCGCCACGCTTGCTTATGCGTTGAGCGGTCGAATGGGCATGACGCTGTTCCCCAAAACCGAATCCGATTTCGCTCAGGTTACGCTGGTCATGCCGTTCGGGACTCCGGTTGCCAGAACTGAAGCTGTTGCTCGCATTCTGTCTGAATCCGCTCAAAAAGTAGCAGGTAGCGTTCCGGACGGAGATAAGCTGCTTAAAGGTATTTTTGCTGAAATCGGCACGATAGACCACAAGAGAACGACAGGAAGTCATTTGGCTTCAATCCGGGCTTATCTGGCGCCGCCCGAGGTACGCGATAAAATCATGAGCACGGAACAGTTTAACCAGCGATGGCGAGAAGCCACGGGTGAAATCGCCGGAATCGAGTCGATCATGTTTGAATCGGATGCAGGCGGACCGGGCTCGGGCTCCGCATTAACGATAGAACTGAATCATCGCGATATCAGGATACTGGAACAAGCCAGCCAACAACTCGCTGATGCGCTTAGCGCCTACCCTATCGTCAACGATGTCTCCAGCGGTTTTAGTAGCGGCAAGGAACAACTGGATTTCAGCCTGTTACCTGAAGGTAGAAGCCTTGGGTTCACCGCCCAAAATGTCGCGCGCCAAGTCCGCAATGCCTTTTTTGGTGCGGAAGTATTACGCCAGCAACGCGGCCGTAACGAAATCAAAATCATGGTCAGACTTCCTGAAGAAGAACGGATGTCGGTGCAAAACATTAAAAACTTAATGCTCTGGTCACCTGCCGGGTTGGAAATTCCATTAACCGAGGCCGTCGAAATCGACCAGAGCCGGGCTTATACCGAAATCAATCGCCGAAATGGCCGGCGCAACATACAAGTCAAATCAGGCGTTACGCCGCGCAGCCGAACCAGCGAAATTCTAAATGATCTGGAAGCAACCGAACTACCACGTTTGAAAAATGAATTTCCGGGTTTGCAATACAGCTTTCAAGGCAGTCAGGCTGAAATGGCAGACAGCCTGGGCAGCCTTAAAATCAGTTTCGTATTCGCCTTGCTGGGAATCTATGCAATGCTGGCGATTCCGTTCCGCAGCTACATTTTGCCGTTGATCGTCATTGTCAGTATTCCTTTCGGCATCATCGGCGCGATATTCGGCCATTTACTGCTGGGTTACGAGTTAAGCATCTTGAGCATGCTGGGCATCGTGGCCTTGTCCGGCATTGTCGTCAACGACGCACTGGTGTTGATCAATTACGCAAACGAATTGCGGGTTGACAGCACTCAGTCAGCTTTGCAAATCATCAAAACAGCAAGTATTCAGCGCTTGAGACCGATTTTATTGACGACGTTAACCACTTTCTGCGGCTTGATGCCGATGATTTTCGAAACCTCCAGACAGGCCAAAATGCTGATTCCGATGGCTATTTCAATAGGTTTTGGCATCATGTTCGCCACGCTGATCACGCTGATTCTGATTCCTTCACTCTATCTGGTCGTCGAGGATGTTCGCGGACTGCTGATCAAGCTAAAAAAGACTGAACCCTAGTTGGATTAGCTTAATCCGGCTTCATTTAAGCTTTCGCATACCCTTCGTTATCATCAAACTGGGAATGGCTGACAAATTTTCAATCCGTTTATTTTTTCTGGCGATCAATCCGCCTGCTGAAACTCTTGAGCAAATTCTGCGAATTCATTTTTCCAGGGCTTTGTGTTGTATCCCCAATCACCTTCATCCAAAAACTTTTCCGCTTGCGCCAATTCGGCTTTTATCTGCGTTAGATTCGCTTCGTCACCGTCGGCCCAAAGCGCCTGAGCATAAAACAGGTGGTTAAGCGGGTGGCCTGGATGTTCCTTGGCTGCCTTTTCCAACAATTCCAGGGCCTTGTCGAGGTCTCCGATACCGTTGGGCCAAGCCGGTGCCTTGAGATAAAGCATCCCCAATAATCTTAGCGGTCCGCCGCTGTCAATGTCCGGACTCAAAGCCACCGCTTGCTTCATTTCGTCTTCCAGACGACCGAGGCTCCCCATGGCCTGGGTCATGTGTTCGCGTACCGAAAGCCCCAGGTTAGCGGCTAAATAATAATGCACCGCCCCATCGCCGCGCCCTCCTTGTTGCAAAGCGGCTTCGGCAAAGCCAACCCCTTCGGCAGCTAATTTCTCGCGTTGGTTTTGGTCCATTTCACGCTCGGCCAAAAGCAGGGACAAGCGACTCGCTAGCGAAGTACTCAGCACTGCTGGATCCTGACTATTGCGAAGAACGATCCGCGCACACGTCAAGGTAGGGGTATCTGTCAAAGGACCCAACCGGTTTTGCTCCTCGACCAAAGATGCAGCGGATAGTTTAGGACAATCATCCGGCAGTTCTGTCTGCACCTGATCACGCGGCAAACCGGCACAACCGGCCAGCAATGTCAGCAACACAAGCGGCGGAACAAGCCGTGTTTTATTCTCCATCTTATTGCCCGGTTGCCCACAGCTCGATCATGGGATCAAACACTGCAGAGTCGACAGTCGCAAAGGCTTCCACCCCAAACAGCTCGCACAGCTTTTTGCCTTCGCTGTCGGAGCACATGCCTTCCAATGCCTTACCAAAACGAGCGCGCTCGTCCTCTGTCGTTGTGGCGCTGTTGGCTACAACGCCCATCAGTGGAATTTCCTCGGAGGTAAAGACGGCTTCAAGAGCCGTATCCATTTGGAGCGAAGAGAGGCCGCCAAATTGTTGCTCGTTCAAGATGACCGCGTCCAGTTCTCCTTTATTCAAAGAGCGCAAGGCACGAATTGCCTGATTGGATTTTTGTAAGACAAAGAAAGTGTCGGGGTCGTATTTTCCGGCAAAAACGATTTTGCCAATGAAGGAGGATTCTTCCAGGGCGGTGCCGCCTAGTGTTTTACCTTTAAGCTCATCCAGATTCTTGTACTTGTCTTTCTGAACCATGACCCGGTAACGTTCATGGGTAAGCCCTTTAATTTTGGGTTGAACTACAGGAACCAGGTTGTGTTGATCGCGTAATTCCAGAAAAAGCCCCAACGAGGTGATGGCGAACTTGGGTTTATTATCGGCCATCTGTTTTCTGCATTCGTCCGATTTGGCCGTAAACACACTGTTAAAGCTATTCTCTTTCCATTGACCGACACGTTCAACCACGCGCAACATCGAAGTCATTGCTCCGTTGGCGTCTTTTGCATTGACGGATCCGCCCGGATAGCACACCACGATCATTTCTGAATCAGGTGCGGCATTGGTAATAAAGGAAGCCGCCAGACCGGCAAGAATAAAGAGACAAATTTTTTGCATTAGGGTTTTCTCTTGAAATCAAGTAACTGTCCAATGGCAGGAGCCACGACGAGAGTTGCGGTGAGGCAGCACACCAAGCCTATGGTGATACTGATACCCAAAGAGGATACGCCCCGGTAGCTGGCCAAAGTGATAGCACCCAGACCTGCCAAAGACGTTCCGGCGGCCAATCCGATGGTCTTACCGACGTTCAGGCTGACTTGCAAAGGCGTATGGCTCTTTAATTCATTCCAGCGGTAGCTGAACCAAACGCCGTAATCGACCGCTAACGCGATGACCAAGGGCAAGGCAACGATATTGGCGTAATTGTAGCTCATGCCTGCCAGCGCCATTATTCCCAGCATCCAGCCCCCACCAATTAACAAGGGCAGCGCCGCCAACGCGAAGCCGCGCAAGCTGCGTGTCGCCGCCATGACCCAAAGTAAACATAAGCCCAGAGCCAACTGCGTGCCCTGGGTGAAACTTTCAACCACGGCCTTGGCAAACTCTTGATGTGTCGTAGGAAAGCCGGTCGCATTGGGCGAAACGCTATAAACATCGTTGATCAGCGCGTCAAGATTGACGGGGTCGTACACGGTTTTTGCAGGGAAAGCATAGATTGCGATACTGCCGTCAGCAGCGAAGAAGCGGTCCCGCAGTGCGGGTGGTAACTGATCCGGCGTAAGCGGGTGAACCTGCCGCCATGACGCGATCATTTTGAGTCCGGTATCCGCTCCGGACAATAAAGCGCGTAAAAAACTCTCGCTACGCACTCGGCCCTGTTCACCCTCTGTAGCGAGCTTTTCTGAAATGGCCGAAAGCTGCACTCGCAATACCTCCAGACTTTCGACCAGTTTGGAATGTCCTGCCGAAAAAGCCTGCTCCTGAGCTTCATCTATGACACTCGCGCTGTTTTGCAGCAATTCCTGCAATAACTCGAATGATTTTGCAGACAGACCCGACTCAGTCAGTCCGGCGATCTGTTTGGCCGAGTCTGTCCGGGAAAATGCGTCACCGATACTCACCGCTTTTTGAAGGCGTTGGTCCGCATCGGGAGGAAACAGATTGGTCAGCGACTGTACTTGGGCAATTGTCTTGAGATTGCCTGCCTCGCTGGTGATGCGCCGGGCTTCAGCCAAGTCCTTGGCCGTAAAAATAATGACTTCCGCCTGGTAATCGCTTTCCGCTACCATACGCTGCTGGTAATGAGCCGCCGTGGAATCTTTAGGCAACATGGCCAGCACATCGTAGTCGAATTGAATGGCCGAGCCCTTGAAGCCGCCAAAGACAGCGCCGCTTAGGGCTATTGTGACGAGAACCAGCGCGACAGGCATTGGCAATGCAGCGCTTGATTTGCGGGTTCCGACTGAAAATGAAGGCTTAACTGGCGCAGCGGTGTCGCTGAGTTTGGGCGGAAGTAAAACGTAGAGTGCCGGCTGAACCATCCAGGTACTGATCAGAATCATCAGCACACCCATGGCCGCTATCACACCGAGCTCGGCAAAGCCTGGAAAATCTACGGTAGCCAGAACACTGAAGATCAGTAATGAAGCACCACCCGCGGTTAACACTGCGATAAAGGATGAGCCGACGCCATCGCTTATCGCTTGAATTAACGGTTTGCCTGTACGACGCTCCTCGGCAATGCGTGAGGAGGTAAAAATGCCGTAGTCTGCGCCAAGACCGAACAAAATGGCGATAAAGGCTGCGGTAATCATATTGAGATGACCCACCGTAAGCAAGGCCAATCCCAAACTCCAGAGCACGCCCAGCCCCATAGGAACAAAAATCAGCGCGGCCCAACGCAAGCTTCGCACCACCAACAGAATCAACGCAGCGACTAGAAAAGCGGAAGTCAACGTCACCAGCATCATGTCCTTGCGAAGGTTGACATATTCCTCGTACTCGATGGCAGGCAAGCCGCTCAGCCCCAAAATGGGCGGTGTTCGGCCTGCAGCTTTGGCTTGCTCAGCCAGCTCCGCCGATACCTGTTTGACCTTGTCTACAAAGGGTCCAAGATTCTCGAAGTTTCCCGAAGGGTTTTTCGGATGAACGAACAAAAACAACATCCGCCCATCACGCGAGGTAAAGTAACCATCATTCATGCGGCCTGCCCCGTTTTTAACGAGCAGGCTGTTCCAGTCCACACCGGCAGGAACAGTTTCAGAGGACAACCAGCGCAGCCATTCTTCCAGGAAAAAAGTCGCCAGATTCAGGCTTGTTTCCGCCGTAGTCAAATCGATGTCAGTCCCGCCCAGCGGAGAATTGCCTTTGCTCCAGCCTAATGCTTTGAGCAGGTTTTGCTCCAAACCGCCTTCAATCAAGGAGGGTTGATTCGCTATCGCAGCAAGCTTGTCAATGCCCTCAGGCGGCATCAGCAAATAAGCATGGTCCAGAAAAAATGCGATATCGAGACGCGAGGTCGCTTGGCCTATTTCAGGTTCCGATCTGAGTCTGGCGGCCAGATCGTTGGCAAATGATTCCAATTCGTTGCGCGGCGCACCCTCCAGAACCACTATCAGATCCGAAGCTGCACCAAAGTTTTTCAAAAAATCGTTAAAGCGCCCGGCGACTGCCGTGTTCTGAGGGAGCAAAGCTTGTCGTGAGGTGTGGACCGGAAGTTGTAACGTTAACAAACCTGCCAGAATCGACAAAATCAAGGCCAGTCCAAGTATCTTCTTGGGATTTCGGGCAAAGTATTCCGCTATCTTGGCGGCACGCTGGCTGATATTCATATAAAGAGGGTTGTTTAACTTAATTCGTGCCGACAACTAGAGGGGGTTTAGAACGTTCCAGATATTTTTCCCACTTGCGTGCGGTCAATCTCTGGAAAAGGGGTACTACTGGATTGAGTTCGATGGGAGCTGCATCCCAGTAAGATTCGTAACCTAATTGTTCGGCTTCCAGGGCAACACCGTCTTCATTAAGGATGGGTTTGAATACCAAAGGCTTGGCGATATTCAGGACCATTTGGGTCAGCCATTTCGGGGTTTTTAACGAAATCAGCGGAATGATGAGCGCATCGAAATAAAACAGGAAAAAGACTCGCGTGGTTCGTTCATCAATAGGCAACATGAACGACCAATTCTTGATGCTGTCCCCGGTGTTGGTCCATTGGTAGGGATATTCATAGCATAACTCGATGGAACGGGTATTGACGCGGTTACGGTCAACAAAAATCCCGGAAATCCGCCCCCCGGCCATAAAGGCATCGTATGTCAAATAAACCCTATCTTCATTGCTTTCATGGTGGGTCAGTTTGGCATCGATAAAAGGCTTGTATTTCCTGTGCAGGAAGGCATGAGAAAAATCGCAGATATTTTCAATCACCATTGAATGATGCGTGCGCCATGTGTAATCCACAGCAAAGTTGGCCCAGGTATCGGCGCCGGTAAGTTCGGGAATTTCCGGTATCTTGCGTTCAACGGCAAGTTCAGGTTCTCCGGGGAACAACCAGATTAGACCGTAGCGGACTTGCACGGGATAAGTCCGTAATTGTTTCTTGATTAGCGGGTTGCCAAAACTGTCATGGGAGTAATCCTCCAGCCAGCCGTCTCTGTTGTAGGCCCAACCGTGGTAAGCGCAACGCAAAGTGCACTTGTCTACTGCGCCATGTGTCAACTTTAGCTGACGGTGCATGCAGAGGTTACGAACGGCCGCAAGTTTACCGTCTTCACCGCGAAAAAGGGCAATTGAGGTATTCGAAAAAATTACCTCTTTAACCTGACCTTTTTTTACTGCGTTGTCGTATTCCACTACGAACCAGCGATTCGGATCCATTCCGGACGCGCGGGCTTTTTGCCGCGAATTTTTAGCTTCAGAAAAGGAAGGGGGTGGGGATTTCGTCTGCGCATTCTTCATCTTCGGAACTCAGTTAGGTGGTTAAGAGGGGGGCGATTTACTTGGCAGTAACGATTAAGCCCCGGCGGACGAAATCATCGTAGGCTTCCTGCACCGCTTGAGGCAGTTGGGTGGGCTGATAGCCCAATTCCTGTTTTGCCTTGTCATGATCAGCGCGCCGCCGCATCTGAAGCAAGCGCACTGCACCCGGTGTAAAGCGTCTGGGCAGGTTGGGAAATACTTTATACCAGGTCTTGTCAGCCACTTCTGCCAACATGGCCATCAGGAAAGGCGACAATTTCAGACGGGGCAAGGGACGACCGGTAACTTCCCTGAACATCTCCATCAGGTCGTCAACGCTGGCATAGCCGGTGCTGAATATGTATTTCTGCCCGGAACGCCCATGCCGCATCGCTAAAAGGTGGCCTTCGGCGATATCCCGGCTGGATACGAATTCGAACCCCCCCGGAATGTAGGCACGCAAAGAGCCATGAGCATAATCAATGAGTACACGGCCCATTCGTGAGGGTACATAATCGTGAGGACCGATGATCGCACAGGAGGTCGCGACAACCACATTGAGTCCGTTGGCATGTGCCTTCAGGCACTCATGCTCGGTAAGATGCTTGGTAAATCCATAAGGCAGATGCCGATCGAAAGGATAAAACGGCATGCCCTCGTGACTTGAACGATCTGGCTCGTAGCCGGTTGCACTGAGCGATCCGGAAACAACCACTTTATCGACACCGTGGCGCTCGGCGGCCTGGAGTATATGGATTGTTCCTTTGACGTTGGTATCAAAAATTTCGCGCTTATGGGCTGCATTTCCTTCAATGGTCGAAACCAAAGCCGCACAATGATAAACACGGGCACACCCCCGCAAAGCGATCGATACCGCCTCGCCATCACGCAGATCCGCGAACACACGCTCCACATCGAGGCCATCCAAGGCCCCATTATCCCGTTCGGACCGCATCATCACCCGAACTTGCTCGCCTTCTTCTAGCAGGCGGCGGACGAGGTTAGCACCTAAGTGACCGGTGGCTCCTGTAACGAGCGAGATACCTGCGCTCATTGCATTAAATCACGTAAGCGCCAAAGACTGTGCAGCCGGAACAACAGAATAAAGGGTTTGGATGTCATAGTCATTGCTTTAAAAACGGTCCGGTAAAACTACGGGATCAAAAGAGAGAATTATTCTGCTCTTGGCGATTATCATCATAAATTCGGCATTCACAAAAATTTTGTAATTACTCTCGGCAGGGATTGCCGAGATCCAGATGCCATGGATAGCGAGCGCCGAACACATCCTTGTACTCTGGATTCCGGCAATCCCTACCGGAAAGACATTGTTGCTGAAGCATCTTTATAATCAGGAATTTTTTTAACTTTTTGCCAGGCGACAAGCGTTTTGCAACTAAAAACAGGGCATGGCTTTCGGAGGAAAGCTCCATTCGGAAACGGCATGAATCAGGACCTGTCTATATTTGCGCCATACCCGAAATAGGCAAAAGATTTTATTTTGGCTTGATAAGGATATAAAAATGAAAATAACGGAATTTCATTTTTTATCAAGGGCTTGATGATGGTAAACGCATCCAGAAGCAGTTTTAGCGCCTTGGGTATATTCGCACTATTGTGACGGATTAAATTGCCGGCACCGAATACCGCCAAAAAGCAGAATTGTTTAATCAATGAAAAATGTTTCCTGTTTAAACCCGCTAAAACAGCTATCGATTCCTGAGCATTGGCGCCGCCGCACTGCAGGTATTTAAACACAGCCATTTTAAGCAAATCATTCGACATAACCGCATAAAGTGCATTGGCAAGAATATTAAGATTGGCATTGGCAATTTTTCGGTCCTGATAATAGGCTTCGATTTTTTCGTGAAGCAAATCGATATTACTAAAATCAGGCATGGCCAGTAGGTGCGCGCTCAATATTTCAATATCGGAAAACACCGCGGTCAATCCGCCCCCGGTCAATGGATGACGCATGTTCAAGGCGTCTCCCAGCATGACGGCACCCTTTCTTATTTTGGGTTTTGCCGCCATGTAATGATTAGGCATGACCTTAAATCCGCCTTCCTGCAAAGCTTGTGCATAACTGTTAGCCATACAGGCGGGAATATAAGGCGTTACATTGGTTTCTAAATGCTCTTTCAGCAAAAAGTTTCTGGGTAACTGATCGCCGGGAAAATCGATTAAGAGCCTGACTTCGTTATTGGAAATCGGGTAACAGATAAAAGGCGTTGGACCCGATAAAAATACATGACCATGTTGCGGAAAAGGCATTTCACAGTCTTTTAAAATCAGGCCGATGAAATAAGAGGTTACGGTTTTTTCGTTATTGCTGAGATGCGCTCTGAAATTTGAAAAGAACCCATCGCTGGTAATGGTTAAAGGCGCATAAATTGATTTTATCTGGGACGTATGCGATTCCCGGTAACTCACGCCGATAATTTCATTCTTATCGTTTTCCAGTAGTTGCACTGCCTTGCCATGTATTTGTGTGACTGATTCATTTTGCAAAGCAGAAGCTCTAATTTGCTGCAAAAACCGGCCATTATGCAGCCCTACTCCCTCAAGTTGATGCGGATAAGGAATGGTCGTTTCTTCGTTACCTTGCAGTAGCGCATAGCCATTCACCCGCTGTGCCTCAAAACCATCCAGACAATGCTTGAGACCCATGTTCTCAAGTGATAACACGGCGCCTGGTTGAAGCAATTCACCGACAATACGCTTTTTCTCTTTATAGCAATGATCGATTAAAGCGATCCTGATGCCTTTTGGAGCGAGATAAGCACTGATGGTGGCGCCCGCCATACCTGCGCCGATAATGCAAATATCAAACTCTGATTTCATATTGAGCTACTTGATCCACATACTTTTAACTGCGTTGATTTATTTATCATCCCTAAACATAACGGCTAGCGTATCGACTTAATGCCCAGATAGGGAATATATTCCTATAGTTTGCGTAGGTAATCATACAGTTATAATTGAAAACACCGGAAATATTTTCCTGAGGCCAATCACCGATATCGGTTTGTCTGTTCAGCAAAACGTTAATACCTGATTCGATAATACTTTTATCGCCAAAATCAGCCGCCATGAGGGTTAATAATGCCCAAGCGGTATTAACGGATTGAGAAGCCGCTGCCTCGGTATAAACCAGTTTTGAACACGATTCGAAAGTCTCTCCCCAGCCGCCATCCGCTTTTTGCTTATCGACTAAAAAAGTGCAGGCTTTGTTAATACCGGCCAACAAAACAGCATCGTCATAATAGCCTTTGCCTTTGGCCTTACTGATTGCCTCGACACCAAACCAGGTAGCGTAAGTAAAACACACCGCCCAGCCACCATACCAGGATCCATCCGGTTTTTGTTGTTTAATAATAAAATCGATGCCGGAACTGATCGCTTTTCGTAATTCGCTGTTTTTATAATCAGGATAAGCCTCCTGAATTTCCAGTAATGAAATAACGCAGGCCGCAGTGCATTCCGTCCATGAATAATCAATCATAATGTCGGCAAATACTTCGGAAGGATTGAGCTTTTCCAGCCATTTAGGCGCTCGCGTCAACTCATAGGTTGCCCATCCACCGTCGGTATTTTGATAAGAAAGAATGACATCGACGGCCTTTTTGATACGTATATCATCAATCGCAGGATGAACCAAACCTGAATGATGGATAGCCAGCGTCGCACTTAAACCTTCCGCCGTGCAGTCGGCAACCGGCCAGCCATTTTCTGCCGTTGAAAACGGCCAGCTGCCTATCATGGGATGACGAAAAAATTCGGCATGCGTCGCGTGTTCGGATTTGATTTGCGAAAAATCGATAAACTCATAGCTTTTTGCAATTGTCTCAGGGAAAAGTTTTCCACAATCGCTCTCAAGCATCGCGCGACTGGCAAAAGCGGTATCCCAAAGCTGAGAGCCGTTGTAGCCATTCATTTTCATACCGTCTTCGGCAACCCACAAATAATCATACCAACGCGCCGTGTGTTTGTTAAATTGTTCCGAATCTTTTCCGTAAGCATGCCAGATACAAATGGAATTAATGGCTTTGTTAACCGGGCCTATGTTGATGTAGTTTGTTTGCTCATCTTCAGCATTGAGATATTCTAAAATAAAAGCTACGGCCTTTTTTCTTAACCAGCTGCAGGGAGCTTTTTCATAAGCATTGGTGAAAAAGTTCATCCACTTCAATACCGGTGACGGCGTGGTGTAGCAATCTTTTTCACAAACTGCATTACGTTGTTTAGGCCAGTCAATCGTGGCGAAATCTTCGTTATAAATCTCCTGTCTCAATGACAGAATCAGCTCATTTTCCGGCGCTTTGATTCGCTGCGCATAGCAGTAAGCCATCGGCAGATAAACCATGCGGCTATGACACCAATAACGCCAGGGATGAACCGGCAGCCATTTGGGAAATAACCACATTTCCGGAAACAGGCTGTTAAATCCCTGCCAGTCATAGAGATTCATTATGGAAAGATAAAACTTTCCCCAGGAAGGAATGCCGGTTGCTCCGCCATTGGTTTTTATCCAGGCCCTGGCTTTGATCAATTGCTCATGCTGTTTATCGACGCCCAGAATGCGCAATGATACATATTGCATCACCGTACCGAACATCGTCGATTCACCTTCAATATGCATTCCCCAGCCGGCATCTTTATTTTGATGATTCAATAAATAAAGCTTCATCATTTCCTGATGCTCTTTGGGAAAAGGTGTATCTGAGATATAGGCCGCAATCAGCAGGCCAGGCAAGAGAAATAGAGGGCCGCCGTAATCTCCCGGCCAATTGCCATCTTCAGTTTGCAAATACGAGTAATAGTTAATCCCCTTGATGAGCGCGTCTATCACGTTTTGCACTTCAGGATTTTCTGACTGCGGCATTTGTCCGTTAAATTCGTGAAAATTCGAGTTGATGACCGTGTTTCTAAAAACCTTATCACCCGAATTGGGATTGCCGGATTTATCAAACTTAAAATCTTCAGATAACTGCGCTATCTCCTCATCTGAAATCGTATCGGCATTTCGCAAATGATCGTTGATATCACTTGAGTCCGGCTTGAAGGCCCAAATTTGCTTTCCTTTTTGTGTGAGCAGTTGCCAGTTTTTCCAACCCGGTTTTACATTCAGCATAGATTCGTATGATATGGCTTTAATTTTGTCGTGTGCAACTTGCCAGACTTTGAAAAGATGGCAAGTATTTTTGTTAACTATTCAGTGTGTCCAGCCTATTTGGCGCCAGGAATTAATTTCTAAGGACGCGTGAATACGTCCCTGAAATCTCTGTCTGGAACGGTCTGTAGCAGACACCTTTATAAATCAATTCCCGGCTCCTCACCTTCTATGATGAGATTCATACTGAATTAGTACGATTCTTGTTACTTTATTGATTGAAGAGCGCGATACGGACCATTGCCATAAAACCTTTGAGTTTTTTCCATAACCCAGGTTGTGCCCGCAAACGCTCATGGCCGGGTAGTAATTGCCCTTTGGCCAATTTGCCTATTTTTCTTTTAACGGCGGGATCCAGTTTACCGTCTGCAGCTAATTCAAAAAACAAGGCTTTCACATTGCCCAAATCAAAAAAATCACGTTGCCATTCCCATTTGTAGTTACCTCCATACCGGAACCAGGAGCCACCTATGCCTGCTACTTCATAATGCGATCCATCTTCTCGAAGAGCAGGTGATACCTGACGCCACAAACCGATGACTTCGCCCTGTTTTTCGTCTATTAAAATGCGGTGGTAGGGATAACGCCATTCTTCAAAGCCTTCCATTTGAACGCCTAAAGCCCATTCTTCTATCTCTTTACGGCTACGCGCAACGAACTCTTCATTAGGGCCGATATTCCAGCGGTATTCTGCATCATCGGTATACATTGCTCCCAAGTATTTGGGCCAATTACCTTCCTTTTCAGCGTTACGATTAGCCTGTAACCAACGCTCAACCATTTCTTCAAGTTCTTCTCTGGGATATGCGGTCATTCTTTGTCTTTATCGTGGTTGGGTTCAGTTGAAATCACACTAATTGCCTTGGTTGGGCAATATTTTTCGGCTTGCCGGGCTTTTTCAAGCAAATCCAGCGTAGGGTTTTCTTGTAGAACGGTTACAGTGCCGGCATCGTCAACATGAAAAAGTTCCGGTGCCTCTGTCATGCAGGTTGCATGCCCCTGACAAAGCTCCCTGTCTATTTTGATTTGAAAGCTCGGACTTGATGGCTGCATGCGTTCATGAACAACCGTGTTCGTTGATTGATCAACAGCAGATTTAAGCTCCGTACGTTTTATATAGCGAACCCGGCAGGGAGAGATTGGCTGCACGACCATTTGGGTAAAATCATCCTGATAAGTATCCTTGTCGTCAATCAATTCAAAGGAGTAACGCCTCAAAAGTATGCTAAAAATGGCTTTCAGTTGCAACATGGCAAATGCGTTACCGGAACATTTGTGCTTGCCGCCGCCGAATGCAATCCAGCTGAAGGGCTTTGCGTCCTCCTGACGTGATTCTGAATAACGGTCAGGATCAAATTTTTCCGGATCAGGAAAAACATCGGGGATGCGATGAGATACGCGAGGGGAAGCGCAGACGTATTTTCCAGCCTTGACGGTATAATCTTTAAAGTGAAAATCCTGCATCACTTTACGGATTAAAAAAATCAAGGGGGGATGCAGACGTAGCACTTCTTTTATGACATTTTCCAGTATGGGAATTTCGCGTAAAGATTGAAAAGTGACTTCACCGTCTACGCCAAAATGCGCATCCAGTTCATTTAAAACTTCAACCATATAGCCGGGCCGGCGCGCCAATTCCAGAAGCGTCCAGGCAGCAGTGCCTGCTGTAGTGTGATGCCCGGCGAAGATAGTGCCGATCAACATACCTGTTATTTCATGAGCCGACAAGCCGCTGCCGTCGTCATATTTGGCATCAATGAGCAATTGGAACGCATCTTCGCTTTTTTCAGCTTTCTGCGCTCTTTTGGCAATAATGCCCGTAACTAATTCCTGCAATCTGGCGCGTGCTCTATCTCGTCGGCGAAACACGGGTAAAGGCAAATAGGGAAAAACAAAAGCCAGTGGGTTAACGCCTTTTTCAAGATCGTGATAAATTTTTGCAAATTCTTCATTCAGCTCATAGCGGAATTCATCCCCCAGCAGACAGTGGCTGGAGGTGTAAATGGTGAGTTCTTTCATGAACTCAAGCAAGTCAATTTCGCCGGTATCGCCCCAGCCGGCAATCATTTGCTCGACTTCCTGAACGATGACTTGAGCATAGCCGCGCATCGGTTTGTCACGCAACACCGGCATCAGCATTTTTAGCTGTTGATCTTTTTTATGCGGAGGCGCGTCAAAAACCACGCCCTTGCCAAAAATAGGCGTCATGATTTTATAAGCTTGGCTTTGATCGAGCTGCGCATCAGGCGCGCGAAAAAACGCCTCATTGGCTTCAGGGCCGGTCATTAGTACCATTTTTTGATGAAACATACGAAATTCACCGATTTCCCCCAGTGATTTTCTAAGCTCCATCATGTATCTGAAAGGATTTTTGCCGAATTCGAGCATGTTACCTAACAGAGGCAAAGCGCGAGGCATTTTAGGCGGCACTTTGCCTATCGAATCTGGTTTTTCGGTATTCGTCGTAGTCATAACTCGATCTTAATGTGTTTATCCCTTTTGGAAAGCTGAATTTGTTTCCTTCAAGGGCATTAGCCTTTGAATAAAACCTTAGACAAAAGGAAATTAAACGTTGATTTTACGCGGTGCAAAGTCAATGTACAAAACTTTATCGAAACGACTTACTCACCCACCCCTGCGATAACGATGTAACTGATTGCCTGGCAAGCTGTTCTCTGAAATACAAAATACAGGTATAGAGTAAAACTATGGAATTGAGAAAAAAAGCACAGCTTGAACGGGGCAATCATGTCTTTGAATCGCGTTTTATTAACGCGCATAAAAAAACCGCCTATAAAGGCGGTTTTTTTAAATCAATAAGTGGAGGCTGCGGCCGGAATCGAACCGGCGTAGATGGCTTTGCAGGCCACTGCATAACCATTTTGCTACGCAGCCATACTAAAAACAAAAAAGCCGCGATTACGCGGCTTTTTGAAAACTTTATTGGAGCGGGAAACGGGACTTGAACCCGCGACCCCAACCTTGGCAAGGTTGTGCTCTACCACTGAGCTATTCCCGCAACACCTTCAATGACGAGCATTATAAAGCAAATAACACTTCAGTCAATCTTTATTTTACTTTTTTACTGAACATTAATCGCTAACGTCCATGCAGTCTGTCCACTGCACTCACCTTCAGACAGAATTTTTACATTAACAAATGCATTTTTCTTTCCATAAGCATCCTGAAAACCTTCTACAGAGACCGGTGTTCCTTGTGGCATATGCTTACAACCACCGCTACGGTCATCTTCTTCGGTATCATCATAAGCCGCTATGGTACCAGGAACGGCCACCAGTCTTATTGAGGCATTCGGATCGGTCGCATTAGGACCTTTCAACACATACTTTTGACCAATTTGTAGATCCTTGATTACCGGACCGGTTACTGTGGAGCTTGAGCCGCCGCTAAATAATGAAATAACAATTAATAAGCCAACAACGCCTAAACCACCATAAAATATTTTTGGCTGGTCTTCTTTTAGTTTAAGCAAAGTATCCGTGAATTTGCCTATAGCAGCCTGGGACTTTTCTACCGCTTCAGTCGCTTTTTCTTGAGTTGTATTTTCTTCATTACTCATAGTTTCTCTCACTCTAAAATTAGTATCGTAGTGGTTAAGGCCTGAATCTATTTTAGTTATCAATGTTATGAATCAGGTTTGATAACTAATTCAGTCCTTTTATTTATTATTATAAGGGTCTTAATAATTTAAAATTTTCCGTATTGGATGTTAAGCAGCTAACAAATTACCATGTTAATAAAACTTTTCAAGTATTAAGTGATCGCGTTATTTTCTATAGTTGCGAATAGCAAATAAAAAGGTAACGAAAAAATTAATTTGATATTGATTTGTTTTGTGGCCTGGCGCCCTCTTCCAAACGTCTGCATTCAAACTGCCAGTATCCTAAACCTATATTCTTCCGGCCCCTCAAAATAATTGGAAAAGTATTTTTATTCATGAACATTCTGACTATATCGCCATCTTTTAAATTATAAGATTCAATAATGATGTAACTTTTTTCAGGTCCATTCTCTTTTACCCCGTAAATTAAAGCTCTTACAGGAGGCGTCTGATGATCAAGCGGCTGATAAAACACCGCATACACCTGAATTGCCAGCAACTCAATTTCGAAACTCACTTTTGAAGTTGATTTTGTAATTGAGAGTTTATTAATAACCCCTAATGAACGCTTATTTACCGGGGCATCAGGTTTTCTGAGACTGACCAGACTACCAATAGAAATGAGCCCTGTACTCTGAAAATCACAGGCTAATGATCTTTCTGATGTTGACTGGACACGATACTCAAGGCTTTGAATATTGGCATCACTCGGTTCGGATAATAAATCATGTGTATTATCGAGACCTATGCAAACGCAACGATCCAAGCGATCCGAAAACAGGGCATAACCTTTTAGCTCGATGCCCTGCCATCTTAAGCTGAGATAATCCAGCAACTCGATAGGCAGTTTGTTTTTTGGCGTTTTTTCCGCCGTAACAGCGCTGAATCGAGCCTGATCTTTATTGACCAATTTATCTTTCTGAAAAAGGATCTTGTTTATTTTTTCAAAACCCAGGTACAGACAAGAAGCGTCCGTTCGATACTTAGGCTCTGAGCTAAATTGAGGCCCCAGATCTTCATCGGTCAGCACAATACATTGGTTTTTTGCTTGATCATCTTCTAGCTTGGTATCAACTGTCAAATACGGCGTCAATAGTTCTATAAAATCAAAAACAGGCAGAACTTCTTTTTGCATCAAGCCCGCCGGTTGCGCCAGGCTCATCATTAATATTTGCCGGTAGCAATCATCTACAGAAACCGTTTTCCCCAAATCACGTTGCAGCCTGGGAACCTTGGAAGTCTCTTTTTTTGTTTTTACGCTTAATTTATAAATTGAGTGGATATCTATCCATACCCAATCAGGGACAGGCATAACCATTAAATAATGACTGAGAACTATCTGACAAAGGCCGCTAATCGTCCTCTGCAAAGATAAAACGACGTGCTTGCCCTGAAACCAGCTGACATCTTTTTTGGTTTGTTCTTTTAAGGTAATCCAATACCCAATGGTGAATTCTTTTTGGAGGGTTATGAGAAGATTAAAAATTTTTAATGCTTCTTCATTTTGAGGAAAACCTTGTGTTATTAGCTTGGACCTCAAAAACTCTTCAATGCCCAAATAACTCAGCCTCACTATTTCAAGAGCATCCAGACGGAACTGGGTAGGCATTGTGAGGCCATTCAATTCCTTTAATAAATCAAAAAAAAGTCGCGTCGATAAACCAGGGTTAGTAACTGGAAGCTCGCTTAACCAATGCTGTAGGGATTTTGGCTCAAATAATCGAAGCCGGTCCGGCAGGTCCTTTTGGACTGGGATAACCAGATAAAAAGAATTCTTCACTCAGCCCTCAGGTTAATGAACATGATTGGCAATCTATAGAAATGCCCATTTTAGGGCTAAACAGTGTTTATCGGGCCAAAGGTAAGAAAACTTGAGGAGTTTGGATCAATATAACTAATATTCAGATGTTTCGATTAAAATTTTGTAACTATTCACTGTAGCGACAAAACCAAGGAGATGCTCCTTGCAGGTTGGTTTGCGAAAAGCATGCAGCCCAATCTGCGCTGGATCAATCCCCTTCGTCTGTCCTGACAACCGACGAAGCGAAGGCCGGACTGCAGAAAGCTTTAACCCTAACCGTTCTGTTTACCTTGTAAACCCAAACGCTCGCCACGATAGCTGCCATCTAAAATATTTGTCCACCATTTGGGGTGATCAATGTACCATTGGACGGTTTTTCTTAATCCGGTTTCAAACGTCTCTTCTGGCTCCCAGCCCAGCTCATTTTTTATTTTCCCTGCATCTATCGCATAGCGCAGATCATGACCCGGCCGATCGACGACAAACTTGACCAATTGTTTATGAGGGGTAAATGAGGAATGAGGTAAAAGTTCGTCCAAAAGCGAACACAGCGTATCGACTACTTCTACATTTGTTTTCTCATTATTGCCGCCAATATTGTAAACCTGACCGACCCGACCTTTGCATAACACTGATTCAATTGCCTTGCAGTGATCTTCAACATACAACCAATCTCTAATGTTGAGCCCTTGCCCATAGATAGGCAGAGCTTTGCCCGACATGGCATTCAAAATCATCAAAGGAATGAGCTTTTCAGGAAATTGATAGGGCCCGTAATTGTTTGAGCAATTTGTTGTCAGTACCGGCAGGCCATAGGTATGGTGATAAGCTCTTACCAGATGATCAGAAGCCGCTTTAGAAGCAGAATAAGGGGAATTGGGCTGATAGGGCGTTTCTTCGGTAAACTTGCCCTCCTCGCCCAATGAACCATAAACTTCATCAGTTGAAACATGCAAAAAGCGAAAATTTTCACGGGCGTTTTCATCCAGCTGTTGCCAGAAGTTCTTCGCCGATTCGAGCAACCCGTAAGTACCCACGACATTGGTTTGTATGAATGACCCCGGATCATCGATGGATCGATCGACATGGCTCTCCGCTGCAAAATTGATGATTGCATCCGGTTGATACCTGGACAGTAAATAATCGACCAAGCTTTTATCGCCGATGGATCCCAGCACAAAACGATGGTTGATATCATCATCGACATCCGCAAGGGTTTCCAAATTACCTGCGTAAGTCAAGGCATCCAGCGTAATGACTTTAGTGTCACCCCTCTTCAGCATCTGATGGACGAAATTACTTCCTATAAATCCTGCACCACCGGTAACGATGATAGTTTTGTACTGTTGCATTAAGCTCCCCCTTTTCTGGTCATCATGCCTTTTGATGGATTATAGCCAAAAATTGCCGCAATCATAAAAATGACAAAAGCAACCGATACGTAAATGAAAGCCTCAAGATTGAATTGACCATATAACGCAAAACGGATCAGTTCAACCGCTTGAGAAAAAGGATTGTAGTATGCCAAGGTATGCAACAATTCGCTAGATTCCTTGAGTTTCCAAAGGGGATAAAGCGCTGTAGATAGAAAAAACAGAGGGAAAATGACGAAATTCATCACCCCGGCAAAGTTTTCCAATTGCCTGATAAATGAAGAAAGCAATAAGCCCAAAGCCCCCAGCATCATCCCCGCCATTAATAAAGCAGGTAACACCCAAAGATAACCCTCCAAGGGCGCTTCAATTTCATAAAACCAGGCTATCAAAAGAAAAACGTAGACTTGCAAGACCGAAACAGCGGTTCCTGCTATCAATTTGCTGGTTAACAAAAACCAGCGCGGCAAGGGGGAAACCATAAGAATACGCATGCTGCCCATTTCCCTGTCATACACCATGGATAACGAACTCTGCATACCGTTAAATAATTGAATCATACCGATTAAACCCGGGGTGATATAAACTTCATACAAAATATACGTTTCGTAAGGCGGTGATATCGCAATCCCCAAAGCAGAGCGAAAACCCGCCGCAAACACAAAAAGCCAAATTAAGGGCCGCACTAAAGCGGACACAAACCGTTCTTTCTGCTTGAGGAAACGCCATAACTCCCGCCAGATAATGCCCCACATGGCTCTCCAGAAATGGAGTAATCTCATGATGCTTCTCCTTGAGTCAGCGCATAAAAAGCCTTGTTGACGGTATCAGCCGATGTTATTTGAAGTACTTCTTCAACACTGCCTTGAGCTCGAATGATGCCTTTATGCAAGATCACTAAACGATCCTGAGGGTAAATTTCATCCGTCAGGTGGCTGGCCCACAAGACTGCGATATTTGAATCGACAGCCAACTGATGCACGTAATCGACAATCGCTTGACGACTGGGAATGTCAAGACCTACGGTGGGTTCATCCAGCAGCAGCAAAGAAGGTTTATGCAGCAAAGCTCTTGCAATTTCAACGCGCCGCCGGTGACCGCCATTCAATTGCCGAACTGATTCAAAACGGCGCTCAAACATGTTTAAACGTTCCAGTTCCTCTTGAATCCGTGATGCCGCAGTTTTCCGGCTTAACCCGTGTAAAGCGCAGTGATAGCGCAGGTTCTGGATGACCGACAAATCCATATCCAGCGTTGTCTGCTGAAAGACGACACCCAAACGGGCTAAAGCCTGAGTACTCTGTTTTTTAATATCAAAACCGGCAAGCGAAATACGCCCGTGATGACTGTCGTAAAGGCGGGTAATCAATGAAAAAAGCGTGCTTTTCCCTGCGCCGTTGGGACCCAGCAGCAAGGTACATTCGCCTGAATTCACCGTGATATTTACTTGATCCAACGCGAGTTTATTTCCGTAGGCGAAACTTAAATTCTGAATCGTTAAGGCGGCTGAATTCATGGCTTTGACACCACTCCCCAAGGGTAGCGCCCTACACCGATAGATTTAGTCACTTTATGATTGTCCAGATCAATGATGGAAACATCATTGCTAAGCCCATTCGTTGTATAAAGCCTTTTTTGATCCGGTGAAAACGCCAGATTCCATACGCGTTGCCCCACCAGCAAGTATTTTTCAACTTCAAAGGTTTTTGCATTGATCACTGCAACCCGGTTGGCCGGTCCCATGGCAACGTAAGCCCAGCGTTGATCTTTATCGATAACAACACCGACGGGCTGGATAGTGTCGTCTGTAACACCTTGAACGGACAGTTTAATATTTTTTACGATTTGCCGGGTTTTGGCATCAAGCACAGTGACTGTTCCGGCCATTTCCGATGTCACCCATAAAAACTGACTGTCTGACGTAAAACTCAAGGCTCTGGGTCGGGGATCGACCAGCGTATTATCACTGATTGCCAATGTTTTAGCGTTTATCCAATGCAGCATGTTCGTTGCCTCGGTCGCACTGACAACCCATTGGCCATCTGGGCTTGCAGCAATTCCTTCAGGTTCCACGCCGACCGGTATTTGTTGAACGGCTTGTTTTGTCGCAATATCGATCACAGTGACGGTATTGTCGTCTTCGTTTGAAGCGAAAAGCCTTTTACCATCGGGCGTTAATGCAAAAGTTTCCGGATCGTCACCGGAGGGAAGCTTACCAATCTCAAGCAGAGTTTCTGCGTCAATCACTTTAATAGTGTTGTCGTCACTGGTTGCTACAAATAAATATTTGTAATCATTGCTGATGGCAATGCCTCTGGGCCGCTGACCGACTGAAACGGTTTTAAGAAGACTCCCGGCAATGGGGTCGACGACTGCAATTGCATTATCTTTTTCCAGAGTGACATACACCGTCTCGGCATGAGCGGCCCCACTTAACGCGAGAAGAAAACCCACGCTTATCATCCAAGCATTCATTAATGTAACCTCATTTACAAAGTGATTCAGGTTGATCGAAGCCCAAGGTATCCAATTCTGTTTTAGGATGTAAAAAGCCTTCTACGGGGGCAACAGTCACCAGTGAGCGGGGCGCAGCCAGTAAAACGGGCTGTCGCATCTGGCCATCCCAACCCCGAAAGGATAGTGGCTTGCCTTTATAGCCCTGCAAGGCAAAGTCTTCACTCAGCATATAAGCTTTAATATCAGCCAAATTTACAGAATGGCTCCGCGTTGCCGCTTCACCTATGGCTCTCACGGCAATGTAAGCACCGTAATCGGATTCTTCCATCCATCGGCCTACTTTATCCTTGAAACGGTTTTGCATTTGTATCGCACCCCATTGCTCATGTGTTTTATGCCAGGCAGTTGCAATAAGGCCCTGTGTACCGATTACCGGCCTGGGACTCCAGGTGCGATAATCCAGATACTCGCCGAATATGCACTGCTCATCGGCAACAATCAAAACATCATAATCCCCGGCTTGGGTAAATGTTGGTATGTCAGACTGTTCGGTTTTACGGGCATCAAAGGTATGTTCCCATTTTTTTTCAGCGGTTATCTTGATTCCAAAACGCTTAGCCGAACGTTTGATTGCAGCCGCATAAAGTTCGTCTTCTTTGGCAGGACCGACGACCAGAAACCACTTTGACCAACGTTTTTTCATCATGTATTGCGCAAGCGCATCGGCCCTCATTGCGCGACTGGGGAGAATAAACAGCACTTGAGGCAGGCATTTTGTTCTTAAGGCATCATCCGAGGTATTGGCATCAAATATGAGCATCTGATCAGGCTTAGCCAGTTCACTGATTTTTTCTAATTGTGAAGCCGGCAAATCAGCAATGACAAATGCGTATTGATTGAGAACCTTATCCTTAAAAACCTGATAACTGTCTCCCTGTAGGGGTACGGCTATCTTATCGAGGGTATAGATTTGCCCTGTGAATCGGCCGGTTGTATTGTTATCGGCAATACCGAGTTGCGCGCCAGGAAAGCCTTTATCTTTTATGAAGGGGTCAAGATTGGAAAGTGACTGTGGCGGGGCAAGTTCCTGGCTGAAATAGGCAATTTTGATCTCTTTTTCATTTGCTGCCGCGGCTAAACCAACCCAAAAAAAATAAAGAAACAGTACTCTTAAAATAAAAGGGTAAGCCATGATTTATTCCTGGATTTCTGTCAAAAACAAGGGGGGTTAAGGCGAATTTTTGTAAGCTTACCCATCAAACTTGGGCATGCAAAAAAATGTAGATAAACTTATGCATGCTTGAAAAATAATCGGCAAATGATAATACGTTACTTGATCATTGTAACGTAATCGGCTAAAAACAGGTTTATTTCCCGAAAGGCAGTTAACCAGATCAAAGCAGGACATCGGGAAAGGGGGCGTCTTAACTTTTCTGCTAAACAAAACATAAAACCCGCTTTCGTGTTTAATTTCAAAGCTGATATTTCAATGCATTAAATCAACAAAAGCCAATTATATTACGCTACTGCTGTTAAATCAGCCCTTATCCATAAAGCTTTGTGATTTAAGAGAAATATTTTTTATTTTGACCGTTTCACTATTTCTTTGATTCTACGATAATTAACAACAAAAAAAATTTAAGGGATGCCCTCATGCCGTCGACCCCGAGTAAAGATGTTGATGATCCAATCCATTTTGACGACGACCTGGTTCATTCCAATCGAAGAAAATCAGTGCGCTATGTCCGTAATGACATTCAAACGACCCTCTCTATCCGTAATTTTCTAGGCTTGAAAAGCTCAATGGAAGTTAAGCTTTTCGATATAAGCAGTCGGGGCGTAAACATTTCAGTGGCTAAACGGCTAAAAATAGGAAAACCAGTCTGCCTTATTTTTAGATTCGAGGACGGCATAGAGTTTAAAATTAATGCTTTTATCAGAAACTGTTGTACCAATTCTGAATTTCAATACGGAATCCAGTTCGAAAAACAAGAAAATAATTTGGCTGATCATTTACTTAAGACTCAAGTAGATCTAGTATTCAGATAGATAAAATTAATTTCGCCACCTTTTACGATCAAATCAGGAAAAAGTCATGGAAACCTCAGCTATCAATACATCCCACTCAGCCCCCCCATTGACAACCTCCAAAGCGAACTTTCAATCAGCGCCAGCAGCTTTAGAACAAGAAAGCAGACCAATCCGGACTGAATCAGAAAATAAAGTCAAACTGTCTGAAGATGCTGTGAAATTATCCCGGCAATTTCAAAAAAACGAAACCGAACAGGCAAAAACTCAAATTTCTGATAACCAGGAAGCCCAGGCAACACTCAATGACATTAAAATTGCCATGCAAAATGACCCCGGTCGCTCTTTTTCCGCTCAAAGCAACTTCACCTCCAATATGGTAAGAAGCCTGACCGGTTAACCAGTCAACGTCTATGTATCTCAAGTCAATTTATGTCTATCCGGTAAAGTCCCTGGGGGGCTTTAGTGTTAACTCATGGCCGGTCAACGAAAAAGGATTATTACACGACAGAAGATGGATGATAGTTGATAAGGAAAACCGTTTTATTACGCAACGGAAATTTCCAAAAATGGCATTAATCAGCACGTCGCTGTCCCAAGAAGGTTTGCATCTTTCAGCAGACTCGATGCCGCCCATCACAGTCCCTTTTGAATCGGGCCTTACGACTTCTTTAAAAGTTCAAATCTGGAATGACATTTGTTTAGCAAAGCCCGCTTCACAAACAGCCAGTGATTGGCTAAGCCGATTTTTGGATAGTGATTGCCGTTTAGTCTATCAACCCGAAGAGGCAGTTCGTGCTGTCGATCCGGACTACGCAAAGCCACAAGACAAAATCTACTTTTCAGACGGCTTTCCTTTTTTAATCATTTCCGAAGCTTCACTGGTGGCTTTGAACCAGGAAATGAACGAAAACTTTTCAATGACGCGCTTCAGGCCGAATCTTGTAGTGACTGATTGTGAGCCTTATGCGGAAGATACCTGGCGAAGCATTCAAATTGGCGCAATTGACTTTCGACTACCCAAACCTTGTTCTCGCTGCTCCATCACTACGATTGATCCGCTTACCGGGCAACAAGGTAAAGAACCGCTACGCACACTGAATCGAACCCGAAAATGGAATAAACAAGTCTTTTTTGGTCAAAATGCACTTCATGATAGGCCCGGTCAATTACACATTGATGATGCGTTGATTGTTCTGAGTCAAGGGCCCAAACAACCCCCGCTCCTATAAATCTGTTCACTTGACATCGCTTATAATTTTTGCAACCAAGTAAAGTCTTTATTCATTAATCCTGCGCAAGCCTGACAACAAGCAACTTAAGGAGAACCATACTCAATCCTGATCTTTTTAAGTCGGGCTTAGAGCTAATCCGTTGCTCCAATCCCCTAAAACCAACAACCTAGCTATCTTGTACACCTAATGCAAAACATTCTGCTCATCATCGGTGTCCCCTCTCTACTTTATGGCTTTTGGCTCAGCAACGACTTTACTGGCATTGCAGCCGGCATTTCGATTTTTTTATTTGGCATGCTGGCCCTGGAACAAGGCTTTAACGCTTTTACCGGTGGTACACTCGAACGAATTCTAAGAATAACAACGCAAACAAATTGGCGTAGCCTGTGGTTTGGGATTCTTGCAACATCGTTGATGCAATCCAGCTCTCTGGTCTCGATCATCACAATTTCTTTTATCAGCGCCGGACTGCTTGAACTCGCGGCCGGTATAGGCATTATCTTCGGCGCAAATCTGGGCACGTCTACCGGAGCCTGGCTGATTGCAGGCTTTGGACTTAAAGTCAATCTATCTGAATACGCCCTACCGCTATTAGTCTTCGGCATTCTATTTATTTTTCAAGGCCATAAAAAATTAAAAGGACTGGGTTACATTCTGGCAGGCTTGGGATTTTTATTCCTTGGCATTCATTATATGAAAGAAAGTTTTGAAGCCATCAAAGAGACACTGGATCTGGTTGAATACGCCATACCGGGAATACGTGGCTTACTGATTTATACCCTGATGGGCTTTGCCGCCACCATCATCATGCAGTCCAGTCACGCGACTATGGTTTTGATTATCACCGCACTAGCCGCTCACCAGATAACGTATGAAAATGCTTTGGCTTTGGCAATAGGATCCAATGTTGGAACAACGATTACAGCAATATTGGGATCGCTGGGCGCCAATGTGGAAGGAAAACGGCTTGCAGGAGCCCATTTTTTATTTAATATCATCACCGGTGTACTTGCACTTGCTCTGATCAAATACTTTGAAGCCTGTGTAGATTGGGTAGCGCAAATTTTAACCATCGCAGCTGATAACTACACGCTTAAACTGGCCATTTTTCATAGCCTATTCAATCTGTTTGGCATCATTTTACTGTTTCCATTTATTGACAACCTGGTAAAAGTGCTGGAGAACGCCATAAAACCGGCCAAATCCAATATCTTTAAACCCAAATATTTAACAGACTCCGCCGCTGGATTTCCCGAAACTTTTGTCGAATCGGTCCGACTGGAAACCATTCATCTTTATGAAAACGCCATTCATATTGTGCTTAAAACGTTTGGATTACACCGGAGGGACCTTCTTGACAATGAATCGCTTTGGAATGCATTGCAAAAAGACAGCACCGGTTCTTATTACGATATCGATGCGGGCTACGAAAAACGCATCAAAGGTATCTTCAGTGCAATCATTGAGTTTATAAGTCAAGCCACATTCAGCCGTGAAATGGAACAATCGTCCAAACTTTACTGGCTCAGGAATTCAGGCCGTCATATTGTCGAAGCCATCAAAGATACCAAGCATTTGCAAAAAAACTGGATACGTTACGGGCGCTCACAATCAGCCGAAGCCCGAGATGAATATCAGAAAATAGCGTTTCAGATTGCGTTGATGATCCGGGAAATCGAGCAATTCAGACAAAAAATAGCTCAAAATGAATTGCCTTTGCTGTCGTTGGACTCATTAAAATCAAAAATAGAAGAAGATGATCTACAAGTGACCCGTCAGATTGAAAAGCTGATCAGAGAGAAAAAAATAACCCCGCAGACCGGCTCGTCTCTGATCAATGATAGCGCTTACATGTACAGTATTAAGTCAAATCTTGTAAAAGCTGCAGAGACTTTGTTTTTGCACAAAAGCCCCCAAATGTTTCGCCCCGAACTCAAATTGGCTTTGGATGACTCGGAAATAAAACAGGTAATAGAAAAAATCAACCCCGCTTACGAACAAAATTCCGATCTGAACTGATCCAATGGCCCGTTTTAAGCTCGCAGAGATAGAGTTTTTAATATGAACATAGTTAAGTTATTAATTAAGTTACAGCGTTTTTTCCGGCCCGAGCTTAAAAAAAATAAAGCTCACGCCAAAGAGTTGCAAAACATATTGGAAAAACTAAAAAAGAAACAACAGGTGCTTGAAAATGAGATCCTGCTGACCCAGGATCCTGAACTGATAAAGCTGTTTCAGACAGAACATGAAATTATTCGCATGCAATACAAAAAGGGAATCGCCGAATTGCATGAAATTTATCAAAACATTAAAAATTTGAGCTGATATTCTGCATAAAACAGCCATTTTTAAAATCAGAGTGATCAATCAAGAGGCGACCAGGATCTTGACTAAACTTTTAACCCCCCGTGGATCACAATGCAAGTCATGTCGGCATTTAGCAAATTCATGGTCATTAACCAACAATTCCCGATTTGATGATAAAAAGGTTAGGCGTCAGTTTTGCGGTGATGTCGACTACAGAGATGCTGCCTTCAAGCCCCCTTGGATGGGCTCACTCCGTTCCTCGCAAAGCTTACGCCAACCTCAAAGCTGCATTAAAAGTTCAAACTGGCAATTGCTGGCCTTAAACGCTGTCTTTACGCAGTAGGCTTATTGCAGTAGTATTTTGTCGACCTTAAGAATGTTGCAACGTTCTAAAAACCGGACCTGTGCGGCTTCAAGCCGGCTCATTTCACAACTCAACCGCGTTAAAATTTAACGCATTCAATGTAATAACCCCCATGTCAACAAACGAAAATCAATCGACTTCAAATTTTATCCGTCACATCATCAACAATGATCTGAAACAAAACAAGAACAATGGTAGGGTCGCCACCCGTTTTCCTCCCGAGCCCAACGGTTATCTGCATATTGGTCACGCCAAATCGATTTGCCTTAATTTTGGGACAGCCGCTGAATATCAGGGCACCTGCAATCTGCGTTTTGATGACACCAACCCTGAAAAAGAAAGCATCGAGTATATGGAGTCCATAGAAAAGGATGTGGAATGGCTGGGTTTTGAATGGCACGAATTAAGGCACGCTTCGGATTATTTCGAGCAACTTTACCAGTATGCAGTAGATTTGATTAAACAGGATAAAGCCTATGTTGACAGCTTGTCTCCCGAAGAAATAAGACAATATCGGGGCACGCTAACCGAACCCGGCAAGGAAAGTCCCGACAGAAGCCGAAGCATAGAAGAGAACTTGCGGCTGTTCGAAGGTATGCGAAATGGCGATTTTGCTGATGGTCAGTATGTGCTGCGAGCAAAAATCGACATGGCTTCACCTAACATCAACATGCGCGATCCAGCCATTTACCGGATCCGCCGCGCTCATCACCACCGGACCGGCGATAGTTGGTGTATTTATCCGATGTATGATTACACGCACTGTATTTCCGATGCATTGGAGAACATCACTCATTCATTGTGCACACTGGAATTTGAAGACCATCGTCCACTTTATGACTGGGTCCTGGACCAGCTTGATGTGCCCTGCCATCCGCAACAGATTGAATTTGCGCGCTTGCAACTGGAGTACAGTATTGTAAGCAAACGCAAACTCAATCAGCTGGTCATGGAAAAACATGTCGACGGCTGGGATGATCCGCGCATGCCCACTCTTGCAGGTTTGAGACGGGCCGGAGTGACTCCCAATGCCATTCGCGATTTTTGCGAACGTATCGGTATAACTAAAAAAGACGCCTGGATTGAAATGGCTGTACTTGAAAACAGCATTCGTGAAGATCTTAACGAAAACTCGCCCAGAGCCATGGCGGTATTAAAACCACTAAGAATCATTATCGACAATTATCCTGAAGATCAGGTTGAGTCTCTTGACGTCAGCAATCATCCGCAACACCCCGAAATGGGCTCACGCAACATTCAGTTTTCAAAAACCGTACTGATTGAACACGATGATTTTGCCGAGGTGCCGCCATCGGGATTCAAGCGTTTGGTTATTGGCGGCGAAGTGCGTTTACGTGGAGCTTATGTCATTAAATGCAATGAAATCAGCAAAGATGAACAAGGAAACGTCGTCGAACTCCGTTGTACCTACGATCCCGACACACTGGGCAAAAATCCTGAAGGCCGTAAAGTAAAAGGCGTTATTCATTGGGTATCCGAACAGCATTCAGTCCCGGCCGAATTACGCCTGTACGACAGGCTATTCAATCATCCTAACCCTGATACATTAACCAACTTCCTGGATGCGCTGAATCCACACTCACTTGAAGTGCTTAAGGATTGTCGCGTTGAAGCCAGTCTGTCAACATCGGCACCTGGCAGCCGTTTTCAGTTTGAACGCATGGGTTATTTTTGCCGCGACCTACATGATACCGACAAAGGTGTTATGGTATTCAACCGGACAGTAACCCTCAGAGACACCTGGGAGAAATAATCTTCTGATTGGTGGATGTGGTGTCGGCAGCATGAAAACTGCCGTCACCCCCCAGAAGCCGGCAACAACAGCCAGCATTCCTTCACAAATGAATATCGCCAAATTGTAAAGCAGCCAGTCGCGCATAAAGTCCCCCTTGCTTTAACAGTGCCTGATGCGTTCCATTGGCTACTATTTTGCCTTTATCCATTACTACAATTCGATCCGCGTTTAATACCGTGGCCAGTCGATGCGCAATAACCAGCGTGGTGCGATTTTTCATGACTTGTTCCATCGCTGCCTGCACCCATTTTTCACTCTCCGCATCCAATGCGCTGGTCGCTTCATCCAGCAAAAGAATAGGCGGGTTTTTTAAAATGGCTCTGGCAATAGCGATACGCTGGCGCTGACCTCCGGAAAGCCTGATGCCCCGCTCACCTAAAAAGGTATCGTAACCGTCAGGAAGATGGCTGATAAATTCATCCGCCGCAGCCGCTTTTGCAGCCGCTTTAATCTCAGCATCGGTGGCATCCAGTTTGCCCATACGAATGTTTTCCATGACATCTGCAGCAAAAATGACCGTATCCTGAGGAACAATACCGATACTGCGGCGCAACTGATCAATATCAGCCTCGGCTACATTGGTACCTCCCAAACGAATACTACCGTGTTGCGGATCGTAAAAGCGCAGCAATAATTGAAAAACAGTACTTTTCCCTGCCCCGGACGGCCCCACCAAAGCCACGGTCTCACCCGGTTCAATCGTTAATGAAAAGCCTTCCAACGCATAGTGTTCAGACCTTGATGGATAACTGAAGTGCACCTGATCGAATTGAATCCGGTCAATGGTCAACGGATTCATGACTTTCGGATGCTCAACCCGGTTCAGTGCCGGCAACTGGTTTAACAGCTGCAAAATACGCTCCATGGCACCGGCCGCCCTTTGAACATCTCCCCAAACTTCACTTAATGACGCCGTATTGGAAGCCACAATGATCGCATACATCATAAACTGGCTTAACTCTCCAACGGTCAACTGACCTGCCATGACGAAACGAGCACCGATCCAAATAACTGTCATAATCGCGCTAAACACAATAAAGAGTGCAAAAGCCGATAATAAAGCGCGAGCTTTTAACCGGCGTCTGGCCGTGGAAAAAGCAGTTGCCACCGAATCATTAAAGCGACCGGAGTGATACGTCTCCAATACATAAGCCTGCACAAGATGTATTGCATTCAGTGTTTCACCGGCTATCGCACTGGATTGTGCAATAGAATCCTGATTGATTTTGGATAAATACCTGACCTTTCGGCCAAAGAAAATGATAGGAAAAATCACCAAAGGCACAATCACAACAATCAGTCCGGTTAACTCAGGACTGGTTAGCGTCATCATAAAAAGACTGCCCATCAGTAAAAACAGGCTGCGCAGCGTCACCGAGAGACCGGCACCGACCACTGACTGTACCAATGTGGTATCGGTCGTTAATCGGGACAAGACTTCACCGGAGGGTGTCTCTTCATAAAAAACCGGATCCATCGCCAAAACATGTTGGTACAAGGTTGAACGAATATCGGCAACGATTCGCTCACCCAGCCACATGACCAAGTAATATCGCAATGCTGAAAACAAGGACATCACGACCACAATTGCCAACAGAATCAAAAAATACTGGTCGATAACCGCTTGCTGATTAACAAAAAATCCTTGATCGACAATGTTCCTGATAACTAAGGGCAGAGAAAGAGACGACGCAGCCGCTATCACCAATGCAACGAACGCCATCAGCATTCTGAATTTATAGGGCTTGAAAAATACGGACAGCCGGCTGAATATTTTGATTTTTGCCGAGGCTACACGGGCAATAGGTTCATTCAATGAGGAGAGTTCTCGTAATTAAGATCTGTTGTTACGCATTGTCCAGAAAACGCATGAAATACTCAAAATTTCATAGTTCAATCCATTCAGCCATTCAATTTTTTCGTGCCTTTTGTAATTTTCGTGGAGAGTGATGGGTGGATGAAAAAAGCCGGTCAGGGTCAGACAAACTAACCTTGACCGGCTTAACTCTGTAGCGTTGGACGAACTAAAGTTCAACCGAGTTTATTACATTTTATGATTTTTCATCATTTGCATCATATGCATATGATGGGATTTCATGAGCTCGATTTGTTGATCTTTTAATGCCTGTTTTTTAGCTGGGTCGGTTTCCGCGAGAATTTTATTGGAAAGATCATGCATTTTAAGGTCATGTTCTTGCCTCATCTTCATATGCTCCATCATTTTGGATTCATCCATGCCTCCCATACCGCCCATGCCTCCTTCTTTACCGCCTCCCATCCCGGCCATTCCGTCTTCTTTACCAGCACCCATGCCGGCCTTATGTTTCATGGGTTTTTCCATTTTCATATCGGACTTTTGGGGCATAGTGTCTTCCATCGCCACAGCCAGCGGCCCAAAATGGGTCAGCGCTAAAAATAAACTGGTTTTGATTATTATATTCATGGTGTATCTCCTCGTTAAATTGCATACCGAACATAACACGTTAATTACTATCAGTCATCTGTTGGCAAGATCGAATTCATAAAAAGCAGGCACTCATTTAGTGCTAAAAGTATTTTCCGCACCAAAATGACACAAAATAATCCAACCTACTTACCCTTAGCTCCCCTAAATACCTATTAATTCAAGTAATTACTGAAGAGGATGAGTAAGGAACATTTATTGCTAAATAGTGAGCAAATGTGCCCCATTATGAATCGTTCCTATACTTTGCAACCCGCTTTCTGTCGCAATCAATTAACCGACGTTGCCTATTTGTTCAGCAAATGCCCAATTCAACCGACTTGAGTTCATCTGTGCCAACCCAATGAGCCGACCCATTCATCAAACTATTTCAAAAATTCGCCGGGATTATAATTCCTGGGTGGCCGATGAAACGATGGAAGATTACGCGCTCAGATTTGCACCGCGCAGTTTTCGCAAATGGTCTGAATTTCAGGTAGCCAATACCGCTTTCGGCTCGACATCCTTTTTGGTGCTGGAAGCTATCGGCGGATTTTTATCCATAAATTACGGATTCACCAATGCTTTCTGGGCGATTCTAGTGGTGGGTTTGGTCATTTTTATTACCAGCTTTCCAATCAGCTATTATGCGGCCCGCTATAATATCGACATTGATCTGCTAACCCGCAGTGCGGGCTTCGGTTACATTGGCTCGACCATAACGTCACTGATTTACGCGTCGTTTACGTTCACCTTATTCGCACTGGAAGCCTCTATTATGTCGCTGGCGCTGGAATTATATTTTCAGATGCCGCTGGCTCTCGCTCATGTGGTTAGCGCTGTTCTGGTGATACCGCTGGTGACCTTCGGCGTCACTACGATCAGTAAATTACAATTATGGACTCAACCCATCTGGCTCGTCATGTTGATTGCGCCTTATGTCGCAGTTTTTGTGCATGAACCGGAAGCGCAGTTAACGCTCTCCACTTATTTCTGGATCGCCGGAAGTGGCAAGGGATTTGATGCTTTGCTGTTTGGCAGCGCGGCAACGGTGGCTTTTTCGATGATGGCCCAGATCGGCGAACAGGTGGACTTTTTAAGGTTTATGCCTGAAAAGAAACAGGAGAACAGGTTTCGCTGGTGGGCCGGCGTTTTTGCTGCCGGCCCCGGCTGGATTTTATTTGGCATGCTCAGACAATTGGGCGGTGCCTTGCTGGCTCATCTAGCAATCCGCAATGGAATCAGCCCGGAGCATGCGCATGAGCCGACTCAGATGTACCAGATTGCCTACGGTACGCTTTTTAGTAATCCGGAATGGGTTGCGGCCTGCACTTTATTGTTTGTGATTATCAGTCAGCTCAAAATCAATGTCACCAATGCTTACGCAGGGTCGCTGGCGTGGTCGAATTTTTTCTCCCGCCTGACCCATACCCATCCAGGTCGGGTTATCTGGCTGTTTTTCAATGTCGCCATTGCTTTGCTGTTGATGGAGTTTGGCGTATTCGGCGCTTTGGAAAAAGTGTTGGGTCTTTTTTCGCATATGTCTACCGCCTGGATCAGCGCTGTTGCCGCAGAGTTTTTAATCAACAAACCGTTAAAGTTAAGCCCTCCAATCGTCGAGTTTAAAAGGGCCTACCTGCCGGACCTCAATCCGGTTGGCATCATTGCAACTCTCGCGGCTTCGGTGATATCGATTTTGTCTTATGTCGGTCTTTTTGGCCTATACCCTCAAGCATTTTCAGCTTTTATCGCGCTTGGACTGGCATTTCTGTTAAGCCCTTTGATGGCCTGGCGTTTCGGTAACAGACATTATCTGGCTCGCGACCGCCATGAAAATAACAGCGCCGCACATCAAAAATGCAGCATCTGCGAAAACCAGTTTGAACAGGAAGATCTAGCCTATTGTCCTGCTTATTCCGGGTCTATCTGTTCCTTGTGTTGCACGCTGGATGCACGGTGTCTCGATGCCTGCAAGCCTGGTTTCAGGCTGGACGATTACCTGGAAGTCTTTGCCAACCGGATTTTTCCGGCAAGCATGTCGCTGCACTCCCGATTAAGATTACTGCGCTTTTTTCTGTTATTCGGTTTTTTGACCATACTCACCAGCATTTTCATAGGCATTATTTATTACCAGGATTTGTTGGTTGCGCAAAAGTATTTGCCCTCTTTCGACCTCTTATTAGCCAATTTCGTCAAAATTTATGCCTCCCTGCTGGTCTTTATCGGCTTATGTACCTGGTGGTTGATTTTGAATGACGAAAGCCGCCGCTTTGCTCATGAAGAAACCGCCAAACAAACACAATTGTTATTGATGGAAATCGAGGAACATAAAAAAACCGATATCAAACTGGAGCAGGCGCTAAAAATGGCAGACCAGGCCAATAGCGCGAAAAGCCGCTTTTTAAGTAATATGAGTCATGAAATAAGAACACCGCTGAACAGCATCATCGGTTATGCCTATGTCTTGCAGAAAGACCCGGCAATTCCCGAGCATCGGCGCTCCGCTATCGATATTCTTAAACGCAGCGGTGAACATTTATCCTCGTTAATTGAGGATATTCTGGATATTGCCCGCATAGAAGCCAGGAAATTTGAATTAAAATCCGAACCGATCAACTTTCCGGCCTTTATCGAACATCTGGTGAGAATCTACAAAGCTCAAGCAGAAGAAAAAGGCTTGGCATTTTGTTGCCAGATCACCCAATCATTGCCGCAACGCATCAAGGGGGATGAGAAACGTGTACGGCAAATATTAATTAACATATTGAGCAATGCGGTTAAATTCACCTCTTCCGGAGATATCCTGTTCCGTATCGGCTACAGCGGCGAAGTGGCGACCTTTCAGATAACCGATACGGGCCGAGGTATCAGGGAAGAGGAATTACAAAATATTTTCCAGCCTTTTACCCGTTTGATGGATACGGCCGAACACCCCGTTTCAGGCAGCGGCTTGGGTCTCACGATCAGCAAAATACTGGCAGAAATCATGGGCGGCGAACTCACGGTAAAAAGCCGTCCGGAACAGGGATCTTCGTTTACAGTGCGTTTGTTTCTACCGAATCTGGGCGGGGATAACCAGATACAACGAGAGGCCGACATTACCGGTTATCTCGGCCCCCAAAAAACGATCTTAATCGTGGATGACCAACCCGAACACCGTGATCTGATGTGCTCCATTCTGCAGCCTTTAAGGTTTAATACATTACAGGCTGACTCGGGAGAAGCCGGCTTAATGGCAGTAGCCAAAAAGATCCCTGATTTGATTCTGCTGGATATCAGCATGCCGGGCATGGATGGCGTTGCTACGGCAATACAACTGCGTCAGCAAGGCCATACCTTACCGATCATCGTGTTAAGCGCCAATGCCTACAGTTCAGACCGGCTTGCTGCCATCCATGCCGGATGTAACGATTTTCTCAGTAAACCAATACAGATCTCGGACCTGCTGTACAAACTCAAACTGCATCTTGCCCTGGACTGGGTTTACGAAGGCGAAGATGATCCTGACAACAAGCCCGCAGTGACTATCGTGCTGATTCCTCCAGACCGGGAAGTTCTCGAAATGTTGCAGGCTTTTGTTAGAATTGGCGACATTTTAGGATTGAAGGCCGCGATTCACCAGCTGCAAAAAAACGGCAGGATACACGATGGTTTTTCAACAAAACTGATCGCACTGGCTGATGATTTTAAACTCTCTGAACTCAAGCAAATATTGACTTATGCAACATGAAAACTGATCCCCCTTTCCATAACGGAACGGTCATGATTGTCGATGACACCCCTGGCAATCTTGCTATGCTGTCTGATCTGCTTTCCGAAGCGGGTTATCGCGTTCTGGTAGCTACTGACGGCGTCTCAGCCATAGAACAAATCGGCTTTTTAAAACCGGACATTATATTGCTGGATGTCATGATGCCGGGTATTGATGGCTTTGAAACCTGTCAACGCTTAAAAGCAGACCCTGCTACTGGCGATATTCCACTGTTGTTCATGACCGGCTTGACCGAACTGGAACATTTGCTGAGAGGTTTTGAAGAAGGCGGACTGGATTATATCGTCAAACCCGTTCGTCCGCCCGAAGTGCTGGCCAGAATTGAAGTGCACCTGAATCAGGCCAGACAGATGTTACAAGTTCGAATGGCCCTGAATCATAGCGCCGTATCCGTGGTGACGGTCAATACAACCGGTGAAATCACCTGGATGACCGAAGCGGCCAAAACCCTACTGCAATCGTTTTCTGAAGAACACGCTGAGTCTGAACAAAATGATTTCGCTTATGCTCTGCCATCGCCCATTCATGATTGGATCATGCAAACAATCAAACACTTTGTTACAACCGGACCCGATCAGGCAGGGACAGATTTTGCCTACAAAGGCATAGTATTGACCATGATGCCTTGTGAGCATTCTGCTGAATATCTGCTCTTTCTTTCAAAACGGCAGGAAACGTGGGATATGGAAGCGCTGCGGGAGTCACTTGGCCTGACCGGGCGAGAGGCTGAAATACTGATGTGGATTTCACGCGGCAAAACCAATAAAGAAGTGGGCATCATTCTGGGTAGCAGTCCCCGTACTGTCAATAAACACCTTGAACATATCTTCGAGAAATTAGGCGTATCAACCCGAGCGGCAGCGGTTGCTAAAGCATTTCAATCGGGTTAGTAATCGGTCGGGTTACCGTGAAAGTACACGAACCGAAGAGGGAGCGGTTGCGCGTTCGACAGGTGTCGGCGGCAGGGAGCCGCCGTCAAGCCTACATGGACGTATTCACGGCGTCCTGTCGGGCGAGTGACCGCTCTCTCCTTAACACCTAGTACTTTCATCTGACGGGGGGAATGCAGGGCTTTCATGAACGGTAAGGGTAGAGGCCAGATGTGCATCGTCTACCAAAACTAGAGCAGAACTGAAGGTCTATCGCTACCGTAACCTTGAACGTAATCCACCTTCAAACCCATCAGTATGTTTAAAACCTCATCATTTTCGACAAATTTGGCAATGGTTTTTTTACCCATCAAGTGGGCAATGTCATTAATTGACTTGACCATCTCCAATGAGACCGGATCAGACTCGATATTTCGGACATGAATGCCATCCATTTTAAGAAAGTCGACTTGTAGATTTTTAAGATAAGAAAACGATGAAAAGCCGCTACCAAAATCGTCCAGCGAAAACAAGCAACCCAGTTCTTTAAGTGAAATCATAAATTCAGTTGCCGAAGTCAAATTGGCAATAATGGCGGTTTCAGTAATTTCAAAACAAAACTTATCGGGCGGCAAGCCGGTTTTTTTGAATTGCTCGGCAATAAATCCCGACATTGCTTTGCCTGCCAGGCTGGAAGCGGAAAGATTAATTGAACATAACGCTAACGCCTGCAACCGTTCAGGATGCTGGAGAAACCAATCGAACAGGTTACGAATTACCCATTGGTCCAGTTCAACGGCGAGTTGATAACGTTCGGCTGCAGGAATAAAAGCACAGGGCAAGATCAAATTGCCGTCCTCGTCTTCCAACCGAATCAATATTTCGTAATGCTCACCCTCTTCCTCTCTCGAATTTACAGGCATAATCTTTTGCCGGTAAAGCTTGAAGCGATTTAGGCTTAACGCATCCCTGATTTTTTCAGGCCAGGGCAGCTCATTTTGACGCAGGATATTGGCCTGATCCTGCTCATCAAATACATGTGACCGGTTACGGCCGCCTTTCTTCGCAAGGTAGCAGGCCATATCGGCACGTTCCAACAGATCATCAAAAGCACTATTTTCAGAATTGATCAATACCAAACCAATGCTGACACCGATACGGAAACATTTGTTTTCCCAATAAAACTGAAATTGCTCGATTTGCTTGTGGATACGTTCCGTTGTCACCAGCGCTTGCTGCAGCGAACAATGTTCCATCAAAATAGCAAACTCATCACCGCCCAGACGGGCAATCGAGTCTCTGTAGCGGATAAGTTTTGTGAATTGGCAACTGATTTGACGCAGCAGTTCGTCACCTGCCGAATGATTACAGGTGTCGTTTACAATTTTAAAATTGTCCAGATCCAGATAGCATAAAACATGCTCGGAATGATTGATTTTAGCCGTGTTGATAATGCGTTTTAAGCGCCGGTCGAATTCACTGCGATTAATCAGGTCTGTCAAAGAATCGTGGGTGGCCTGATGAGAAATTTGTTCTCGCTGAAGCAGTGCCTCAGTGACATCTTCCTGGATTGCAACATAATGAGTCACGCACTTTTCGGAATTCAGCATGGGGGCTATGGATTGCTGAGCCCAGTACAATTGGCCTGTTTTCTTTCTGTTTTTAAAAACACCCCGCCATATTTGCCCAGAAGAAATAGTATCCCAAAGGATCTTGTATTCAAACGGGGGCGTTTCGCCTGAACTGAATATACGGGGATTCTGACCTAACACTTCATCGGCGGTATAACCTGAAATATCAACTATTTTGGGATTGGCATATTCAATCGTTCCGTTACTGTCGGTGATGTAAATCAGATTAGGGCTGTTTTCAACCGCCAGATTGAGTTTCCGCAGCATATTTTCGGAAAGTTTACGGTCGTTAATGTCCCTGATGACACCATAAGTGCCGACGAATTCTTTATTGTCCTGTTTCTTTTTATAAACACCTTTGGAACTGAGCACAATCGTGATCGAATTGGCTTCAACATATTTTGGCTCATCACTGTTCTTGCAGCATAGCCGCAATTCAATCGCTTTGGTCGAACGGTCACCGGTCCTGCGTTCGTTAAATGCATATTTGGCCTTTTCCATATCCGTTTGGTAGACCAGGTCAGAATAATGTTTACCAATGACTTCCTGTTTTTCGTAACCCAGAATTTTGGCTATGGCGTTATTCAAAAATACAAATTCACCCCTGTCGTTCAGCATGTAAATGATATCGGGCGAACTGTCGACGAAAAAGCGATGCAACTGCTCGGATTTGGACAGCTGCGCCTGGATCTTGATATTGGCTTCTTTTAACCGGATTTTTTCAGCCGCCATTTCAATCGAATGTAACAAGGCTTCAACCGCATAAGGTTTTTTAATGAATTCCTGAACAAAGTTGAAACGCAAGGACCTGGAGGCTTGAGCAAAAGTGGCTTCACCACTGATAATGAGAACCTGAAGGTCCAACTGGTGACGGTCAATATATTCCAGCAAGTGGTGCCCATCTTGAATGGGCATATTCAGATCGAGCAGAATCAAGGTGATATCACGCTCGTTGATGAATTGGATAGCCGCTTGCACATTGCCGGCAGTTACGACTCGATAACCCGAGAGTTTCAAAATATCTTGCAGGCTATCCCTAACTTTAGGTTCATCATCGATAACGAGAATCTCAATATCGGAATTGGAATTTAAATCAGGTCTTGCATCCATTTTTAAGCCTTTATTATGAGATGCTTATTATAGTAAGGGTTATGTTTTACGGGATAGGAAAATCTGAAAGGTTGTTCCTGAATTCGGTACCGAAATACAAGTTATCGTACCGGATAATTCGTCGACAAGATTTTTGGCGATAGTCAGTCCAAGCCCAGAATGCCCTGCCCCTTTAGTACTGATCACAGGGCTGAACAAGTTAGTGCTGATATTCTCGGGAAAACCAGGACCATCGTCTTTTATTTCAATTTGAACGCAGCATTTATTGCCCAGATAAACCCGGTCCTGGGTGGTAATCGTGACATTACCTCCGGAAGTGAAGGCTTCGGCAGCGTTTTTGATCAAATTGGTCATTAATTGTTTGAGTTTAGGCTTGCTAATCGCTATTTTTGGAAGCTTATCATCCAGCTTTAAAACTGAATTCACTCGATATGAAGCAAACAGACCGCCTTTAAACAATGCGACAAGATCTTGTATCAAGACGTTAATATCAACGAGGTCGTTTTCCTCGTTTACAGCCCCCCGACTATCCGAAAGGGTGAGAATCAGCTCGCCGACTCGATTGATTTCCTGCTGGATAAGCCCTATTTCCTGTGGACCGTTCTCTCCAAGTTTAAGGCCCAGTAAATAAAGATAATTGTTGATAATGCTCAGCGGATTATTGGCTTCATGTATGACCTTCTTTGCCTGTAGCTGAAAATCGGTCCGAAGGGTATCGACGCTGTCTTGAATGAATTCATTAATCTGACGGTGATTTAAAACGGATTGCGCCGCTTCACCTGAAAACATCGCAATCAAGCCCAGCTTGGCTTTTAATTTGGGTAGATCACTGGATTCTAATCCTGCTGCAACCACACCTAAACTGTGATTTTTTGCAATCAACGGAATCACAACCATTCCTTGAGCTGCCAGCAGACGGCAAAGTTGACGGTCGATGACTGGCACCGGGTCCGGCAATGCCGTGTTATAAGAATCAAGTATCCGTTTTTGTAATAATGCATTGGCAACCAGACTTCGATTCTCTTTAAAATCGATCGAAAGTTTGGATAAAGCCTCTTCTTCTGATGCCGAATAGCCTTCCAGTGTCATGTTTTCCTGGTTTAACAGAAAAACTGCGGTTGTGCTGAAGCCGAACAACACTTTTAAATCACGACGTATCTTGCCAATGACATTATCGAGCGGGACACAATGTTCATTATTACGGTTGATTGCACCGATGAAGGCCAAATCCTTGGTGTGCTCGCCCAGGCGTTTAAAAATGGCACTGCGCTGATCCACTCTGGCTTTAATGACCGCGGTGCTGTCATCCCGTTTAGCAATTGAAACACCTAAACTTCCTGCCGTTTTATTCACTTGCGCCATCACATCAGAGGTCATTTCCTCCAACAAGGGCTGACTCAGCCCGAATAAAGCAAAGGCGCCTTCAAAAACCTGTGTTTCGGATTGGCTATCGAGGCGGCTCAATTGTGCCGCCAAATTAATCAGTTTAACTAGAGCTGAACTGTCCAGAATAGCCGGTATCTCCTGATTTTGGTAGTGAACAGCATCCGCCATGAAACCTTGAACGTTCCAGGTCTCTATAAGATGAGCACCGATTGCACTGTGGGAAATGCCGATTGCCTTTTTTTCAAGCACCTCGACAACATCTTCGGAATGTTCGTTCAACAAAGCGGAATATTCTTTTGGAAAACATTGCAACAAGACCAGTTGGCCGAGCCGGTGCAACAAGCCGGTCAAATAAGCCTGATCCGGCGATTCAAAACCGGTCAATTTGGCAAGCCTTCTTGCAAAATGAGCGCAGGCCAGCGATCTGAACCAGATGACTTCAAGAAAGTTCTGCTGGGACGGCGGTATCTGACTAAAAAACTGCTGAGTCACACTGGTCATCGTTATAGTCTTTAAGGTTTCCAAGCCCAACACCACCACAACCCGGTTTAAATTCTTCAGCTCGCCGAATTGCTGATAAAAAGATGAATTAGCCGCCGCCAAAACCTTAGAGCTGAGCCCCGCATCCTGGGCGATTATCCGGGTTAAATCATCAAAACCGGTTTGCTGATTCTGAAAAGCCTCGATCAAACTCAACAATACTTTAGGAATGGCAGGAAGTTGATGCGTATCGATCCGCGCAAGAATTTTCAGCAGAGCAGTATCCATAAGTTTTATGGGGTCGTGGATGAGGTGTTTAATGCCATGGATCGCTGACTTGTGCGCATATAGGTTTCCTGAATGATCAAAGCATCAGCGCTGGCTCTATGGCGGCTTAATTGCAAATCCGAAATAACCTGTAACTTGGTTTCTTGCCAGATGTTCATTTGCGCTTCATTCAAAATCATTTCAAGATCACTCACACTGAACAGCGTTTTAAAACCCGCAGTCTGAAATAAATTATCCAGCCAGGGTTTGTCTACACTGCAACAATCAGTATAAACAGTGGCTCCGGATAAAATTTTATTGATGTCGGAAGCCACCTTATCCACCGATTTTCCCTTTGCAATCAGAGTCTGCCGGGCTATGCCGTGAATTTTCTCCGCATCTTTGTCCCAATGTTGCCATTCGGGAGCGGGTTTGATCAAACTGCAATATTTTTTACCACAAGCCAAAACAATCCCGATTTCAATTGGATAGCTCATTTTTCCAAATCCTGAAGCTTCGATATCAATAACACTCGGCTTGAACAAAAAAACTCCCTGATTGAATTAACTAAAATGATTGATAGGCTTTTCAAACATGAAGTTTAGAATAAAAACTAGCTTTAGGACCAAAATAGCTCCACTAAACGTTTAATTTTGGAAACTCAATACATACAGAGCAAACAATGGCTAATATTTTAATTGCCGGGTGCGGCGATATAGGCATCCGCCTTGCCGGTTTATTGAACAGGCAAAATCACCACGTAACGGGGATAAGAAGACATCCTCCTGAAAATCTGAATGAAACCGTTACTTTCTTTCAAGCGGATCTCACTCAAGCGTCAAGTTTTACTGCACTGCCTCTCAATTTTGACGAGGTGGTTTTTATGCCCACACCGGGACAAAGAAGTACGGCCAGTTATCAGGCCGTATATGATACGGCTTTGGAAAACCTGCTGAAGCATTTCGAAAAAGCGGAACGGCCACCGCACTGGTTTTTTATTTCCTCCACCAGCGTGTACGGCCAATCGAACGGAGAATGGATTGATGAGGATTCTGTCACTGAAGCTAATACTCCTTCAGGACAACTGATCCGTCGCGCTGAGCTAAGGCTTTTATCGGCTTTACCGGAGACAACGATTGTTCGTTTTTCCGGTATTTATGGACCCGGTCGGGAATACCTGCTGAATTCGGCCCGGTCTGCACCTGAAATTATGCGTGATCCGCCTTATTACACCAACCGCATTCATCAGGACGATTGCGCCGGTGTACTGGACTTTCTTATCGGCTTACGCCTGAAGGGTGAAAAACTCGCGACGTGTTATCTGGCAAATGACGATAACCCCGCTCCTCAATGGGAGGTTGTAAGCTGGATGACAGAGCAACTGGGATGCCGACCACCTCTAGTGAAGCCGCCATCAACCCCGCCCGATCTCAACAAACGCTGTGATAACAAACGCCTAAAAGCATTGGGTTATCGATTTATTTACCCTGATTATCGTGACGGCTACCTGCCGATGATTCAAAAAATACTCAATGATCAAATTAGTTCTGCAGCGGCCAAATGAAAGGAATGAGTCCCACTGTCGTGATTGCGGTGATAATATTCATAGGCACGCCGACCCGTAAAAAGTCTTTAAAATGGTATCCGCCGGGGCCATAGACCATCAGGTTAGTCTGGTAACCCAGAGGTGTTGCAAAACTGGCTGATGCCCCCATCATTGTCGCAAACACAAATGGTTCAGGATTTAAACCCTGGCTGCTGGTGATTGCCAATACGATCGGCAGCATCAGTAATGCTGCCGCGTTATTGGTAATGACCTCGGTAAGAATTGACACGGTGACGTAAGTTAATCCCAATAAAATCCAGGGATTGCCATCGCCAACCGATAAAATATGACGGGCTATAAAATCCGCCGCACCACTAACCTGCAAAGCGTTACCCAAAGCAAAACTGGCAGCGATACTGATCAGCACGGTCAAATCCAGACTGCGTCTGGCCTCGGCTATACTGCAGCAGCCCGTTAAGACCATGAGACCCGCACCCACCAGGGCAGCGTTCAACATACTGGTCAGCCCAAATGTTGCTGCAGCGATGACACCTAATAAAAGTGCCCAGGCCAGTTTGGCGCGTTGATGATTGGGACGGGTTTCTTCCAAATCATTAATCAACAAGAAATCGCGTTGTACCCGTTGCCGGGTCACAAACGCAGGGCGCGCTTCCAGTAACAAGACGTCACCGGGTTGCAGTTCGATGGATCCCAAATTACCCTGAATGGCCTCACCGTCTCTGGCCACGGCAAGAACTACCGCACCGTAGCGGTCGCGAAAATGACTGTCCCGAATAGCCTTGCCAATGCTGTCACAACGTTGTGAGACAACTGCCTCAACCAAACAGCGCTCCGGTGTGTCCTTGTCTATTACGGGTGTCTGGCTATCCGATGGAACCAATCCATTAATACGCAAGATATCAAAAATGGCACTGGTCTCACCGACAAAGACCAACCTGTCCCCGCCTTGCAGTTTTTCCTCTGACGACACCGCAGTCACAATACTTCCGTGACGTTCAATCTCAACCAGATAGATGCGCTGAAGATTACGTAACCCGGCCTTTGCAACGGTTACACCTTCCAACGGCCCATTATTGGCCACAGCCACTTCAAACGTAAATTTTTTACGATCGGCAAACTGCTCGGCCGCGCTCTGTCTGTTAGGCAACATAAAGGGCATGCAAAACACAATAAATAACACACCCACAACTGCAACTGGCAAACCAATCCAAGTGATATCAAACAACTCAAAACCTTTTTTTCCGGTTAAGGCTTGATATTGACCATTAACGACGAGGTTTGTGCTTGTTCCTATCAATGTCAATGTTCCCCCCAAAATGGCGGTATAACTGAGCGGAATCATCAATTTGGATGGTGCGACACCAATACGTTTGGACCAGCGGGTTACCGCAGGGATCATGGTCGCTACAACCGGCGTGTTATTCAGGAATGCGCTTAAAGGTATGAGTGGTAAAACCAATCTAAGCAAGGCGCCTTGTGTGGATTTTGGGTTACCCAGCAATTTATTGACCACCATTTCGACGCCTCCCGTCGAACTGATGCCGGCTGCGATAACGAACATAGCCGCCACAGTGATCAAGCCTTCATTGCTAAAACCGGAAAGAGCTTGCTTGGGATCCAATACACCGGCGGCACTTAATACAGTCAGTGCGACCATAAGCACCAAATCCGACGAGAATCGTGAAAAAATCAGTGTTAATAAAACACCGGCAGTCAGTAAAACAGTAAGCCAGCCGTGCCAATCCATTCTTTACTCTTAAGTTTTGAGAAACGCAATTAAAGAACCATTATAAGATAAATTGGTTTCTTAAGTGCCGATTTTAGTCCATCGGCTGTTGACTTAAAGGACTTAGACATTACCCCGCCGGTGTACCGGATGGGTTGATAAGATTACGTGGGTGGTGAGAAGGAGCTCTGTTTAATTCGACAAGCTCTCATTGTCCCCTTTGTCTTAGGGATCTATTTGAACTCGTCGAATCGTAAGCAAAATGAATCGATGCCCTTCCTTGGCATCATCTGCTGATTATCGTTCTGAATAAATTAACTTTTACCCGGTAACATACCAACAGAACCCGGTTTTATGCGCTTACACTCAACAACGACATCTTCCATATGACAACGGAAACCGGTTTCTTTAGGATTATCACAGGGCGTGCAAACCGGTTTTCCGGAATCTTTAATTTGTTCCAAATGCCAACCGTAACCTTGAGTCTGGCAGAACTTTTTACTGAATCTTTTAATATTATAGTTTTTTGATGCGCTGGCTATTGCGACTGACTCTGCTTCACATTTAGCTGATGGTAGCGTATTGGCCATGAGTTCACGATATATGTAATCGGTTGCCAACGCATTGCCTGCCGTAAAAGTGAGTGAGGCTGCAAAAATTAGTTTTAAGATTTGTCTCATAGTGATTTCCTGCTAAAGCGGTTAGGCTAAGCGCAACGATTTAAGTCATAAGTGAGCGTTTTGATCAGTCAAAACGTTAAGTGTGTATGCCGTTACCGGTTACCTATAACCCGAATGTTCATTTGCTTTTCTTCTTCTATCAATTGTTGTTTGATAGGTTCGAACTTTTCATTTTCATTCATTTTAACCATCAGTAAAACCGCTACTAATGAGAAAGTAAACAAGCCGACATATAGCCAGAACCGGTCTTTTTTTGGCTCTTCTTGTATCATGATTAACCCCTTATTAATTAGTACCTCTGTTAGCTATTAACTTGACTCGCTATAAAAATACGCAGATAACTGGTTGTTTATACGAACAAAGTCCAATGCAAACCTTAATATGCAACTTGGTAGTGCATCGATACTATAAGAAGCAATAATGAAAATGTCAATAAATTATCGATTCGATACGATATATTTTTCGAATTGATTCAAGACAAGATAAAACTTTCAGCAGGGCAACAGGACTTGCTAAGCACCGACATGCTGGAGCGGATAGCGCAATCAATAAAATTAAAGCAGTGTATGTTCTTGGCAGATTTTTTCACTGTCACTTTGAGTCAAGGTTTCTTTGGTTAATCCACATAAAAAGCCGTCCTTCGTATGAGTAAAAAACTTACACGTTTTACACAAACCAAAAGAATTGGATTTATGGGCTTTTTGCAATGCGGTCAACGCACTAATAAAAGGCTCTTCGGTTAAATCAGGATTGTGTACTTCCAAAAACAAGCCTGCATTACTAAAAAGATCAGAGGGGTAGGCTTGACTCAGCATCAGCAGCCCCTCTTCTGTCAGGTAAAGGTGAACCATCCGTTTATCGGCTAAATCGGCTTCTTTTCTGATAAACCCTTTTCTTTCAAGCAAAAGAAGCGTTTGCGATACCGTGCCCTTGGTCATACCCAGGTAATTGGTCAACGCAACCGGTGTATTGCTGTATTTGTTACAGCGCGACAAATAATCCATGACCTGCAGATGCACAACCTGCAAACCCATTTCCGTGCAACGTTTTCGTTCTTCAGAACGAATTAATGCCGCCATTCGTTCAATTAACTTGTAAACATCAACTTTCTGCATAGAGCTTCTTAATTTTTTATAACTTAGTTGACAAATGAAATGGAACTAAAATACATTATGCCCTGTTTCGATTCGAAACTAAATGGCTTTTTGCCACCTTTTTTCACATCCAGGACGGAATACAATTCCTCAACCCCCTTGTGGTTCAAGGCCGACAATGTCGTCGGCCTTCTTTTGGGAACTTAGTACCGCTTATGTCAATGTCTCATGTTTATGATACGTATGCTAAAACAGCCAAAGGCCGGATAATGCACTTCGATGTTGTGCTCGATAATAAAGACCCTGAGCATGCCATCAACTATGCAAAAGAATGGTTAGCCAGCATCGGTGAATCAGACGCTGTCGTAAATCAAACCAATTGTGTATTTTGCCATAGCGCCGAACCGCCTGAGGACATACGCAACGAAATCGATGCTAAAGGTTATAGCATCCTGAAATTGGAAGGTTGTCCAAAATAGATGCCTCGTCAAAAAACTGTGCGCTTGCTGCAGGCCTATTCGGCCTGCGCCAGCCGGATTGATTGAAAAGATCATCTAAGTGACAACTTCACATTAACCCCCGGCTCACTCCTTTCAGGATCAAGTTCGGTTGACAATAAAAACACCCGGTTACTGGAAATACCCTCATCCTGCAAATATTTTGCTATGTTGCTTGCACGCAAGACCGCAAGATCATTTAACCGCTGCTCTTCCGGCGGTAAAAGCGCCTCAAGTTTTTGCCGGGCTACTTCATAAAAATCCCCGTTTTCATCCTCTTTCAGCCTGGGAGTACCGAAAATTGAGACATCGGCCAATAACGGGAATTTCTCAATAAACTGTTGCGCTAATAATCGTTTGTATTCATCTTCAGAAAGCTCAATGTATTCTGAACGGGTTCTTTCCCCTTTGGCACGCAGCTCCTTGGCTTTAATTTTTTTAAGTTGATCTTTTAAGGCTTCATAACGCATAGCAGGCCAATCTAAATCCTGAAAAGCGGCTCCTCTGACTTCCAGACTTAGCGCAGGTTTACTCGCTAATGCTTTGGCAATCGCATCAAGTTTTGTCTTTTCATGATCGGTCACCTCAGGATTCCCTTCACTAAAACCGATCATACTGAGATCCTCATCACTGCCAAAATTGACCAGCGAGGCAAGCATCTTGAAAGGCGCTGAAGCAATTTTGCCTATCACATTGCCCAGTGCTTTGAAAACCAGTGCGCTGACACTGAATTGAGGATCATCCAGCCTGCCGGTGATGGGCAATTCAAGATTGATTTTCCCATCACCGTCTTTCATCAGGGTAATGGCTAACTCTAAAGGCAAAGACACCGCTTTTGGGTTATCCACTTTTTCACCCAAGGTAAACTGATCTATGAACAACTTATTGTCTGCTACGAGATTGTTGTCCTTGATGGTGTACTTCAAATCCAATGACATCTGGCCTTTTTCAATTTTATAGCCGGCAAATTCTGCCATGTAAGGCGTCACCAATGGTAAAGGCATATCCTTGAATTTAAGCTCGACAGCCGAATCACCGGAATCAAGGGCATATTGACCAACAATATCGACTTTCGCTAAATCGTAAACCTTACCGTCCAAATTCAATTTTGCCGTTGCACCTTTGTCGGAAGAAAGTCCCTTCAGATTCCCATTAAGCCGGTTCATTTTGGTAACAAAGGGCAGTATCAATGAGTAGTCGGCAAAATCGGACATCCCATCTTTGAGTTGAATTGCACCGATGCTGAAGACCGGTGAATTTTTTGGCTTTGCCTTCACCTTTTCTGAAGAAGGCGCCGCACTGCCAGTATCCGTTTTATCGGTAACAACATCATCGAAATTGGTTCCCCCTTCTTTTTTGATGAGCAATCGTATGTAAGGCCTATCAAAAAGCACATCCTTAAGAAAATACTGCTGCTTGAGTAAATCTACATTGATTTTTGTCAAATGCAGGTTTTCCCATTTGACAAAGTCTCGATGCTGGTCTTGATCACGCAGTAATAAGCTGTCTACATTGGCATTACCGTTAAATTTCAAATCCAATTCCGCAGAAGGCGTCAAGGCTAAAGAAAGCTTTCCATCGGAAGAGAGTCCACCATCGATAATATCCAGTTTCGCAAACTGTTCCAGATAAGGTTGAAACCCTTTCAAAGGCAAGTTCTCGAGAGCCACTGAAAAATCACCTGAAAAAGGATCAAGAACAGTATCTCCGATGATGCTGACCTTACCTGACTTGTTGAACTGAGCTTTAAATTCGACGGGTAATCCTGTCGTTTTCATCGTATCAAAACCTTTTACCTGAAGATTCAAATCTGAAAGTTCAACAGCAAAGGTTTTTTTTTGTTTTTTATCCGTAAAACTGACCTGATAATCGTGAATAACCAAGTCATCTACAGCAATCTGCCAAGCAGATTGACTGGCACTGCCTTTTTCCGTACTAGGGGTCGGGGGTTTATCAGTACCCTTTGCTACAAACAGGTTCTGCAAATTAAACGTGCCGTCCTCGTTTAACCAGGTTTTGAGTGTCGCGTCAGCTGTAACAATTTTTGCGAGCTTGACCCGCTGCTTACCGCCTTCAACACTTATTCCTTGAACTGCCAGAGTTGGAACAGTCACCACCGGAGATTTCTGACCGGGATCGGTTATTAACAGTGATTTAAGATCAACAGTACCTGCCGATATCGAATAATTCCCAATCTGTTTGTCATCATCAAAAGCAAACTCGTTTTGTGAATTAAGCGCCTTTATCGTAATAGCCGGAAAATGCTTAAATCCATCATGGTGAAACAAACCCACCTCAGCCAGATTAATCTGATTTTGCTCGGCACTCAGTTTTAGCTGATCTGCAGACTGCTCGACAGCCAAATGGGTATTCCAATCCAGGCGTTTAACCCTGATTAAGGGTATATCTTTTCCGCTGACAGCCAGGTTATCCAGTTCCAGCCGGGTATTTTTGCTTTGCAGAGACAATCCTTTTTCTTCAGATCGCAAAACGAGCGCTGACTGAAGATTCATTTTGTCATTCAAAATACGGGTTTGGGCGCCCCCCTGATCGTTAACCGTTAATTGAAAGCTTTCCAGATCAATTTTTGTTTCGGGGGCTTCCAGTTGCAAATTCCGATTTTTATAATTCAATACATAAGGAGCAGAAACTGCCAACTGACCCTTTTCCAGCAAGACCCCTGGAAAATCCTCGAGAAACAAAGTCGCGATTCGGAATAAATCGATTTTTTCGAGTTTGAGCAAGCCTTTGGAATGAATCGGATCCAGGCTGGCTTCGCCTGACCACTGCAAAGTTGCTCCCGAAGAAAAAGCCATGTTGAGTTCAAGATTGGCAGGGTTATCCTGAAATGTTGATAATTCCGCCAGCTTCAGGTTAATGGGCTGCAGTGTTTCTTTTTCCACTCCATTGGCCCGGGCCTGTTCCCAAAGTGCCGTTCCATCTGACAAATTCAATTGATGAATAATCACCGGAAATAAAGCTTCTGAGGTGTCTTTTTCTTCTTGATTGTCCGAACCAAGATCATCGAAATTAAAAATTCCGCTTTGATTTTTAGCAACCCTGACAAACGGTTTATCTAGCTGAAATGCGTCAATGACCACGCCAAATTGTCTAATCGAACTGAATACAGCCAAATCGGTGTACAGCCTATCGAAAGTTACAAAAGCCTGACCATCCTTCTCTTCCAAGGTGAATCCTCGAATTTCCAGACAAAAATCAAACGGATTAAATGCAATATTTTCAACTGATGCATTTCGCCCAGTGGCATCGTGGATCAATCCTGGAAGTTGCATTTTCAATAAACCCGGCAAGACAAAAAAACCCGACACAGCATAAAAAGCCACAAGAGCCAATGTGATCAAAGTGGGTTTAAGGAGTTTTTTTACCCTGCCTGATTCAAAAAAATGCACTGTTTAACACCTCTAAAATCCTGAAAGACGCTTAATTGAAGTCCTGTAAAAAGCGCAACAACTTGATCGAATAGTGATCTAAAGCTGCTTATTTTAGCCTTTAACATTGTTTATATCCGGGAATCTTTCAAATTGAAAGGTATCTATTCACTCCCTCCGATTTTATTGGGTGTAGGTGGTTGATTGAAATGGCTTCTGCAACGGGGATAGTAGAAAGTTTAGGCATTGTTGATTGACTGTGCGTCCCTGCACAAAAAACTCTTTGGAACAAAGAGTTGGTATCTGCTCACCCCCTCCCATTTTAGTGGTTGTAGGTGGTTGATTGAAAAGGCTTCTGCAACAGGGATGTTGCAGAGAGCTACAGGGACGTATTTACGCGTCCTTTGAAATCAAGCACCTACAACCTTAATTCAAAGCGAGCGAGAGTTACACTATAAATTGTGATAGCCCGTTTCCTCGTGCATCACGATATCAAGGCCTTGTTCTTCTTCATCTTTAGTCACGCGTAGACCTATTGTCCATTCAATTACTTTCAAGATAACAAAACTGAATAAGGCACTCCAGCCTATAGTGACTAAAACTGCCAAAGCCTGAACCTTGACTTGATCAAGAATGGAGACCCCTTCCGCCAGACCCATTCCGCCCAAACTGGTAGCTGCAAATACACCGGTCATTAAAGATCCGACAATTCCGCCTACACCATGAACAGGAAAAACATCTAACGAGTCATCAATTTTTAATTTACGTTTGACGATCTGAGTAGCGCAAAAACAGACCACTCCGGCTGTAATTCCGATGACCAAAGCGCCTGCAGGCCCAACAAATCCGGAAGCGGGCGTTATAGTACCCAACCCCGCAACCATTCCTGTGACTATGCCCAATACACTGGGCTTGCCGAACCTTACCCATTCAATGAACATCCAGGTCAATGAACCTGCCGCCGCACCTATGTGAGTAACGATAATAGCCATACCTGCCGAGCCATCGGCTCTAAGGGCGCTGCCACCATTAAATCCAAACCACCCCACCCACAACATACCTGCACCGGTAACCACCATAGTCATGTTATGTGGCGGCATCGCTGTGGTTGGAAAACCTTTTCGATTGCCAATAACCAAGGCCGCGACGAGTGATGCAATACCCGCATTGACATGAATGACAATGCCGCCTGCAAAATCCATAGCGCCCATATCAGCCAGCCAACCTCCGCCCCAAATCCAGTGGCAAATTGGCATGTAAACGAAAACCAGCCACAAACTGCTAAACCAAAGCATCGCGGAGAATTTCATTCTTTCAGCGTAAGCACCCACAATTAGTGCTGGCGTAATAATACCGAAGGTCATCTGAAACATAAAAAATACAGTTTCAGGAATATCCCCTGTCATCGACGACGTTCCCAACTCCGGCATAAAAAATTTACTGGTACCACCGATAATTGCCTGCCATTCACCACCATTGGAAAATATAAGACTGTAGACACCCGCCAACCAGAGCAATGAAACGACACAGGTAATCGCAAAACATTGCATCAAAACCGAAAGCGCATTTTTACTTCTTACCAATCCAGCGTAAAAGAGCGACAAACCGGGTAATGTCATAAACAACACAAAAGCGGTTGAAGTTAAAACCCAAGCGGTATTACTCTGGTTTAACTCATCCGCACCAACCAATCCGGGCAAAGCCCACAAGAGAAAAATTAAATAATTATTATTATAGGATTTCATAGCTTCCTCTAAGCACGGCTATGCCTTTTTCAAATCAAAAAAACAAATCCGGCTTTAAATGACTGTTAGCCTATTCGATGTGACCTCCTCATCAAATATGCTGATTTAAATAAGTGATGCAAAGATACCAAGGAACTTAAATAAAATAACAAACGCAAAAAAGACCGTATTTTTATTCATGCCAAGGCGCAATACAGGCCCATAGGAGCGTGAGCAACCGTTTAAGCAACAATGATGCTGAACAAAAAGACAAGCCAGTTTTGGCAGTTATCTATACATGGGCCTAAATAGCATCGCTTCCGGTTTCTCCGGTTCTGATCCTGATTACTTGTTCCAAAGCGGATACGAAAATTTTGCCATCACCAATTTTTCCGGTGTTGGCTGATTTGACAATTGCCTCTATCGCTTGGTCAACCACTTCATCAGTTACCGCGATTTCAAGTTTGACTTTGGGAAGAAAATCGACCACATACTCGGCGCCACGATAGAGTTCGGTGTGGCCTTTCTGACGGCCAAAGCCTTTAACTTCAGTTGCGGTAACACCGGCAACACCTATTTCGGAAAGCGCTTCTCTAACGTCATCTAACTTGAAAGGTTTGATAATTGCTGTAATTAATTTCATTTTTATTCTCTAAACAATTGAAAAAGTAAGTCTATCCCCGAAGGATTTAAAAAACAAAACAGACTCGACTATCTGTCCTAAGCCGAGTGTATCCCGTCTCATTGTAAAATAGGTAAGAAATTGTATTGAATTTCCGGAAAAGCTGGATCGTCAACAACCTTATTATATCTGCTCAATCCTTCACTTTTATTGGGTGCAAGTTTTTGATTGAAAGGCTTCTGCAACCGAGACATGTTCACGCGACCTTTTTAATCAATCACTTATATCCCAAATCCAAAGCAGGCGAGCAATTAACTTTTATTTTTTATGGATCAAAAGTTCTGACCGCATCATAAAGAATAAAAGGGCAACATACAATTTGCGATAAACGAACAGGGGGGTAAACCGTTTTAATTATCCCGGAATTGATTAACGCCTGGCATTCAAGCGCGTAAATTATTCGACACCATTAAGAATCCGTAAAACGAGTCATTCCACTAAAAGCGATTATAAAAAACGGGCGCAGTTTGCGCCCGCCCTCTTGTTTTTTACTATTCTTATCTTTACTTACTGCCCTCGGAAGTAAACTCAGGATAAGCCTCCATACCACACTCGGAGAAATCCACACCTTGGTATTCATCTTCAGAAGAGACTCTTATGCCCATAGTCGTCTTCAACAGGAACCACATGGCCAAACTTGCAATGAATACAAAGCCAAAAATCGTAGCGATGCCAATTAATTGAGCCGATAGTGTTGATTCTTCATTTGATAAACAAACCGCAAGCAATCCCAATATACCCGATACACCGTGAACGGATATGGCACCGACCGGATCATCGATTCTGAGCTTATCAATAGTGACAATGGCAACCACAACAAGGCCACCGGCAACAAATCCAATACCTGTAGACAAGAGTGTGCTGGGACTGGACGGATCGGCAGTAATGGCAACCAAGCCTGCCAATGCACCGTTCAAAATCATGGATAAATCAGCCTTACCAAACATCAGGTGCGCGGTGATTAAAGCTGCGACCACACCGGCAGCCGCGGCTGCATTGGTGTTAACAAAAACTTTGGCAACTATATTGGCTTCTGAGACATTGGATATGATCAGTTCCGAACCACCGTTAAAACCAAACCAGCCCATCCACAAAATCAACGTTCCTAAGGTCGCCAAAGGCATGTTACAACCTGGAATTGGGTAAATAACGCCGTTTTCACCGTATTTCCCTTTTCTTGGCCCCAGCAAGAGAACACCGGCTAATGCAGCACTGGCGCCGCATAAATGCACAACACCGGAGCCTGCGAAATCAAAAAATCCTAAGGTATCCAGAAAGCCGCCACCCCATTTCCAGTAACCTTGTATGGGGTAAATAAAGCCTGTCATAACGACAGAAAAGCCCAGGAAGGCCCACAATTTCATCCGTTCGCAGACTGCACCGGAGACGATAGACATGGCCGTCGCGACAAAGACTACCTGAAAGAAAAAGTCAGCCATTTTAGAATAGACTGCATTATTGTCATCGTCTGTATCGCCATTGACCGAAATGACTTCGGCAGCTTCATGGTCAACATTGCTCAATAAAAATTCGATACCCGGCCAGACACTGTTGACAGCCTCACCGGGATACATAAGGTTATATCCGCACAACATATACATGATGCAGGCAATGGCATACAAAACCACGTTTTTGGTGAGAATTTCTGTTGTATTTTTTGCTCTGACTAAACCAGCCTCAAGCATGGCAAACCCAGCCGCCATCCACATTACAAAGGCACCGCTAATCAGCAAATAGAACGTATCTAATGCGTAACTCAGTTCTGTTAATTTATCCACCACGTTTCTCCTGTCTCAGACTAAAGGGCTTCTTCGCCAGTTTCACCGGTTCGAATCCGGACCACTTGCTCGAGGTTGCTCACAAATATTTTTCCATCCCCAATTTTTCCTGTGTTTGCCGCTTTGGTAATAGCTTCAACCGCTGCATCGACTTTATCATCGCCGATTGCAACCTCCACTTTTGCTTTGGGCAGAAAATCGACTACGTACTCCGCACCCCGGTATAACTCAGTATGACCTTTCTGACGGCCGAATCCTTTTACTTCGGTAACCGTCACGCCTGACACCCCCATTTCAGATAATGCCTCACGGACATCATCCAACTTGAAGGGCTTAACAACTGCTGTAATCAGTTTCATATATGTGCCTCGTGTTAAGTTGACAAAAACTCAATCTTCCATTTGCATAGATTGTGCCAAACAAATACGAGGGCTCTTTTCTTTGCTTAAAAAATAATCGCCGCCCTAAAGTACAGTCGACACGATCCACTATGGTGCGAACGCCGAGAAATTGCGATCCATTATGGTGCGATAACAAAATAATCAGCAGCCAACGCACCATTTAAATCCTTTCCTTACAACTATTTAAATTTATGGCACATGAAATGCTTTAAAAAAGGCAATGGAGTGCCATAACTGGCGCAATCCAAAAAGTTAATTTTTTGAATGGCGAATTCTCGCTTCAATTGAGTTTATTAAGGTATAAACCACTTAATAGACAGATTTAAGAAAACCAATTTTCTATAAATTTACTTTTGGATGCTTCAAGGCGAAAATGCAGGCTGGATTTTTTTATGAAGCACGCGCTTGACTGATCAAAACAGTGACGATAGATCAAAGAGAATGGCAGGCCGTTGACATCATTACGATGCCAATACATTAAACGGCTTATCGCCACATTATTTAATCGTCGAAAAGCCTACAGCGGCAAGGCTTTTTTAGCCATTCAGATAGAAAAATGATATTGTTATGCCCTGTAAGCTCTAACCTATTACTCAACAACTAACCCAGGAGACAACCTACATGTCTGTAGCTAACGTTCTTAAAATGATTCAAGAAAATGAAGTTAAATTCGTGGATTTTCGTTTTTGCGATACCCGAGGAAAAGAGCAACATGTAACTTTTCCAGCCAAAGATATCGATGAAGATCTTTTCGAAGAAGGCAAAATGTTTGATGGCTCCTCGGTTGCAGGCTGGAAAGGGATCAACGAATCCGACATGATCCTGATGCCTGACCCATCCAGCGCTGTGATGGACCCCTTCTTTGATGATGCAACTCTTATTTTGCGTTGTGACATTATCGAACCCAATAACATGCAAGGTTATGAGCGTGACCCCCGCTCTATCGCCAAACGTGCAGAAGCTTACTTAAAATCTACGGGTATTGCCGATACTGCTTTTTTTGGTCCTGAAAACGAATTTTTCGTATTTGACGATGTCCGCTGGTCAGCAGACATATCCGGTGCATCGTTCAAGATTGATTCTTCTGAAGCAGGCTGGAACTCGGAAAAAGCCTACGAAGACGGCAACATGGGTCATCGTCCAGGCGTTAAAGGCGGTTATTTCCCAGTTCCTCCGGTTGATTCCATGCAGGATATGCGTTCTGCAATGTGCTTGACTTTGGAAGAAATGGGTCAAAAAGTTGAAGTCCATCACCATGAAGTGGCAACTGCCGGTCAATGTGAAATTGGCGTCAGATTCAATACCCTGGTTAAAAAAGCGGATGAAGTGCTGGAATTAAAATACGTGATTGCGAACATTGCTCACGCTTATGGAAAAACCGCAACATTCATGCCTAAACCTATCGTCGGCGACAATGGTAGCGGCATGCACGTTCACCAGTCTTTAGCCAAAGGCGGTGTCAACTTGTTCAGCGGCGACCTGTATGGCGGCTTATCTGAAACGGCACTGTTCTACATAGGCGGAATCATCAAGCATGCAAAAGCCTTAAATGCTTTGACCAACGCGTCAACCAACAGCTACAAACGCCTTGTACCAGGCTTTGAAGCACCGGTTATGCTGGCTTATTCTGCTCGTAACCGCTCTGCATCCATCCGTATTCCGTTCATTTCAAATCCAAAAGGACGCCGTATCGAAGTCCGCTTCCCTGACTCGACTGCAAATCCATACCTGGCTTTTGCAGCGATGCTGATGGCTGGCTTGGACGGTATTCAAAATAAAATTCATCCTGGCGATGCGATGGATAAAGATTTGTATGACTTACCGCCTGAAGAAGAAAAAGCAATTCCACAAGTCTGCCACTCTTTTGACCAAGCGTTGGATGCATTGGACAAAGATCGTGAATTCCTGACTCGTGGCGGCGTATTTTCCGACGATGCGATCGATGGCTATATTGCATTAAAAATGGAAGATGTCACTCGTCTGCGCATGAGTACTCATCCTGTTGAATTTGACATGTACTACAGCTTGTAATTAATCTCTGCATCTGCGGCTTGGTTTATACCAACGCATTTCAAAGTAAAACGCCCCATAATGGGGCGTTTTTTATTTCACCGCATCAAACCTGGGCAAAAACCCAAAACTGTTACTGTTCAATCCCCACATTGAGGTAACATTTCGGTTCACTGCTGCACCGTTATAACCAACCGGCATTATATTAGCCGCATTCTGCAGCCACTATTTAAGTCTTAAACCATTGTTTTATAGCAGTTTAATGTAAATCAACCAGGCAATGCCATCGCTTTAGAGAAAAGTCCTGACTTGCATCTTTTTGGTTAGAAAAATTTCGAGCTAAATCTCATTCATCGCCAAACCAGCACTCAAGCCTGTATAAATATATCTGGCCTGCAAATTGCTATTATTTATTGAACGACTATCAGCCCATACCGATAAACATTGTGTACAAACGAATTCTTGAACATCTGAATGAAGCCATCTTGTTATTTAACCGGGAACTTGTCCTGATCTATATCAATACGGCCGGCGAAATCATGTTCGCAGATAGTGCGCGTCATTTATTGGGCAGTCATGCAGACGATTTGCTCAAGTATGTAGATGAAGACCAGCAACTGAACCTTCGCATGTGCCTTAACATGGATGAGCCTCTGGTGGACCGTGAATTGACGTTGGACTTTCAGAATCAACATGTAACGGTCAACTTTAGTGCAACCCCAGTACTCGTCAATGATCAGGTTGACGAGATTATTGTTGAATTACAACAACTGGACCGGCACCTGCGAATTTCAAAGGAAGAACAAATTATGGCGCAACAGACTACCGCAAGAATGCTGGTCAGAGGACTTGCACATGAAATTAAAAATCCCCTGGGCGGATTGAGAGGGGCGGCTCAATTGCTGGATCTTGAACTGGAAGATCCGGAATTGAAAGAATACACGCACATCATCATTGCTGAATCAGACCGGCTACAAAGCTTAATGGACCGGATGCTGGGCCCCAATAAACTGCCGATTAAAACCCAACTGAACATTCATGAAGTACTTGAACGCGTTCGTCAACTTCTGCTTGCGGAATCCAACGGTAAAATTACTGTTCAACATGATTATGATCCCAGTATTCCGGATATACATGCCGATAAAAACCAGCTTATTCAAGCCATATTGAATATCGCCAGAAATGCCATTCAGGCGATGGATAATGCCGGTACGCTGATAATCAAGAGCCGTATTTGCCGACAAATGACCATCGGGCGCAAACGTAACAGACTCACCGCAAGAATCGATATCATTGATGATGGTCCCGGCATCAACAAAGACATGATGAGTAAAATATTTTACCCCATGATTACGGGCAGACCGGATGGGACCGGTCTTGGACTGTCCATCGCTCAATCGCTGATCAACCAGCACGATGGCTTGATTGAGTGCGAAAGCCAGCCCGGACATACCGTATTTTCAATTTATCTGCCACTGGAGAGCCACAATGGATAATTCAGGCACAGTCTGGATTGTAGATGACGATAAATCCATACGTTGGGTTTTGGAGAAGGCTTTACAAAAAGCGTCAATAACCACCCGGACATTTTCTAACGGATCTCCTCTGTTGGAAGCGCTGAAAACCGATTTACCGAATGCCTTGATAACTGACATACGCATGCCGGGAATCGACGGCCTGCAATTACTCAAGAAAGTTCAGGAATCGCACCCTGAACTGCCCGTGATTGTCATGACGGCTCATTCGGATTTGGAAAGTGCTGTCTCTGCATTTCATAGCGGCGCATTTGAATACCTGCCCAAGCCTTTCGATATCAAAGAGATTGTCGAGGTGGCTCAACGTGCCTGCGCCCATGCCAAACAGCATGCGACTGCCAAGGAACAGCTGCCTAGCGAAGCCACCCCGGAAATCATTGGGGCAGCACCCGCCATGCAGGAAGTTTTCAGAGCGATAGGCAGACTGGCCCGTTCTCACATAACAGTGATGATTAACGGCGAATCCGGCACCGGCAAAGAATTGGTTGCCAAAGCGCTTCACAGGCATAGCCCCAGGGCAGGCAATCCTTTTATCGCCTTAAACATGGCGGCTATCCCTAAGGATTTGATGGAATCGGAGCTGTTCGGTCACGAAAAAGGCGCATTTACAGGGGCTCAATCCCGCCGCTCCGGGCGTTTTGAACAAGCCAATAACGGCACTCTGTTTCTTGATGAAATAGGCGACATGCCCGCCGAACTCCAAACGCGCTTACTCAGAGTCCTGGCTGACGGCCAGTTTTATCCGGTAGGGGCTCACTCTTCAATAAAAGTGGATGTGCGCATCATCGCGGCGACGCATCAAAATCTTGAAGCACTGGTCGCTCAGGGACGATTTCGTGAAGATTTATTTCACCGCTTAAATGTCATCCGGATTCATATTCCGCCACTTAGAGAGCGGCGTGAAGATATTCCTTTACTGATGCAGCATTTTCTAAGCCAAGCGGCAACCGAACTGAATACCGAATTAAAAGTGTTAAAACCGGAAACCGAACAGTTTCTTAAGACACTTGACTGGCCCGGCAATGTCAGGCAATTGGAAAATCTATGCAGATGGCTGACCGTCATGGCATCAGGACGCGAGATCCATAAAAACGAATTGCCGCCTGAACTGTTAAATACCCGCGACGAAACAAAAGCGAACGAAGATAACTGGCAAATGTTGCTCAGTAAAAGCATAGAGATTCAGCTACAACGGGGCGATAGTGATATTGCCAAACATACCATTCCCACGATAGAAACCATTTTGATTAAAGCGGCATTAAATCATTCGGGAGGCAGACGGCACGAAGCAGCCAAGATGTTAGGTTATGGACGGAACACATTAACCCGGAAAATCAAAGAGCTCGATATCGATAATTAGCTTACTGAATTTACCGGTTGAAACTCCAGCTATCCAACTTAATCAACAAAGCCGGTAACAGCAATAAATCCATGATCAGTGCAACCGCAATGGTCAGTGCTGACATTAATCCCATAGTGGAATTCATTGTGAAATGAGATAAATTCAGCACTAAAAAACCGCAAACTAAAACGGCCGTAGTCACCCACATTGCCTGGCCTACGGATGACATGGCATAGCGGACGGCATCTTCAGAACCATGACCCAACTCAATTCGGGCTCTGCGGTACTTACTCATAAAATGGACGGTATCGTCCACCACGATGCCCAGCGTCATTGCCATGACAACAGATAAACTCAAACCGATCATGCCGTCTATCAGTGCCCAGAAACCAAAAGCTATAGCGGCTGGCGCCAGATTAGGAATCAGACTGATCAATCCCAGTTTAAGCGAACGAAATGCCCGTATAAGCATCATCGATATCAGAACAAAGGCCAGCATACTGCCGGAAATCATTTGGCCTATATTGGTTTTACCCACGTGGGCAAACATCAGAATGGGACTGGCCATCGACATACTTACTTCGGGCATATTCATAAGCTGCCACGCTTTAATTTTTCTTTCCAACTCTAACATTTCGATAGAGCTGAGATTAGCCAACGTGGCAATGGTGCGAACGGACGATTTTGAAATATTGACCTGATCGTTCAAATCCAATCCATAAGGCAATGACATTTCGTACAGCAATAAATACTGAGCGGCAAGATTACGTTCCTCTGGCAATTTGTAATACGCAGGATCATCTCCATGCATATTCATATTGAGGCGCTTGTAAATTTCAGACAGGGTATTTACATGTTTTACTTCAGGTTGCTGGCGCAACCAGACCGAAAATAAGTCCAGTTTTTGCAAGAAAACCGGATCATTGATCCCTCCTTCCGAGTCGGCATGAATGGCCACTTCCAGAGTATATAAACCGCCCATATGCTCTGCCAAAAAATCGGTCCCTTGTCTAAAGTCCATTGCCTCGTCAAAATACTTGATGAACTCATCGTTGAATTGATTGATAGGGGTAAAACCGAGCATCAGCAGGGTAAATACGCCTAAATACAGAATCACTTTATTTTTGTAGCGAATGACAAACTCAGCTAATCGAGGCATAAACTTTGGCTTGCCCCGGCTTTTCAAAGAGGCTTTATAGGGCAGCACACACAGGATGGCTGGAAAAAATACCAGCGCCAAAATCCAGGCAATCAATACACCCAAACTGACGATATTGCCTAAATCCCTGAAGGGGGGCGAATCACTGAAATTCATACTGAGAAATCCGACGGCCGTAGTCAGACTGGTCAAAAATACCGGTTCAAAGTTGATTCGCAAGCTTTCACGCATGGCAGCAAACCTTGCTTCGCCCTTAGCAATACAATGCAGCTGCGAAACCGCAATATGCACACAATCGGCGACAGCAACGGTCAAAATAACGGTAGGGGCGGCAATAGAGGTAGACGTCAACTCCCAATCCAGCCAACCGGCTATGCCCAAAGTTGAAAGTAAGGTTAAAAAAACCAATAAAACAGTGGCAAAAATCACGCTCCAGTTCTTGACACACACATACAGGACTAAGATCAGAATGATAAACATCAATGGGGCTAATATTTTGCCGTCATGTATCACTGATTCTATAAACGCATCATTCATCACTACCATGCCGCTCAGATAAATCTTCAGGTCAGAATTACCAGCCTCCAAAACCCGCGCCATATCCCTGGCTTGATTCATTAAATCCATCGTTTGAGCCGCATTTTCTTTAGGTAACTGAAAAGTTACATTCACGCCAGTCACATCACCTTGTTTGGAAATCAGCCGATTGACAAGAAGCGGATCGTTAAGCGCCACATTTTTGATATCAGCAATCTGAACATCAGTCAGCTGATTAGCATCGGCTATCAAATTAGCCACATTCATCTGATCTTGATTTGCCGTAGTTCTTTGATAATTGGCTAATGAATCAACGCGTATGGAGAAAGGAATCCGCCATGCCGCATCAGTCAACTCCTTAATGGCTTTAAGCGAATCAGCGGTAAACAAATTACCGGAGCGGGAAGAAACGATAAACAAAACGTTATCCGTTTTGCTGAAGGTGGATTGTATTTCATTAAAAGCCAGCAATTCGGGACTGTCTGATTTAAAGTAAACGCGATAATCACTGTTAAATTGCAGACGAGTCAAACCGATACCGGCGATTCCGGTGATAAGCAGAACGATGAGCAAGACATATTTTGGGTAAGAGGTAATTAATAAACCCAAGCGTACACCAATTATATTTTTTCCATTTGTCATAGGTGTGCTTAAGAATAATGTCCTGATAGGGAGGATAGCCCTGCATATTCGAGGCAAAAAAGGCCTATTAATAAAGCCATTTTGATCTGCAGCGGATTTGGATTTAATGACCGGTTTAGCAAAACTCATAACTGATTTATTGATCAGATTTTAAGCAATAAGCTTAGCAGTTTTTCCACTTTTCTTTTTATACTTCGCCAAAACAACTACATTATGTAATCTTAGTATTACAAAAGAGCGTGCAACTTCGTTTGTATCGCTGTTCTTAAAAAAAACCTTAACTACACTAAGTTTAAATACCTGAAACTTTCTTAGGCTTGTTCCTTACGGTACAATTTCGCCTTTTGCAAAATCACATGGAAGCAACCAACACAATCAGGCGTATCGCACTGACACCAGGCGAACCGGCCGGGATCGGTCCCGATCTAGTACTAAAACTGATTCAAACACCTCATGACTGCCAGATCATTTGTGTCGCCGATAGCGGCTTGATGCGTGACCGAGCCGCACAATTAGGATTGCCGGTTGAAATAAAGCAATTTGATGCCGACGCGCCCGCTGTTTGCCAAAAAGCAGGTGAGCTGGCCATTTTGCCGATCAAAATGGCCAAACCTGCAAAAACAGGCCTGCTGGATAAAGAAAACAGCCGCTATGTTTTAAAAGCGATTGACCGGGCTACGCGAGGCTGCATGGAAGGCCTTTTTTCTGCGCTGGTCACAGGCCCCGTCCACAAAGGCATTATCAATGATGCCGGGATCGCTTTTACCGGACACACCGAATATATTGCCCAAATCACCGGAGGACAACCGGTCATGATGCTGGCCACCGAAGGGCTAAGAGTCGCGCTGGTCACTATTCACATTCCCTTGTCTAAAGTCAGCGAGACGATCACCCATGCACGCTTAAGAACCGTCATAAGGATACTGGATCAGGATCTGCGCAACCGCTTTGGTATCGCCAACCCGCGCATACTGGTCTGCGGGCTTAATCCTCATGCCGGTGAAAAAGGTCATTTGGGCAGCGAGGAAAAAGAGATCATAGAACCGGTTATCGAAAATCTGCGCCAGCAAGGTTTAAATCTTCAGGGCCCTTTACCGGCAGATACCGTATTTACCCCCAAATATTTAGACAATGCCGATGCAGTTCTGGCGATGTATCATGACCAGGGCTTGCCCGTTCTTAAATACAGGGGCTTTGGCAAAGCCGTCAATATCACGCTGGGACTGCCCATCATCAGAACGTCAGTCGATCACGGTACGGCACTGGATTTAGCCGGAACCGGACTGGCCGATGAGGCCAGTCTTGCCTATGCATTGCAGACAGCGTTAACCCTGACGCCTGCTTACCCTTCGGACTAATATGACACACAAGGCGCGTAAACGTTTCGGTCAAAACTTTTTGACAGATCACTCCATCATCTCGAATATTCTGTCCTGTCTTCAGATGCATAACGGGGAACACTGGGTAGAAATAGGTCCGGGGCAAGGCGCATTGACAAAGCCTTTGTTGGAAAAAGCCGGGACGCTGGATGTCGTGGAACTGGACAGAGATCTGGTCGTGCTGCTCACCAAGCAATTCGCCTATGCCGAAAACTTACATATTCACAGCGCCGATGCGTTGCAATTTGATTTTTCATCCCTGGTCAAAAACAATGAAAAATACCGTTTGATAGGCAATCTGCCTTATAACATTTCAACACCGTTATTGTTTCATTTGCTTAACTATCCTTCCTGTATCAGCGACATGCACTTCATGCTGCAAAAAGAAGTCGTGGACCGCATTTGCGCGACCCCAAACAGCAAAAGCTACGGCCGCTTAAGCGTCATGCTGCAATATTACTGCGAAGCCGAACATCTTTTTGATGTGCCGCCAGAATGTTTCGACCCTATTCCTAAAGTGACTTCCGCCATTATCCGACTGGTGCCTCACGCAAAACCACCCGTGGAATTAGCGTCTATTGAAAACTTCAAATCCCTGGTCGCACATGCATTTTCCCAGCGCCGCAAAACTATTCGTAATTCATTAAAAAAGCTGATGAGTGAAGAAGTCTTTATTGAATTAGGAATAGATCCTTCTGCCCGGGCCGAAAACTTGTCCTTACTCGATTTTGCCCGGCTAAGTCATCACCTGTGATGTCTGCGTCAGACTGTCACGCGACAATTTGACACATTTTCAAACCGAAGCAGGACGTTTAGAATATTAGCAACTCTTAAAGTTATCTTCTTTGCTGTTTTAAGAGCTTATATATCCTTCTTTTTAAGCGGCCTATTTGGCCGCTTTTTTTTGCCTGTCTTAAAATTCGCAAACACCCTCTTTATCCTAGCCTGAAGGGATCCAGTTGCGGCGTATCAATAGGGATGGATTTAACCTTCCAAATATCATGACAATATTCAGCGATCGTTCGGTCTGAAGAAAACTTCCCTGACCGGGCCGTATTCAGCACAGACATCGTTTGCCAGCGCACAACATCCCGGTAAGCCAAATCAACTTCATCCTGACAGCGTGTGTAAGCATCAAAATCGGCAAAAACCTGATAAGGATCACTGTACAGCAGGTTGTTGGTCAAATCGCGAAACATTTCGGTATTGCCGTGAGAAAAGAAACCGTTATTGATCAAATCAATCGCACTTTTGATAGCGGGATTTTTCAAATAATAATCGTAAGGCGTATAACCTTCTTTCCACAACGCTTTCACTTCCCCATCGGTATGACCGAACAGGAAAAAGTTTTCCGCACCGACTTCTTCACGAATTTCAATATTTGCGCCATCCAGAGTACCTAAGGTCATGGCGCCATTCATCGCAAATTTCATATTCCCGGTACCGGATGCTTCTTTTCCGGCGGTGGAGATCTGCTCAGACACTTCGGCCGCGGCATAAATCTGCTGCCCGTTCGTGACATTGAAATTTGGCAAAAAGACCACTTTAAGTCTGTCTTTGGTCGTACGGTCACGATTGACCACGTCGCCAACCGCATTGATCAATTTGATGATCAACTTGGCCAAGTGATAACCTGGCGCCGCCTTTCCGGCAAAAATAAAGGTGCGGGGATGAAAATCAAAATGCGGATCGGTTTTCAGGCGCTGGTACAAACTGATAATGTACAGAATGTTTAAATGCTGCCGTTTGTATTCATGGATGCGTTTTACCTGCACATCAAATATCGATTCGGGATCGACACCGAAACCGGTACGTTTGTAAAGACTGACAGCAAATTCATGTTTATTGACCCGCTTGGCATCCTGCCAGCGATCCAGAAAGCCGGGTTCAGTAACAAAGGTTTCCAGATTTTCAAGACAACTCAAGTCTTTGACCCAGCTTTCACCAATCGCTTCAGTAATGACCCGGCTCAGCCTGGGATTACACAATGCCAGCCAGCGACGCGGCGTTACACCATTGGTTTTATTGCTAAATTTGGCTGGCCAGAAAGAATAAAAATCCTTGAGCACATCGTTTTTCAGCAACTCGGTATGCAATTCGGCGACACCATTGATCGCATGACTGCCCACACAAGCCAGATGAGCCATACGCACCATCCGTTTGTTCGAGTCATCAATCAATGACATTCGAAACACTTTATCCGTATCGGTCAGGCATTCGGCCCTGACCTGATCCAAAAAGTGATGATTGATTTCGTAAATAATTTCGAGAATCCTCGGCAATAATTGCTCCATCATTTCAACCGGCCAGCATTCCAGCGCCTCCGGTAACAAGGTATGGTTAGTATACGAAAACGTTTTTTGCGTGACCTGCCATGCCATATCCCATGGCATGCCGTTTTCATCAACCAGCAAGCGCATCAACTCGGCGATAGCAATCGCCGGATGCGTATCATTTAGCTGCACAGCAAATTTTTCATGAAAATGATCCAGACGAATTCGCTGTGTTTTCATAATCCGCAGCATGTCCTGCAATGAACAGGAAACAAAGAAATATTGTTGCTCCAGACGCAATTGCTTTCCTTGCAACGTACCGTCATTCGGGTAAAGAATTTTGGTCAGATTTTCTGAAGCCACTTTTTCCTCTACCGCACCGTAATAATCGCCTTGATTGAAACGGCTAAAGTTCAAGGACTCAGGCGCAATTGCCTGCCATAAACGCAGCGTATTCGCCGTATTGTTACGGTAACCCAGGATAGGGGTATCGTAAGGGACGCCTTTTACCACCCAGTCCGGTATCCAGCTCACAATCTGCTCGCCTATTTCATTCGTATACCGCTCGGTTCTTCCGCCCAGCTTGATTTCCACCGCCCATTCAGGTCTGACGATTTCCCAGGGATTACCTCGAAAAAGCCATTTATCGGTTTTCTCCACCTGCCAGCCGTCGACAATCACCTGTTCAAAAATGCCAAACTCATAACGAATGCCATAACCAACAGAAGGAATTTCCATGCTTGCCATCGAATCGAGAAAGCAGGCGGCTAAACGTCCCAAACCACCGTTTCCAAGGCCCGGTTCGGGTTCTTCGGTCAATAATTCATCCAGATTAAGCCCTAACTCTGCCATCGCCCGGCGAACTTCGCTGGTAATGCCCAGGTTCAACAAATTGGAAGCCAAATGGGGACCCATCAGAAATTCGGCGGACAGATAGGCGACTGTCCTCGATTTACTCCGGGTATATTCGTTAGCAGTGCCGACCCACCTCGCCATTAACATATCCCGGACGGTAAAGGCCAAGGCCATGTAATAATCGTAGCGACTGGCTAACGCAGGAAACTTGCCCTGCACATTGGCCAGATTACGAAAAAAACTGCGCTTGATTTCATCTTTAGAGGGCTTGTAATTGGATTTTTTCTTCATTAGGACCCCAGGTGATGGAATAAAATTGACCCGCTTTTATAAAGCTTCATCAAAGACTACAAAAAGGAAACTGACAAGGAATTAAGCAACAGAAATGCCAGCTTTGCCCCTTCATTTCAAGAATTACAATATTTCAGCGCTTATGGACGCCAGAGAGGAATCCTGTTGAATACTTAGGGCCCAAAAACTCAAGACCAGGGGATACTTGCACAAACAAAGAGCATGAAAAAGCACTCAATCAGTGCGTAGCAGTTGTGATAAATCGATGGCGGTATTAGCGGGGTCAGACCCGCGAAAACCGCGGGTCGTTATTTCTGATTATGAGAGAAATAAAGCTGGCAGGTACGAAGGAATGCGCACCGGCTGCCTCTTTTAGTTTCCTTCAACTCCAGGCTTGATCTATCCCTTTCAACCATAAGGCTAAGCGTTCTTCTGTCAGTTCTTTTTGATTCTCTTCATCCAAAACCAGACCGACAAATTGATCATCAATTATCGCCTTGGAAAATTTAAATTTGTAGCCTGCAGCCTCCCAGCCGTCACCGATAATTTCAGCCCCGCATTCAGTAAACGCATCGTATATATCCCGTAAAGCGCTGACGAAATTGCTGCTGTACGATTTTTGGTTTCCCAAACCATACAAGGCTACTTTTTTACCCTCGAACGAATGGCCTTTCAATTTGGGCAAAAACTCTTCCCAGCTTTCCGTCTGATTGCCCGTCGATTTACCCGGCAATTCGCCTTCGCCATAAGTCGGCGTACCCAAAATCAGCACTTCATAAGCCAGCAAGTCCTCAACACCGGCATTACGAATATTTACAGGTTTATCGGCTTGAGGGCCTATACATTTTGCAATCGTCTTGGCAACACGCCGCGTCGAGCCCGTATCAGTTCCAAAAATCACGCCTACTTTCGCCATGGTGCTATTCCTTAAAGTTGAATTTGTAATAATCCCGGAACAGATGTCTTATGCAAATTGCCCCATTCTTCCGGCGTATACGTTTTCAAAGTCACCGCATGCAATCGACCGGATGACAAGGGTTCAGTCAGCACGGCCATTACACCTTGCTGCTTCTTTACCAGCGGTAAAGCTTGAAATTGCTGGCTGATCACCGTAATCGACAAGTTACACCCCTCGCCTTCTATCAATATGGTCGCATCAGAAAAGCCGCTTTTAACCAATTGCTCGACTTCAGCATGGGTTATTACTTGACTATCAACCGCTTGTTTCTGGCCTTCAACAACCGCACTTTTCAGCAAGGGTAACAAGCTGCCATCACTGTCCATTGCTTCGACAATATCGCTGCCGCCGACTAGCTCGCCTTTGACAAACAATTGAGGAAAAGTCGGCCACTTGGATAACTTGGGCAATTTTTCCCGGATAAACGGTGCCTCCAAGACGTTGACAAAGGCAAACGGGATTGCACTGGCATTAAGAATACCGACCGCTTTGCCGGAAAAACCGCATTGCGGGTCTGAAGGAATACCTTTCATATATAAAATGATCGGATTGTCGGCGAGTTGCTTGCGGATTTTTTCTTCGGTGGTCATGGTTTTTTCTCTTTAAAAAAGGACTTTCGGAATGACATTGGACATCAGTCGGCTAAGGCCATAACATAAACAATCAACATCCGAATTTTGATGGATGATTTTTTGAACTAATGAGCTTGCTGTTGAAGAGGCGAGGGTTCTTCGCGTTCGATCAATTTGATCGTCGTTTCACCCTTGACGGCTGACGCCTCGATAATACAGGCTTCAACATTGCCCCGGGTCGGCAGCTCGAACATGGGCTTGCGTAAAATAGTCTCAATGATGCTTCGCAACCCCCGCGCACCGGTATTTCTGACAATCGCTTTTTCAGCAATTTCAACCAGGGCTTCGGTGGTAAACTCAAGATTCACACCGTCATAGGCGAACAAATGCTGATACTGCTTGACCAGTGCATTTTTAGGTTCGGTCAAAATTTGGATTAACGCATCAATATCCAGAGGTTCCAGCGGCGCGAGTATCGGAAACCGGCCGATAAACTCAGGAATCAAACCAAAACGTTTCAGATCGTCCGGCTCGGTCGCATTCAGCAGTTCTTCCAGTGGCGGTTTCTGATTGGACCGGCTGATATCCAGATGAAAACCAATCGCAGTGTTGGCAGGGACCAACCGTTTTTCTACATGTTTTTCCAGCCCAGGAAATGCCCCGCCAGCTATAAATAAAATGTTACGGGTATCAATCATTACCGAATCGGTGTTACTGGCATCTTTCCGCCGTCCTTTGCAGGGCACTTTAACGTGGGATCCTTCGACCAGCCTAAGCAGCGCCTGCTGCACGCCTTCACCGGAGACATCTCGCGTACCGAAGGCCTGCTCCGGAGTACGGGCAATTTTGTCCACTTCATCCAGATACACTATACCCCACTCGGCTTTACCGATATGACCATCGGCGACATCCAGAAGACGGACCAATATATTTTCCACATCGTCGCCGACATAGCCGGCCTGCGTCAGCGTCGTCGCATCGGCTACCACAAACGGCACTCCGACAATTTTCGCCAGGGTACTGGCCAGTAACGTTTTACCGGTTCCTGACGGACCTATCAGCAAAATGTTGGACTTTCCAATTTCGACATTACCGGATGCCGATCCCAAGCCGCCGATTTGGCTACTTTCATGTTTCAATCGTTTGTAATGGTTGTAAACCGCCACAGATAAAATTTCCTTGGCCAAATTCTGACCAATAATATATTCATCCAGTAATGCTTTTATTTCGACAGGTTTCGGCAAAGGGCCCTGCATTTCAGCCAGTTCCTTCTTTTTACCCCAACTGGAGACGACCTGATTGGCCAGCACGACACAGGCCTCGCAAATCTGCCCTTCATTTCCGGCAATCAACGGCACATCGATAGAAGCCTCTACCCCGCAAAATGAACACTTTTTATTTTGTTTTTGCATAAAAGCCCCGCTTGATTCACTTAGGTAAACCGGATAACCACGCTTTTTGACAGTTGCGCCGGTAACGCTCCTGCATGATTTCCCGTATTTTAGGCGTCGCTTTTTGCAGCGATAAAGTTTCAGGTTTTACTATCTCAATACATTCAATGATATGAAAGCCAACTTCAGTTTCTATGACTTGACTGATTTCATTCAGTTTTAACTTGAACAATACGGCATCGATTTCGGGATATAAGGTGCCGCGCGCAAAAACACCGAGCATGCCGCCTTGTAGAGAGGTCGGACATTCGGAATATTTCAGGGCCAGATCAGGAAATTTATACGGTTTGTTTTTCAGCTTCAGGCGAATATCCAGCAAGCGTTGCCGGGCATTTTCCCGACTGTTTTCAGGATAATCAGGATTAATGGTAATTAAAATATGACGAACGGTTCGCTGTTCCGGAATATTGAATTTTTCAGGGTGGCAATGATAAAAAATGCCTATTTCAACGTCACTCACGCTGGGTGTGCGACTGGCGACTTTGTCCATCACGGCATTGACCTTGCATTCTCTTTTCAATGCCGCGCGCAATCCATCGCTGTTGAGATTATTGAGCTTCAACGTCTCCAGAAAACTTTCATCATCATTAAACCGGCTGCGAATTTCTTCATACGCCCGGTCAAGTTCTTCATCTGAAATGATAACGCCAGTCGCCTCTTTAGCATTTAAAACCCGGGTTTCGATATCATAGGCTTTTGATGCGTGAATCCGGGCTTTGGTAAATTGTTCACTTTCCAGTTCGGCCGGGGGTTTTTTAAATAGCGCCAGCGCCGCTCTCAATAAGGTATAAGGCTCTATCGATACTTCGGCCGTCTTATTCATATCACTCTTCCGGTTCTGAAAAGGTGTCCGGATTAGCCGGTTCCAAAATGCTTTCCGGTACTTGAAGCGTTCTGCCAGGAAATCGGACATGGTATTGAATCGGCTCATACTCTCTTAATACTTTGAGAATTTCGCCTTCCTGCCCTTTTTCGGCCACAATCTGTCCTTGAATGCCCAAATCAATTGTGCTGACCACTTTATCCCGAAATTCAAAACGACTGGGATTCCAAGGCGCATCAGCCAAAATCAGCTCTTCCGCTCGGCAACCGACCATGCGTCCCAAATCAAGAAAATGAACGGTGTAAATCACTTGATCCTGCAAAAACGTACCCACCTCAATGACATGACCGACACTGCCGCGCCGGATCAGCAATTCGCCAACTGCCTTGCCGGGATACGTGCCATCGTTGCGCACGTTGCGGGTCACCCGCACGGCTTCACCGAAATCGAAGCGCTCTTCGTCGAACCGTTCCTCAATCATTACTTGATGTCGGTCAAGGGGACAAACACGGTTTGCGGTTCGCCCATTTTGAAAACTTTGAACACTTTTTCGGTTTGCGCATCGGATTCCACAAAATCAAAATAGGCCCGGTACAGCAGTTGTTTGTAGATGGCCTGACGTGCATCTTCATCGTCCGGCATTTTGTCTCCCGCCTGATCCAGATAATCATGAAAGCGCTGCAAAATATGCAGTCGGTTGACATGCACGACGGACGGGTCGTATTCCAGTTCGAAATACTGTAAAAAGTCCTCTGCCGATTCCAACTCTTCGATTTCTTCTGTAAAGCTCATGACGTTAACCTCGGGTTTAAAATGGACCAATCAGATCCGTATCGCTAAGGATCAAATACACCGCCAATACCGCAAAAATCAGCACTGAAATGACAGCCAGAACAGGTTCCGGTTTTGTATCTGCACACCCCCTCCAATTTTATTGGGTGTAGGTGGTTGATTGAAAAGGCTTCTGCAACAGGGATGTTGCAGAGAGCTACAGGGACGTATTCACGCGTCCTTTGAAATCAAGCACCTACGCCCTCAATTCAAAGCGGGCGAGTAGTTACCCTGTTTTTCGTTAAACATCTGACACCCCTTTTCGTGGATGGGATAGCGCTAAAGACGCAAAATCTCGCGTCTCATCAAGACTCACCATCAAGCCGCTTCTTTGTGCTCATGGGTAAAGCAATCTTTCGGACAGACTTTCGAGCAGGCTTCACAGCCTATACAGTCGTTCGCATTTTTAATATTCATGACCATGCTGTTATCGTCATCGTCCTCGAAATCACCGTAATCATCGCCAAAATCTTCCGGATTCAGCACTTCGTCTTTTTCGACCAGATCGAACACATCTCTGGGACACACTTTAAAGCAGCGCCCGCAACCGATGCAGGTCCGTTGATTTAAATCCGTCACATAAGCAGGCGTCCAAACGGCGCCACCAAAGGTTACTCCAGTTACTAAATCAGCCATGGTCGCTCCTTACGCAGTTTCAGCTTGGGCTGCAAGCAGTTTTTGGTTGGCTTCGTCCCACGCCTTGCAGGCCTCAAAGGTTGCCTGGGCAATTCCCATCAGTTCCCCGTATGCATCGGGCAACTTGTCTTCAATCAAATCATGCAATTCCATGGCTTGTTCACTGGCCAGCCGCTTCGTTTTTTTTACTTCCTTTTCCAATGCCTTGATTTCTTCGGGTGTCATGACACGCTCCCTAGGCTTCCGCCACTTCTTTATGCTTCTCGATAAAAGCCAGCGCCTTTTCGATTTGCTTCTCACTTTCCACACACAGAGCTTCAAGGCTTGGAAAGCCCCAGCGGTGAACATCCCGCAACGTTTTATCCGTTACGATCAATTTACCGACCATGATCAATGCACGGCCAAAACCTTCATGCGTCAAGTTGACAAACGGTACCGCCATCAAACCGGTTTTCTTTTCTATCAACGATGCAATGGCGTTGTAATAAGACTTTAGCCGCGTGATCGTGATTTCATCAGGATCGCCGACAATCGGAATCTCGCGTTTACGCTCTTTGGTCAAAATCAGCGGATCGATGATCTTTTCCTCAGGCCAGCCTTCAAATGTGTCATAAGTATCGACAGCGCGTAATTGTTTGAGCATTTCCACAACGAAATCCGAACTCATGTACGGATCGTTTTCTTCGATGACGAGTGCTGCTTGGGACATAGTGTTTCCTCGATAGAGATCAATTTAGATAAAACCGTTCAGGATAGACTCAGATTAAAAGCCCATCGATTGCTATTGATGGGCTCGCGTTGCTTAGCCCATCCTACCGTTTGTGTAAAATCACTCCGACCACCCCTCTTCTTCCATTTCATCGAAACGTGAAGCATCGGGACTTTTGGCTTTGTTCAGTGCCTTTACCAGCCAGCTTGACGGACCGGTTTTCAATTCGTTTTGCAAATCGGCAATTAAATCGGCGATTCGGCTGCCTTCGTGCACCTTGACCGGCTGTATACCCTGAGCCACCAGCTGTTTGATCGCTGAGGCACCGACAGCTTGACAGTAAACCGCGGCGCAACCTTCCAGCATCTGCATTTTAACCGACAGTTTTTGTTCATTACCGTCCTGATCCAGTTCACCGAACTGGGCGGCTTCCAGCAATTCGTAACGCTCCGGGTTCACTGCATAGACCGCGAATGACCTGGATGAACCGAAATGCTGATTGACTGTTTTCATATCGGTGGTGGCAAAAGCGACTTTGATGGCGGTATCCATGGCTAGACTCTGCTCGTTGGTTTGGACAATGTGCATACGCCGGGTTAGTGACATGACGGCGTGTCCTGTTGTCTTTCGTTTTCAGGTTTTTGTGCGTAAACCGAGTGATATGGCGCTATCTCTTCATGGGCAAAATTGATGACCAGATTAGCCAAATCAAACAAGGCCTGACGGGTTCCGCGATAGCCTATCCAGGTTTTCTGATAACCACCGATGATGTCATAAAGCGGAAATCCCGCCCGCAAAACCGGAATACCCAATCGTTCGGCTGTCGCAACAGCGTGTGAATTGCCGATCAGTAATTGTGCATTATGGGCTTTGGCGGTTAACTCCAGATCTTCCAGATCGCCAATTTTGATACTATCCGTTTTCGCATCGGCCAATACCGGCGCATTGGCGGCGCTGATCGCAGCAACGACTTCGGACCCCATTTCATTAACCAGATCGATAAAGGCATTGAGCTGATCGGGATCCGCAGCTATCGCAATACGCAATTGCCCCAACATAAAATGTGTGTCCAGCATCGTATCCTGTAGCTGTGCCCGCTGACGCTCGATGCGTTCCGGAACATCCTGCCCGGCGATTTCGCTGAGTGAACAAATCAGCGAATCGGTAGCGGATAATCCATAACAATGTTTAAAGAAGTAACTGGGGACCTGGGTTTTTTCCTGCAGCAATTCACCGGCTTTTTGCAAGGACGCGCCGATGACCAGTGTCGCCTTGGCATCGCCCAAAGTAGCCATTTCGGAAACCGCTGTACCGCCGATGGTCACCGGCGAGAAATCCTGATCAGTCAATACGCCGTCCAGTGAATCGGAAATATCGGGTACGAATACCGGCCTCAGTTGAAACTGTTCTATGAGTTCGCGCAAAGCTTCCAGATCGCCGGGCGTCAACATAGGACCGGACAAAACATTGACCTGCCGTTTACGTTTACCCGGCGCAGTTCCGGCAACAGCGGCATCAGGAACCAGCGCACGAATGATTTCAGTCAGCGTTGCGGCATAACCGGTTTCAACGCAGCCGGTAAAATCGGGCGTATTGACCGCGACAACAGCGACATGATCAAACTGTGGATATTTTGCGCGAAATTCGCGGACATTCCGGTGCACATCGGCACCTTGTGTTTCGGCCAAACCGGTGGTCAGTACGGTAATCAAGGCCGGATCGGATTTTTCGGCAATCGCTTTTAAACCTTCAACCACATTTTCATCAGCCCCCATCACCGAACTGCCTTGATCCATTGCAGTTGACTGCAACGGTATCGGTTCCCTGAAATGACGCACGAAAAAAACTTTGGCAAAGGCCGTACAACCCTGCGAACCATGAAGCATGGGGATAGCCTTATCGAAACCCAGTGTCGCGAGCGAACCGCCAATCGGTTGACTGGCTTTCAGAGGATTGACCGACAATGCTTTTTTACGTTTGTGTATTTCAGCCATAGTCGTTACCCGGCGACAGGTTGTGCATGACTGACGACAGACTTACGCGATGCGCAGCCTGATTTCCAGGGCGCTGGGGCTCGAACGGCGGGCCAGACCGGGCTTTCTATCGTCAACGCCAATTGGCGGACCAGTTCCAGCATACCTTGATAGCCTTCGTAGCCGAATTCGCGCTCCTGGTTGATATCCAGAAACGGAACCCGTGCTTTCAATGCGGTGTACATATTTCTACCGCCCGCAATCAGGATATCGGCTTGATAATCCCTGACGATTTTTAACAGCGCTTTAGGACTGCCGTCATCGATCATCACCGTATCTTCACCCATCAATTCACGAATACGGGCTTTATCTTCTTCGGTTGATTTTTTGGTACCGGTCGCAACGACGACCATACCCAAATCCTGCAAGGCTGAAATCACCGACCAGCTTTTTACCCCGCCGGTAAATAGCAATACGCGTTTGCCCGCCAATCTTTCCCGCCACGGCTCAAGTTCCTTTCGGATGCGCGTTTCTTCACGGACGATCAATGTTTCAGTGCGGGCCAGTAAATCAGGATCGTTCAGCGATTTGGCAAAATCCCGCAACGATTGACTGGTATCGGTAATTCCGTAAAAACTGCCTTCAAACCAGGGGGTACCGTATTGTTGCTGCAATTTACGCGCAACATTGACCATCGCCTTGGAACACACCATCATGTTGACTTCAGCCTTATGCATGGTTTGTACTTCGCGAAACCGCGCATCACCGGACAAAGTGCACAAGACCCGCAAACCCAATTCGTCAAGTAGCGGCAGCACATGCCAGAACTCTCCGGCGATATTGTATTCACCGATCAGATTGACATCGTGCACCTTGATATCAGGCCTTTCTGACGTCTTAGGTAACGGATCCGGATCACGGGTACCGACCACATATTTGACCATCGCATCACCGGCAATCCGGTTACCCAAGTTTTTAGTCCCGTAAAATCCGGCACAATCGACTGGCACAACGGGCACACCCCAGCGTTCGATCGCTTCCTTACAGACGGCAGTGATATCATCACCAACCAAAGCAGGCACACAGGTGTTATAAACAAAAACTGCAGGCGGATGATATGTATCGATGGCCTGCTTGATGGAATGGAACAAGCGCTTTTCGCTGCGTCCCATGATCACATCCTGCTCGGTCAAATCAGTGGTCATACCGACTTTATAAAGATCGGAACCGGATGAGCGCGTACCCCGGTTATCCCAGGAGCTTCCCGCACATGCAATTGGACCGTGGACGATGTGCGCTACATCGGCAATGGGCAACAGCGCTATTTGAGCACCATCAAAGGCACACCCTCCTGCTGCAGAACCGGGTTTTGGCTTGGCACAACCGGATTTCTCCTTTTTGTTATGCTCGCAAGCCGGTTCATCCAACAGTTCGGCAATATCTTTGGTAGATTTCATAGCGCGATTCCTAAAGTATTTAACAAGACTTTAGCAACCGCCGTGCCAGCGTTTATATTGTTGATTTTATTGGCCCTTCAAAGTAAACGCTGTGTAGCAAATACGACAATCGCAGGTTTTATGAAGGAAATCGGATGTAGGGGGGCTTTCGTTAAAACCTGCGCCGGTAGATGGGGAATCATCAAGTCGTAGTAACCGGGAAAGGATTTTTTGATCTTGGCAGTCAGTCGATTGAGTTCTGACGGGATGTTGTAAAAAAGACGTTCAGTCTGAGCCCTTCAGCTATGTTCAGGTCATGTAGGCTCTATGCCGACATCCATGCTGGCAAAGCCTTTGCCGAATAACCCGTTGCCTCCTTAGGCACTGCCGAAATTTGAAGTGCGAAAGGTATAACCTCATACCCTTCTTAGACAAGCTCAGGGCGAATAGGTCACGGTTTTAGGATTGTTTGATGGGAACTTCAAGAGTAAAAGGGATACTGTTCTGTCAAATTACATCACTGTGATTCGAAATAAACAACAATAACCTGTAAGTCGAGCGCCGCAAGCAGCAATTCCCAGTTTGATACTAAAAAAGGGGATACATCAGCTTTACGGACTTGACGGCAGCAGGGATGCTGCCGTCAAGCCCCATGAATGGGTTTTAAGCTTACTTTCCGAACAAAAACTGAAACGAAAAGTTAGCCGACCACTCAGGGCTTTCACTTACCCTGACCGGGTTGTAGTAGCCTTCCACTTTGGTATTGATTGCATACTGCCCAAGACTAAATAACTTGCCAACACCGCCGCCAACCGGGACAGTCCAACGATCATTGTTATCCCTATTCCAATTAGCAATCATGTCCATATCGGAAACCAAATACCATCCGTCGTTCAAATTGTAATTTACAAAGGGTTGAAAAAGCATTTGGCTAACCCCATCGCGACTATCATTACCGAATACCGACCAAATTTGTTTAACGGCAAGTCCCAGCGACCATGGCTTAGGTTGAGTTACAAACATCACAGCTGGACCGACACTGAATTTACCACTGCCTAATTCACGCGATTCACGATCCTCAGTATCGCCGAATAGAGTATCCGTTGGAAAAACCAGAGTAGGCCCAAATCCCCAGCTGAAATCATCCGACGTATTGAGAGAAAAATAGGATGTCAATGTGGTATCGCCAAGACCATAAGCACCATCTCCAGGAAAAGCTTCCGGCAACTCTGCAATACCATTCACAGGACCCGGTGTACCGATAAAATTCAGGGATAACTGATTAATCAGATTCCAATCACCCAGAGCAATGGGAATAACGGGTTTCACGCTGCCAATCGAGACATCACCGTTTTTAGCTCCGCCATGATGGGTATACTCCAACGGAATGCTGTAGATCGGAGTTAACGGGTTTTGTGCCTGATATACAAAGCGTTCGGTCTCGTCCGCATTAACGCCGCAGCTGAACAATAGCAGTGAAAAGCTGAAAAGAAATGTAAACGAAATAGATGGTTTTTCCATTGATATTCCTAAAAAATGCAAATTTATTGACAGTAATTTAATCTAACTGTCCGGTTTGATTGGTTGAATGGCAAGCCCATAAGCTTGCCAAAAAACAAAATCGCTTCGATTGAATAAAAAACTAAAAGTTTTATGAATTCGTTAATGTACAGGTAATTAGTTCTACAAAAATTCAGCTATTAAGGGTGCAAAATTTTGATGAAACTCGTTGCACCTCAAATTTCGGCGTCGTCTTTAGACTCCCGAAAATTGGGGTTAAGCATAAACCCAACATTCGATGTGGGAATAATAGCGGTAATGAAAAAATTAACAAGACTCTAGTGAATATCGTTTGATGGAAACGAGAAACTCTCATCGACCGGCTCGATCTGGAATACGCGATTTGGCATATGCGTATTGTAAGTTTTCTCGCGGCCCTTTTTATCGCGTTCACGCAACTTGAAAGTATTACAATCGGCAATGAGATACGTACCAAAAGGTGTTTCTATAGCATCTTGTACCCACTTGACTGGGAAGAAACGGTTAGTACCGGGCACTTTTTCAATCAGTTGAAAATTTCTATCGTAAATCAGTGCTTCACCATTGCGCGAATTAGAAAGCATATACCCTTTGGAATGCGGTCGAATATGATGCGCTCCATTCAATCCGGAGACTACGATTTCGTGTTCCAAACTATCCCTGTCTATACGGATGAGCGTTTTTTGATAGAACAAAATGGTCAGTATTTTAGAATTATCATAGGGGTCGATTATTGCTGAATTTAAATGTGTAGTTTGTAAACGACCGGGATAATTCTTTAATCGATGGTCAATATTTTTATCGACAACCCGGGTACCGCCGCCATAAGCTTGATCGTAGCCATGCTCAGTCGCCCACCAAGACCAAATCAATTCACCCGATAAATCGAATTCTAAAATAGCATCGACGCCGCTAGCCGTTACCAATAAACCTCTTTCGGTTTGCCGTAACGAACGAACCTGGGTTAATAATGGATTACGAATTTCCAAGTCAATTTCCCCCTTATCATTCATCCTCGCAATATGTTCATCTCCAGACACACCTTCTTCGCTGCAAGGCAAACCGGTTATGAAATATAAACCTTTTCCTGTAACATATTGTAAACCAAAGGGTTTAATTTGATGCAATTCTCCAAGGGATTTAATTCCACCTAATTCGCCATTATGTTCAAACAGCTCCAGTTTGCCGCCGGGCAATCCTTTGAAGACATCATTCGAACGGTCTTTACCTAAAATGATTCGGTTTAACCTAAACTTGACGTAATCCCAATTTGTTTGCGGGTACGAAACAACAAACTTCATATTTTTGCTCTTCTAGTATTTATGAATCAGTTTAAAGTTAGGTTTTAAAGATAAATCTGATCTATCAGTTCAACCATGAATAACGCAAAATTTCCCAGCATTACGGGTCGGTTACGTCTATAGACTTGCTTGGCAATCAGGTGGGCAAGGATCTTGTTTTGAATTTTGTAACAGTCAGCTGGGTATTACCGGTCAATGTTACCGGGCTGGCAATGCACTTTCGGAGGGTGCTTCGGCACCTGAGTAAAAGTTGTCGAAGATAGGCGAGACACCTTCCTGCGTATAACTGACAATATGGACATAGGCAACCAAGCCGCTTCTACCACTCAAAAATTCACCATCATCGACAGCGGAAATGCGATCCACATAAGCTTGGCCGTCCCTCATTTTGAGGGCTTCGCCAGTTTTGTTGTCAATCATCTGTCCCCAAAGTTTACCGTCGGCTGACCAAAATTTGAGCCGGAAATCACCACTTGGATCAGGCGCAGGCTCCACAAAACGACCTTTAGCCAGAAAAATGGGAAAGCTGACGCCACCCTTACTTTTGACAATCATCAATTTACGCGAATGCGGATGAACTTTTCGGTCGTTTCTGAACAGCAAAGCATAGCCTTGTGGCAGAAAATATGAAGGCAGCGGTTCCTGAACGCGCGCTACCAAACCGACATCTTCACCCCAGTTTAAGGTCCAACTTAACAAGTCCGCTTCGACATGAAATTTTGCATGAGGCGGCTCTTTCGTATTGATGCTGACCATACGACACGGATCAATGAGACTGCCCCTGGAACACTTCATCTGATAAGCCAAGCTACCCGATTCTTCGACGAATGTGATGGATCCCGGTCGCGGATTATAGTGTATCCAGCCGTCATCGACGCCGTCGTTAAAGTTGTCGTAAGTCGCCGTTTCAGCAGAAGAAAGTCCAATGCTCAAAAAGAAGAATACGGTGGAGATCAATAATTTTGCATTCATATCGAAGCTCGGTAACAAGGGGGATCAAGGTCAAGGCTTGCAATCACTCTTTTGGTCAGCATTTTATATCTGGAGACAGAGGAAACATAATTATCCTCTTTACACTGACTCCGTTATTGGAGCGGCAACCTTGTGGATGAGGTTAGGAACGAACCGCATCTTTCGCGATTGATGCGGCTGTAATTGTAACAGCATCCTCCGGTCCTGCTCTGAAAAACCATTTCAATTTATAGGGTAATTCACAAACGGCGCCATTTCAACCTGAGAATTTGCAAGGGCCTTAAACAAAAAGACCAGGGCGGGGCTGATCTAGTGGAAGACGTTACCGTGAAAGTACACGAACTGAAGAGGGAGCGGTTGCTCGTTCGACAGGTGTTGGCGGCAGGGAGCTGCCGTCAAGCCTTGTATGATTAATTTAAATACATTTTAGCCGGGAAATTCTTTAAGCTTTACCGAGTTCATTGGGAGGCCGCTCAAGCCTGAGGACTGGATTAAACCAGAGCCTGTCATGTAGATTG